>Ga0206874_1018_pt1 | contig 43306 bp, 43 predicted proteins | sample Alteio_BWOrgCont_12_FD_152629 | JGI IMG/M metagenome (GOLD analysis project Ga0206874, IMG submission 152629) | Enriched cells from forest soil in Barre Woods Harvard Forest LTER site, Petersham, Massachusetts, United States -... | ecosystem: Environmental > Terrestrial > Soil > Temperate forest >...
CCATGGTTCACTAAAACCAGGGCCTGGTTTTTCCATGTACCGGTATTGCCCACCACTTTTCCGCGCCAGCCACATTGTTCAATCAGCCAGCCAGCAGCTAATTTAATTTGACCATCGCCGGCAGGGTAGTTTACCACATCAGGAAATTTGGATTGGAGTTGTGCAAACTGATCTATACTTATTATAGGATTTTTAAAAAAACTCCCCGAATTACCGATGGTTGAAGGATCGGGCAATTTGGATACCCGGATATGTGAAACTACCTGCGATACATCCTTTAAAGTAGGAGAGGTAATACCGCGATTGCTCAACTCCTGTTCAATAGCTCCGTATTTTAAATTGAAGTTGGGTATAAGCGATAAATGGAACTTGACGGATACTATTATATACTGCCCTTTCAGCTCGTTTTTAAAAATGCTTTCGCGATAGTCAAAATGGCAATCCTGTTTAGTAAATGTTTTAAAAGCGCCTGTTGCTAGCTCAAATGCACAGCAGCTATAAAAAGCATCCTTAAGCTCAACACCATAAGCTCCTATATTTTGTATAGGCGATGCACCTACCGAGCCGGGGATCAAGCTCAAATTTTCGAGTCCGGCATAATCGCGGATCACGCAAAAGTTTACCAGGTCGTTCCACACCTCACCGGCGCCGGCTTCAATATAAACATCATTTTTACTGATGCGGTGCTCAATGCCGCGAATGTTGATGCGAATAACCAGCCCGTCAAAATCATTTATCAGCAGCATATTGCTGCCGCCGCCCAAAACAAGCGTTTTTGTTTGCTTCCATTGCGGATCTAAAAAAAGCTCGGCCAATTCGTCCTTATGGTTTATCTCCACAAAATACCGGGCATTGGCTTCAATGCCGAATGTATTAAAGTTTATAAGGGAAACGTTTTGCTGTATCTGGAGCATAATTTTGATTGAGGCGAATTTCGGAATTTAATTTCAATAATGATATGGAACCATTAAAGCATTGATTTTCCTTACCCTCTTTCCCGCTTGCGGAAGAGAGGGTGGACAAGCGCAGCAAAGTACGGGTGAGTAAATTATGCGGGCGGCATTTGCGTTAAATGCATTAGCGTAGACTCACCCCAACATCGCTTTGCTCGTTGACCCTCTCTTCACCTTCGGTGGAAAGAGGGTGAAAAAAGGCTTTTTACAATTATTTTCATCCCCAATTAATCCTTTTCAATTTAAATGTATCCAACATACAAACACCCGCTAATCAGGGTATTGAAATTAAAAACTACTGTCATGAAAAAGAAAATTGTTGGATTTGCACTTATAATAGCCGCCTTTATGTCGGTGACCACAGGTTGTATTGTTAGGGATGGATATGGTCATCATCACCATTATTACCGCGGTTATTAAGAGCTGTTTTTAGAATAGATGAGTGCGTTAAGGGCTCCGGTTTATGCCGGGGCTCTTTTTTTAATGATGAATTATTGAATTTAGTAGATGGTTGATTTTCCTAATCATTAATCAAATAATGCTAAGCAATGATCAGAGGCTCCTGCCGGTTGTCCCAAAAACATATGATTAAAATAACATTGTCATTTATTTTATAGAGCATAGAACAGTTTTTATGAATAAAGCATTTTCTTATTTCGCTATGTTCTTCAATAATGGGGTATAAGTAGGGTGTCGCTGTAATCATTTTAAGACATTTCAAAACCTTAGTTTCGAATTTGATCGCAAAAAACTCGCTCCATCTTTGGCGTAGTTGACCAATTACGCATCGTAGGTCTCTTCAGCCTCGGGAGTGAACTTTAACTCAAAACTCATTTTTTAGAAAAATGCTTTTCTTTAAACTCTTGCAGAGAAATTGTCTGTCCGTTCTCAAATTGCTTAATGCTTTTCTCAATACTCTTTGAGATATGCGTAGGTAAAGTACTGGATTGAGGTTCGAATTGTACTTTTAGTGCTTTTAAAACAGCCTTTACAGTCTTCAATTGTTCTGCACTTTCCGGATGTATTAGAATGGATTTCATATAACAAAAATACAAAATTCAGAATGAATAATTCAAGTAAGAATATGTGGTGATGCATCAGTTTGAAATTTGTTTTAACAACACCCAGCACAATGAACGGAAACCGGGAAATATTTTTTGGCTGAATCAGAATTTGCAAGAAATTAGAATAGACAGGATGTAAACCAGCGTCCTATAACTATTACAACAGCCATACCCCCTACAGCACTCTCCAAACCACTCACTCAATCAACCTAATCCAACTCAATCAACTGCCCCTTAAAAAAAATAGCCCAACCTATTGAAAATCAAAAAATAAGTACCTACCTTTGCAGTCCTTAAAAGTGTACCTATTGTATTGCTTTGCAGGATAAATAAATAAAAAGACAAAAAAGGAAAAATGCCTACTATTCAACAATTAGTTAGAAAAGGTAGAGTAGCTCTGGTTGACAAGAGTAAGTCGCCAGCGTTGGACAGCTGTCCACAGCGAAGAGGAGTGTGCACACGCGTGTACACCACTACCCCTAAAAAACCAAACTCAGCAATGCGTAAAGTGGCCCGTGTGCGCTTAACCAACGGTAAAGAGGTGAATGCCTATATCCCTGGTGAAGGCCATAACTTACAGGAACACTCAATTGTTTTGATCCGCGGCGGACGTGTTAAGGATTTACCAGGTGTACGTTACCACATCATCCGTGGTGCATTAGATACATCAGGTGTAGCCGGCCGTAACCAACGCCGTTCAAAATATGGAACTAAACGCCCTAAACCAGGACAGGCAGCTGCCCCGGCAAAAGGTGCTGCAAAAGGTAAAAAGAAATAATTAAGGAGGATAGTAACAATGAGAAAGTCAAAACCAAAAAAAGAATCCTTCTTCCTGATCCAAAATTCAATGATGTTTTGGTAACCAGGTTTGTAAATAACATGATGTACGACGGTAAAAAATCTACCGCGTACGCAATATTTTATAATGCAGTTGAAATTGTTGAAAAGAAAACCAGCGAAAACGGATTAGATACCTGGAAAAAAGCTTTAAACAATGTAATGCCTGCAGTTGAAGTTAAAAGCCGCCGCGTTGGTGGTGCAAACTTCCAGGTGCCTACCGAAGTTCGTCCTGAACGTAAGGTAGCTTTAGGCATGAAATGGCTGATCAGCTATGCCCGTCGTCGTGGTGAAAAAACCATGATGGAGAAATTAGCCGGCGAGATCATATCAGCGGCCAAAGGTGAAGGTGCAGCAGTGAAAAAGAAAGAAGACACGCACAAAATGGCCGAAGCCAACAAAGCGTTCTCTCACTTTAGATTCTAATTATTGAATTAGTGAATTAGCGAGTTGTTGATTTGGTAACATTATCCTAATCGGCAACTCGCAAATTTGCAAATTCATTAAATAAAATTACTGAATATACGGGTCAGTGATTTGAAATCGTAAATAATTCATTTTTCAAACACTAATTCACTAATTCAATAACTCAATAATTAACATGTCAAGAGATCTTAGATATACAAGAAACATAGGTATTGCCGCTCACATCGATGCCGGTAAAACTACTACTACAGAGCGTATACTGTACTACTCGGGTTTTAGCCATAAAATTGGTGAAGTACACGAAGGTGCAGCTACAATGGACTGGATGGCACAGGAGCAGGAACGTGGTATCACTATCACTTCAGCAGCTACTACCATCGACTGGAAATACCGAGGACATTCATACCACATCAATATTATCGATACACCGGGACACGTGGATTTTACCGTTGAAGTAAACCGCTCGTTACGTGTATTGGATGGTTTGGTATTCCTTTTTAGCGCTGTTGACGGTGTTGAGCCGCAATCAGAAACTAACTGGAGGCTTGCCAATAACTACAACGTTGCCCGTATTGGTTTCGTAAATAAAATGGACCGCTCAGGCGCCGACTTTTTAAATGTTGTAAAGCAGGTAAAAAGCATGTTAGGCAGCAACGCTGTTCCGCTTCAGTTGCCAATCGGTAGCGAAGAGAACTTTAAAGGTGTTGTTGATTTAATTAACTGGAAAGGTATTGTTTGGAATGAGCACGATAAAGGTATGACCTTTACCGAAGTGCCTATTCCTGAGGATATGATTGAGGAAGCGACGGAGTGGAGAGAAAAACTGCTTGAATCGGTAGCTGATTATGATGAGAGCCTGATGGAGAAATTCTTCGACGCTCCTGATACCATTACTGAACGCGAAGTGCTTGACGCTTTACGTAAAGCGGTATTGGATGCCAAGATCGTTCCGATGGTTTGCGGTTCATCATTCAAAAACAAGGGTGTACAAACCATGCTTGATTATGTGATGGAACTGCTTCCTTCACCTATGGATGTTGAAGGTATTGTTGGTACAAACCCTGAAACCGGCGAAGAAATTGTTCGTCAGCCATCAGAAAAAGAGCCATTTGCAGCATTAGCATTTAAAATTGCAACCGATCCTTTTGTGGGCCGTTTGTGCTTTATCCGTGTTTACTCTGGTAACTTAGAGGCGGGTTCATATGTACATAACATGCGTTCAGATAATAAAGAACGTATCAGCCGTATCTTCCAGATGCACGCTAACAAGCAAAATCCTATCCCTAACGTTGGGGCTGGTGATATTGCTGCGGTAGTGGGCTTTAAGGATATTAAAACAGGCGATACCCTTTGCGATGAGAAACACCCTATCGTATTAGAATCGATGAATTTCCCTGAGCCGGTTATCGGTTTAGCTATTGAGCCTAAAACACAGGCCGACGTAGATAAATTAGGTATGGCGCTTGGTAAATTATCTGAAGAGGATCCTACCTTCCGTGTAAACTCTGATGAAGAAACCGGCCAGACTGTAATTTCAGGTATGGGCGAGCTTCACCTGGATATCATCATGGACCGCTTAAAACGTGAGTTTAAAGTTGAGGTTAACCAGGGTGCTCCGCAAGTTGCTTACAAAGAAGCTATTACAGGTACTACCCAGCACCGTGAAACTTATAAGAAACAAACCGGTGGTCGTGGTAAATTTGCCCACATACAGGTTATACTTTCGCCAAACGATGAAGGTAAAGAAGGCTTACAGTTTGTGAATGAAATTTCAGGTGGTTCAATTCCACGTGAGTTTATTCCATCTGTTGAAAAAGGTTTTGCAGCTTCAATGGTGAATGGCGTATTGGCAGGTTACCCGTTAACCAGCTTAAAAGTACGTTTAATTGATGGTTCGTTCCACGCTGTCGATTCGGATGCTTTATCATTCGAGTTAGCCGCGAAGATGGCTTACCGCGAAGCATTGCCAAAATGTAAACCGGTATTGCTTGAGCCGATCATGAAGATTGAGATCTTAACCCCTGAAGAAAACATGGGTGATGTTATTGGTGATATGAACCGTCGTAGGGGCCAGCTTTTGGGTATGGATTCACGCGCCGGTGCACAGGTAATTAAAGCTACCGTGCCACTTTCAGAAATGTTTGGCTATGTAACCCAGTTACGTACCATCACCTCTGGCCGTGCAACTTCAACCATGGAGTTTGATCACTATGCTGAAGCGCCACGTAACGTACAGGAAGAAGTTGTAGCTAAAGCAAAAGGTAAAAGAGCTGCTGCGAATGCGTAGTTAAAGATTAATTGATTGGTGATTAGAGATTAGTTTTAATCACCAATCAATTTACAAATACAATAAATAATCGCTGACCCTAACAAATAGCTCTTAGGGGAAGTAAAAAACAAAAACAAAATGAGCCAAAGGATCAGAATCAAATTAAAATCGTACGATTACAACCTGGTTGATAAATCAGCTGAGAAGATCGTAAAAACAGTAAAGCCAACAGGCGCTGTAGTTAGCGGACCACTTCCGTTACCAACTGAAAAGAAAATTTTCACCGTTTTGCGTTCACCGCACGTGAACAAAAAAGCACGTGAGCAATTTCAACTATGCTCCTACAAGCGTTTATTAGACATCTACAGCTCTAACTCAAAAACTGTTGATGCCCTAATGAAACTTGAATTGCCAAGCGGCGTTGAAGTTGAGATCAAAGTGTGAGTTGCAAGATTAACATTGATATTAAAAAGGCTGTTCTGTAAAGAATGGCCTTTTTTTGTTGGATCAAATATATTTACCAAGTAATGCCTATCTCCTTTTATACTGATCTTTAATTGTATTTATTGATAATTGTATCTCTTTCTTGCTAAGCCCCATGTGCCTTAATAAATTCAACAGAGCGGTATCTGATTCGTAGCTGTAAAAGATTGATGATTCAAAAAAACCTTTATCCTGCACTATAAAAGCGCCATCAGGAATACTTTCTAATACTTTTAAAATCAATTCGAAAAATGTCAAAAAAATAGCATTTGAACCGGATTCGATTGGGGTAACGGTTACTTCTAATCCATCAAGCATTTTACCTATATAGAATTTCGACCAAGGTTGGTCAATATTAGGTTTTTTTATAGATTTTTTCTCCATCTACTTCTATATCCCATACATCGAAATAGCCTATATGAGAACAAACTTCACACTCTATTTTTGCATTTAATAGGCTTTTCTTAATTTTCCATGAGCCGTGAAATTCCCAGGTGGCAATATCACTTTCAAAATTAAAATCGTTTTCTGAATATAATGACAGGTGCCTTGAGCCAGATGGGATTGCGCAATTTAGACATGCTCTTTTATAATTTACCTGAAGCATATAATTCGTTATCAATTGGTGAATACTAAAAATAACATATTAAATTTATTATTCAATTTTGTATTTTTGATTTATGAAAACTTACCTGTTATATCCTACAGAAGATCAGGAAAAAATGATTCAAAACTTTTTGGAGGCAAACGAAATACCTTTTTTTGAAGAACAGGAAGAATTACCCCCTCATGTAATAGCAGGCATTCAAAGAGGACAGGCCGATATTGAGGCTGGCCGCACAATTACATTGGAGGAATTCAAAAAAAGAATGTTGTCAAGTAAGTGAAGTATCCTGTTGAATTTTCAGAGTATGCGCTTGAAACATTTGCGAACATAAAAGATCAGATTAATAATAGGTGGGGACATGTCGTTGTTATAGATTTTGAACGACGAACGTCTAAGGTTCTTGATATTATTCAACACTCGCCTTTCGTTTATCAGTCGGTGACTACAAACTCAAATATTCGGAAAGCTCTTATCCATCGGAATTGCTCAATGTTTTATGAAGTAAAAGATAGTTATATTAGTGTGTCGTTCTTTTGGGATAACAGGCAAGACCCAATCTTCTTATAATTTTTCTTCGCATTAATCCACCCCTTTAACATACATATACTTAAAGTTAAACACTATCTCATTAAACTTACGCATCATATCCTGCCCTAAATTTCCATAAAACTTTTCTTTAGGATATATTTTTTTGGTAAGCACAGAAATGCTGTCAATAATTACGGTTTTATTGCCGAGGGTTAAATGGAGTTTCGGCAAAATATACACTTGCTTTTTTAGTGATCCGCCGGCTCCGCCATAATGCACAGTTTTTTTATAGCCGGTTTTTATAATATTGGTTTTATATCTTTCAAAATAAGCCGCATAGAGATCCGAACTGCTCGCTCCGGAATCAAAGTGAAAGGATAAGGTGTCATTGCCTGATTTTAGTGCAATAACTGGATCAAGGCCATCCAAAGCAAAATTATGCAAATCGCTTTTGGCGGGAGATGAAGGTATAACCATCCTGCCGTCTTTAAATATATCAACCTCCTGCAATTGATCTATAATAGGGAACCCTATTATAATATTCAGCTGAAACTTAATTGGCGCAATGTAAAGTATTGAATCAGGCATTACCTGGAACACCGCATTTCGCACTATAATATTCCCAATACGCAGACTATCAGCTATGCCAATACCTGTTTTAAATACCATGCCGGTTATGCCGCTCGCCTCATTGTACGACGCATTTAAAATATGCAGGCCCAATTTACGGGCATAGGTTTGGGTTATGGAAGATATATTGGCACGCGTATCAAATATGGCATCAAACGTTTGAGATTGCGCCTTTACCGGGATTTCTATCAAACCAATTTTATCTTTCTTCCATTTTATGGAAGTGCTACCTTTTATGGTGGTTTGCTGAAGCGGTACCTTTTTCAGCGCGTTTCGCATAACAAGATCATTCTTAATATCATCAATATTTTCTTTGGATATAGTGCGGGAATACTGTTTTAACAGGCTGCTGTCGCTTTCGGCTGCTTTTGCATATTGGTACGTTTTAAAGTAACTGTCGCTTTGCAGCCTGCTTAAGTCCAACTTTACAGAATCGGGTAATTTAAACGTGCCGATTTTTAAAAGCGAATCAACATCTTTAATACATTCGGCATTACGGTTAAATGCATTATCAATAAAAGCTTTAAAGTATAACCGGTTTTCGTCACCAATACCTGCACTGTATAATTTAAATTTTGTTTCGAGCCGGAAATACTCTTTTTCATCCAATAACTCTTTAAGCTGTTTAATGGCAGCGGTGTTTTTTGTTGGTGTATTGCAACCGGTCAATATTAAAAATATCGCAATAAGGTACAGTAAGTATTTTTTAACCATAAAAATTCAGGTATGTATTCTGTTTTAATAGATGCAAGCTATTTCACCTTCTCCGTAAACGTAAGCTGATTTCCAACAGGGTCAATCACCGTAACGGTTATTACACCCGGATCCCAAAAGGCTTTTTCCAAACCGGGGCGATTGTATTTATACTTTTTGGCGATCAATTGTTCGTGGTATGCCTTCAATCCTTCAAAACCTTCAATGGTAATGTGCACGCCGGGACTGCCATCGCCATGATGTTCCGATAAGTATAGTACTACATCCCGTAAGGAAGCCTGCATAAATTTAGGGGTTGTCCCGGGTTCAAATTCATGTGTAAAATCTACCTTAAAGCCAAGCCAGTTAACATAAAATTCAATGGTTTTATCGTAATCAAAAATGCGGAGTGTGGGTTTTATTATTGACATATTGCCTCCTGATTATTAATAATATTTATACATCAGTTAAAAAATCCTGCCAAACACCTTCCAATTCATCAACCAACTGCGGCTGTATGGAAATACCCGATGCCTGTGGTGTCCATGTTTGCATTGCAAGATTACCCGTTTTCAAAATATCAAGGGTAAGTATAGGCTGTTTATCAGGATTAAGCAAAACATCTAAAGAGATCTCTATCCGGTAATAAGTTCTGCCTTTACGCAATGCCAGGTATGGTTCGGATGAAATAACGCCCGAAGCGAAAATACCCTTTGGCTCAACCCCGACACGTACTATATATGCCCGGTCGCCGGGATGTATGGTTTTGTGACTTATTACGCTCCAGTTATCCTTATACTCACCATTTGCCGAAAGCGTGGCAATATCTTTATCCAAATCCTCCCATTTAAATTTAAGGGGGTTCCATCCAAACAAATAGGCTTTCATTCGTTATATTACCCTCTGCCCATCAATTCATCCAGCTTATTCCTTTCTGTTTGCAGTTCGCGGGCCAGTTTTTTCTCTTTATCGTTTGCCTTTGCTTTATAGGTTTTAAACTCCTCTTCCAGCTCATTATACAGAGCTACCCTGTATTTAGCTTCGCGGCTGTAATTTCCCGATCGCACTATTACAACGGCAGCGGTGCCCCCAAGCACTATCACCAATCCCCACATTATCAGGTTATAAATAGCTTTATCGATATAAATACCCAAAAGGTTCACTGCATTTACCTTTTCATTTGATTCAGTTAGCGATTTGTCTTTTTCATTTACATCTGTCTTCAGCTCATTGGTAGTTTTAGCCTGTGCAGCAAGCTTTGCTTCAGCTTCATGAAGTTTACGGCGATCAACACCTATCGTATCCCTGAAGTTTTTGTAAAGGGAGGTAACAAACGGCTCCTGGTAATGATATATTTTAGTTAACAGATATTTATACTGCCCGTTAAGGGTTTTATCCCGCATAAGTATAGTATCTTCAGCTGTAGGTTTTCTTCTCCTGAACTCCTGGTAAGCTGCCGCCGACCGGGACTGAACAGGGTAGGGTTTAGCTTGTACGGGGGCCGGTTTAGCCGGTACAACTTGTTGAAAGGCTTTATTTACAGCCGGAAGTTTTTTATTGTTGTTTGAAAATGCGGGCGCCGAAGCAAAGCCCAATAGCGTTATAATGGTGAATATTTTTACAACTAAAAGGTTCTTCATGGTTTAAATTTAGTTCAACAATATAAACAAAACAGGGCTTTTATAACTTTTATTGTGCTAAAAGGCCCTTTTATAAAGCTAATGTAAGGTTTCGTACTGAATTTTGCTACTCATAGTTATATTCGCAGTATGAATATAGGTATTATAGGCTTGGGTGATATGGGGCGCTTATACGCCAAAGCTTTTGCCGATGCCGGTTACCAGGTTTGCGGCTGCGACTTGCCCGAAAACAGGAGCCGGTTGGAGGATGAGCTTACGCCTTATGGTATAAAAGTATTGGATAGCGGGAAGGATGTATCCCGCACTAACGACCTGATCATTTATTCGGTTGAAGCCGAAAGCATGGCAAGGGTTGTGGCAGAATTCGGCCCATCCACTAAATATGGCGCTATAGTAGCCGGTCAAACATCTGTAAAAACTCCGGAAATTGAGGCTTTTGAAAAGCACCTGCCTGCCGATACAAAGATCATTACCTTTCATGGTATGCATGGCCCGGGATTTAAACCTGTAGGGCAAACACTGATACTGATCCGTCACAGAGCCGGCGATGAGGCTTACCAGCGAATGCTTGATCTTTTTACAGCAATAGGATCGAACATTGTGGAGATGGATAATTACCATTCGCACGATAAAATTGTTGCCGATACACAGGCGGTAACCCACGTGGGTTTTGAAAGCATGGGCACAGCCTGGAAAGAGGCCGGGTTTTTCCCCTGGGAAAATGCATCCTATATTGGCGGCATTGATAACGTGAAGATCTTAACCACCCTGCGCATATTCAGTTATAAGGCGCACGTTTACGCAGGCCTGGCTATCATGAACCCTTATGCCAAGCACCAGGTAAAACGCTATGCCATCTCCGAGTCGGAATTGTTTAAGCTGATGATAAAAGAGGAAGAGGCGACATTCAGGGAAAGACTTTATCGGGCACGGGATTTTGTTTTCCATGAAAGCCGCAAACCTATTATGCTGAATGACAGCGTAATGAGGGAGTTTTCACTTTCGCAAAAGCCCGAGCTGCAAAAACCCAATTCGCATTTAAGTATTTTAAGTATGGTTGATGCGTGGTATCATTTAGGTGTAAACCCGTATGATAACCTGATTTGCCAAACACCGCCTTTCCGTTTGCGCCTGGGTATTGCCGAATATTTATTTAAGAACGAAGAGCTACTGGAAGAATCGATAAAAACTGCCCTTTATGATAAAACCATCCGCGGCGACGACCTGGAATTTCATTCGGCAGTAAGGGAATGGTCGTCTATCATTGGGTATGGCGACATGGAGGGCTACAAAAAGCATTTTAACGACGTACAAGCCTTTTTTGATGGCAGGCTGGAAGAAGGTAACAAGCAAAGCGCAGAGTTGATTAGAAGGTTGATGACGGAGTGATTATATCAACCAGGGATTTATAACTTTTAGCCTGTCTATTTTTTTTAAAATCGTTTGTGTTTCGTGTTATTAAAGGATAATCTAATGCAATAGCTGTTGCTGCAATAATTGCATCTGGGGTTTTGATTTTAATTCTCTTCCTTATTTCTATTGTAGTTTTTACAATAGAATCATTTAAATCTATTATTAAAGAGTCTTCTATAAATTCATTAAATAAAAGTTCAATTTCAAATGGATTATTAAAGCCTAATACTTCAATTTTAGTCATAATTGAAATCACAGGAGTATCATTTATAATATCATTCATGAATAACATCCCAGCTTCGGTTATCTGCCCGCTTAAATAATCAATTACAACATTACTATCGATCAGGAATCCCATTCTTCACGGCTTTGTTTAATGTGCTCCTGTAGTTTTTTTGCAGCATCAATGGGTAACTTTCCGGCAAATTTTTCAGAAAGCTTTTGAGAAGATCCGTTCTCCTTTTTTAAAACTTTAATCAAATGTAATTTTTCCAACTCGTTTAACAAGCTATAGGCATTTTGATTAGTAACCTGTATGAGTAAAGTATCCATATTCAAAATTAATCAATTAAATCTGTTTATTTCAAAATCTAACGGTATAGTCTCATCAATGAAAAACCAATTTAGTTAGCGAACCAACGAAAATCATCCCAATCAAAAAAATTAACGGTCAATTAACACCATAGCCTTCTTTAATATCAATGCATTTTTAGGCTTTATATCACAATCAAAGTTGCCTGCCGAGGTTTCTGTTCTTAAAAATATCAGGCTGCCCGTTTTAAGTTTTTCAATATCACCGGGCGCAAGGTAATAATAACCCGATGCCGAACTGGTTTGTATGGCATTATGGTCTATTTTGCTGTATTGCGAATTCCCCGGATCATCAGTAGCACAGGTAAGTTTAATGGTTGAATTGTCGCTGAATTTTAAATAAGTTTTCTGGTCCCTGGCGATTGAAAGCTCGATCCCGAGGTTTAAGTTTTGCGGACTCAATACAAGCACTTCTGCGTTTTTATCCGAAAACTTTTTTAATTGAAAAGTTACAGCTTCTCCCTGTGCGGTTAAATAATTACCATGTAAATAAAGCTTTTCTACAGAGGTGGACAATGTTGTTGCGTTCGTAATTGGATCGATGCTGGGTTTAAGCAGCTTTTGCGCTGACACAGCGAACGGCAAAAGGAAAGCTGCAATGAAAAACGCCCTTTTCATAATTGTGGATAATAGGTTTTAATAAATTATTTGAGCTGAAAATAACTAAAATAATTAGCAAAAAGTAATTTATTAAAAAAAATCATCCATTCATGGTCCGTTTATAAATGGACCATGAATGTGCAATAATATTTAATTATGTGGTTTATTAATTGAAATCAACGAGTCAGCAGATGCTGTAAACATAGTCCAGGGATAGGCTTTCATGTCTCTCAAATATTTGCCTTGCGTTTTAAAAAATTCAGGATGTTTTGCAAAGAAAGGTTTGGCCAAAAAGTCTGACCCACCGGGGTGGCCCATATGCGCCCACATTTGCATTTTCTGAGCCATATCAGATGTGGTAACTTTTCCCTGTACGGCACCCATCGGGAAATAGGCTGGCTCGCTCCATTCAGCGCAACCCATCGGGTCTTCATCCACATGGCCATCTATTACATGGCGGTTAAAGGCATTCTTTCCACTAAGTGCATCATAAGTATCACCCTCAATGGCTTTGCCGCTGGCATCATCCAGTTTACCTTTATAATCCATATATACCAGTTTCTCCAATCGAAGCTTTCGCGCGTTGGGTGAGCTGGTTTTATTATTTACATCAAAGGTAGTTTCATCTTTTATCAGCTTAGGATCACTTGGAAAGTTAGAGCCTATAAATGAAGTGTCTTTCGACCGCCATACCTTAAAATCTTTAAGCCCAAGCTCTAATTTAGCTACCTCGTTGGTTTTATTATCGCCAATCAGCCAGTCATTGGCATAACCACCGTTATTGTCAGTGGTCATTACTTTAACCACATCATCAATGCTGTTGCTGTATTGTGCTGCTTTACGGGCGCGCACAAATTCGGGCGTACGGGTGGTATCAAATTTGTTAAAGCCCGTTATGGTAGTTTCGGTGATCATTATGCCACTTTTCGATATCACAAAATCGTCGCCGCTATGAATAAAGCCCGGCGCACAATCCATCAATATCTGGTTGCCTCTTTCTGGTTTAATATCTGCAATTACATTCCAGCGTTCACCCTCAATATAATCGGTCCAGTTGTTATGGCCCATTACTATTTTATGATCTTTAGTGAAACTGCCGGTAGCAATGAATGCACTGCAATTACCCGGTGCTTTATTATCGCCGCTGCCCGGCTTGGCTGCATTCATTAACGTTGGCACATAATATTGAGACAGCTCGATGTTGGCATTTAACGCCGTTACGTCCAGCGAATCATATTTAAAACCTTTGGCCCTCAGGCCCTCGGCAATGCCTTTAATTTCGTTCTGGTATTCTTTATCTATTTTTTTCCATAAAAACCTTGCCGAAGCTGCGCGGTAAAAGGCCCAGTCTTTTCCGCTGCCGTTACTTGGCAGATAGTATTGCATCACCTTAATTAAGGTATCGATTTCTTTTGCTACCAGGTATCCATGCTGATACCCAATATCGTGCGGAGAGCCTGAAAGATGTACGTAGATCCATCCGTTTTTATCCTCGCGGGTGGCTTTACCAAGTGGATCGCGAGGGGGAGCGGTATTTTGACAGCTAAACAACAAGGCGGCAATTGCGAAAAAGCCGAAAGTTTTGAAGAGTGATTTCATATCGTGAACAGCTTAAATTAAAGGATGGATGAATTTAAGAAAAATTGTTGAAAAAACTATCGTCCTGGTATGCAGAGACTATCAATTTAAACAACTGGCACTCCAATCATCCTAAGGAAATGTTGACCTATAGCGATGGGTTTAAAACCCATCGCTATGAAAAAGCCGTATGCGTATTAAAAGTGATTTGCATGGAGGAAAAACAGACTTACGAAGTTTTTAAAACTTCGTAAGTCTTTCGGAGGAATATCAATTGCCCAATTCATACAACCCGTTATGTCCGGTAACATAAAGTGTTTTGCCATCCTTACCGCCAAAGGTTAGGGATGTTGGCCGCTCAGGTACTTTTATTACCTTAATTTGTTTACCGGTGCTGTCATAAACATAAACCTGCCCGTCGGCTATGTAAACATTACCCTGGTTGTCTGTTACTGAAGCAAATTCACCTCTTTCGGCAAAGTATTTCAGGTTCGATACATAGCCTTTTTGGTCCACATCCACACTTACGGTCCGTTTATCATACTCATCGGCAATGTATGCCGGCTTACCGGGCCAGGCGGTGGCTAATGCGGTTGACCTTGCCAAATCATAAACCACCGGGATAATCGTTGCCCCATCCGGAGCCACAAAGCATTCCTGTGCTTTATTTACCGTTATGGTATTAAAGTCGTGATAGTCGCGCCAGCGGTGGGCCGGATAAAGGGCTTTGTAAACTGGGTTTATATCGCCCATTGGCGCTTTCTTCAATAGCTGGATGGTTTCATCGGGATTTTTGGGATCGATGGAATACACCCATGTTGCAAAACCCGAATTTCCCCAGCCGCTGAAAGATGTACCGGCCGCATCAGGCGGATTTTTAAATTCCTCGGGCTTGCCATTTATTAAATAACCGGGCTTAGGTACGTATTTAAAAACAACCAGCAGGTTATCATTTTTATCGCAGGCTAATGACAGCGGTTCCCAGTGGTAATCGCCCAAAAGACTTATAGAACGTGTAGCGGCATCCCATTTATAAATCCGTCTCATCCGCGATTCACAGAAATACACGTTCCCTTTACTGTCCGAACACGAGCCCTCGGCAAATTCAAAACCCGTTGCCAGCTTGGTAACCCCATTTGATGCAACAGAGCTTGTTTTATCACCAATAAATAACCTTCCAAACTCCCATGGCCGCACTTCGGTATCGCTGTTCACATCATATAAAGGCACTGAAGTGGTATATTTTATCTGGCTGTAATTGTGCACATTTAAAAACTCAATGTTTTTATTTCCCCAACTCCTGATAGAGTAAGGTGCAGGTTTGTTCACCCTTATCACCCTGAACATATATAGATTTGCAAAAACCATATCATGGCAATTTTCCAGTTCCATTGGCTGGCACTCCGTGCTTTCGCGGCTTTCCTCTTCCAGCTGCAGGGCATAAATGTTAAAATTAGCCACGTTATTTAACCTTATTTCATTACGTACATGGTGCTCAATAGATAGAGCATAAATATGGCTGGGTGTAGAGGTATTGGATATGTATGCGCCTGCAGTAGCAAAAGTATTGGCCGTCCATATATTCATAAAGGTACCGCCGCCGCCATCGGTTATCCAAAGGCTCCAGTATTGCGTATCCCACGATGGGTCGACCCCGTTATAGCCTTTATTGTAGATGCCGGGCTTGGGTGTTGTTCCGGGTCTTTGCAAACCGCCATGGCCGCCAATAAATTTTACATCATTTAAAAAAGAATGTTCGCCTGCCATCCATTTACAGGCTACTGCACGCGGGTTATCCGCATTGGTAGAAAGGCCTATGCCGGTAACAATATTCTGCCCGCCTTTTGATGTTTCCAGCAAAGCTTTAGGACCACCGAAGCCGCCAAAGGCAGGTGTATTATCAGGGATTATCAATTGTGTGGCAATTGGGTTAAGGCCAATAAGCACCGTATTGGGCTTTAGCTTTATAGTTTCGCTAACGCGATACCATCCTTGAGGGAAATAAATAGTTTGATATTTATCTACAGCATCCTGAATGATGCGGGTATTATCGGTAGTGTCGTCGCCTTTTGCGCCCAGGGTTTTAATATTCACCCAGGTATTTATAGCAGGTAGATCGGGAATGTCTTTTTTAACAGGCTCAGGGAAAACGGTTAAAGGCTGGATATCCTGCATGGTTTTGTAAACCGGGTCGGCGGTAAGGCTATCCATCTGCAAGCCATAAATAAAGTTTTTAACTTTATACATTGAGCCCATACCTGGTGTTTGTTTACCACTTCGGCGATAGCTTGCCAGTACCGGCACATCGCGGCAGTCAATATTACGCAGGCTGATCTGGTTAACGGCGTTATCTTCATTACTTATAATTATGGCCGGGCCGCTTACCTTATCAAAACGACAGTTCTCCATAAACAATTTCTCGTGATAATTGGGATTGATGCTAATCACCGTAGGAACATTTTTAGCCTGCAAACGCACGATGGTTAACCCTGCTTCCTGTGTGCGGATAGCTGCCTCGCGCTGGCCTTCAAAGTATGTATCAACCATCATAAACTGCCAGCCGGGCGAGGGCTTGGTGGTATAAATTCCGTATTGGCCACCAAAAAAGCGTACATCTTCCATCGCATTGCCTACATCAAATAAACCTGCTTTGCCGTTGCCAATGTTAATATCAACATGCCCTATAAAGCTGTGCTGTGCAAAGTGAGCACGCATGGCAACCGCAACCGGGTTACCATCTTCAATTTTAAGGTTCACATTATTCAATGCAGCATAAAAGGTTGATGCCCCCGCATCATGAACCGGCTGACCGGGTTTTGAAAGATTGCTTACAAACCAAAACATGTATTTTGCCCTGCCTTTATCGGTTGAGTCGGCAGTTTGAAAGCCGGGGGAATTTTTGGCGAGGATAATTTCCGGACGGTTTTTACCGTAGCCTATGAGCCTTACCGCAGTTGGTATAAATATGGTTTTTGAAATAAGGTATTTCCCTTCGGGGATAAATACGATGCCAAAATTATGCTTTGTTTTTACTTCGGTAATGGCCTGTTGCAATGCATCAGATACATCCGTTTTTCCGTCTGTAGTAATTTTGAAGTTTGCAGCTGTAAAATAAACAGCATCTGAGTCGTTAAGGCGGCTTTGATAAATTGACTTACCTGCCTGGCCAAAACAAACCAGTTGTGTTAAAAATAAAAGCGCAGCTATTGAAATGATCTTTTTCACTTGATATGATAATTAGTACGGTTTATATTGAAAGGAAATTTCAAATGGCAAGTTACAGGTTTATCCTGTTTTTGGAGGAGGAGTTTTGTATCAAGTTTGTTAACGAAGGGTTTTTGTAATGCCGAAATTTTGCAGAGACGCAATATTTTGCGTCTCTGCTTATGCAAGTTGGTTCACAAGCATGCGGGAGACGCAATATTTTGCGTCTCTACAACCATATAAAATTACTCCTGAATTTAATCCCTAGCGCGAAGTCGCCTGGCTATCAAATACCGAATTCAACACCCCAGCCAACCGTACCCCTGCCTTTTCAATGCGGCTTTGCAATACCGGCAAATGGGTTTTGTAATATTCCTCATCAAAAGCGGGATTTTCGGCAGCCTCCTTATAAAGTATGGTGCTTACCTGGTACGATTCCCAAAGCCATATCATCAAATTATCGCTTTGCCATTTCTTTATTTCTTCTGGAGTCGCTTTATCATAATTTAAAGCCATCTGCTTGTAGGTTAAACCCTGGTGATCAATCAGGCCGCTGTCCCATAATCCGTGCAGGTTATCGTTTGCTCCATTAAACGTAACACCTATTGTATTCCCGCCTTTATCTTCGGCATGGCTTACATGCATAGGCTGGTGAAGATCACCGACAAAATGAACCAGGAATTTTAAAGCATTGGCTTTTTGCGTTTTTGATTTATCAGCATCTTTTAAATCCCTTTCGCAGGTGAGCACCGCTTTGTAAACATTATCTTCCCGCATGGTTTTTACCGCATTTGCAAATTGCTCAAAACTATAACCCGCCGGAACATTTACATAATGCCACGATGCGGTATATTTATATTGAGGATCTGAACGGATCTCATCAGCGTAATTGCTCACATCAGCCAGTGTTTCCCTGCCTAAAATTTTTTGTATGGCAAGCTTTGTTGCCGGGGTCAAATGATTTTCGGCTAATTGCGCTACGGCGCGATGCCCGGTTGGTCCCCATGATATTAAAAACAGCGGACATATAATTATAAGAATTTGGAGTAGGTATTTCTTCATTTAAGCTTCGTTAATTTACAACCCATAACGAATGATTAGGATTATAATTATTATTGAATTTATTTTCGGAGGTTGATGGGCAAAATGCCCTGAATAGAAGAAACCGAATTTTATTAGCAGGGATGTTGCTTCGCATTATGGGAGCTTTTCATTTATATCATAATGGTCCACTGTTTTTCCACCTCCCGGTTTTACGTTAAAGGCTGAATATAAAATATATTTTTTGTCCTTATCGATTCCAGGCATCGCCTCCCCAATAATCTTCTTTATTTGCTCATTTTCATTTTTAATGGCTGTTGTATCATTTAATTTAATTTGCGATAAGTAATAAACCATCGGGTAAGAACCTTCTGGAGTAGTTTGATTAAAAATCCTGAATATTCGTGGTTTTGTGGCTACCTGGTTAAGTGTAAATGGGAATTTATATTTGTCATTAGCCTTGTTTATTAGCTTGTTATAAAAATCACTGATATCGGCTTCACAAATGTAGTGCCATATTGAGCTTGGTTGTGTGCAGGTAATCGCCAACGCCATTGTGTTAACCGCATCTATAAGGTATGTTTTACTATACTGCTCTTTAGCATATTTGAAAAGTTCAGGCGCAGTTTTGCCATTAATAGTATAAGGCGATAAATCCCATTGACTGATTTTCCAACCGTAATTAAATTTACTGTATATAAGGCTGACCATGTACTTGTTTTCCCCGGCATCCGGAATAAAAAGCGCGATATACATCATTCTTGTGGTGCCGGGATAATTGAGGTTATGGCTATTTATATCTTTTGCTGTAGTTTGTATGGTGTCAGCATCTATATAACTGTTTATTACATAGTATTCATCAAGTAACTTATATTTATTGTCATTTAGTTGATTGCTGATAAGCTCTACCATCCGTTTGGTACTAACCTCATTATCTATTAAATCCCTGGATAGCAAAGCGCCCAGTTGTTTAGGATTATTGGCCTTTAAACTTTTAAATGCTTGTTCGTTCAGTTCATGAAAGTGCTCTCTTTTACCGGAATTTATTTCTTCATTTTTCCATGCGCCGGATTGATCCGAGCAACTTTGAAAGATAATAGCCAGCAAGAAAAAAGTAATACAATTTAACAGATAGGGTTTAGCAGGTTTCATAATACAGGCCCGAAGGTAATTAAAAAGATAAAAAAACTTTCAGCGAAAACAGAACATAATTATTTCATCGCCGTTAACCCCTTATGCAAAATGTTTTGTTTTTTGGTGATAGCCTTACCGCCGGATATGGCCTGCAAAATGCAGCGACGGAATCGCTCCCCTCATTGATTGAGCAAAAGATAAATACCGCAAAGCTGGATTACAAGGTTATTAATGCAGGCCTTAGCGGCGATACTTCTGCAGGCGGTTTAAGGCGGATTGATTATTGGCTGAGCCAGCCTGTGAGTGTATTTGTGTTGGAGCTGGGCATTAATGATGCGATACGCAGCATATCGCCACAAATTACTTTAAATAATTTACAGGCAATTATCGATAAGGTAAAAGCAAAATATCCAACTGTAAAAATGGCTTTGATGGGGATGCAGATCCCTCCGTTTATTCATTCGCCTCTAGTTAAACAATTCAGTGATATTTACAGTCAGCTGGCGAATACAAACCAAATGGCTTTGGTTCCGTTTTTTTTGGATGGTGTGGCCGGCAAAGCACATTTGAATCTGCCTGACCGCTTGCATCCCTCAGCCGAAGGCTATAAGATAATTGCTGATAAGGTATGGCCGGTTATTCAAAGGTTACTTATAAATAACCCTGAAAGTTAAATTTACCCGCTCTTTTAACGGTTTAGTTGATTTTGCTATGCGATGTTCCCAGCTATGCTGTAAGTCGCCTTTCATTAATAAAAGCGAGCCATTTTCAAGGTTAACCGAATATTTCTTCTGATGATCTGTTTTATGCCTTACATCAAAGCGGCGTGCCTGGCCCAGGCTTACCGAAGCTATTACCGGTTTATTACCTAAATCATATTCATCATCGCTGTGCCAGGCTACAGAGTCATTACCATCCCTGTAATAGTTAAGTAATACGGTATTAAAAGTGATGCCTGCAATTTTTTCAGCCTTTTCTCTTATCTGCTGCAGTTCTTTCGTCCATGGTAAAGGATCAAATTTTGTACCGGAGAATGTATAGTCTTTACCCTTGTCGCCGTACCAGGCCGTGAGCCGTGGCGTGATGATCTGCTTACCATACATGGTTACAATCCTTTGCTGCCAGGGCACATTGTTTATAAACTCATTCATTAGCGTTATGCTTTCCTGCGGGTTAAACAGGCCCGGAATGTATTCCAGAAGCTCACCCGGTAAGCTTATAATTTGTGCGGCTTCGCCAAATATATTTAGTTGTTCCATGCCAGTCTTTTATTTATTACATTTGTATTGCCCACTTGTTTCAATGATAATGCTGCGGAAAGCGGTCGATTTTATTTTCTTTTCAAAAAATATTCTCCCCGGTTTACGTTTTGTTGCTCAGGCAACTGTAACTCACTTATTTACGTAATTTGTTATCATGGAGAAACCATTACTCAGGTGCCATAAATGTGCGGCAGTGTTTCATTATACAATGAAACGAAATTGGATTGGGCAAAATGTATTATTCTTTTTACCTGTTAAGGTATACTTCTGTGCCAAATGTGCCAAAAAACGTTATTTGTGGCTAACAAATACACAGGCCACCAAATATCATCGTGTATAATGCTTCAGCATCCGTTTTTATAAGCAAGCGCCATATACATCCTTACTTCATCGTTCAGGTCTTCTTTATAGTACAGGCGTAAATGGTGGTTATAATCATCGCTGCCCGGAACCGGCTTTATTTTGTTAAAGCACAGATTATCTTCATAAGGTTGTTTAAACGGGAAAACAACGTCGATGAAATTTTTGCCGAATTGAATAACATAGGCAAACCTGGTACGGGTCGCGAAAGAGATCATGGATTTGGCCGGATGAACCTTGATATCGCCTATCTGCTGGTACTCTAACACCAAATGATCAAACAGCTCAATAGCATGTTGCGTTTTGCCATTCAAAAAGTCAGCCAGATCTTTGTCCCCGCACGAGTGTACCTGGTTGGTGTTTACAAATTCCTGATTACATAATAGGCATGTCCACATGGTTGGTTCACTATTTGTTGAAATGTTGGAAGGTTGTAAAGTTTTTGTTTCTTTTCGGACTTCCGACCTCGGTTAAAACTAATCACTAATCTCCAACATCTAATCACTCCGCTTTAAGACTCTTCACCGGGTTCATCAAGGCTGCTTTAATGCTTTGGTAGCTCACGGTTAACAGGGTAATAATTATTGCGCCTGCGCCTGTTACAATAAATATCCACCATGCTATTTCAGACCGGTATTGGTAATTTTGCAGCCAGCTGTGCATAAAATACCAGGCAGTTGGCGTAGCAATAAGCAACGAGATAGTAACCAAAACTATAAAATCTTTCGATAATAATTGCCACAGGTTAAACACCGATGCGCCCAACACTTTACGCACCCCAATTTCTTTTATGCGTTGCTCCGCCATAAACGATGCCATGCCGAACAATCCCAGGCAACTGATAAATATAGCCAGGCTTGCAAAAAAGCTGGCCAGCTTGCCAATACGTTCTTCATTTCCAAATTTTTTGGCGTATTCTTCATCCACAAACTGGTATTCAAATGGCTGGGAAGGATTGTAGGTTTTATAAACCGTTTCTATTTTCGCCAATGCTTCGCTGGCGCTTATTTTAGGATTTATTTTTACAATAACATCGCTACCGGCATCTTTTGTAAGATGAAACAGCGATGCCCTTACAGGTGCATAAGGCGACTCAACCACCATATCTTTAATTACCCCGATTATTTTAAAGGGCTGTCCGTCCCACTTAAGGGTTTCGCCAACCGGGTGTTTTAAATTCATAAATTTTGCGGCTGTTTCATTGATCACAAACCCTATCGAGTCGGTAAGGAACGCTGGCGAAAAATCCCGGCCGTCAACAAATTTCCAGCCTACTGTTTTACCATAATCATACGAAACATCAATATTCGGAAATTCAACCGCCAACCCCGGGTCTTTACCTTTCCAGTCGAAACCGCTGTTGGTAGAATATACGGCTGTTGTAGGGCTTCCGGCTTCGGCCATTGATACAATTGCGCCCGACTTTATCAATTCATCTTTTACTGCAGCAAACTGTTTATGGATATCATTGGTTGCCATAGGCAAAGTAACCAGGCCATCGCGACTGTAACCAACCGGGCGGTTTTTAGCAAATTGAATTTGCCTGAAAACAATGATAGTGCCGATGATAAGCGTAACCGAAACTGTAAATTGTAATACAACGAGAACTTTACGCGGAATTGCGGCAAGCTTACCAACTTTAAAAGTCCCTTTCAGTACTTTAACCGGCTGGAATGATGATAAATATAAGGCCGGATAGCTGCCTGATAGGAGCCCGGTAAAAAGACTGAAACCAATACCCAGCAACCAAAATGCCGGGCTACCCCACAAAATAGACATTTTTTTACCGGCCACTTCATTAAAAAATGGTAGGGCCAGTAAAACCAAAACAATTGACAACACAAAGGCAAAAGCCACTACCAGTAACGATTCGCTCAAAAATTGGTATATCAACTGTACCCGCAACGAACCGATAGCTTTGCGAATACCAACTTCCTTAGCCCGTTTTTCGGAACGGGCGGTACTTAAATTCATGAAATTGATACAGGCCAATAGCAACACAAAAACACCGATTATTCCAAACATCCAAACGTACTGGATGCGCCCTCCGGTATTAACTCCATTTTTAAACTCTGAGTATAAATGCCAGTTCTTCATCGGGTCGAGGAAAACCTGCGGCTTCCCGGTTAGCTCACTTTTATTTACGTTAGTGAGTTTAATATCCCTGATCTTTGCCGAAACCTTTCTCATGTCAGCATTATCAGCTACCTGTGCATAAGTAAGGTAACAGTTACAGCGCCAGGTATCTGCCTGTTTTTTTAGTCCTTCGCTGGTTGAAAATAATTCCCAGGGCGCAATAAAGTTTACATCAGCAAATGAAGAATTGGAAGGAAAATCTTCATAAACACCGGTTACTTTTACAATCAGGTTATTGTCAATTTTCATCACCTTATCCAATGGGTCGGCATCACCAAAATAGGCTTTGGCTGATGATTTAGAAAGCAGGATGGATGATGGATCGTTCAACCCGCTCCTTGTACCTTTCAGCATTTTAACCGACAGCATATCAAGCGCCTGCGGCTCAAGATATGACCCGCTTTTTGTTATTTTTTTATCACCATAGGTGAGGATATGATTTGCGTTCCACGATGACATGGAAATATATTTAAAGTCGTTGCCGAAATTTTTACGCAACTCATTGCCCATGGGCCAGGGTGTAGTTATTCCTGTCCCTATTTCGCCATTCATGGTATAGTTTTGTTTTACCTGGGCAATATGATCGTAGTTTTTAAAGTTTTGGTCGAAGGATAGTTCATCATAGATCCATAAACCAATCAGCATGGCTACCGCCATACCTACAGACAAGCCTGCGATATTAATAAAGGAATGCGCCTTGTTTTTAAGCAGGCTTCTCCACGCAATTTTTAAATAGTTTCGTATCATGGGAGGTTCATTAGTTCATTGGTTCATTAATTCATTGGTAGCAGGCGGGCAGATTTGCCAACTTTTAAAAAGTTGACAAATTTTAAGGAGCCCATTTTCACTTTCGTACTTTCCGTCTTCCGGACTTCCTTTATTCTAATCTCTAATCACCAACCTCCAATCACTCACTCTTAAGACTCTTCACCGGATTAGCCAGCGCCGCCTTTATACTTTGAAAGCTAACTGTTAGCAGGGTAATTACCATTGCTCCTGCTGTTGCAATGGCAAATACCCACCAGTTAATTGCCGTTCTGTATTGATACCCCAATAGCCATTTATGCATAAAATAATAGGATAGGGGTGAAGCAATAAGCAGCGAAATTATTACCAGTACTACAAAATCTTTTGATAGCAGTTGCCACAAGTTAAACACTGACGCGCCCAACACTTTACGCACGCCAATTTCCTTTATCCGCTGCTCGGATGTAAAACTGGCCATCCCAAATAAACCAAGGCAACTTATAAATATAGCCAAACCGGCAAAAAAACTTGCCAGTTTGCCGACACGCTCTTCATTGTCAAAGTTTTTGGCAAAATCGTCATCGGCAAACTGGTAATTAAGCGGAGTAGCCGGGTCATATTTTTTAAAAATGGCTGTTATTTTGCTGATTGCATCATGTGCGCTCATATTTGGATTTAGCCGCATATTAATGTTATTCATTGGCCCCGGGCGCAGGTAAAAGAAAGTTTGTTTTACAGGGAAATAAGGCGACTGGTTCACCATGTCTTTTACTACTCCAATAATTTTGTATGCATGATCTTTCCCCCAGTTTATAATTTCGCCGATGGGGTTTTTAAAACCAAGATATTTAGCAGCTGTTTCGTTAATGATAAAACCCGACGAATCGGATGGGTAAGCTGCCGAAAGATCGCGACCCTCTTTTATTTTCCAGCCTATTGTTTTGCCAAACTCGGGCGTAATGCCCAAACTGATAAATTCTTCCTGCAAAGCCGGGTCTTTACCACGCCAGGTTAAACCGCTGTTATTGATGTAAACCTGTGTTACCGGGCTCTCCGATTCGGCAATGGCGGTTATTGCTCCGCTTGCCAGCAAATCGTTTCTAACGGCATGGTATTGTTTATTAATGTCGTCAGTTTGCAGGTATGCATTTATTAAATTGTTGCGGTTGTAACCGATGGGGCGGTTTTTGGCAAACTGTATTTGCTGGTAAACAATAATGGTACCGATTATTAATACCACCGAAACGGCAAATTGCAGTACCACCAGCACCTTACGGGGAATGGCAGCAAAACGGCCTACCTTAAATGTGCCTTTTAACACTTTTACAGGGTTAAATGACGATAAATACAGCGCCGGATAACTGCCGGCTACAAGCCCGGTAAATATGCTAAAGGCAATACCCAACAGCCAAAATACAGGACTACCCCAAAGTATTGACATTTTTTTATCCGCTACCTGGTTAAAGAATGGTAAACTTAACAGCACCAATGGTATTGAAAACAAAAAAGCAAGTACAGCTATTAACAGCGATTCGCTATAGAACTGTATGATCAGTTGTTTGCGGACAGAACCGATGGCCTTACGTATCCCAACTTCTTTTGCTCTTTTTTCGGACCGGGCCGTGCTCAAATTCATAAAATTAATGCAGGCCAGCAGCAGTACAAAACAACCGATAATACCAAACAGCCATAAGTACTGAATACGGCCGCCAACATTGATCCCGTTTTTAAATTGCGAGTACAGGTGCCAGCGGCTCATAGGTTGAAGAAAAAGCGAGGGCCTGAAACGTGCATCGTCATTATTTAAACCTTTAAGCGCATCAAGCTTTACATTTTTAATTTTTGCTGATACCTGGTTCATATCTGCATTATCAACTATCTGCACAAATGTTTGGAACCAGCTGGCTCCCCATGGGTTATTAAAAAAGGTGGCATAATGCTGGTCGTTATACAACAGCTGCCACGGTGCAATAAATGTAAGATCGCTAAACGACGAATTTGCGGGCAGGTCTTCATAAACACCGGTAACCTTTACATTAAGCTTTTTATCGATTTTTAATGTCTTATTAATGGGATCGGTATCGCCAAAAAAAGCTTTAGCTACTGACTGGGAAAGCAATATAGATCGAGGATCATTTAAGCCATTGCGGGTACCTTTCAGCATCTTTAACGAAAGCATATCGGTAATAGCCGGCTCCATATAATTACCGGTTTCTTTCAGATTCTTTTCACCGAGGGATATGATATGTCCGCCAGTCCACGAAGCCATAATAATATGCTTAAAATTACCTCCATAATTATTACGAAGTGCAGGGGCCAAAGGCAACGCTTCCGAATCCCAGGTATCCGTTTCGTTATTGATCCATTGGTTTTGCATCACCTTGGCAATGCGATCATAATTTTTAAAGTTGGTATCATAGGATATCTCATCCCACATCCATAAGCCAATCAATATAGCCACTGCCATACCCACAGCCAGTCCGCCGATGTTGATCAAAGAAGAAAACCTATTTTTAATAAGGTTTCTCCACGCAATTTTGAAATAGTTCTTTATCATACTAAAAGTTCATTGGTTCAATTGTTCATTAGTTATTGATGGAACAGATTTGTCAACTTTTTAAAAGTTGACAAATCTTGGGTGTTAGTCATTTGGTTATTGGTAATTAACTGCAACAGGAAAAACGACCCATTAAAAATGAGTTAGTTGCATGCACTTTCCTAAAATCGCCAGCTTGCAAACTGTTTCGGGAAGTGACCGTGGCAATCAATATTATTGCCGTGATTTTAATCGATTAAATATCAGGAAATTATGAAAAAATAAAGAATAGATGGTTTGTTCATATCCGAACGGCGGGTGTACGATTTTGTTACAGTCGGTTGAGTTGATGAGTGGTTGATTGAGTTTGGAAAAGAGGTTAGAGATTAGTAATTAGAGGTTAGTTAAAAAAGTCCTCTTAAACTTACGAAGTTTCTAAAACTTCGTAAGTTTGTTCATTGGCTAATTACAGCAGCCCAATCAACCTAATCAACCGCTCACTAAATAACCAATTAAATTTATAAATTTGGATATTATAAGCCAATAATAACCGCACCATTATACTCATTTAACTAAACATGAAAAGAAAAATACTTACCGGACAGTTTGTTTTCGCTGCTGCCCTTTTAGTAACTGTTAACATGGCTAATGCACAAAATGCCGCGCCCTATTCTGTTAAAAATAAAACGGTAAAAGTGTTTGTGACCGCAAAAAATACCGACGACAGAATTACACAAACTGAAACACTGCATTTCACTGACAAACCACAACCGGTTGAAACTGAAATTTGTGTTTTTGTTGATCCGGCAAAAACATTTCAAACCATGCTGGGCATTGGCGCGGCTTTAACCGATGCATCTGCTGAAACCTATTATAAATTGCCAAAAGACAAGCAGAAAGAGTTTATGACTGCTTATTTTGATAAGCAAAAAGGAATAGGTTATACGCTGGCCCGCACCAATATTCAGAGCTGCGATTTCTCAAGCGAAAGCTATAGCTATGTTAAGGACAATGATAAATCGTTAAAAACATTTGATGTAAGTCATGATAAAAAATATCGCATTCCATTTATAAAAGAAGCGACGGAAGCGGCAGGTGGTAAGCTTACTTTATTTGTATCCCCCTGGAGCCCACCGGCCTGGATGAAAACTAATAATGATGTATTACATGGTGGTAAATTAAAACCTGAATTTGCGCAAAGCTGGGCCAACTTTTATATCAAATTTATTCAAACCTACGAAAAATTAGGAATGCCTATTTGGGGTCTTTCTGTACAGAATGAGCCTATGGCAACTCAAAAATGGGAGTCGTGCCTGTATACTGCCGAAGACGAACGCGATTTTATTAAAAATTATTTAGGCCCAACACTGGCAAAAGCAGGCATGGCCGGGAAAAGATTGATTGCCTGGGATCATAACCGCGACCTGATGTATCAGCGTGCAAGCACTATATTGGAAGATCCCGGAGCGTCCAAATATGTATGGGGTATTGGCTACCACTGGTACGAAACCTGGACCAAAACAGGCCCGAATTTTGAAAATGAACGTCGTGTAGCACAGGCTTTTCCTGATAAAAAATTAATATTTACCGAAGGCTGTCTAGAAAGCTATGATGCCACAAAGTTAAAGGATTGGGCGCTTGGTGAAAGATACGGCCAATCAATGATCAACGACTTTAATGCAGGCACAGTAGGCTGGACCGACTGGAATATATTGCTCGATGAACAAGGCGGCCCTAACCACGTAGGTAATTTTTGCTTTGCACCTGTACATGCCGATTTAAAGACAGGTACATTAATTTATACCAACTCGTATTACTACATGGGTCAGTTCTCAAAATTCATTCACCCGGGTGCAAAACGGATTGCAGCAGCAGCCAGTCGCGATAATTTATTATCTACTGCTTATATCAATCCTGATGGAAAAGTTGCCGTTGTAGTTATGAATAAAACTGATGAAAATATCGATTACTATTTATGGGTAAAAGGCAAAGCTGCCAAAACAACCAGCCCTGCGCATTCAATTGCTACGTTGGTGATTGAGTAATCCAGCCGAGCTGTCAACCCCTATGTCATACGACGAGGAACGAGGAGAAAACTATGCACATGTACAACGGACTATGCATGTGTATAGGTTTCTCACTGTCGTTCGTCATAGCTTAATAAGAATGATTAATTTTCTTCGAAGATCTCGTTAAGATCAAGCGCAAAGCCAGGTAAAACTGCTGATGTTAATTCGTCCCCTCCAACCAGTAATTTTGATGGCTGGAACTCTCCTTCCTGGTCAAGCGTGTATTTTAAGAAGGTACGTTCACTTGGGTGTATTATCCAGTATTCCTTTACCCCGGCCTCCTGGTAAACGTCGTACTTATTGCGCAATTCCTTTTTGTTATTGCCGGGTGAAAGTATTTCTACAACAATATCCGGAGCGCCAATGCAACCGCGATCATCCAGTTTTGAAAGATCACATATTACACAAATATCAGGTTGTACAGCTGTATAGATTGCAGCGTCTTCATTAGAATTGTGGGGTAATCGTACGTCAAACGGCGCTGTATATACCTTACACGGTTTCCCTTTTAAATAATTAACCAGCTTTACTGCCATTGCCAATGATATTTCCTGATGCGTGCGGCTTGGCGCCGGACTCATCCTAAATATCTTTCCCTTAATTAATTCCAGGCGTTCGTCAAACCGCCATTTAAAATAGTCGGCATACGTGTACGTTTTTGAAAAATCTAAATCAGACAGTTCCATATTTGCTATTTCCCCATTGGAATAATTATACAATAATAATCAAAAATAATATAACCGGTTTGAAAGCAATTATGAAAGAGCAACAAACTTATTATTGAAGTAATCATCTACATTTTTTGTATAATCAGTAACTTTGGTTATTGAACAAAAGATTTTAATTATGGCAAAGTTTTTTGATAGCATTGAAAACAAACACGCCGGATTTATAGAAAAACAGCACTTGTTTTTTGTGAGCAGCGCTCCGCTAAGCGCTAAGGGCCATGTCAATTTATCGCCAAAAGGGATGGATAGTTTCCGGATACTTTCTCCTAACCGGGTTGCTTACATGGATATTGTTGGCAGCGGTAACGAAACATCTGCTCATATTTTAGAAAATGGCCGCATAACTTTTATGTTTTGCGCTTTTGAAGGGCCGCCTAACATAATGCGTTTGTATGGCCACGGCTATACCGTATTACCCGGCGATGCAGAGTGGCAGGAATTATCAGCCCGTTTTAGTTTAGTACTTGCTACGCGGCAAATTATTGTTGCCGATATTTATAAAGTACAAACCTCCTGTGGTTTCAGCGTGCCATATTACAAGTATGAGGGCGAAAGAGATCATGCAGAAAAATGGGCTCAAAACAAAGGCGAAGCCGGGCTTGAGACCTACAAAGCAGAGAAGAGTCGCATAAGCCTTGACGGTTTGCCGACCGCATTTGAATTACAGGCTGATTAAGCCTGAAAGCCTCCCATTCCTTTACCTGTCATCCTTACAAAACCTTCGGCGGCTTTTACACCCAGTTCCCTGCCTCTGAAATCTTCCATAGCGGCATGTCCGCAACCGTAAATGCCCGGAGGATCCTGACTTACGTGGCAGTAAACAGATTTCCTTTTTAACTCCTGGGTGTCTGTTATATCTACAAAATCGGTTGGATGAAAGCCCAGGGTTTGCTCGCCGGCACATACCTCGAAAAAATAAAGCGCAAATTTGGATGACGACCGGATCCACGTTTGTATGGTTAACAAACTGGCGCATTGATGATCTTTATGCGAATCGATGGGCCAATGGGTAAAAACAATATCCGGCCTTTCATCATTCACCAGGTTTTGAAGGTGCTGTAAAGTTTCATTGCTTACTATCGCCGCGCCATCAATTTGGCCGGCAAAAACAGGTTTGGCATTTAGCACTTTGCAGGCGTTTATAGCCTCCTGCTTCCGTATTGTGGCTGCCTCATCATGACTTTTGCCGGTGATGCCGGCCTCACCCGTGGTTAAGTAAATAATGGTTACCTCATGGCCCAGGTTAACCAATTTAGCCAGCGTGCCGCCGCATCCGCTTTCCGGATCATCCGGGTGACCGCCTACGCATACAATCTTCTTTTTCTCAGCAACGTTTTTAGGGCTGGCACTTAATAATGAAGGCAGCGTTAACAGGCTTAATCCGGCTACGGTACTTTTAACAAATTGCCTGCGTGTGTTTGATGTGGAACTCATGGTTAAATATGATTAATTAAATGTGTTTAATTCAGTGATTAGAGTTTAGAGATCAGAGGTTAGTGAGCTGGTTTCACCTAATCTCCAACCTCTAAACGCTACCTCTCTATTCAAACACCACCGTTTTATTTTTATATACAAACACCCTGTCTTCAAATACCAGTTTAAGGGCTTTTGCCAGTACAGCGGTTTCAATTTCTTTACCTGCTTTTACCATATCCATCGCGGTGAAAGAGTGGTTTACCGAGATAATTTGCTGCGCGATGATTGGCCCTTCGTCCAGCTCATTGGATACAAAATGGGCTGTTGCGCCTATCAACTTTACTCCCCGTTCAAAAGCCTGCCGGTATGGGTTCGCCCCTATAAATGCAGGTAAAAACGAATGATGAATATTGATAATACGCACCGGGAATTTTGCTACCAGCATAGGCGATAATATGCGCATAAATTTAGCCAGCACAATATAATCAGGCTCGTATTGCTCTACTACGTCAGCTATTTTTTCTTCAAACTCCAGTTTGCTTATCCCTTCGTGCGATATGGCATGAAAAGGGATATCAAACCGTTTACAAATATCTTCCAACACAGTATGATTACCAATAACACCCTGTACCTTAGCGCCAAGTGTGCCGTAATAATTACGGATCAGGATATCTGCCAGGCAATGATACTCTTTGGTAACCATCACAATAACCTTTTTAGCAGGATTGGGGTTTACAGAGATCAGGGCACCATCAGGCAATAATTTTCTGAACTGTTTTTCAATTTTTATCTCATCATGTCCGTCTTCTATATCCAGCCGCATAAAAAACAGGCCCTCATGTGTGTCCACATGCTCACGCATAGATACAATGTTAAGCTGATGCTTTGCCAAAATAGCCGATATAGCTGCTACCAGCCCTACCTGGTCCCTGCACTGAATTACAATGATCATAGGGTAAAGATGGTTATAAATGTTGTAAAAGTTATAGGTGTTGTAAACGCTGAATAGTAAAATCACATCTCAATAATAACTTATTCACCTAATCCACTCAATCAACTTTTAACTAATTTTACATTACCGGTAACAAAATTTAAAAATCGGTATCATATAGAAAAGAAATATTACAGGCAACTTTAATAATATGATCATGCGCTATTTTTTATGTTTTTTATGCCCGCCGATAGCCATATTAACTACCGGTAGAATTGGGGCGTTTATTTTAAATATTTTTTTAACCCTGTTTTTTTGGATCCCCGGTATCATTCATGCCATACTGATTACGAGTGATTATTATGATGACAGGCGCCACCGCCAGTTTATGAGAGAAGTAAGAAGAAGGTATTAATGCTGCTGCGGAACTATAAAATGTTTTCTTAAACTCATCTTTTTCAAAAAATCGATCAATTTCAGTAACAAATTAAGGTAAGTTATAGCTCAATACCTGATATTTTCCTACTTTCACAACCGATTAATTGGAAGTTGTTCCAAAGAGGTTGATAAATGTTTTTAAAGAGATTTTCGATCAGGTTTTCCTGTATTTTATTGTTAGCATTACACTGTACTGTAGCATTTTCACAAACAACCAAAACAGATCTGTTTAATAAATGGCAAAAGGCCAGGCTGCAAAAAAATTACAGGTCTGATACTGCAAGTGTAATATTACTTAACCGTCTTTCAGAGCTATACTTATACAACCATGCCGATAGTGCATTGCACTTTGCTAAACAGGCATTACAATTGGCTCAGTCGCAAAAGTACACTTTGGGCGAGGCCGCATCACTCAACAAAATCAGCAGTACATACTACGTGCTGAGCGATTATACTTCATCGCTGGAAGCATCTGCAAAGTTGATGAGCATCAGCAATAAAATAAATTACCAATTAGGCATTGCCTGTTCCTATCAAATTACCGGTCTTATTTATTCTGTTCAAAATCGTAATACCGATGCAATAGTAAAGTTTACTAAGGCACTGAACATTTTCATTAACCTGAAGGACTATTTGAGAACAAGCAGGGTATATTTTAATATGGGTATTAGTTACGATGATCTGGCAAAACACGATAGTGCATTTTATTATTTTAACAAATCACTGCTCATTGCAAAACGAATTGGTGATAACGATGTAATTACAATGGTGCTTAACCGCATAGGCGAAACTTATTTTCATTTAAAAAACTATCAAACTGCATTAGTTTATTATCAGCGGGTAATTGACTCAAAGCTCACTAATAACTGAGAGCTGGATTTTGCCTACTCGGGCATGGCTCAAACCTATTACAGGCTTGGTAAGTTTGATGAGGCTATTTTAAATGCACACAAAGGTTTGGATCTATCTGTTAAGGTTAATTCTGCGTGGGATGCAGTACGGGCGTTAGAAATACTTTCAGAAAGCTATGCAGCGGTAAATGATTACAAACATGCCTACAGGTACCAGGTACAGTTAAAAAAATCTAACGACAGCCTTTTTGACAGTGAGAAGGAAAAAGAAATTAACCGCCTGCATTTAAAACAACAGCAGGCCGACAATATCCGGCTTGAAAATGACCTTAAAACCAAGGAACAAACCATAAACTTTAGTAAGCGCCTTTTGTTTTTCAGAAACCTGCTGGCTGTTTGTGTGATCATAGTTGTGATCATAATTTTTGCGAGCAACCGGCAAAAAACTGCGTTAAATAAAGTACTCCAAAAGCAAAATGGAGATATAGCTTTACAGAAAGAAGAGATTTTAAAGCAAAAGGAAGCGCTGGATCAGCTGAATAATACAAAGGACCAGTTATTTTCAGTGATCAGCCATGATCTGCGAAGCCCGTTTGCGGCCATTCTTCAAACAATAGAATCAATGCGGGCAGGCGATATATCTGCTGCAGAACATGACATAATTGTTGAGGATTTTTACCAGCAGGTAAGCCTGGTTACTATAATGGTAAATAATTTATTGGCCTGGGCTAACAGTCAGCAGCATGGCATTAAAAGTGAACTGGCCAGTATGGATATTATTCCTGTTGTTAATGAGGTGGTTTCTATATCAAATTTTCTGGGTAAAAATAAAAATATAAGCCTTTATCATCATTACGATAGCGAAAAATGGATCCATGCCGATTTGAACCATGTAAAGATCATCATTCAAAATCTTATTGGTAATGCTATCAAATTTACCCCGGAGGGCGGTACAATTGAAATTTATTATACAACTGATGAAATTTACCAGGCTATTCACGTAAAGGATACCGGGATTGGAATTTCATTAGATAAAATGGATAAACTTTTCAAAGTAGCCGGTAAAGAAATATCGGGTTATGGTACAAATAACGAGGCAGGAGCGGGTATAGGCTTGGTATTAATAAAGCAATTTGCTGATGCCAACAATGGTAAGCTGGATGTACAAAGCATACCGGGCGGAGGATCGGAGTTTACTGTTTATTTGAGAAAAACTGCAATTTATGCAGATAGCCAAAAATACAAAGCGGGGCAATTAATAAACATTTCAACCAGCGTTTCAATTTAAACTGCTCATTACCAATTTAACCTGACAGTTAACCAATAAAATAAGGATAGGTTTTAAATAACACGGGCGTTGACGCAATCCTGATAATCATTTAAATCTCAAAAATCGTGTCTATATTTATCCTGACCAATTACAAATAAACCAATGAACTCACGAAGGGACTTTATACAAAAATCGGCTATCATTGCAGGTGGTAGTCTGCTGGCGTCGGGCCTTAATAACCAGGCATTTGCTATTTTTAAAAACCGGATTATGCCTAGCGATCAATTGAATTTGGGCGCTATTGGTATAAATGGTATGGGTTGGGCCGATGTTCAATCGGCGTTAAAAGTGCCGGGGGTAAACCTGGTAGCCATTTGTGATGTAGACAAAAATGTGATGGACAGAAGGATGAATGACCTTACTAAAATGGGTTATGATACCTCGAAAATAAGGCGGTATGATGATTACCAATCCCTTTTAGACCAGAAAGATATTGATGCCGTAGTTATTGGCACACCCGATCATTGGCATGCCATGATCATGATGCATGCCTGCGAAGCCGGTAAAGATGTTTATGTAGAAAAGCCGGTTGGCAGCTCGATAGGCGAAGCCAGGGCAATGGTAAATGCCCAGCAGCGGTATAACAAGGTTGTACAGGCCGGCCAATGGCAACGCAGTCAGCAGCATTTTAAGGATGCGGTTGATTTTGTACAAAGCGGACAACTGGGGAATATTCGTACAGTAAAAGTTTGGTGCTACCAGGGGTGGATGAAGCCTGCAGCTATAGTGCCTGATACTGCTCCGCCACCGGGTGTTAATTATGCTGCATGGCTGGGTCCGGCAAAAACAGTTCCGTTTAATGCCAGTCGTTTTCATTTTAACTTTCGCTGGTTTTGGGATTATGCTGGTGGATTGATGACTGACTGGGGTGTGCACCTGCTGGATTATGGCTTGCTGGGGATGAATTCGCCCATACCAAAAACTGTTTCCGCTTTAGGCGGAAGGTTTGCCTACCCGGATCTGTGTGAAGAAACGCCCGATACTTTAACAACCCTTTATGAGTTTGATGGCTTTAATATGGTTTGGGATTCGGCAATGGGAATTGATAACGGTTCTTATAACCGCGATCATGGCATTGCCTATATCGGTAATAACGGCACCCTGATTTTAAACCGTGGCGGCTGGGAAGTGATTGAGGAGCGGCAAAGCAAAAACAAGGTAGCCAAGCCTTTTGTGGCCTCATTAGATAATGGAGTAGATAAGCATTGGGAAAACTTTGCGAGCGTAGTGAAATCGCGCAAAATGGATGATTTGCATTGCCCCATACAGGCCGGCGCACATGTGGCTACGGTTGCGCAAATGGGTAATATAGCCTTTCGTAGTGGGAAGAAATTAGAATGGAATGAAGCAGCTCATGAATTTACTGACAAAGCCATCAATAAAGAATATTTGATGAAAGAGTATCACAACGGGTATAAGTTGCCGAAAGTGTAATTTTTGAACAAATATTTTAAGCCGTGCTTGTTCGGCGCCTCGCAGAATATACCGTTTGCCTGGTGTATAATTTGAATGCGCTTAATTTTTTTACCGGGTACCAAAATAAATTCAGTATTGGCATTTATTAAAATTCGAAAATCCGAAATCAAATACTCATTTTTGCTTCTCAAATGCAAAAAGATAAGCTATTAATTATTGACGATGAAGAGCGGTTGCGTAACCTGTTGGCACGTATACTTCAGTTAGAAGGCTATGAAGTACTGGTAGCTTCAACCGGTAAAGAAGGGTTGAAAAAATTACAGCACGAAGCTATACCTGTAGTAATAAGTGATGTAAAACTGCCTGATATTAATGGAATTGAACTTACTTCACAAATAAAAGCCAGTTGGCCCGCTACCGAAATTATTGTATTAACAGCCTTTGGTACCATAAACGATGGTGTTAAAGCCATTAAATCGGGCGCGTTTGATTATATTACCAAAGGGGATGATAACGAAAAGATAATTCCACTTGTAAGCAAAGCCATGGATAAGGCCCTGCTACAACATAGGGTATTGGAGCTGGAACAAAAACTAAACAATAAGTTTGGTTTCGACAGGCTCATCGGTAGATCCACAGCAATAACGGATGTTATTAAACTGGCACAAAAGGTTGCCTTAACCGATACAACCGTTTTGCTGTTAGGCGAAACAGGCACCGGTAAAGAAATTTTTGCCGAAGCTATACACCAGGCCAGTAATCGCAGCACCAAATCATTTGTTGCTGTAAATTGTAGTGCATTTACCAAAGAATTGCTGGAAAGTGAGCTTTTCGGCCATAAGGCAGGTTCATTTACCGGCGCGGTAAAAGATAAAAAAGGCCTTTTTGAAGAAGCCAACGGTGGTACCATTTTTTTAGATGAGATAGGTGAGCTGGATCACGATCTTCAAGCAAAACTACTGCGTGTATTGGAATCACAGCAGTTTTTAAAAATCGGCGATACCAAACCAACACAGGTAAATGTGCGCATCCTGGCCGCAACCAATCGTAACCTGCAGGCCGAAGTTACCAAAGAAGGTTTCCGCTCGGATCTGTATTACCGCCTTTCTGTTTTTACTATAACCCTGCCCGCCCTGCGCGATAGAAAAAAAGATATTAAGCTGCTTGCCGAATATTTTATGCATTATTTTGGGTTGAAAGTTAAAAAGCAATTCACCGGCCTTACGGATAAATTTGTTGAAAAGCTGGAAGCGTATAACTGGCCCGGAAATATCCGCGAACTGAAAAATATTATCGAGCGTGCTGTAATATTAGCTGATGAGCCGGTGTTGGACGAAACCCTGTTGCCTTACGAAATGCAGGAACCTCAGCCGGCAAAAGCAGGCAGTATGCTTTCTTCCTTTGATCTTTCGTCTATAGAAAAACTTCATATACAACGTGTGCTTAATCATGCCCACGGTAATCGTGCCGAAGCGGCCCGGTTGTTAAATATTGGCGTAGCTACTTTGTACCGGAAGTTGAAGGATTATGGGTTGGAGTAGATAAAATTTAGTTTTGACCGCACATCAAAATTTATTGCCGTTGGCTTCAGCCAACGGATAATAAATAACAAGCAAATAGGCTTTAGCCATAAATCCCAACATATTTTGAAGATCAGTGATGCCAATTTATTGGTTATCCTTTAATTATTTGCCACCCATACTTTATCATAAATTCATTTACTTCATCATCGAAAGACTTTTTTGCATGATGCTTTTCTTGGCTTTTAATATAATTCTTAACTATTGGAACCTGGGATTCACTTACTGAAACCGCAAAATAATCATCTTGCCAACTGAATTTTTTAAGGGTCAGATGATTTTGATTTATCCAGAACGAGGATTCGCCTTTTATAAGCTGGCTTACTTTGGCAATGGTTTGATCCTTTCCTGGAGAAATTAGACAGTGTAAATGATCTGTATAACCATCAATGGCCTGTAGAAATATTTCTTTATCCTGGCAATTTTTAGCAATATGTTTATGAACGTCATACCTGATTTCTTTTTTGAGTAATGGCTCTCAGTCTTTGGTAGCAAAAACTAAATGAACCCAAATTTTTATAAAGGACATGGCGGTTTTTGGCTAAAGCCTTTTATTGCCCTAAATATAATTATTCCGTTGGCTGAAGCCAACGGCAATGAACAATTCTTGTTTTATAAATTAGATATGATTGACATAAACTCAATAATTCTATCAGATTACTGTGTTTCTTTGTTTTACTAATGCACTCCGGTTGTGCTTCCAATAAACATTTTGATAATATCCTATCAAAATGATAGCTTAAACTCAAAATTCCATCACCCAAAATCGGGTCAAAATCTATCTAAGATGTTGTTTTTAAATAGGTTATAAATATTAAAATATTTATGGCACCGCCTTGGTATGCATCCCTGCAAAATCAATAAAATGGATGTAATACTCACTATTGTCTATGTAATATGCTTCATTGTCATATTCTGGCTCTTTTTCAAATCAGTTAATTACTTCGAAAAAATCTAATCATCATGCTAGCATTATTCATTGTGGCTATCGCCGTATTTATTTATATGGTTTATGTGCTGCTTAAACCCGAAAAATTTTAATTATTAAATCATGAACACTGAACTTTTAGGCGTAATTTTTACCTATTTGCTCACACTGGCAATTGCTATCCCGTTAGGGCGGTACATTGCCCGTGTTTTTAAAGGCGAAAAAACCTGGCTCGATTTTATGGCTCCTGTTGAACGGTTTATTTTCCGTTTCAGCGGCATCGATGCTAAAAAAGAAATGAACTGGAAACAGCATATGTACGCACTGCTTACTATTAATGCAGTTTGGCTTATTTATGCATTCTTCTGCCTGCTTAACCAGGCACATTTGCCATTAAATCCGGATGGTAACCCAAATCAAACACCCGACCTGGCTTTTAATACTGCCATCAGCTTTTTAGTAAACTGTAATTTGCAGGATTACTCGGGCGAAAGCGGGGCAACCTATTTCACCCAGCACTTTGTATTTATGTTCCTGCATTTCGTGTCGGCGGCTACTGGTATAGCAGCGCTGATTGTGTTGTTCAGGGCATTAAAAGATAAGGTTACTGACAAGCTCGGCAACTTTTGGGATTATTTTGTAAAAACAATTACCCGCATATTGCTGCCAATTGCTATTGTTGTGGCCATTATACTGGCCTTTAACGGTATGCCAACAAGCTACAAGGGCAAGGATACAGTTATTACTATGCAGGGCGACACCATTCATGTTTCGCGTGGCCCTGCTGCAGCGTTAGTTGCTATAAAACATTTAGGTACAAATGGCGGCGGCTGGTTTGGAGCAAATTCTGCCCACCCGCTCGAAAATCCTAATTATTTAACAAATACTGTTGAACTGGTGGCCCAGTTAATTATACCCATGGGCCTGGTATTTGCACTTGGATTTTATTTGAATAAAAAGAAGTTTGCTTACGTAATTTTCGGAGTGATGACCATCGGTATGCTGCTGTTCCTCATTCCTACCATCAACGCCGAAATAAGTGGTAACCCCGCCATTGCAAAAATGGGGGTAAGCCAGCCGAACGGGGCAATGGAGGGCAAAGAGGTTCGCTTCGGCCCCATGAACTCCGCTTACTGGAGCATCATGACAACCATTACTTCAACCGGTTCAGTAAACTCCATGCACGACAGTGCCATGCCGCTATCAGGCGCTATGATGATGATGGGGATGATGGTTAACTGCTTTTATGGCGGTTGCGGGGTTGGGTTCCTCAACTTTTACATCTTTATCATAATAGCTGTATTTATATCGGGCCTGATGGTAGGCCGCACCCCTGAGTTTTTTGGCAGGAAAATCGAGGCCCGTGAAATGAAAATAGCTTCATTGATAGCGTTGCTTCACCCCTTTATTATATTGGTAGGTACCGCCATATCATCATGGGTACTGGTAAATTATGCCAATGCAAACTGGGCGGTTAAACCATCCACATGGTTAAATAGCCCCGGCTATCATGGCTTCTCCGAAATGTTGTATCAATATGCATCGTCTGCCGCCAATAATGGTTCGGGCTTTGAAGGGCTGGCCGATAATAACATATTCTGGAATGTAAGCGCAGGTTTTGTAATGATACTTGGCCGTTTCTTACCTATTATAGGCCCGGTTGCTATTGCCGGTATACTGGCCAATAAAAAGTTTATACCCGAGTCGGCAGGTACGCTTAAAAGTGATACATCAACATTCGGTGTAATGATTTTAGCGGTAATTATCATCATCGCTGCACTGGCATTTTTCCCGTCATTGGCTTTAGGGCCTATTGCCGAACACTTTTCACTTAAATAATCAATAAGGATTCATCATGAAATCTGATAAAAATACACTTTTCCAGGGCGACCAAATGAGGATAGCTTTTAAGCAGTCCTTTATTAAGCTCGACCCGCGCCAGTTAGTCCGTAATCCGGTTATGTTTACCGTGGAGATTGGCACATTCGTTATGCTGATCGTCAGCATCTATTCTTTTACAAATAAGGGCCAGGGCAGCTTTGGGTATAACTTCACCGTTTTTATTATCCTGCTGCTTACTGTATTGTTTGCCAACTTTGCCGAAGCGATTGCTGAAGCACGTGGTAAGGCACAAGCCGAAAGCTTACGCAAAACCCGCGAAGAAACCCCTGCCCGTTTATTGGTTAACGGTAAGGAAACGCTGGTAATGTCGTCGCTGCTTAAAAAAGGCGATGTATTTATCTGCGAAACTGGTGATAACATCCCTACCGATGGCGAGATCATTGAAGGTATTGCTACCATTGATGAATCGGCCATAACGGGAGAATCAGCCCCGGTGATCCGCGAATCAGGCGGTGATAAATCATCCGTTACAGGTGGCACCAAGGTATTATCCGACAGGATAAAAGTTATGGTGACCACCCAACCCGGCGAAAGCTTTTTAGATAAGATGATTGCTTTGGTTGAAGGCGCATCACGCCAGAAAACACCAAACGAAATTGCCTTGACCATTTTGCTGGCCGGCTTCACCCTGATATTTGTAATAGTTTGCGTGACCTTAAAACCATTCGGCGATTATTCAAATACACCTATTACTATTGCTGCATTCATTTCCCTGTTTGTTTGTTTAATACCTACTACTATCGGTGGTCTTTTATCAGCCATCGGTATTGCAGGGATGGACAGAGCATTACGTGCCAATGTGATCACTAAATCGGGTAAAGCAGTTGAAACAGCAGGCGATTTGGATACCTTGTTATTAGATAAAACAGGTACCATTACCATAGGTAACCGTAAAGCAACTAACTTCTATCCCACAAAAGGAATAAACGAACAGGACTTTGTTACTGCATGTGTTTTAAGCTCATTAGCTGATGAAACACCCGAAGGTAAATCAATAGTTGAGCTGGCCGAACAGAGTACGGGCAAGCTATCAGTTACTGCTCCAAAAGACTCGGTATTTATAAAATTTACTGCCGAAACAAGGTCAAGCGGATTAGATACTCCTGATGGCTTACGCATCCGTAAAGGCGCTTTTGATTCTATCCGTAATATCGCGCTGAAAGCAGGTAACATATTTCCAATAGATGTGGAGGATAATGTAAAAAACATATCCTCAAACGGTGGTACCCCATTGGTGGTATCGCAAAACGAACAGATCCTGGGCGTAATTGAGCTGCAGGATATTATAAAACCCGGCATAGCCGAACGTTTTGAACGCCTGCGCAAAATGGGTGTAAAAACAGTGATGGTAACCGGTGATAATCCTTTAACCGCCAAATTTATTGCCAATAAAGCTGGTGTGGACGATTTTATTGCCGAGGCGAAGCCCGAAGATAAAATGAATTACATAAAGGCAGAACAGCAAGGCGGCAAGCTGGTAGCTATGATGGGCGACGGCACAAACGATGCCCCAGCACTTGCCCAGGCCGATGTTGGTGTAGCTATGAACAGCGGCACACAAGCCGCTAAGGAAGCCGGTAACATGGTTGACCTGGATAACGACCCAACCAAGCTAATTGAGATTGTGGAGATAGGCAAACAATTGCTGATGACCCGCGGTACATTAACCACTTTCTCTATCGCTAACGACGTGGCTAAATATTTTGCCATTGTTCCTGCTTTGTTCATGGTTTCAATACCTGCATTAAAGGCATTGAATATTATGGACCTGCACAGCCCGCAATCGGCCATATTATCTGCGGTAATATTTAATGCCATCATTATACCCATGCTTATTCCACTGGCTTTGCGTGGTGTTGAATATAAGCCGATTGGCGCCAGCGCTTTACTGCGTCGCAACCTGCTGATCTACGGCTTAGGCGGCATATTGATCCCCTTTATAGGTATCAAATTAATTGACCTGTTGGTAGGAACAATCATATAGAAGAAATGAGATGTGAGATATTAGACATGAGACAAAATTCTTTCTCAAACCTAACATCTCATATCTCAAATCTAACATCTTATATCTAACATTAAATCTTAAGAAAATGAAAACGTATTTATTGCCATCTATAAAACTAACGCTGATACTGATAGTAATATTGGCAGGCTTATATCCGCTGGCTATTGCAGCAGTAGGGAAATTAACTCCCGGTAACGGCGATGGTGAAACCGTTCAATACAAAGGCCGTACGGTTGGCTATGCCAACATTGGGCAAAAGTTTACAAAGGACCAATACTTTTGGTCGCGCCCATCGGCTGTTGATTATAAAGCCGATGCATCCGGAGGCTCAAACAAAGGGCCTTCAAATCCTGATTATCTGAACAAGGATGTTAAAGGCCGTATCGATACCTTTTTAAAACACAACCCTGATATAAAAAAGGCGGACATTCCTGCCGAACTGGTTACAGCATCAGGCAGTGGACTGGATCCGGACCTGTCACCAGCAGGTGCAATGGTGCAGGTACCCCGTATTGCTAAAATACGCAACATATCAGTAGAACAACTCACTAAAATAGTTGACGACCATACCGAAAAGCCATTATTAGGCCTGTTTGGCCCATCAAAAGTTAATGTTTTAAAATTAAACATTGCTTTGGATGAATTGAAGAAATAGCCTCACCCAACCCTCCCGAAAGGAGAGCCCTTTGAATAAACAAAGTTAAAGTCCTCTCCTTTGGGAGAGGGTTTAGGTGAGGCGCAACAAACTAACAAATAACACGTATAAAAAATGAAAAAACAATTGCTAACAATAGCGGCCCTGGCAACTATTGCCCTAAATGTCCACGCACAACACGACACGACGAAAACTAAAGTTATACTGAAAAAAGATACCGTTATACGGTCGCTTCCTAATCCTTTGCCTTCGCCACCATTCCCAAGCGGTGATTGGGTTGGCTCACCACTGGTAGGCGTAGATGCAACTGCTCCAAACTACCCGC
>Ga0206874_1022_pt1 | contig 42196 bp, 34 predicted proteins | sample Alteio_BWOrgCont_12_FD_152629 | JGI IMG/M metagenome (GOLD analysis project Ga0206874, IMG submission 152629) | Enriched cells from forest soil in Barre Woods Harvard Forest LTER site, Petersham, Massachusetts, United States -... | ecosystem: Environmental > Terrestrial > Soil > Temperate forest >...
TATCAGCTTACTGAAGCCTGAACCATAGAAAATGTTATCGCCTAAAACAAGAGCTGCTTTATCGTCACCAATAAATTTCTCGCCAATTACAAATGCCTGGGCCAGCCCGTTTGGTTTTTCCTGAACGGCAAACTCAAAGTTACAGCCAAGTTCGGCGCCATCGCCCAGTAAACGTTTAAAACCATCCTGGTCTTCGGGGGTGGTGATGATCAATATATCTTTAATACCTGCCAGCATCAATACCGATAAAGGATAATAGATCATCGGTTTATCATATATAGGCATTAGCTGCTTGCTGATAGCTTTTGTTATGGGGTAAAGACGGGTACCTGAACCGCCGGCAAGAATAATTCCTTTCATAGTAACTGCGTATTAAATTGTTGTGTCATGCTGAACTTGTTTCAGCATCCCACGTGCTATGTAATGCAAGCGGGCTACCTATCTGTGAGATCCTGATCTGTTGGTTAGCGGACAGGATGACCATTCTTAATTATTTTTAAGCCTTTCGATACATATTGCCAGGCTATCCCGCCAATACGGTATTTCAATGCCAAATGTTGTTTTAATTTTACTTTTATCCATTACCGAATAAGCGGGGCGTGTTGCCTTTGTAGGATATTCATCGGTACGGATAGGCAATACCTTTACTTCGGTTGCCGAAAGATCAAATATACCTTTTGCGAAATCATACCATGATGTTACGCCCTCGTTGCTGTAATGGTATATGCCGTAAGCTGCCGAGCCCGATGCTATTATATACAGCACACAGCCCGCCAGGTCAATGCCATAGGTTGGCGTACCTACCTGGTCGGCAATTATTTTTAGCAGGTCGCGTTCTGCGCCCAGCGCAAGCATGGTTTTTACAAAATTGTTGCCAAATTCCGAATACAGCCAGCTGGTGCGGATAATGAAATATTCATCCATCAGGCGGGCAATATCCTGTTCACCTTCCAGCTTGGTCAATCCATAAACACTGATGGGTTCGGCAATATCATCCTCAACTAATGGATGGGCCTTATCGCCCTTAAATACAAAATCAGTTGAAATATGGATAAATTTTGTGTGATAAGCTTTGCAGGCTTCGGCAAGGTTTTCGGCGCCGGTTTTATTTATTTTCCGGGCAAGATCAAGTTCATCTTCGGCTTTATCAACCGCAGTATAAGCAGCGCAATTAATAGCAAATGCAGGTTTGTATTGTTCAAATACATTTTTCAGCGCATCCTTATCAAGTATGTTGGCTTCGGATTCAGGCGGGAAATAAATTTCGCTGATACCCTTTTCTCCGGCTACTTTTTTTAAGCAGTTGCCCAATTGTCCTGAAGCACCAAATACTATAATTTTACTCATTTAGGTTGATATAATACACTTTTTAAAATCCCAGGTCGCCTGCATCGGCTAAAAATGGGAGTTCTTTGTCTTTATCCGATACGATAAGGTTGGCGGCGGCAAACTGCCAGTCGATAGCCAAAACAGGGTCGGCATAATGTATACCGCCTTCTGATTCCTTGTTATAATAGTTATCGCATTTATACTGAAAAATGGCATCATCGCTCAATACTAAAAACCCGTGGGCAAAGCTACGCGGAACAAAGAACTGGCAATGGTTTTCGGCCGATAACAGGGCTACTGCATATTGACCATAAGTTGATGAACCGCTTCGCAGGTCAACAGCAACATCCAGCACCTCGCCTTTGGTTACACGCACCAGTTTTGCCTGTGAGTTTTCACCTTTTTGAAAATGCAACCCGCGAAGCACCCCTTTTGTGGAGTATGATTGGTTGTCCTGTACAAAATGCACTTCACTGCCTGCGGCCTCGTTGAATGAACGCTCATTAAACGTTTCGAAAAAATATCCCCTTTCATCATTAAACACACGGGGGGTTAACACAAAACATCCCGCTAAGGGGGTAGTAGTTATAGTCATTTACTTATATAAGAGCCGTTAAATTAATATTAACGAGTTTCGTACTGGTTATCGTAATAATGGGCATACGCTCCGCTTGTAACGTTATCGAGCCACTTTTTGTTTGATAAAAACCAATCGATAGTTGCAGAAAGGCCCTGTTCAAATGTTACCGATGGTTTCCAGCCCAGTTCTTTATTTATTTTGGTAGCATCAATAGCATACCGCAAATCATGACCGGGGCGATCCTTTACAAAGGTAATGAGCTTAGCGCTGGTGCCGGGTTCACGACCTAATTTCTCATCCATCTGTTTACATAATAAATTCACCAGGTCAATATTCTGCCATTCGTTAAAACCGCCTATATTGTAGGTATCACCTTTCTTGCCTTCGTGGAATATCAAATCGATAGCGCGGGCATGGTCAATAACATACAACCAGTCGCGTGTGTATTTGCCATCGCCGTAAACCGGCAGCGGTTTGTTGTTGATAATATTATTTATACTTAGCGGGATAAGCTTTTCGGGGAAATGGTTTGGCCCGTAATTATTTGAACAGTTTGACACTACTACAGGTAATCCATAGGTATCATAATAAGCACGAACAAAATGATCGGAAGCGGCTTTGCTTGCACTGTATGGCGAATGCGGATCGTACCGGGTATCTTCGGTAAACAAACCTGTTGCGCCTAACGCGCCATAAACCTCATCGGTTGATATATGGTAAAAAAGGTGACCTGTATAATCGCTTTTCCATTTTTCCTTTGCAATGTCAAGCAGGGTAACCGTGCCTATTACATTGGTGTAAACAAAATCCATCGGGCTAAGTATACTCCTGTCAACATGCGATTCAGCCGCCAGGTGTATAACATCAGTCACCTTATATTTATCAAACAAGGCGCTTATTTGCTCCCTGTCCTTAATATCAGCTTTTTCAAAAATATAGTTTTTAGATGCTTCAATATCCTCCAGGTTCTCTAAATTACCGGCATAAGTAAGGGCATCAACATTTAAAATTGTATAATCAGGATATTGTGTTACAAAGCGGCGCACCACATGCGAGCCGATAAAGCCAGCACCACCTGTTATTAGAATTGTTTTCATAGAGTTTTTAGTTAATACTTGTGATCTTAAAAACTTACCTTATTCCCTCACAATAAATAATAATCGCTGATCGCAAGTATTAAAATCAAAAATAAGCACCTACTCAAAGATAATAAATATTTATAAAAGGCACGGGGCAAGCACCCACATTTTTTGCTCCTATTATCTTTCGGCAACTGCTTTATCCTTGCTCAAAAAGTCGTGATAAGCTAAAACAATACCCTGTTGCAGTGTAGTGTGATGTTTCCAGCCTAAAGCATGCAACTTGCTAACATCCATTAATTTACGTGGGGTGCCATCGGGCTTGGTGGTATCAAACTGTATGTCGCCTTCGTAGCCAATAATATCTTTTATTAATAAAGCCAGGTCTTTTATAGGCAGGTCCTCACCGGTGCCTATGTTAACCAGGCCGGGTTCGTTATAATTCTGCATTAAATAATAGCAAGCTTCGGCAAGGTCATCGGCAAACAAAAACTCCCGCTTAGGCGATCCCGTGCCCCAAATGGTTACAGATGGCGCACCTTGCTCCTTAGCTTCATGAAAACGGCGTATCAAGGCCGGCAATACGTGTGAATTATTGGGGTGATAATTATCATTATAACCATACAGGTTAGTAGGCATTACCGATATAAAATTACATCCATATTGCGAGCGATAGGCATCGCACATTTTTATGCCCGCTATTTTGGCAATAGCATAAGGCTCGTTGGTTGGCTCAAGCAAACCGGTTAGCAGGTACTCTTCTTTCAATGGCTGGGGGGCCATTTTAGGGTAAATACAACTTGAGCCCAAAAACAGCAGCTTTTTTACACCATTAAGGTACGAGGAATGAATAACGTTGTTCTGTATTTGCAAATTCTCGTACAGAAAATCGGCGCGATAGGTGTTGTTTGCTACAATACCGCCAACTTTTGCTGCAGCCAGGAAAACGTAATCGGGCTTTTCCTGCTCAAAAAAATCGGCTACTGCCTGCTGGTTGCGCAGGTCGAGCGTATCAGATGTACGGGTAACAAAGTTTGTGAACCCTTCTTTTAATAATTTACGGTGGATTGCCGAGCCTACCATGCCCCGGTGGCCCGCAATATATATTTTGGATGATTTGTCCATATACAAAATTACTGTTTTTAAATTAACCCCGTTTGCCGGGTGCAGATGTTAAGGGCGAAAATATGAAAAATCAGGTTAGCCCGGTATTAATTATGTAACAAATTACAGTGTTTTGGGCTGCCTTTGCTCATATAGATTGCCATTATCACATGTAAAATACTATATTTGTGATATATTTCCTACTAACCCTATGGTCGCAAAGCTCATTTCAAGTGAAGTACTCCATTTTCTGATAATTGTTACCGTTGTTTTAGTTTTGGCCCGCACACTTGGCGAGTTATGCCGAAAATTTAAGCAGCCGGCCATTATTGGCGAAATTGTTGCCGGCATTATACTCGGCCCTACTTTGCTGGGCACCTACTGGCCCCATATGTTTAATGATGTTTTTTTAGCATCGCCCAGGGCCTATGGCGCATTTGACGGGCTGGCCAATGTTGGTATTATATTATTAATGTTTATTGCAGGTTTTGAGGTTGATATTAAACAGATAAAACGCGATGGCAAACAAGCCGCGGCTATTAGCTTAACAGGTATTATATTCCCGTTTATAATAGGCTTTGCCGCCGCCTGGTTTTTTTACGAACGTATTTTTTCAAATAATTACAACAACCAGTTTATCACATCAATGTTTTTTGGGACAGCTGTGTCTATTACCGCGCTTTCGGTTATTACCAAAATATTAATGGATCTGGATATTTTGAAGACCAAAATAGGCAACATTGTACTTACATCGGCCATGATCGACGACTTCCTGGGCTGGGTGCTGTTCTCCATTATTATGCAAATGCTGAACAGCAAAGATCAGCAGGGATCATGGACCGCAGTAGCCATGGTACTGTTATTTGCCCTATTTATGGTAACTATTGGCCGTTGGATAGTAAATAAAATGCTGTTTATAGCGCAAAAGAACCTGAAGATAGGCAGGGTAATAACACTTGCCATCTGCCTGTGCTTTATTTCGGCCATTGTAACCGAATACCTGGGCGTACGTGGTGTATTCGGCGCATTTTTAATGGGCGTTGCTGTTGGCGATTCGGAGCACTTTACCGAGCGCCATAAGCTTATTTTACACCAGTTCACCGTAAATATCATTGCGCCATTATTTTTTGCCTCGGTAGGCTTGCGTTTAAACTTTGTATCAAATTTCAACCTTGAAGTTGTTACCATTATATTAGCTATAGCCTGTGTAGCCAAGCTTTTGGGCGCAGGCATTGGCAGCCGCATAAGCGGAATGAATAAAAATGAATCAATAGCCGTTGCCTTTGGCATGAATGCCCGCGGATCGCAGGAAATTGTTTTGGGCTTACTGGCCCTGCAGGCCAAAATTATTGATGAAAGAGTATTTGAAGGCTTGGTGGTAATGACAGTGGTTACTGTAATTATATCGGGGCCGATAATGAAGTATTACTTTCTGAAGGAGGAGAGCCGCACTTCAAAAGAATTTGCTGAAATAGCTGCGAACGAACAATAAAACAAAACCCGTTATGAATTGAATAACGGGTTTTGGTATGCAATGTATAAAACAACAATTAATGTTTATGCCTTATTGGCCTTTCCTGCCATTTTCGGCATCAAACGAGTTGATCTTTGATACGGTATCTTCAATATTGCCTTTTGATGATGCGCCAAATAATATGGATTCGATTTTAGGGAATGAGCAAACATATCCGATCGCTTCTTTAGGAGAAATTGATCCGCCACCCAAAACCTGCATCGCAATAGGCCTGAAGTTTCGTGTACGCAATGTTTCTTCATAAATTCCCATCCCGCCCGACATACGGAACCCAACTTTATTTATTGAAGCGCAAATAATAGGATTTTCTATCCCGGCACTTTCTAACATATCAAGCAGTTTGGGCATATTCATGGTGATATATCCCGGTTCAGCTTTGTATTTCTTTTTCACATGGTCATGAAAGCCTTTTAATATATCTTTCATCCCAAGGCCTAATAAAAGGTCGGTTATTACATTTTGAAGAAATATAACCGGGGTATCGATCCCTTTAAACATTTTCATCTCCGAATCGATCAACAGTTCCATAATGGAAATGAAGTCTTTTGAAACAAACGCAACCCCACCCTTAAATAATGAGCCAAAAAAATTACCCGGAACATACTGCTTTAATGTGCCCATAATACCCAGCTCAGTAACCGCATTAGCGTATTTATGGGCATAAGGCATGCAGGGGTATATTTTAAAATGCTTGTATTTTGCCGGGTTGGCCCTTATAACATCGCATATATCGGCTATGCGCTCATGCGTGGTACACATAAATGTGGTTACACCTGCCTCAATGGCATAATCAAGTGTACGTATAATAGCTTCATCATCCTTAAACCGCATAGCTTGCGCCCGCGATTTTTCATCAGAAATATGGTTTACCGCAAAAAACTGATTATCGCCGAATAAAATTCTTTCCATATTATCTTGCTTTCGATCTGATTAATTCAAGGGCCTTATCGGTGTATAAAGCACTTTCAAATGTATTAATGTCATTTTTCACCTTACCCATAACCGCTTTTATAAAGTAATCTACCTGGGCCGAATATTCTTCGCCGCGCAGGTAAAAGTCAACTTCTTCGGTTAGGTCAGTTACGTATTTAACGTTCCAGCCTTTGGTGTATCCGGCCGGGCATTTATCATCCCTGAAATATACTTTAAGTTCGTTGGCATCTGATATTATTTTGCCCCTGGTTCCGCTAAAAGTTACCGAGGTTGTCATTTTACGATGAGTTTCATCGCTCCAATCAACTGATAACATACCGTTTATGCCATTACTTAATTTTAGCATGGCATAAACAGCATCATCAACTTTGCTTGAGAAAACAGATTGCAGCCTGCTTGAAAACACTTCGTCAATAGGCGACAATAAATAGTTTAACAAGTCGACTACATGCGAAGCATAATCCATAAGGCAACCTCCACCCTCGGCGGGATCAGAACGCCAGGTCTCTTGTTTCTTTCTGATAACTACCGGGCCGTATGATTCGCCTATAAAGTGATATATATCGCCCAAAGCGCCACTGTCAACTATCTTTTTAACTTCGGCAAAAGTGCCTATAAATTTATTATGATAACCTACCTGGTTTACCAGCTTTTTCTGTTTTGCAAGCTCAACTAACGGAATTCCTTCCTGTGGTGTTAGGCAAAAGGGCTTCTCCGAAAAAACATGAATACCCCTGTCAAGCATTTCTTTTATAAACTTCGCGTGTACTTTGGTTGGCACCGCTATAAAAACAGCATCAGGTTTCACTTTATCAACCATCTGCAAATAATCAGAAAAGCAATTGTAGCCGGAGTATTTAGTAAGCACATCCGTTACCAGTTTGGATGTATCGCAAACCCCCGCTATCTCCACATCGGGGTGGGCGCCAAGGATAGCCAAATGCGACAACCCCATTTTTCCGGCACCAATCAGAGCAACTTTAACCATAATTTATTGTGTAATTATATTTTAATAAGGGACATTAATCCCCTGCAATAACTTTTTTATATTCCTCGGCAATATGCACCCAGCGATAATCGCGATCAGCAATTTGCTTCAGTTCATCGCCTATTTTTTTACGATCGATGTTTTCATAGTTTTCAACCAGCGCCGTAAGTTCGGCGGCATTGGAAAAATAGATGGCCTTATTGCCTGTAGTATGTTCATTATAGCCTGATGCAAACGCGATAACCGGCAGGGCAAGATACATAGCTTCGGCCAGGGATGGATTGGTACCACCTGCCGAATGGCCATGAATGTATAGGGTACAATTGCTACGTAAAACATCCAGCCTGTCGCGGTCATAAATGGCATCAAGCAGGATAAGGTTCGGCTTGTTTTCGTACATTTTTTTTGTTTCGATGCCGTATTCTGAATTGTTCCAGTTACCCACTATAACAATGGGCATACGGTTTTGTACCGTAAACGCATCCAGCATCATATTAATGTTATTATCTTCCTGTATGCGGGTTACTATAAAGGCATAATCGTTGTTCAAAAATGGATATTGCTCCCGGAATTCGGGTGTAATTCCCTTTTTGTGGGCCTGGTCGCCGCCATAGGCTATTAGTGTGCTATCGCGATTGTATTCTTCCAGTAAATAATCGCGTATACCAATATTGTCTGAAATTACTTTGCCGCAGTTTTTTATCAATAAACTCTCAGCCTTCTTAATTACTTTTTGGGCTGTGGGCGACCATTTATTGCGCTTCCAATCCAGCCCCCCTATGTTCACCGTAATCTTAGCTTTATTTTTTTTGCTGAGAAGGGGCATTAAAAAGCCGCCGCCAAAACCTAACAATAAAACTTTATCATACCGGTGTACGGCTTTAAAAAGCGAAACCGTATCGTATACTATACCAAATGCGCCATGCGAGGTTATGGGTACATATTTAAGTTTAGCGCCATTGTGTGTGGTAAGGTTACTGTCCATGTCTTTAGATGAACAATATACAGTTATATCAATTTCAGTGGCAAGATATTCAACCAAATACTCTGCAAGTGTCTCAAAACCGCCGTAATTATTGGGTATTCCCCTAATGCCAACAATAGCTAAACGCATTAATACAAATTTACATAGATGTACCGCTAAGGTACGTTTTTTTTAAAAAACTGGCACATAAATTAATCATTTAACTTTAAATACGCCCTACGCTTATAAAAATGCTAATATATTAAAGCAGCCCTGTTTGTAAAAAGGAATAGATGAACAGCTTTATAACAGCCGTTAGATAAAATTAAAATAACTAAATATTTGAAGCGTGACAAAGTTTTGCCATAGCTGTGAAAAAGATTTATTAGGTCCAGCCCTTATCCTCAGACCAATTGATTATTTCGGCCTTATTATTCATTTTAATGTTTTCACGAATAATCCTGGCGGGGTTACCAGCTACTATCACATTTGAAGGAACATTTTTTGTTACTACTGCACCTGCCCCTACAACTACCTCGTCGCCTATAATAACACCCGGCAGTATAGTTGCACCAACCGCTATAAAGCATCTTGCGCCTATTTTAGTATCGACCAATAAAGGTTGCTTACCTACCCTTTTACAGTGGTCGTGGGCCATTATGGTTACACCAGATGCCACCAATGTATTTTCGCCGATGTAAACCCCTTGTGGGTAAAGCCTGTCAATATTCAGGTTTCTTTCCAGTATCACAGAGGGATGAATTCTATATCCGCGCAAACGGGCTTTAAAATTCCTATAGAATTGTATTTTCTTAGCGAAAAAGGTACGTATTGCAAATTTGGTATCGATGTCCATAATTTTTTAGTTTTTATTTTAATTATTTAACACTCGGTCTATTAAAAAAACAAGCTATATTAATTATTATTAGCCATGCGCAAATTAATTTAGTTCGCTGGCAGCCAGGTTTTCAACTGGTTGGCAAAAGCATTGTATTGATCGCTTTGATAATACTTTTCCAGGTCTGCTTTAGTATAAAAGTCCCTCTCGTTATATTCTTGGGCAAAGGAAATCAAAACGTCTTTAAAATTTTCATGATCAGTGGTATTTGTATATTTTCCGAAAGAAGGTAATTCGTGAATAACACTTTTAAAATATGGAATATCGGAAGTTAGCATTGGGGTTTTTAAACTCGCCGCTGTTTGCAATACACCACTTTGAGAAACGCTGTTATAGGGCAATAAGGTAGCATTACTATTAATAAAAAGATATTTCATCTCATCATCATTAAGAAGCCTTAAGATAAGTTTAACATTATCTTTAATAGGGTACTTTGCCTTATATTCTTCAATAGTATTAAAAATATCCTGGCCTGCTATAATTATATTTATATTATTACTATCTGTTAATGTCTCTGCAGCCGCTAACAAATCAAATACCCCTTTTGAGGGGCGTACATTGCCAAAAAAAAGATAATTGAATGAATTATTATTCTCAAATATCTTGATAACATCCTGGCCAATTTTTTTTGGTTCGTAATTGGGATCTGTATAGTTGGGGAATAACGGTACAACTACTATATCTGCCTTATTTGAAAGTTCGGACAGTATGTTTTTTATCTTGGCGGAATGCGCAATAATTTTGTTAGGGCACGTCCTGTAAAAATAATACAAGATCTTTCGTAAAACAGGGCTCTTATAATCAAGGGCCATTGTTTCGTGAACGTCAAACACCACCTTTTTGCTAAACTTACCTATTAAAAATAGTGGAATGTCCAAATGGGTGCCATAAAGCAGAACGATCATGTATTCGCCTTTTTTTAATCTGATGATCAATGATATGAGCTTAAAATAGCTGATTAATAAATTGAAAACCTTTTTAAAAGCCGGCCCTTCAAAAATATTGGGCAATTGCGGGCTTTTGTTTTGATGGCTATAATTTGATAGTATTTCGGTTGGTATGCCGTTACGTTCCGCGGTTTTATAAAATTCTTCAAGGTATAGGTTCATACCGGATTTTATCCCGATCAGATCGTATAGTTTAATTTTCATTATTTTCGTTAGTACGGTATTTGCAGATTGTTGATTTGTTATATCCCATGAATGTTTATAACAATTTGATTTATAAAGAGGCCATTGTTTTAAAATAATGAAAATATTTTATGCTTAATTTACATTAATGACATGCGAATGTCTTATAAAGCAAAAATATCATAATAAATGCAATTAACCCAATGGTATTGGTAAGTTTTAACCGCAAAAACATATGTATGGGGCTAATAACTTTCTGTAATTACCTGTTAATATAGAATAAATGTTTTTGCACAATAACATTTACAAATAAAATGCACAATTTTGCCTGTAAATTATAGTTATATAACCATAACCACATTAATCCATTTGTTATGAATACCCCAAGAAATAACAAAAAGTTTTTAGCTATTCCCTTAATTATAGCTTTTGCTACGTTTGCTTTTCTGATTGCGAATGCATTTAGCAGTAACAAGAGCGACGATCCGTCTTTTTATAAAGCAATGATAAATGGGTCTTACAGGCCGTTGCCAATATATGGTTCTAATTCCATCAATACCCACGGCCCTTCATGGGCTGATAAAGATTTCAGAGATTCAGCAGCATCCATGAATTTAAAAATTGTCAGGTATCCTGGCGGTAGTTTCGGAGATTTTTGGGACTGGAGAAAAGGCTGGTTTATTGATAATAACAATGCCCGGCTAAATAATAACTTATCAATGCCAGCGGGGTATGCTAATATGCCATATAGCCCTACCGGCTTAAAAGAATTAAAGTTACTGGTTGACGAAACCAATTGTGACGTGTTATTTGAATTAAACATGATCACAAGTGATGTAAACGACCAAATTGAAATGTTAAAAAATGCCCAGGCGATGGGCTTTCGTATAAAATGGGTTGAATTAGGGAATGAATTTAATTTGCCCAAAAGTGCCGGAAGGGTAAAATTTCAGACAGCAAGAAATTATGGAACAACGTGTTATAACTGGACCAAGGCAATTAAAGAAAGTTTCCCCGGTGTGGAAGTTGGTGTTGTAGGAGGGAATCTCCAGTACTCGCCTGATATAAAAAACTGGAATGACGATGTTTTAAATGAAGCAACAAATGTTGATGCCATAGTGGCCCATATTTATCCTGTTCCATCGGCAGTTGTAGATAATGACGGCATTAATTTTGAAAACTTGTATGATGCCTTTCAAGAAGATTTCAAGAAGATGGGATTCGAAAATGTGAATAACAAAAAAGTTTGGTTAACCGAATATAATATACAATGGGCATATGCTAAACCAGGCGAGGATAAGGCGGCCCTTCAAAAAAACGCATTCACCTGGGGCCAGGCTTTAGCAATTCTTTTAATGACTTCTGAATCAACAAACCTACCCGGTAGTCCAAACTTAATTCTTGATCATGGTATAGCAAATTGGCGCGGCTTTGCCTCAATTGAAAAACGCAATAACCAGGTTTATATGTTACCCAACGGCATAGGTTTTAGAACATGGTGCGAAGCTTCCCGCGATAAAAACAGCCTTAGACAGATCAGCTTTCAACGGTCACGGCACGGTGATGCACATGATTATGAAGTAATGGGTTGGCAATTCAAAGGGGATAATGAGGAAACCAGTCTGATAGTAAATTTCACATCAAAGCCTATTAAAATTGATGCTACCGCTTTAAACAGCAACGGCAAAACTTTTTACAATTTAAAATACGCAGATAAAAATAAAACTATAGATAACTGGCAGGATGTGAGACACGAAAAGAGACAGATAAATAATAATGAGATAAACCTTCCTCCTTATAGTATAGCCACATTGTAGCGTGAAACGTTTATCGTAGCCAGTGACTTAGGTCTTTATTTAGTAATTGCGAAGTTTTGCGAATGTCCTCATCGAATAGTTTTTGCAATTTGGCTTTTAGGGTAGCATTAAGCACCGGCTTTTTTTCTTTGGCAAAAAATTTATTTTTTATTTTATTCTGTAAATTTTCAGGGAAAAGCTTTTTTATCACTTTGCGGAATGACCTTAAGGCATACAACTGTTCAACAATAGGGCTTTTAGGCGCCAAAAAAACGTTGTGTTTTTGATCAAGGGCAGGCTTATACGTGTCATTCACCTCAAGGAAACTATAGATATCCTTCACCACCTTATCAATATCACTTGTTATGTCTTCATATAAAAACACCTTTACCTGGCGTTCGCCAAATATGTCCAGGTATCTTTTAACCTGTTCAAAATAAAATCCAAGGCCAATATATTGTTGATAAAATAAGTCTGTTAAGGGGCTGCTCCCTTTGCCATTAAACACATCTTCTAATGAAAGCTTCACAAAACCGAGCCTCTTATCCATTAGGTAATGTGAAAAGCCCCTATCAATCGGGTTACGTAGCACCATTATAATTTTGGCGTCGGGGTTAAACTCTTTTATACGCCCGGGAACGCCAGGATAAAACAAATAAGATACACTTGCCTCGCCAATTGCCTTTTCGTCAGTTACGCCCTTAAACTGCGCTTCATATTCTTCTGCCGTATTTACATGCGTTTCGTTATAATAAAGATGCTGTGCTTTAATATCAATTTGCGAAAAATAATTGGTTTCCTTTATCGGAGACATATAAACTTCCGGGTGTTCTTCAAGATAATGATATAATGATGTAGTTCCGGCCTTCGGCGTTCCAACAATAAAAAAATTAGGCTTCATAGATGATTTTTGATTCTCCCTGTACTTAAATTAACCTGAATTCAATAATAAATAATGAACCGTAGTAACATTAATGAACGCATTGCAATTTGATTTTGAAAGCAAAAAACTGAAATTTCCGAAATTGAATTACAGCCATTGGTGCTTGCTTATATCATTGCATTAGTAAAAATTCAAACTTTCTTTTACCCATCTTTTATATTTCGACGATTTTAAATTATACAGGAACTCCCCTGAAACAAATAAGCTTCTATTCCTTTTTATTTGCGAGTCTAATACAAGGATTATTACAAATACAAAAAAATAGTTGTTGGGAAAAAGCATATATATTGCATCCGGTATCGACTTAAGAAAAAGATAGAACAAATACGTAATTGAACCGCCAAATAATATAGATGAAGTTCTTAAACGTTCCCTTATCAGCACTTTCATTACCGTAAAACCCTGTATAAAAAATACCACGATCCCAAAAATGCCGTTTGCATACAGCATTCCAATTATACCAATATCAGCAACGAAAAAATAAGAACCATTAAGGAGCGTTGTTGTATTTACCGGGCGTGGCATGCCATTTCCAAATATCGGTCTTTTAAGAAATCCGGCCATAGCAGTAGCCACTTCCGAAATTCTGACTCTTACTCCCGCCTCAGTTATTGCACTTTGATCAGTGAAAAAGTTTAGCACCTGATTAAACTTACTTGTTATTTTACTTAGCACATCGCTGTAACTCAAAAGAAACAAAATGGTACCAAACACAAACATGGTACTGATAAATATCGACAAAGAATACCTGGTATTTATGGTGAATAAAATAACTACAAAAAATGCTAAAAATGTTGCCAACAGCGGCGCTCGCTCAATATTATAAATCTGGAAAACAAAAAGAAAGAAAAGAGAATAAATAAGATATATGCTTTTACGCAGCTTAACGCTCTTAAAAAAGTAATAAACTGTACCAAATTCCACAAGCATTCTTGGGAACTTATTTGCCTGCAGCGTTAAGGTTTGGCCATTGGATACGTTGATAGCGTAATGAAACGAACCTACGCTTACAATAGCCAGGGCAATAACATTTAGCCACATAAACTTTTTTAAAACATCTTCAAAAAGAAACAAATAACTCATATCCTTTTTTATGATGCGATAAAAAGGGATGACACCGAATGCGAATAAAAAGTTTTGGTTGGCTACTATACCATCAAATATGCTTTGGCCAAGCGAAACATGGGCTGAATAGATTGATATTATAAAGGTTAAGAAAAATACTATCAGAAAAAAACGCATAATATTAGGTAGTGCCTTAAAATGCATTAAAAACTGGATAATGCCAATTGCGCTTACAAATATTTGAAACAATACAAAAGCACCTGCTAAGGGTGTTAAGCTGGTTAAACTAAAATAAGCAATTATATATAATGCTGCGGTTATTCTAAATCTAACTTTATTATTTAATGTCATTGAATCTTCTGTTAAAATATTTAAATAAATAAACGCTTACAATAATTGGATTGCTAAGATATAGCGTTGAGATTATCATCAAATCTTTTATCTTAAATAAGTCGAATTTCGGATACCGGATAACCTTTTTTGAAAAGTCCACTATTGACCTGGCAAGCATATTCTTAAAGCAAACACAATTTTTTGTTGCACTTTCTTTAACTACTTTCTTCAGAAATAATATCCTGTTATTATAAAAATCAACCAACTGTTTCTTTGGTGGTTTTTGGTTAGACATTGAATTCATTCTTAACCTGTAGTTATAAAAATAAATGTTAGTCCCGATCACTTTCGACGCCAAAGTTATTCCGCGTACCGACATATTTATGTCTTCAAAATAAACATTTTCTAAGCATCGTAACCCTTTCTCATTTAAAAATGACCTTTTCCATATCTTATCCCAAACAACACCATGATAATCTTTTGGCAATACTGCATATTCTAACCCGGATATTACCTTATCAGTAACAACCACTTCTTTTGGTAAGGTATTTACAATCTCATTGTCTTTACGAACGTAGCACCAACCCAATATTATATCTGGCCCAAATTTTTCAATCGTATCTATAATTTGCGCCAATGCGTTACTTTCAAGCCAGTCATCTGAATCTAAAAATAGAATATAATCACCTGTAGCCAATTCAACACCCACATTTCTTGATGCACCCAGCCCTTTGTTCTCCTGGGGGAAAACCTTAATTCGTGAGTCAGATTCGGCTAACTTTTTTACAATTTCTAAACTATTGTCAGTGGATCCATCAATTATGCAAATCACTTCTATCTGAGCTGAGCGATCACTTATGCAACTTTCTATACATTCGCCAACATATTCCTCTGTATTATAAATTGGTATTACAATCGAAATTTTAGGTATCATGCTTTTTCGAATTTATAAATAATCATTCAGTATATTTTTCATGGCCAACGTACTACTTTGTCGTATTCTAACTCAAAGTATATCCGTCTCTTATAGGAAATAAGTCAAACACAGCCTATTTCACCTGTTTATTACAGTCTGCAATTTAAACGCCTTTCGATATTCTGCACAAACCTGCTTTATTCATATTTGTATTCGTTTTTGATATATATATTCCGAACAATAACGGCAAAATTATATAAGTTACTTATGGTCATAAATAGAAAATTGACCACAGCCGCGCCTACTATCCCATAATATTTTACTGCAAAAAAGGTCCCGACAACTGCGGATATTGTGAATATAAGGGTAGCATTTCTCAATAACTTGTCGTAACCCACCATCGATAACAGGGAGTTACACGGCCCTGTAACTACGTTAAATAACTGGCCCAATATCATTAATATGAAAACAGTACTGCCGTTTACAAATTCATTTCCGAAAAGGTGCAATATTGATTTGTTAAACACAATGAGTACAATCAATGGTGGTACTACTATTATGGATAAGAAGATGATAGATTTTTTATATAAACGTTTTAATTTATCCATTTCATGGTTCGCCTTGTATTGAGCGAATTTTGGCGCAACTACATTATTAACGGCGTATGCAAAAAATGAAATCAAGTACGCTGATCTTTTAGCAATACCATATATGCCGACATCGGCCGCTCCGCAAAAAATACCGATAAAAAACAGGTCGTTCCATCTTGCCACTGTTCCCATCATAGAAATCACAAAAAAATTCCACGACATTCCATTTGTTTCAGAAAACTTAAAATCAGCATTATTCGTCGGTAATTTTTTAAAATCAGCTAACGATTGGTATATGAAAAAAAGAGTTAGAATACATACAACGCCACAGCCCACGAGTGTAGCGTAATATATATTCAGTTCATTGAATGAATGGAATGCGATAAAGGCAAAAAGTGTGACGAAACTTATAATTGGCGTTGCAAAATCCCTTACAAAAAATGACCTTTTTAACCTGTCTATTCCCCTTAAATATTCCGAACCGATTAAAGCTACCGTTGTAAACGTAACTGATGCGGCTAATATCTTTATTCTTAAGGCAAGGCCCGGGGTATGGAAAAGGTAATTTTCAAAGACATTGCCCAAAGCAAACAACAAAACTATTACAATAATTGACAGGATAAAAGATGTTATCAGAGAACTATTTATAGCTTTAGCTACAACACGGAAATTTTTTAATATGAAGTTAGCTGAAACGACTTTTAATACAGTATTTTGATAGCCATATGTTGAAATAGTATAGCCTACTATAATAACATTTGATGCTAAAAAATAATTACCCGTTATTGCAGCTCCATAATGTTTTGCAATAATGTAATTAAACCCAAATGCAGCTACAAGTCCAAGGCATTTAAACAGAAAGGCAATTATCCCGCTTTTTATGGCTTCAGACTTCTTGAAATGGCTTAAACTAAACATTCTTAAAATTATATTACCAATTAAAATCTATCTTGAAACAAGTTGAAAGATTATGCAACTCGCCCTCATAATATTTTTTCACTTCTTCGAGCGTAGAACTATCAATTAATGATTTATCGACTTCTCCAGAATTGACTTTCACAATAAGTTTAACAACAAATTGGAGTTTTTTTATAGTTCTGTTTATCAATGGAGAATTAAGACGAGCCTTATATCTTCTTAATTTTTGAAGACATTCAAATAAAAATCGATTTTTTACATGATAGGTCTCATTGGATAACGACAAGCTTATTTGTTCAGCAGATACCTCCGGTAAGTTTAATTCCTTATAAATTTCATTCAAAACCTCAATGGGCTTATTTTTAAACTCGGAATATGGTATCAGGATAATATCCTTTTTATCAAAGAAGTTCAAATAATCTGCTAAATAGTGACTATATAATCCTTTTTTTAAGGCCGTTAATGCGTTATTGTCCTTAATATCTAATAGGTTTTGCTCATAAAATTCTCTAAATGACATTTTCTCCGATATGTCATTCAACAACTTACCAAAGTAGAACCATGAAATAAACCGCTCCACCGGATTCCTCAAAATAAAGAGGAGTTTTACGTTATGATTTCTTTCGACTAAATTCTTTATGCCCGTTATAGCCTGTTGAGAATATAAATAATCAGGCGTTGCCTCTAAAAAAATCTTGCGGTCATCGTTACAATTAAAAAACTTATAATAATTATTAAAGTCGCTTGTATCTAATACCGATCGGGCTTTTACAGGATAATCTGATTCGAGGAAAAATCTTGTTTCCTTTATATTAGACGGACAAAAGTTTGGGTTTTGAGCAAGATAATTAAATAAAGCAGATGTGCCGGCTTTTGTAGTGCCGCCAATAATCAAAAAGTTTTTCATACTTATATAGTGATTAATTTCACCGATTGGAATATGCGACAACAGTTGATTTGTTTATTACACAACTACTGGTCTTTATTCCTCCCCTTATGTTTAATAAAAGCCGCGAACTACTCCGCTGCTTTTATTAAACATTATAATTAAATTAAATTAACTACGTCCTGTAACTTTCTTAAGGATTCGCCCAAATAATTTTTTGCCTTTAACATCATCATTTTGATAATAGCCGTAACCATAGCCGTAACCATAACCATACCCATAGCCATAATTATTTTTCACATTGATGTCGTTAACCACTATAGACAGTTTTTTCATTTTGTTTTTGCGCTGGATGTCATCAGGTATATTCAGCTGCTCTTTGAAAGTATAATTCTGTCTTACTATAAACAAAGTCATATCGCTAAACCTATCCATCAACTGTGCATCGGTAACTAACCCAACAGGCGGCGCATCTATTAATATATAGTCAAACTCTTTTTTCAATTGCTGGATCAACTCATCTGTACGTTCATTTAAAATCAATTCCGCAGGGTTTGGCGGGATTGGACCTGACGTAATAACGAACAGGTTTTCGTGAAATGCTGTAGGCGTTATAATTGAAGAGATCGGCATGTCTTCAGATATAATATAGCTTGAGAAACCACTGGTATTTTCCAAACCCAAATGCTGGGAAATCTTAGGTTTTCTTAAGTCCATTTCCATTAACAACACCTTCTTGCCTGAGATTGCTAAAGCGCTTGACAGATTAATTGTAGTAAAGGATTTACCTTCTCCAGACATACTCGAGGTAACTACAATTGTTTTTTCCTGGGCCTTATTAATAAAGAAGTTAAGGTTTGTTCTTAATGATCTGAATTGCTCTGCAATTGCCGATCGGGAATTATCAAGCACAACAATATTTTGAGCGGATTTATCATGGCTTATCTCACCAATAATTGGAATATCGGTGTGTTTAATAATATCCTCACGCGAAAGTATCTTATTGTTTAATAAATCCTTAGTAAATATTTTTGCAACAGGGAAACCTAAGGCCAAAAGAAATGCTGCAGCCGCAACCATCACAATATTTGGGCTGTAGGGTTTATAATCTGATTTAGGAGGATCAATTATAGTTGCTATTGAAAGATTAGAAGTTTTTGATATTTCGGTTTCTTCTTTAGTTTGAAGCAAATAAGTATACAATGTTTGCATAATTGTTTGTTGCCTTGACAGGTCAAGAAACATCTTTTCTTTTGGCGGAACATTGGTTATTTGATTCCTAAACTGATTAGTACTATTTTGCAAATGCGAATCGGTAATCTTTAATGATTTTTCGGCATTAGATAAATATTTAATCATGTCTGATCGCAATGAAACAATCCTTGCTTCGAGATTCTGCATAAAAGGATTGTTTTTGGTAACTGACATATCCTGTCTATCACGCTCAGCTATCAACTGATTGTAATTAGATACCAGCGTTGCAAGTATCTGATCAGTAGGTATAACAGCAGTAGGCACTACTGTCTTGTTCCTTTTATCATCCTCCAGGTATTCGAGCAAGGCCTGTGTAATGGCAAGTTGGGTATTATTTTGCGCTAATTGCGCTGTATATTGAGCCGTATTATCGACCAATAATTTACCTTGCTCTGATAAATCGCCTAATAATAAATTTTTCTGTTTAAAATCCTGAACATTTTGCTCAATACCTGAAAGCTCTTTATCAACAATTAGTAAACGCCTGTCAATGAAATTGATCGTACTATCGGCAACCTGGTTTTTTAATTGAACGTTTTGCTTCTGATAATTTAAAATCAATGTTTCTAATATATTCTCCCCCTCTCTCGGGATAGGATAATCAAAGACAAGATCGATAGTAGATACATTAGTACTTGTAACACTAATAGTTAGTATCTGTTGCAGGTCATAAACGCGCTGATCAACAGACTCAATATCGAAGCGATATTTATCATCGCCAAAATTAAAAGTTGGATTTAATGATATGTTGATCAATCCAACACCTACCACAAAAAACGGCTTATCGTAGTTAACAACCGTATCAACTTTTTGTGTACTCAGATCCGGAAAGGTTTCCTGATAGTAAAGACCAATCTTTTTATTATTTATATAGGTAGTTTTAAACTTAGTAAGTTGTATAGTGTCAACCGGTTTAATTATATTAACAGTAATGGGATTACGATTTGTTTCAAGATCAGTAATCAACCTTCTTTGATAATAAATAACATTCAGGTTCATATCACGGACTGTTTTTTCCATAAGATGACGGGTTTGTAAAACCTGGGCTTCATTATCAACGTTATTTTTTAAATTTAATAACGAACTAAGATCCAATACCGAGCTGCTGGAACTAGCTATTGAGCTGGCATTACTATTACCATCATCAATCAAAATCTCACTTGTAATATTGTATGCAGGAGCTTTGTAATGCATAAACAATACGGCAAGAATTCCAAAAGTCATAAAGCTGAGTAGAAACACCCACCAATTCGCTTTTATTTTTGATATGAACCCTTTTAAATCAAACTTTTCTTTATCATCGTCAATTCCGAACGCGCTATTACTCATATTTTGAGGCTTTGCCATAAATTTAGGTTCCTTAATTAATATTTAATACGTGAAAGTAATACTATTAAAACCGCTGCAACTGATGCAGCTACAGTTAACGTACGTGTACGGCTGGCATCAGCCGCGATTGCTTTTTGCTTACTTGGTTGCACGTAAACCACATCATTCTGTTTCAAGTAAAAAAACGGTGATTGAAAGATGTCCGCGCTATTCAAGTTTAGCCTGTTAACAACCTTTTTACCATCAACATCCCTTATCACCAATACATTTTCCCTCATACCGTATATCGTTAAATCGCCGGCCATGCCCAGTGCATCTAATACCGAAACTTTCTCGCTTGGCATAGTGAAAGTTGCCGGATGGATAACTTCGCCTAATACCGTAATTGAAAAATTAGCGAAGCGTACCTGAACATCGGGTTCTTTAAAATACTGTGATGCCCTGCGCCTTATTGTATCCCTTGCCTCAGATGTAGTTAAACCCTGAAGCTTTACTGAGCCAATAATCGGCAGTGTTATATTGCCATTTTTATCAACTAACAAACCAGGAATCATGGTTGTGGTACCGTTAACCTGCGCAGCAACCGCCATAGTTGTAGATTGATTAACCGGCGCAGCAGTAGTTGGATCAATAGTAACTATATTAATGGCCAGTATATCATCAGGCATTATTACAGGATCTTTAAATTCAGCTGTTTTTAATAAACTGTCTTTTGCGTGATCAGATACATCCGTAAAATATGGAATGTTTTTATACGGGGTACATGAGCTAAGAATCATAATGATTCCGATAATAAATAGCGCGATAAGGCTGCAAGCTTTATATTTTTTCATAAATTAATATTTCATCAGGATTGATTAGGAATGTATGGTACCCGCGGCTACAGTTTCGTTTGTAGCTTCGTCTATAAGTATTAATGATCCGGTGATACGGTTGCGACGGTATTCATCAAAAACAAGAGGGCGTGTGGTACGCATACGTACACGTGCCATATCGTTCATTTTAATATCACTATCCTGGTCGAGCCGCTGCATAGTGTTGATGTCAATTTTGTAAATAACTTCTTTAATAATGGCCATCACATCATTAGTGGTGCTTTTTAAATGATATTTTGCACCCGGCCTGGGGCCTTTGGCAGCCATCCAGCACATTAATACGTCAATATCCTGCGATACTTCGGGCTGGTTATTATTTTTCACTATCATATCGCCGCGGCTTACGTCTACATCATCTTCCAGGTTGAAGGAAACAGACATTGGCGAAAAAGCCTCATCAACATCGCCCGAAAAGGTGCTTATTGATTTTATGGTTGAGGTAAGGCCTGAAGGAAGTACGGTAACCTTATCGCCGGGCCTGAAGATGCCCCCGGCTACCCTGCCTGCATAACTGCGGTAATCATGGTATTCGTCCTGGTGCGGGCGTATAACGGTTTGAACCGGGAAACGTGCGTCCAAATGGTTCTGGTCGCTGCTGATGTGTATAGTTTCCAGCGTATCCAGCAAACTGGCGCCTTTATACCAGGGCATGTTTTCAGAACGGTTCACCACATTATCGCCATCAAGGGCGCTCATGGGTATATAGCGTATATCCGTTATATCAAGCTTACTTGCAAATGTGTGGTATTGTTCTACTACCTTGTTATAAACCTCTTCGGAGTAATCAACAAGGTCCATCTTATTGATACATACAATTATGTGTGGTATTTTGAGCAACGATGCGATAAAGGAGTGGCGGCAGGTTTGCTCAATTACCCCATGGCGCGCATCAACAAGTACCAGGGCCAGGTTGGCTGTTGAAGCCCCTGTAACCATATTACGGGTATATTGAATATGACCGGGAGTATCGGCAATTATAAATTTACGTTTAGGGGTTGCAAAGTACCTGTAGGCTACATCAATGGTTATACCTTGTTCTCTTTCAGAGCGTAAACCATCTGTTAACAGGGAAAGATCGACATGCTGAAGCCCTTTTCTCTCACTCGACTGTTTTACGGCCGCTATCTGATCTTCGAAAATTGATTTGGAGTCATATAACAAACGGCCAATAAGGGTGCTTTTGCCATCATCAACACTTCCAGCAGTTGTAAAACGCAGTAATTCCATATTTTATCGGGACAATATATAGCTTTTTTATTAATTTCTTATGATGTACACACGGGCGAGCCAGCGTGTTTAACTACTAATTAAATACGTTTGGCTGTTAAAAATAACCTTGTTTCTTCCTGTCTTCCATTGAGTTATCCGAACGCTTATCATCGCTGCGGTTACCCCGCTCAGTGCTTCGTGTAGCCGATACCTCCATTACTATCTTTTCCAGTGTATCGGCATCAGATTCAATACCACCGGTGATGGTTATATCGCCCAGGGTACGGAAACGCATCCGTTTCTTCTCTATTTTTTCACCCTCGCGTAAAACCATGAATTCCGAATTTGGCAACCATGTGCCATCGCGGTAAACGGCTTCGCGTTCGTGCGCAAAGTATAATGATGGTATGGGCAGGTTTTCCTCCAAAATGTAGTTCCAAACATCCATTTCCGTCCAGTTACTTATCGGGAACACCCTGAAATGTTCGCCCATGCGTTTACGGCCATTGAATATGTTCCAAAGCTCGGGGCGCTGGTTTTTAGGGTCCCACTGGCCAAATTCGTCCCTGTGCGAAAAGAAACGTTCTTTAGCGCGTGCCTTTTCTTCATCGCGGCGTGCGCCACCCATCGCTGCGTCAATTTTATTGGCTTCAATTGTATCAAGCAACGAAACTATTTGCAGCTCGTTACGGCTGGCGTTAATACCGCGTTCTTCAACCGCCCTGCCTTTATCAATGGCTTCCTGTACCGAACCAACTATAAGTTGTATGCCAAGCTCATTAACCAGGTTATCCCTGAATTCCATTGTTTCGATAAAATTATGCCCGGTATCAATGTGTATTAACGGCATAGGTATTTTGGCGGGCCAAAATGCTTTACGTGCAAGATGAGTTACAACAATTGAGTCTTTTCCTCCCGAGAACAGAATGGCAGGCCTGTCGAACTGGGCAAATACTTCCCGTATCACATATATGGCTTCTGACTCAAGTTCCTGAAGGTGTGTAAGATAATATTTAGACATATAAATTAATTACTTAGCTGTATTTTAGGTAGTATGTTTTCCAAAACCAAATTAACTGACTGATCAAGTGTTTGATCTTCAGTAACTACATGGATCTCGGGTGATACAGGCGCTTCAAAAGGCGAACTAATACCTGTAAAGTTGCTTATTTCGCCAGCCCTGGCTTTTTTGTATAAGCCTTTTACATCGCGCTGTTCGCAAACCTCGATAGAGGTATCGACAAATATTTCATAAAACGATGAGCCTAACAGCTCGCGCAGCATTTGGCGCTCGCGTATAAATGGTGAGACAAACGCAGCCAGCACTACAAGGCCGGCATTACACATTAATTTGGCTACTTCGCCTATCCTGCGCAAATTCTCATCCCTGTCATGCGCGCTAAAGGTGAGGCCTTTGCTCAGGCCATTCCTCACGTTATCGCCATCAAGCACAAAGGTTTTTATACCTTTTGCAAACAGTTCCTGCTCAACCAGGTTGGCCAGTGTACTTTTGCCGGAGCCAGAGAGGCCGGTAAACCAAAGACAAATAGCTTTATGCCCATTAGCGCATTCACGTTCAGCACGGGTAATACCAAATGAATGTTCAATTATATGTAGCTTTTCGGCCATCTGTTAGGTTGTCTTTTTGACCAATTTAATAAATAAATATTTTACTAAATATCAATTATAGTATTGGCTATATTATGTTCTTAAAAGGCAAATAATGTAATCTTACACTTATTTATTTGCCGAATATTTACTGCTGCGCGGTAACAACAAACCACGGGTTCAGCATATTTTGCTTGTTATATTTCAATTCGTTACCGGTAGCATAATCATATACCTTACAATCAGAATATGATGCTACTGCATGCCCCGCGGCGGTATCCCATTCCATTGTGGGCGCCAGGCGCGGGTAAACGTGTGCCTTACGTTCGGCCACCAAACATAATTTAAGTGAGCTGCCCGCGCTTATGAGGTCGATATTGCCAACTTCGGCTTTTTTACGATTCACAAATTCGTCAGTTTCTTTGGTGGAATGTGAGCGGCTTGCAACAATGGTGTATATGGTTGGGTATTCGCTATCAGTAAGCGACACTGATCTTTCGATAAGCGTATCAATATCCTTTTCTGAAAAATCTGCCGCCAGTTTTATTTTATAACTACCAATACCCGATGAAGCATAGTACAGTATACCGGTAACCGGTACGTAAACCACGCCAATAATAGGGGTATCCTGTTCAATTAATGCAATGTTTACGGTGAACTCCCCGTTTTTCTTGATAAACTCCTTGGTACCATCGAGCGGATCAACCAGCCAGAATAGCTCCCATTTTGAACGGTCTTCGTAAGGTATGGTTTTGCCTTCTTCGCTTAATAAGGGTAAGCCCGAAGATTTAAGGCCATCAACAATAGCCAAATGAGCGTTTTTATCGGCTTTGGTTAGTGGGGATTCATCTGATTTGTATTCAACCGCAAAATCCTCGGCATATACTTTTAGAATCTCCCTTCCAGCATTTACCGCTGATAGAATAGCTAATTGTAAATTTTTGTCCATAAACAAGGTAGATAATCCTTAAACACTATTACAAATACAATGCTAAAATACAAAAAATAATGAAAAAATAACAATTTTATTTATTTTCAGTTAATGATTTAATACTTAACGAGGTTTTTTGTTAACATTGATTTTACATAAAGCCTATTAGGCCTGCCCCATTGTACCACCAAAATTCATGGGAAAACCAGAAGGATCCTGCTGGGTTTTTATACGGCCATTCGCGGCCTCAAATTTTTCAACATTATCCTGCATGGCGGCAAGCAAACGTTTGGCATGTTCAGGGGTTAATATGATCCTTGACTTAACTTTAGCTTTAGGCACGCCCGGCATAACACGAATAAAATCGAGTACAAACTCCGAGCTTGAATGTGTGATTATTGCTAAATTTGAATAAATGCCTTCTGAAACCTCCTCAGAAAGTTCAATATTCAACTGGTTTTCGTGCTGTTCTTCCATATTGCGAAATTACTAAACCAAACTATTACCGGAATGTTTTTTTAGTTATTTATTATTTATGTTATAATAATATTACATAAGCTTTTTAATATATAATTTCGATAGATTTAGTCGTCTTTTATTGTTATAACCATTGAAATCGATGCCCATTTTTTACTCCAGGTCATAATCAATGACCGAATTGCTTATAAAAGCTACCTCCTATTTATTATAATATTTACCTGGTGAGCAGGGGTTTAAGCACAGGCGAACCTACAATAGTATCAGGTTTTAATGAGATATAGAACATACCTAAAATAACAAAGCCTGCCAATAAATTGGCAGGCTTTGTTAAAATTATATTCCGTTTAACTAATTATGCTTCTACTTCTTCAGTTTTTGAAGCCATTAAACGATCAAATTCCTCCTGTGAACCTACGCGGATATTTTCATAAGCGCGCAAACCGGTTCCTGATGGAATAAGGTGACCAACGATCACGTTTTCTTTCAGGCCAAGCATGTTGTCTTTTTTACCTGCTATAGCTGCTTCGTTCAGTACTTTGGTAGTTTCCTGGAACGATGCTGCCGAGATAAACGACTTGGTGCCCAATGATGCCCTGGTTATACCTTGCAGTATAGGGCTTGATGTTGCAGCAATAGCATCGCGCACTTCAACTAATTTCATATCCTTACGTTTAAGGATAGAGTTTTCGTCACGCAATTTGCGTACTGACAATATCTGGCCTGCTTTAACCGAGGTTGAATCTCCGGGATCAACAACAACTTTCTTATCGAATATGTCATCGTTCTCCAACATGAAGTCCCAGCTATCAACAGCCTCTTTTTCAAGGAATGTTGTATCGCCCGCATCTTCAATTGATACTTTCTGCATCATTTGGTGAACAATAACTTCAAAGTGTTTGTCATTTATCTTCACACCCTGTAAACGGTAAACTTCTTGTATACCATTCACCAGGTATTCCTGTACAGCAGCCGGGCCTTTAATAGCCAGGATGTCGGCAGGAGATATTGAACCATCAGATAATGGCATACCAGCCTTCACAAAGTCGTTATCCTGAACAAGGATGTGTTTCGACAACTGAACCAGGTATTTTTTAAGCTGACCATCTTTCGATTCGATAGTTATTTCGCGGTTACCACGTTTAACACCACCTAAAGTTACAACACCATCAATTTCGGTTACTACAGCCGGGTTCGACGGGTTACGTGCTTCAAACAGTTCGGTTACACGAGGCAAACCACCTGTAATATCGCGGGTTTTACCTGTTGAACGAGGTATTTTCGCAATAACCTGGCCGGTTTGTAGTTTCTCGCCTTCATCAACTGCGATGTGGGCGCCTACCGGTATGTTATAGCCTTTTATGATGTTACCTTTACCATCGGATATTTGAATAACCGGGTTTTTGGTTTTATCCCTTGTATCAATAACAACTTTTTCGCGGTGACCTGTTTGCTCGTCTGATTCTTCGCGGAAAGTGATACCTTCCAAAACAGCTTCAAATTGGGTTGTACCTGCAAATTCAGATATAATTACCGCGTTATACGGATCCCATGAACAGATACGGTCGCCACGTTTTATTTTGCTGCCATCTTTCACATATAAATAAGCACCGTAAGGGATGTTATTGGTAACGATCACCTTGTTGGTTCCTTCTTCAACTATGCGGAATTCGCCCGAACGGCCCAATACCACATCAACAACACCTTCTTCGGTTTTGTATTGTACGGTACGTACGTTCTCAAATTCAATAACACCATCAAACCTGGCATTGATCTGCGATTCAGCCGCGATGTTTGACGCAGTACCACCCACGTGGAAGGTACGTAACGTTAACTGTGTACCCGGCTCACCGATTGACTGTGCTGCAATTACACCAACAGCTTCGCCCCTTTGCACGCGTTTACCGCTTGCAAGGTTACGGCCGTAGCATAACGCGCATACGCCACGTTTGCTTTCGCAGGTTAATACCGAACGTATCTCGATACCTTCCAACGGAGAGTTCTCGATGTTTTTAGCTATGTCCTCGTCAATGTCCTGGCCTGCTGATACTAACAGTTGGTTAGTAATAGGGTCATAAACATCGCTAAGTGCGGTACGGCCTAATATACGTTCGTGCAATGGCTCAACAATATCCTCGTTATCTTTAAGGGCGGTTGTGTATATACCTCTTAAAGTACCGCAATCTTCTTCGCCAACAATCATATCCTGGGCAACGTCATGCAACCTACGTGTTAAGTAACCGGCATCAGCAGTTTTTAACGCTGTATCGGCCAAACCTTTACGTGCACCGTGGGTTGAGATGAAGTACTCCAATACCGACAAACCTTCTTTAAAGTTTGAAAGGATAGGGTTTTCGATAATTTCGCCACCTGAACCTGATTTTTGAGGCTTAGCCATCAAACCACGCATACCTGCAAGCTGGCGTATTTGTTCCTTAGAACCACGCGCGCCCGAATCAAGCATCATGTATACTGAATTGAAGCCCTGGTTATCAGTTGACAGAATTTCCATCACATTCGCTGTTAAGCGATTGTTGATACGTGTCCAGATATCAATGATCTGGTTGTAACGCTCATTGTTAGTGATGAAACCCATGTTATAGTTACCCATAACTTCTTCAACTTCTTTTGAAGCCTGCGCAATAAGCGCAACTTTTTGCTCAGGGATGTTGATATCCTTAAGGTTAAATGATAAGCCACCCTGGAATGCCATTTTGAAACCTAATTCCTTAATATCATCAAGGAACTGGGCGGCACGTGCCATACCAGTGGTTTTAACTACCTCGCCAATAATGTCACGCAGTGATTTTTTGGTAAGCAGTTCATTTATATAACCTACTTCAACCGGAACATGCTGATTAAACAACACGCGGCCTACAGTGGTATCAATAATTTTACTTACTATGCTTCCGTCACGTTCTTTAACAAAGGCTTTAACCTTGATAAAGGCATGCAGGTCTAATTTCTTCTCGTTGTAAGCAATGATCACTTCTTCGGCAGAATAGAAAGTAAGGCCCGAACCTTTTACAATGTGTCCTTCTTCAGACTTACGGCCCTTGGTTATGTAGTACAAACCAAGCACCATGTCCTGTGAAGGTACAGTAATAGGTGTACCGTTAGCAGGGTTAAGAATGTTGTGCGATGCAAGCATCAATATCTGGGCTTCCAAAATTGCCGCGTTACCAAGTGGTACGTGAACGGCCATCTGGTCACCGTCAAAATCCGCGTTGAAGGCTGTACAGGTTAACGGGTGCAGCTGGATAGCTTTACCTTCAACCAGTTTTGGCTGGAACGACTGGATACCTAACCTGTGCAGCGTAGGCGCACGGTTTAGTAATACAGGGTGACCCTTTAGTACGTTCTCCAATATATCCCAAACTAATGGGTCCTTACGATCAACGATCTTTTTTGCAGATTTTACTGTTTTAACCACACCACGCTCAATCATTTTGCGGATGATAAACGGTTTGAACAGCTCGGCAGCCATATCTTTTGGTAAACCGCACTCGTGTAATTTAAGGTTTGGTCCTACAACAATTACCGAACGTGCTGAATAATCCACACGTTTACCTAATAAGTTCTGGCGGAAACGGCCTTGTTTACCTTTCAGGATGTCTGAAAGTGATTTTAAGGCACGGTTACCTTCAGTTTTTACAGCGTTTACTTTACGTGAGTTATCGAACAACGAGTCAACAGCTTCCTGTAACATACGCTTTTCGTTACGTAATATAACTTCCGGCGCTTTTATCTCGATCAAACGTTTTAAACGGTTGTTACGGATAATCACACGGCGATATAAGTCGTTCAAATCCGAAGTAGCGAAACGGCCGCCTTCCAATGGAACCAACGGGCGTAATTCAGGAGGGATAACCGGAACGATCTTAACGATCATCCATTCAGGGTTATTCTCTATCCTCGTTTTTGCGTCGCGGAAAGCTTCAACAACCTGTAAACGTTTTAATGCTTCGTTTTTACGTTGCTGCGAAGTTTCATTAGCCGCCTGGTGACGTAAGCTGAATGAAAGCTCATCCAAATCAAGGCGTTTTAACAATTCTTCAAGTGCTTCAGCACCCATTTTAGCCACAAATTTTTGCGGGTCTTTATCATCCAGGTACTGATTTTCTTTTGGAAGGGTATCCAATACGTCAAGGTATTCTTCTTCTGTAAGGAAATCCATTTTATTGATTCCATCAGTTTCTTTAATACCTGGTTGTATTACTACATAGCGTTCGTAGTAAATAATCAGATCCAGTCTTTTTGTTGGTAAGCCCAATAAGTAGCCAATTTTGTTTGGCAACGAACGGAAATACCAGATATGTGCAACAGGAACCACTAAATTGATGTGACCCATACGCTCACGACGTACCTTTTTCTCAGTTACTTCAACACCGCAACGGTCGCAAACTATACCCTTATAACGGATACGTTTGTATTTACCGCAATGGCATTCATAATCTTTTACCGGACCAAAAATACGCTCGCAGAATAAACCATCACGCTCAGGCTTGTAGGTCCTGTAGTTAATGGTTTCCGGTTTTAAAACTTCACCGCTCGAACGCTCCAGTATAGATTCAGGCGAAGCTAAACTGATGGTAATGGTGGTGAAATTACTTTTGATTTTATTATCCTTTTTGTAAGACATAAATTCTTTCTTTTTTTTGAAGGTGATTTTAGGCGAAAGGCGAAAGGCGAAAGGTGAAAGGTTTTTCTACCTTTCGCCTTTTATCTTTCAGCTTTAACCTTATTCTAACGTAATATCCAAACCTAAACCTCTTAATTCATGAACCAATACGTTGAATGATTCAGGAACTGATGGTGTTGGCAGGTTTTCGCCTTTAACAATAGCCTCATAAGTTTTGGCACGGCCGATAACATCATCCGATTTAACGGTTAATATTTCCTGCAGTATGTTTGATGCACCGAATGCTTCCAGTGCCCAAACTTCCATCTCACCAAAACGCTGACCACCAAACTGGGCTTTACCACCCAATGGCTGTTGTGTAATCAATGAGTATGGCCCAATTGAACGTGCGTGCATCTTATCATCAACCATGTGGCCAAGTTTCAGCATATAGATAATACCTACTGTTGTTTGTTGATCAAAACGGTCGCCTGTTAAGCCATTGTATAAATAGGTACGGCCCGATTCTGGCAAGTTTGCCTTTTTAACCCACTCTTCCACTTCTTCATGGCTTGCACCATCAAAAATCGGCGTAGCGAATTTAATGCCCAGCTCTTTACCGGCCCAACCTAATACAGTTTCATATATCTGGCCCAGGTTCATACGTGATGGTACACCCAGCGGGTTCAACACAATATCTACCGGTGTTCCGTCTTCAAGGAAAGGCATATCTTCGTCACGTACAATACGTGCAACAATACCTTTGTTACCATGCCGACCGGCCATTTTATCACCTACTTTAAGCTTACGCTTTTTAGCGATGTAAACCTTAGCCATTTGAACAATACCTGATGGCAGCTCATCACCCACGCTGATAGCAAATTTATCACGACGGTAAGCACCCAGTTCCTCATTTAACTTAATGTTATAGTTATGAAGAAGCGTTTTTATCTGATCGTTTTTATCATCGTCAGTTGTCCACTTGGTTGGGTTAATATTTTCATAGTTAAGCTCAACCAGTATTTTTTGAGTGAATTTTACACCTTTAGGCACATGCAGCTCTTTGTAAACGTTATAAACACCTTGTGATGTTTTGCCGTTAACAATCTCAAATAACTTTTCAATCAAAGTATTTTTAAGATCTTTTACTGCTTTATCATGCTTGGTATCCAATTTTTCCAACTGTGCTTTTTCCTCGGCTTTCGAAGTCTTTTTGGCACGGCTGAATAATTTGGTATCGATAACCACACCCGCAATAGATGGCGGAGTTTTAAGGGATGCATCTTTAACATCGCCCGCTTTATCACCAAATATAGCACGTAACAGTTTTTCTTCCGGTGAAGGATCTGATTCACCTTTAGGAGTGATCTTACCTATCAAAATGTCGCCTTCTTTTACCTCGGCGCCTACACGGATAATTCCGTCTTCGTCAAGGTCTTTAGTAGCCTCTTCCGATACGTTAGGGATATCCGGTGTCAATTCTTCTTCACCACGTTTGGTATCACGTACTTCCAGCTCAAATTCTTCAACGTGAAGTGAGGTGAATATATCCTGTGATACTACACGTTCAGATATTACTATCGCATCTTCAAAGTTATAACCCTGCCAAGGCATGAAAGCTACTTTAAGGTTACGGCCCAGGGCCAGCTCACCATTTTGTGTAGCATATCCTTCGCAAAGCACTTGTCCTTTTTCAACCCGTTCGCCTTTTTTAACAATCGGCTTAAGGTTCATGGTAGTACTCTGGTTGGTTTTTTTGAATTTAGTTAAACGGTAGCTCTTGGTATCGCCATCAAAAGATATCAGGCGGTCAAGTTCGTTACGGTCGTATTTTATTCTTATTTCAGTAGCATCAACATACTCAACCACACCATCGCCTTCGGCGTTGATCAGTGTACGTGAGTCTTTAGCCACACGGCCTTCCAGTCCTGTACCAACAATTGGCGCTTCAGGGCGCAATAATGGCACTGCCTGGCGCTGCATGTTAGATCCCATCAATGCACGGTTAGCATCATCATGTTCCAAAAACGGAATTAATGAAGCCGCGATAGATGTGATCTGGTTTGGAGCAATATCCATTAAATCAAGCCTTTCAGGCTCAATGATCGGGAAGTCACCTTCAAAACGCGCTTTAACTTTAGGTAATGCAAATACACCTTTATCATCATAATGGGCATTTGCCTGGCCTATTGTTTTACCGTCTTCATCCTCGGCCGAAAGATAAATAACATCTTCCTGTACCTGTACTTTACCATCAACCACACGTTTGTACGGCGTCTCGATAAAGCCTAAGTTGTTGATCTTGGCATGTACGCAAAGTGATGATATCAAACCAATGTTGGGTCCTTCCGGAGTTTCGATGGTACATAACCTACCGTAGTGGGTATAGTGTACGTCACGAACTTCGAAACCTGCACGCTCACGTGACAGACCACCGGGCCCTAAGGCTGACAGACGACGCTTGTGCGTGATCTCTGCCAGTGGGTTGGTTTGGTCCATGAACTGCGATAACTGGTTTGTTCCGAAGAACGAGTTGATTACCGATGAAAGTGTACGTGCATTGATCAGGTCGGTAGGTGTAAACACTTCGTTATCACGAATGTTCATACGCTCACGAATGGTACGGGCCATACGTGCTAAACCAACACCAAACTGTGCATATAACTGCTCGCCAACGGTACGCACACGACGGTTTGATAAGTGATCAATATCATCCACCTCAGCTTTTGAGTTGATTAACTTAATCAGGTATTTTACTATCGCAATGATATCCTGTTTGGTTAAAACTTTAGTTTCTTCCGAAGTGGTAAGCTTTAACTTACGGTTGATGCGGTAACGGCCCACATCACCCAGGTCATATCTTTTGTCAGAAAAGAATAAACGATCGATGATACCGCGCGCTGTTTCTTCATCAGGCGGTTCGGCGTTACGTAATTGACGGTAAATGTGCTCAACTGCTTCTTTTTCTGAGTTCGATGTATCTTTTTGTAAAGTATTGTATATAATGGTATAATCACCACTGGTTGCTGCATCTTCCTTGTTAAGGATAATGGTTTTAACGCCAGCATCAATAATCATATCAATATGATCGTCTTCCAGCACGGTTTCACGCTCCAGGATGATCTCGTTACGGTCAATAGAAACAACTTCGCCGGTATCTTCATCCACAAAGTCTTCAACCCATTTTTTCAATACCCTTGCAGCAAGCTTACGACCGATAAATTTCTTAAGGCCACTTTTGCTTACTTTAACCTCGTCGGCCAATTCAAATAACTCTAATATATCTTTATCAGAATCATAACCAATTGCACGCAACAGGGTGGTTACCGGGAATTTCTTTTTACGGTCGATGTAAGCATACATCACGTTGTTAACGTCTGTAGCAAACTCGATCCATGAACCCTTGAAAGGAATTACACGGGCCGAATATAATTTAGTACCGTTGGTGTGGCGGCTCTGGCCAAAGAACACACCTGGTGAACGGTGCAGCTGTGATACAATTACACGCTCGGCGCCATTGATCACAAAAGTGCCTTTAGGTGTCATGTAAGGGATAGTACCAAGGTACACATCCTGCACTATAGTTTCAAAATCTTCGTGTTCCTCGTCATTACATGACAGGCGAAGCTTGGCTTTTAAAGGCACACTGTAAGTTAATCCGCGCTCAATACACTCTTGTATATCGTAACGTGGCGGATCAATAAAGTAATCAAGAAACTCTAAAACGAAGATGTTTCTTGAATCGGAGATAGGAAAATTTTCGGCAAACACTTTAAACAGCCCTTCTTTATAACGGTTGTCTGAGGTAGTTTCCAATTGAAAAAATTCCTGGAAAGATTGCAACTGAACATCAAGAAAATCGGGATAATCCAGTACTTTCCTGCTGGTTGCAAAATTTACTCTTTGATTAATTTTGTTTGCCAAGGGATTTTAATTTTAGTTTATTAATAAACTGTTGTAGACGTTTGGGGTAAAGAGATCAGAGGCCGGAGGTTAGAGATTAGAAGAACTAATTTTGAAACCTGGCTCAATGCGCCAGGCGACAGTTACTAACCTCTAATCACAAATTTCTAATCTCCCTATTATAAACAGCAATAGACCCCGACCAAAATGGCCGGAGTCTGATGCTGTATTTGTATGGGTTAACTTATTTAACCTCAACTACTGCTCCGGCTTCTTCTAATTGTTTTTTCAGAGATTCAGCTTCTTCTTTAGTAACACCAGTTTTTACTTCTTTAGGTGCACCATCAACTAAGTCTTTAGCTTCTTTCAAACCAAGGCCGGTTAAGTCTTTTACTAATTTAACAACTGCTAATTTAGCGCCGCCTGCTTCTTTCAGGATAACGTCAAATGCAGTTTGCTCAGCTGCAGCAGCAGGGGCATCATCGCCACCACCAGCAGAAGGAGCAGCAACAGCAACAGCTGCAGCAGCCGGCTCAATGCCATACTCATCTTTTAATATATGAGCTAATTCGTTTACTTCTTTTACTGTTAAGTTTACCAACTGTTCAGCAAACGCTTTTAAATCCGCCATTTTATTTTAAATTTTACTTTTAATGCTTTTTGTTTTTAAATATCGAACTTTAAGGTGTCCGGTTAACCTCTTTCCTGTAATGTTTTTACAACTCCTGCCAATATATTTCCGCCTGATTGCAGTGCAGAAACAACGTTCTTCGCTGGAGATTGCAATAATCCGATTATCTCGCCTATCAGTTGTTCCTTTGATTTTAAGTTGATCAAAGTATCTATCTGATTATCACCAATAAATATTGCTGAATCAATATAAGCTGCTTTTAAAATCGGTTTATCACCTTGTTTCCTTAACTGTTTGATCAGCTTTGCCGGAGCAGTTGCTGATTTAGAGAAAAGAATAGATGATGAGCCTTTTAATACATCATATATCGGGGTAAAATCGCCACCGGCAGCTTCCATAGCTTTTTGAATCAAGCTATTTTTGGCTACTTTCATCGTAATGTCGCTTTCGAAACATTTACGACGGATGCTATTGACTTTTGCAACCGTTAAATTAGAAGTATCGGTAATATAAAAATTACCATACTCTTTCATTTGTTCAGTAAGGGCAAGTACTAATTCGTGTTTTTCTTCTTTAGTCATGATTTAGATCCCCGCTACTGTTTTAGTTTCAATTGCAATCCCAGGCGACATGGTTGAAGAGATATGGATACTCTTAAAATATGTTCCTTTTGCTGCTGATGGTTTTAATTTTGAAATGGTTTGCAATACTTCCAAAGCATTTTCATAAATTTTATCAGCAGGGAAAGATACTTTTCCTATTGAGGTATGGATAATACCGGTTTTATCAACCTTGAAGTCGATTTTACCACCTTTTACCTCAGTTACAGCTTTCCCAACTTCGGGAGTTACTGTTCCTGATTTAGGGTTAGGCATTAAGTTACGCGGACCGAGAATACGACCCAAACGACCTACTTTAGCCATAACACTTGGCATGGTTATGATAATATCAACATCAGTCCATCCACCTTCAATCTTGGCGATATAATCGTCCAAACCTACAAAATCTGCGCCTGCGTCTTTTGCTTCCTGTTCCTTATCAGGAGTACAAAGCACTAACACACGTACAGTTTTACCGGTTCCATGAGGTAAGGTTGCAATACCACGTACCATTTGATTGGCTTTACGCGGATCGACACCTAAACGAACATCAATATCAACTGATGAATCAAATTTGGTATTAGTAATATCTTTTACCAAAGATGACGCATCCTGTAAAGAATACGATTTGTTTACCTCAATTTTGGACTGTGCCACTTTTTGATTTTTTGTTAATCTAGCCACTGTCTTAAACTGATTTGTATAAATTAATTAATTTAGATCTGAGATCTGAGACTTGAGATTTGAGATTTAAAAATCCGAAATCGTACATCCGAAATCCGAAATCCGTTTAGTTCCAGGGAGCCGTACCTGATACGGTTATTCCCATACTGCGGGCAGTTCCTGCCACCATTTTCATGGCTGATTCTACTGTGAATGCATTCAAATCAGTCATTTTATCTTTGGCTATCGTCTCAACCTGGCTCCAGTTTACGCTGGAAACTTTTTTACGGTTAGGCTCGGCCGAACCACCTTTTAAACCTGTAGCTTCCAATAACTGGATAGCAACGGGAGGGGTTTTGATGATAAAATCGAACGACTTGTCGACATACACAGTAATAACTACCGGTAACACTTTGCCAGGTTTATCCTGGGTACGTGCATTGAATTGCTTGCAAAACTCCATTATGTTCACTCCTTTTGCACCCAATGCTGGGCCAATTGGAGGAGATGGGTTTGCAGCGCCACCCTTTACCTGTAGCTTCACCATCGCACCGACTTCTTTTGCCATTTTTATTTATTTAATTTGTAACTCAATGTTAGTAAGTGGAAGCTAAGTAACATTTAAGACGTTTAGTATTGAGTAGTTAGTATCAAGACACTTTATATTTTACTACCCGTTTATATTTTTTGTATCGCGTTTGTTAGTTTCATGCAATTCAACCTTGCTACTTGATACTAACTACTTGCTACTACTCTTTTTCTACCTGCATGTAATTCAATTCGAGCGGCGTACGGCGGCCGAATATCTTTACCATTACTTTTAGTTTTTTCTTTTCTTCGTTAACCTCTTCAATTACCCCGCTAAATCCGTTGAAAGGCCCGTCCATTACTTTTACACCTTCGCCTATATAATAAGGCACATTCATGGTTTCACCCTGTGCGCTCATTTCGTCAACCTTACCTAAAATACGGTTAACTTCGGCCTGGCGTAAAGGGATAGCATTACCTTGCTTATCGCCTAAAAACCCTATAACACTATTTATATTTTTTATAATGTGCTCAATTTCGGCATCCAATACCGCCTCCATTAACACATAACCCGGGAAAAAATTGCGTTCTTTGGCAATTTTCTTTCCATCGCGCATCTGGTAGTATTTTTCGGTAGGGATCAATACCTGCGGAACCAAATGTGAAATGCCTAAACGGTTAATTTCGGCATCAACATATTGCTTCACCTTTTTTTCTTTACCGCTTATTGCCCTAACCACATACCATTTTAACTGATCACTCATCTCTTTTTACAATATTAGGTTAGTGAAGTATAAAATTGCGTAAGCAAAAAGTGTATAGCCTGGTCCATTGCCAGTATTATTAATGCAATAATAAATGCGGCTACCAATACTAACACAGCACTGCTTTGCAATTCTCTCCAGGTTGGCCAGGTTACCTTCTGGGTTAACTCTATGTACGACTCTTTAATATACTCAGTTACGTTAGCCATTGTTGTTATTTACTGTATGCACGGGAACAAGGATTCGAACCCTGATCAAAGGTTTTGGAGACCTCTATTCTACCATTGAACTATTCCCGTTTATCCCTAAATCCCTAAGAACTTATTTATATTAACAAAGTACTTAGCCAAAACGGCTAAGTACTTTGCCTTAAATTAACCTATCCTTTTCCTACCTGAGGAGGCCGCGGCGGCTTATTTTAAAATTTCAGTTACCTGACCAGCACCTACTGTTCTGCCACCTTCACGGATAGCGAAACGTAAGCCTTTTTCCATTGCGATAGCGTTGATCAGCTTTACAGTGATGGTAACGTTATCACCTGGCATAACCATTTCAACGCCTTCGGCTAATGAAATTTCGCCGGTTACGTCAGTTGTACGGAAATAGAACTGAGGACGGTATTTATTGAAGAATGGTGTGTGACGACCACCTTCTGCTTTTGATAATACGTAAACTTCGGCTTTGAAATCAGTGTGCGGGGTTACTGAACCTGGTTTGCAAATAACCATACCACGACGGATATCAGTTTTTTCAATACCACGTAACAATAAACCTACGTTATCACCTGCTTCGCCACGATCAAGGATCTTGCGGAACATTTCAACACCTGTTACAGTTGATTTTAAGTTTTCGGCACCCATACCAAGGATGTCAACCTGCTCGCCTGAGTTGATTACACCACGCTCGATACGACCAGTTGCAACAGTACCACGACCAGTGATCGAGAATACGTCTTCAACAGGCATCAGGAAAGGTAAATCAGTTAAACGCGGAGGAATTGGGATGTGTGCATCAACTGCATTCATCAATTCCATGATTTTTTCAACCCATGCAGGATCGCCGTTCAAGCCACCAAGAGCCGAACCTTGAATTACAGGGATATCATCACCAGGATATTCGTAGAATGATAATAATTCGCGGATTTCCATCTCAACTAATTCCAACAGTTCCGGATCATCAACCATATCCACTTTATTCATAAACACAACTAATGAAGGCACACCTACCTGGCGGGCTAACAAAATGTGCTCACGTGTTTGAGGCATAGGGCCATCAGTAGCGGCAACAACTATAATTGCACCATCCATTTGGGCAGCACCTGTAACCATGTTTTTCACATAGTCAGCGTGACCCGGACAGTCAACGTGCGCATAGTGACGGGTAGCAGTTGAATATTCAACGTGTGCTGTATTAATAGTAATACCACGCTCTTTTTCTTCAGGAGCCGAGTCGATAGAATCGAAAGAACGAGCTTCTGAGAAACCTTTATCAGCCAATACTTTAGTAATAGCTGCGGTAAGGGTTGTTTTTCCGTGGTCAACGTGACCGATTGTACCGATGTTTAAGTGCGGTTTACTGCGGTCAAACTTTTCTTTTGCCATGATTTATATTTAATTATTGTAGGTTAATTTATACTTAAAAATGTATTCTTTTATTCTGTTTATAACATTGAGCCAACAATGGGATTTGAACCCATGACCTCTTCCTTACCAAGGAAGTGCTCTACCCCTGAGCTACGTCGGCTGGTTTTTCAGTTTTGCAGTTTTAAGTTTGCAGTTATCAGTTAATAACTGCCGACTGTAAACTGGCTACTGCCCACTGTAACTGAGCGGAAGACGAGGTTCGAACTCGCGACCTATAGCTTGGAAGGCTATCGCTCTACCAACTGAGCTACTTCCGCTTTTCAGTTCGCAGTATTTAGTGTGCAGTTTGCAGTTAAATTTTCAAACTGCTTACTGCCTACTTAAAACTGCTTACTGCCTTGTGGGGGGAGAAGGATTCGAACCTTCGTAGCCGAAGCAACGGATTTACAGTCCGTCCCATTTGACCGCTCTGGTATCCCCCCAAGTTGATTTATGATTTTTGATTTCAGATTTACGAATGCAGGGCAATCGTAAATCGTAATTCTAAAATCTTAAATAACAGAGCCTCCTATCGGGATCGAACCAATGACCTACTGATTACAAGTCAGTCGCTCTACCAGCTGAGCTAAGGAGGCTTAAATTATACCCTTTCTTATCTCCTCCTGTCATTACTGACCCTCGGAACTGACCGGTTAATTAATTAGGCTGTATTTTTTATTTTAAAGAACCACCCGTTTAATAAAGAGAAGCACACATATATACCTCTCCGAAAGGGATTGCAAATTTACACAATTTTAATGCTGAACAAAATTTATTTTCTAAAAAAAATTAAAGGGTTTCTGAGGGGTAAATTTGATTGGTCTTAGTATCGGTTCCCGGAATAAAAAAAGCGTCTACATTATCAGGCCCTGATCCTTTAATCGTTGAATAAGAATGCTTACATCTACTGAAGCGTGTTCGCTTTTGAGATAAATTTCAGTCAGCAAAACCGTTTCCTGGTTTAAAATAACATAAGTAATCACCTTTGCTCCACCAGATTTTCCCTTATTTGTTCCTGAGATGGGCATTCTTATTTTGTAAAAGTCGCGCCCCCAGCGCGGTGCCCAAAGTAGGATTGATAGCCAGACCCGCAATTAATTTAGCGATATCAGCTTTAATCTCTATATGTTTTTCGCGATTCTTTTTGCTTCCTTAGCAAATTCAGAAGATATAGCTACTTTATAACTCGTATTGGCATGCTGATCTACATTGTAATCCAACCCGAATGCATCAAGTACAGCTTTAATGGCTTTTTCTGTTTTTTTATCTTCAATATTTACGGTGAGCGTAGTCATTACCTCAAAAATACAATATTCTATAAAATAACTGGAATTAGAAACGAAAATTAAGCCTTTAAATTATCCATTCTCCAGCGCTGCTGGTTGGATATCAAAACAAATTCGGAAAACGGCAGCGTCAAGGATTATAGTTTATGTTCTAAATGCGGCAGGCGCAAACGAGGTGCTTTTTTTGAAGAAATTTGAAAAGTGCGCCAAATCATCAAACCCGAGGGTATAGGCAATTTCGGCAATGTTCCAGTTGGTTTGTTTTAGTAAAATTTTTGCTTCCTGTATCACTCTTTTACTGATGAGCTGGGTTGTTGTATTACCTGTAACTTCTTTTAATACTTTATTGAGATGATTAACATGTATGGCCAGCCTGTCGGCATAGTCATTTGCGGCACGCAGCGTAAGCCGTTGATGTAACGATTCCAGCGGGAACTGGCGTTCGAGCAACTCGATAAATAGCGATGATATGCGCTCTGACGCATTTTGCGTGGCGCTAAGCGCCGACATGGGCTGAAGCTTTTGTCCGTAATGAATAAGTTCCAGCAACATATTACGCAGCAAATCATACTTGTATTTATAATTGGCATTGAGCTCTTTAAGCATTTTCCTGAAAATGTATTCAATCTCCGTAACTTCCTGGTCTGGAAGCTGGAACACCGGGAACTGGCCCGGCTGAAATATGGGCAGTTCATTCAGGTGCACGCCCGATTTTGCTGATGCCAGGAAATCGGGTGTAAAAATGCAAAATATGCCGGTTTGGTCACCATCTTCAGGTACCCAGTGATAAGGGATTTTAGGTGTGGCAAACAGTAATGCATTTTGCCGGATGTCAATCACCTTATCGGCGTATTCTGCCTTGCTTTTACCGCGTAACCAGGCAATTTTATAGTACTCCCTGCGACTGTAAGGCATAGTGCGTTTACCAGTTGTTTTATCAAACAATGTTTCAGCTTCAAAAACATTGAAATGGCCAATTTCCCGCGTTACACCTTCCGGAAGCTGCGCGGCATTTCGTTGATAAAAGTCATCCAGTGATGATTGGACTAACATAATTGCTTGCAAAATTCAAAGTTAGTGATTTATTTCCCCTGTCTGCATCACTCTTATTAAAAGACAAAAGCAGGAAGGTTTTGTCCCCCTCCTGCTCATAATGCAATATCGCCTGATTACAATGCCATACCGCCCGAAATTTCGATGCGCTGACCATTAACCCATTTTGCATCCTCGGTACATAAAAAGGCTACTACACCGCCAATATCGTCTGCTTCGCCGGGCCTGCCCAATGCAGTGAAATCGCTCACCATTTTTTGCGCTTGTTCATTTGCCCTGAGGTGACCTCCGCCAAAATCTGTTAATATAGCGCCTGGAGCTATTGTATTGGCCCTGATACCACGTGCCCCAAGCTCTTTAGCCAGGTAACGGGTAAATACTTCTACTGCGCCTTTCATTGCCGCATAGGCCGATGACCGTGGCAGGGAAACCCGGGTAAGACCACTGGATACGTTAACGATGCTGCCGCCGTCATTTAAATGCGGAAGCATTTTTTGCGTTAAAAAATAAACGCCTTTATAATGTATGTTCATCAATTCATCAAAAAACTCTTCCGTTACCTCTTCTATCAGTTTATATCCCCCTATGCCTGCGTTATTAACCAGGAAATCTATGTTGCCGGTTCCAAATTCACTGGTTAAGGTTCCTTTCAACTGGTTAACAAAAGCATCAAAGCTTTTTATATCACCCGTGTTTAGCTGCAGGGCTGCTGCCTTTCGTCCGCTTTGCTGAATTTGCTCTACCACTTTTTGTGCATCGTCAGCTTTACTATTGTAAGTTATCACAACGTCTATCCCTTTTTCGGCAAGCCGTAAAGCCATGTCTTTGCCCAACCCGCGGCTGCCGCCGGTTACCAG
>Ga0206874_1023_pt1 | contig 42145 bp, 39 predicted proteins | sample Alteio_BWOrgCont_12_FD_152629 | JGI IMG/M metagenome (GOLD analysis project Ga0206874, IMG submission 152629) | Enriched cells from forest soil in Barre Woods Harvard Forest LTER site, Petersham, Massachusetts, United States -... | ecosystem: Environmental > Terrestrial > Soil > Temperate forest >...
ACAATAATTATAATTACATGCGTAAAGGCGAAGAAGATAAAACACTCCCCCGTATATTGTATTCCTGTTATGCGCATATCAGCAGGGATGGCGAACAGTTTGTGCCTCAGCATATCCTTAGTTATATTGTATCAGGGAGCCAGATAATATATTCGGGCGGTAAAACTTATAATTTTAAGGAAGGAGATTTCAGGTTTTTCAGAAAAAATCAACTTTCCAGGTTTATTAAACAACCACCGGCCGGTGGAGGAGAATTTAAGTCGATCTCCGTATCGATGGATCAGGGTACTTTGCGCAGCTTAGCTGCCGAGCATAACTTGCATGCAAACAAGCTTTATACAGGCGATAATACGCTGTTGCTTAATCCTAATAACTTATTTACAAATTATATAGATTCATTAACGCCTTACATTAATGGCTCGGGCGAGGTGAACAGGGCTATAACCGCATTAAAAGTTAAAGAAGCAGTTATGATACTGCTGGAAACCAATCCTGAATTAAAAGATGTTTTATTTGATTTCAGTGAGCCCGGCAAAATTGACCTGGAGGCTTATATGAACGAACATTACAAGTTTAATGTGGATATTACCCGCTTCGCCTACCTCACCGGTCGCAGCCTGGCTACTTTTAAAAGAGATTTTGAGCGTATTTTTCACACTACACCCAACCGCTGGCTACAGCAGCAGCGCTTAAAGGACGCTCATTTCTTATTGAAAGAGAAGGGCCTTAAAGTATCTGATGTTTACCTTGAGGTCGGCTTTAAAGATTTTTCGCATTTTTCATTCGCTTTTAAAAAGGCTTATGGAGTTGCGCCATCGATGGTGAGTTAGTAAACTTATAAGCGCCAATTTTGTATTGAAATTTTCTATAAATTTGATTACCTGGCATTACTGCTTCAATAATCGATAGCACGTATGGATGAACCTATAGTATCAAAGTTTGATACGCTTTATTATTTTAAAGCTATATGCGGAGCAGCTATGTTTTTGATGCCAACTGTATATGCAATTTGTAAGATTCTGACAGGCAACCTTGAACATCCGGGAAAAGCGTATATCATGACGATGATTTTCATCGCAAGCCTTTCCATCTATTCTTACTTTTTTTCAAAATCGTGGAAAAGAATTACAGTAACCCCCACTGAAGTTATTGTGTACGATGTTGTTCTTAAAAAGCAATTAACTGTTGCTTATTCAGATATTATTAGAATAGGTACTTATAGAATGAGAAGCAGCGATCGTGGATCTTCTTTTTCACAGGATTTTGTAATTGAGCTTAGTGGCGACAGGTCGGTAACCATTAACGAAGCCTGGTATGATAATTATAACCAGCTAACGATGGCTATTTACAAAAACAAGTATGGGTTGGGCCACGGAAGAGACAGATACCTGGCGAGAAGATGAGGTGGCAATGAGTAACTTATCAAATGTTGATGGGTTTAATCTTTAGTTTTACAAAATCGTTCCATTTCATTCCACCTCGTTCCACGCATTCCATCTATTCCGTGGAACAATCTCGTAATATTGACCGGATCAGGCCATTATTTTAATCCGACAGATAACTTTTTCTCCCGCAAACGTAAAAAGCTTGTAGTAATAGCGTTGCAAATTGCAAATAACACATTGTTGATTATATTTGCGTTCGCAAAAATTATCATTTTATAATACGATGAGAGAAATACAATTCAGGGAAGCGCTTCGTGAAGCAATGAACGAAGAAATGCGCAAGGATGAAAATATATACCTGATGGGTGAAGAGGTTGCCGAATATAACGGAGCCTATAAAGTGAGCCAGGGAATGCTGGACGAGTTTGGTGCTAAACGCATAATTGATACACCTATCTCTGAATTGGGTTTTGCCGGTATCGGTATAGGATCGGCCATGAATGGTTTACGCCCTATTATCGAGTTCATGACCTTTAACTTCTCGTTAGTGGCCATCGATCAGATCATTAACGGTGCAGCTAAAATTATGTCGATGAGCGGTGGTCAGTTTTCTGTGCCTATCGTTTTTCGCGGCCCAACCGGTAATGCAGGTATGCTAAGCTCACAGCACAGCCAGTGCTTTGAGAGCTGGTATGCCAACTGCCCGGGATTAAAAGTAGTTGTACCATCAAATCCGGCTGATGCTAAAGGCTTATTAAAATCAGCCATTATTGATCCTGATCCGGTTATTTTTATGGAGTCGGAGTTGATGTATGGCGATAAAGGCGAAGTGCCCGAAGAAACTTATTACATCCCGTTAGGCAAAGCTAATGTTACCAAGCAAGGCACTGACGTAACTTTAGTAGGCTTTGGTAAAATAATGAAGGTGGTTAATGCTGCTGCTGCCGAATTGGAAAAAGAAGGAATTCATGCCGAAGTGATCGATTTGCGTACTGTACGTCCTATCGATTATGAAACTGTAATCGCATCGGTTAAAAAAACAAACCGTTTGGTGATTGTGGAAGAAAGCTGGCCATTAGGCTCCATAGCAACCGAAGTTGCTTTTAAGGTACAAAAAGATGCATTTGATTATTTAGATGCACCGGTACTGCGCATAATGGGTGGCGATGTGCCACTGCCATATGCACCAACATTGATACAGGAATATCTTCCAAACCCCGAAAGAGTGATTAAAGCGGTTAAGGAAGTGATGTACTTAGTTAAGTGAGTTGTTGATTAAGTTGATTGAGTGAATAGTTGTAACTACTTAACCCAATCAACTTAATCAACCATAAACATAAACCTGCTTTTTCAGCAGGTTTTTTATTTTATCAACTTTTTTATAAATTGCAGGCTATGAAATACTTAAAGCTAAATCACGTCCAGTTAATTATTGGGGCTAACAGATTATTTTTATTAGGCGTTATTGTTTGTGGCTGTTCGTTTTATGCAAAAGCCCAATCTTCGGCTTTGCCAGCCGGGGCTCAGCAAGCTTCAGGTACAGGTGTAAAAACTACAACTACAGCAAAGCAAACGCCTGTTGCTGCTGCCGGAGCCGCAACCTATATCGACAACTTTTTTAAAAAATATAAAGATGAAGGTACAGGCCCGGCTATAGATTATATTTTTGGTACCAATAAGCTGTTTGCAAATAATAATGCGCAGATAATGCTTTTAAAAGCGAAATTAGATTCGTTACGGCAAACCGTTGGAGAATATATCGGTAAAGAGCTTATCGCACAAAAAAGTTCATCTCCCAGCCTAGTATTTTATAGCTACCTGGCTAAACACGAAAATCAGCCTGTCAGGTTTACTTTTATGTTTTATAAACCACACAGCGAATGGGTATTATACCGCTTTAAGTATGATGACCAAATGGATAGTGAGCTGGAAGAAGCCGGTAAAATAAATAATAAAAGGCAGTAGTGATTCTCAGATTTGACAACTTTTTAAAAGTTGTCAAATCTAACCCGCTAACACTAAAACCGTTTCCGTTCATCCTGGTTTCCTGTATCCCTTGTTTCTTTTTATCATTAACTGTTGATAATCTCCGCTTGAATTTTTCCTCAATTCTGCTCAACTTCGCAGTCCATTTTTGAATATGATTATCCACCATAAAAAAATAGCTGCAGAGCTTTCCATTGCCGAAAAGCAGGTTAGCGCAACCGTTGAATTACTTGACGAAGGCGCAACCGTTCCGTTTATATCCCGTTACCGGAAAGAAGTTACCGGTACTTTAGACGAAGTGCAGGTAGCCGCTATCCGCGATCGTGTACAACAGCTGCGCGAACTGGACAAGCGCCGGGAGGCCATATTGAAATCGCTCACCGATATGGGCAAACTTACGCCTGAACTGGAAAAACAGATCAATGAGGCCGAAACGATGGTTACTTTGGAGGATATCTACCTGCCTTACCGCCCAAAAAGAAAAACCCGTGCCACCACTGCCCGCGAAAAAGGGTTACAGCCATTGGCCGACCTTTTGATGGAGCAAAAAAGAATTGATCCGGAAACGGAGGCCGCAAAATATATTGATGAAGAAAAAGGCGTTAAAACCTTTGAAGAAGCATTAGCCGGGGCAAGAGATATTATAGCTGAATTTATCAGCGAAAACGCCGAAGTACGCACGCAAATGCGCAGCCTGTTTATTGAAAAAGGTACATTTCAGTCGAAGGTTGTTGAGGGTAAAGAGCAGGAAGGTATTAAGTATAAAGATTACTTTGACTGGACAGAGCCGGTAAAATCGGTGCCCTCGCACCGTATATTGGCGATGCGCCGGGGCGAAAAGGAAGAAATTTTATGGCTGGACATTAAGCCTGCAGAAGAGGAAGCTATAGACCTGCTGGAAAAGGCTTTTGTTATAGGCAACAACCCAAGCGCCGACCAGGTAAAGCAGGCTATTGCCGATGGCTATAAACGCTTGCTAAAACCATCGATGGAAACAGAGGTGCGCCTGTTTACCAAAAAGAAGGCTGATGAAGAGGCAATTCGCGTTTTTGCAGAAAATGCCCGCCAGCTTTTATTAGGTGCGCCGCTTGGCCAAAAACGTACCATGGCTATTGACCCGGGGTTCCGTACCGGCTGCAAAGTGGTTTGTTTGGATGAACAGGGGAAATTGTTGGAGTATACTGCCATATTCCCGCACACAGGCGCAGGGCAGGCAAAAGAGGCAGAGAAAACCACCAAGCACCTTTTTGAAAAATATAATATTGAGGCCATCGCTATTGGTAATGGTACTGCAGGCCGGGAAACCGAAGTATTTGTTCGCAATTTGAATCTGCCAAATGCAGCTATTGTAATGGTAAATGAAAGCGGAGCCTCTATCTATTCCGCTTCTGACGTTGCCCGGGAGGAATTTCCCGATAAAGACGTTACCGTACGCGGCGCTGTATCTATTGGTCGCCGGTTAATGGATCCATTGGCCGAACTGGTGAAGATCGACCCAAAATCGATCGGGGTAGGCCAATACCAGCACGATGTGGATCAAACCAAGCTACAAACATCACTGGATGATACCGTGATGAGTTGTGTAAACGCTGTTGGCGTTGAGTTGAATACCGCATCAAAACAAATATTAGCCTATGTATCGGGCCTTGGGCCACAGCTGGCGCAAAATATTGTTGAATACCGCGACCAAAATGGAGCCTTTAAACGCCGTGACCAATTAAAAAAAGTGCCTCGTTTAGGCGATAAGGCATTTGAACAGGCAGCTGGCTTTTTGCGCATCCATCATGCTGAAAATCCACTGGATACCAGTGCCGTACATCCCGAAAGGTATACCCTTGTGGAGCAAATGGCAAAGGACTTAAAATGTTCTGTTAAAGAATTGATGGGCGATGATAAACTGCGCAAAAGTATTCCGTTGCTTAAATATACTTCGGATACAGTAGGCTTGCCAACCCTGAATGATATTATGGCCGAACTGGCTAAACCGGGTCGTGACCCACGTGAGCAGTTTGAAGCCTTTAGCTTTACCGATGGTGTAAACGCCATAGGCGATTTAAAAATTGGCATGAAGCTACCAGGGATAGTGACCAATATTACCAACTTCGGGGCATTTGTTGATATCGGTGTTCACCAGGATGGGTTGATACATTTAAGCCAGATCACTAACCGGTTTATTAAGGATGCCAATGAGGTGCTGAAAGTGGCTCAAAGGGTTGAAGTAACGGTTACTGATGTAGATATTAACCGCAAACGTATCGCCTTGTCTATGAAAGAAAATGAGCCTAAGCCTGCCGAAAGGGAAAGGCGCGAACCGGCAAATGCACAAAGGCAGGCTCAAAAACCTGCATTTAATAAAAAGCCTGAACCACAAGCTGAAAGTGACTTGCAAATTAAGCTGGCTGCTTTGAAAGATAAATTCAGGTAGATGTTTAATAATAAGGAATGTCAGACTTACGAAGTTTTTAAAACTTCGTAAGTCTTCTCCTCGCTGAAGGTTTGGTTTGCTAGTATAGAATAATAAGTAAATGTTATTCCAAAGTGATCTGTCTCCTTATACTTTCTTCCAGTGAGATAAAAGTTTCAGTACGCTGAATGCCCTTTACGCCTTGTATCTGCTCGTTCAACACTTCGCGCAAATGGGTAGTATCGTGACAAACAATTTTCGCAAAAATGCTGTAGCTACCGGTAGTATAATGCAGCTCAACTATTTCCTTTACGGTTTTTAACTGCTTAACCGCATCGTTATATTGCGAACCTTTTTCCAGAAATATACCCAGGAAAGCAGTTATATCATACCCTAGTTTTTGAGGATCAACCTCCAGGCTGGCACCTTTTATTACACCCATCTCTTCCAACTTTTTCATCCTCACGTGTATAGTTCCGCCGGAAACGATCAACTCTTTAGCAATCTCCGTGTATGGAGTGGTTGCATTTTTCATTAATATCGATAAAATCTGTATGTCGAGATTATCAATTTCTAAATTTTGAGCTTTTCTGTGGGACATAAATTCGAAAAATTTTATTTATATACAAGAATAATTAAAATCTGATAAAAATACAAATATTCTATTGAAATATTTGCAACAAATAGATTGGTCTGTTAGATTTGTATCAAGCCAATGACAAAAGCTTAGCGTTCTTTTTATTGCAAATATTGTTGGGTGGTGAAATTTTAGGCAGACACACCTCCTTGTCCCGGTGGCGGAGAATATGGAAAACCCGAAGCGGGCTAACCACTCTGTGAAGGTTCGAATCCTTCCCCAACAGCTATTAGGCCCGAAGTTGAAAGTATCAAGTCCAAAGTCAAATAAGACTTCAGATAATGATTATTGACTCAAGACTTAATATTATCCTGTAGGATGGTGAAATTTTTGGCAGACACACCTCCTTGTCGCGGTGGCGAAGATCATGGGAAACTCTCAGCAATGAGAATAACCACTTCGTGGAGGTTCGACTCCTTCTCCTACAGCTCTTCTCATAATTTAGGTTTATAATTGGTTAGCAAAGGCCCCTGCCCATCAGGGGCTTTGCTTATATATAGGGTTTTTATTTGTCAGGTTTACAAATAAAAAAAGCCGCTCATTAACATGAAACGGCCTTTAAATTACAACTTCTATAACAGCTTAAAAGAACTTAAATCCAACACTCAAAGCCCAGATGTTTGGCCTTTGCCCGTAATTTGAGTTAATGTCGTTAAAGTTACCCTGGTATCGCAAATCTGTGGTAATTGGGCCAATGTCTACGCCGAAACCTGCCTGGTAACCAAGCGTACTGTTTTTATAATGCCCGAAATCATTATAAGCTGCATTAAAGTTTTGTGAGAAATTTTCACTCGTACTCAAATTGGAAATATACTCAGGACCTGCCATAATCCTGAAATTTAAATTTTGAGGACCAAAACGCGCACCCAGCAGTACAGGTACATTTAAATTGGTAAACCGCACATGACCATTATAAGAGTTGTCGTCCGATTCAAATTTGCCACCGGTGCTGCTAACATAAACTTCGGGTTGCAAATAAAATGCGTTCCCGATACGTGCAAATGCACCTACCTGGTAGCCGGCAACACTCGAGTTTTTCAAATTGTCTGCATCAATATTTGAATAATTAACACCACCCTTAATTCCGAGAGAAAATTGTGCCTTCGCACTAATGCTTATTGCTATTAGCAATGCTGCACTTAACAAATACTTCTTCATAATTTTCATAGTTTAATTTACTGTACAATTTAATTGCTTAAATAATTACATTGGCATAACAATAGGCTTGCCAAATTTTTATCGGTATGCAACTTGTATTTTTATATTTTTGTTGAAAATAAATTAATCATGGCTGAAATCAGTATTAGCAATAAAGAGTGGGAACGTGTAAAAATTAAAGTTCAACGGAAATATAATCATCTTACCGACGAGCAATTACAGTACACTGAAGGGCAGGAAGAAAACCTTATCAGTAAATTAATGGAATTGGTTAAACGCGATAGAAACTATGTACTATTTACGCTAAAAAAAGCGTTAGTTAATATCGATAACAATCGGCTGTAAATCAGTCAGGCTCACAAAAAACTAATACGCTTTTTTGTAGTTTTATATTTTATAAAAGTTTAAGGATGAATAAGGGTAAAGTGTTATTTAATAAATATAAAAAGCAGGTTTTTTTTGCCGGTATATTTATACTGGCTTTGGGTACATGGAGCTTTAAAGATGATTTGTTCCAGATATCAAAAAACCTGGATGTATTTGCATCTGTATACAAAGAAGTTAATATTAATTATGTTGATGATATCAACTCGGCAAAAATGATAAAAACCGGTGTTGATGCTATGCTTGATGGCCTTGACCCTTATACGGAGTTTGTTCCTGAATCGGAAATTGAAGACTATAAACTACATTATGTAAGTACACAATACGGTGGTATAGGCGCCGGTATATTTGCCCGGAACGGTAAAATATATGTTTCTGATGTATTTTCGGGCTTTCCTGCCCAAAAAGCTGATATACGCCCCGGCGATCAGTTGGTTAAAATAAACGATGTGGATTTGGATGGAAAGGATAACGACCAGGTTGGCCTGTTACTTAAAGGCGCTAAAGGGGCATCTATAAAGCTGGTGGTTAAACGGGAAGGAAACCCTGCCATTGAGAAAACGCTGGTGCGTGATGAAATAAAACAGCCAAATGTATCCTATTCAGGTATGGTTGACGGCAATATGGGCTACATAAAGCTGGATAAGTTTTTAGAAAACTCAGCCGATGAAGTTACCAGTGCCCTTACCAACATAAAAAAGAATAACCCTAATGGTATCATTCTCGATCTGCGTTCAAATGGTGGTGGTATATTACAGGAAGCCGTAAAAATTGTAAACCTGTTTGTACCAAAAGATGTTGAAGTGGTTTCGCAAAGGGGTAAAATAAAAGAAAAAAACTTTACCTATAGCACAGTTAGTAACCCCATGGAGCCAAATTTGCCTTTGGTAGTGTTAGTGAACAGCCACTCGGCATCAGCATCCGAAATTGTGGCTGGCTCATTACAGGATATGGACCGTGCCATAATTATTGGTCAGCGCAGCTATGGCAAAGGATTGGTACAGCAAACATTTAATTTACCCTATAACAGTTTAGTTAAGATCACTATAGCCAAGTACTACGTGCCTTCGGGCCGCTGTATACAAGAGCTGGATTATACGCACCGTAAGGACGATGGCAGTGTGGTAAAAGTTGCCGACTCGCTTATTCATGAGTTTAAAACCAAAAACGGTCGTTCTGTTTATGATGGCAGCGGTATTTACCCGGATATATTTGTTAAGCAGGAGCATTTTGCCAATGTTACCCAGGCGTTGGTAGGCAAGCTGCTGATATTTGATTATGCTACACACTACCGCGCTGCACACCCAACTATAGATAACTTACGCACCTTCAGCCTTTCGGATGCTGACTACGCTGATTTTGTAAAGTTTTTGGCTGATAAAAACTATAGCTACAATACCGGCTCTGAAAAACTATTAGCTAATTTAAAAACTGAGGCCACAAAAGAAAAACAGTTCGGTGAAATAGAAACTGAATATGAAGCGTTAAAGACCAAAATGATGGTCAGCAAAAAAAACGATCTGCAATTGCATAAAGACGAAATAAAACAAGTACTGGAAAACGAAATTGCATCGCGCTACTACTTTGAAAAGGGCCGCTATGAAACTAATTTCAAGTACGATAAAGAACTTGCCCAAGCTGTAAAAGTGATGCAGGATAAGGAGCTGGTAGCTTCGATACTTAAAGGTGTAGGTACTTATAAAGTTATTGGTAAGCCATTACTGGCAATGGCAACTAAGAAAGCTGACAAGGATGGTGATGACCAATGAAACAGATATTTTTAAATAAATATTAAACTATTATTAGTAATACTTGTCTATCTATCAAACAATATTAATTATATTATGAAAAAGCTATTTTTTGCAGCAGTTATATTATTTGGCTGCTTATCATTCAACATTGCCGATGCACAAATACGCATTAATTTAGGTTTGAACGTTGCTGCCCAACCTGATTGGGGTCCGGTTGGCTATGACCATGCCGAATATTACTACATGCCTGATATCGATGCCTATTACGATGTTCCGAACCATCAATATGTTTATTTAGAAAATAACGTATGGGTACATGCTGGTGCACTACCGCCAAGGTATCATTTTGATAAGTACCATACTTATAAAGTGGTTGTAAATCAGCATAACCCATGGGAGCATCATGCTGATATAAGAGCAAGGTACTCGGGTTTCCGTGGCCGTCATGACCAGGCTGTTATCCGTGATAGCCATGATGCACACTATCGCAATCATTATAGGGAAGAAGACCATCACGACAGGCACTAATTAAAAATTTATAAAAAAGCCCCGGTTTTAACCGGGGCTTTTTTATGTCTACTCAGGGACGTAGTTATGAAATAATGCATAACAATCGCTTTAAAAATATCGGCGATGGTCAAGAAATCATTAAGCAGGATGGCGACTTTTGGCTAAAGCTCTTGCTGTTTTATCAGTCCGTCACGTAAATGTGACGGCAATGATTTTTGTCATTGCCGTTGGCTTCAGCCAACGAGTTAAGGCTATAATTAAAGGTGGGCTTTAGCCAAAATCGGCGCTTATATTTCAGTATTAAGCCCGTTTGTAAGTGTAATAAAGAATGAGGTTTTTGAAATGTTTTAGAAGTCATTGCTATGTTTATCACCTTGATTAGTTTAAGCTATGCTCTATTATCTTATATATGGCTTTTCCCCAAAAATCTCCTAATGCAATAGCCCCTTGTTTGTTTGGGTGTAAATAAAAGGTTCCCTGGTGGCCCTGCTCGGCTTGCAAATCCGTTGAATAATGTTTTTCAAAATAATTGAAGGCGCTTTTGTCGCCTGTAAATACCCGTTTGGGATAAGTTGCGGCATAACCGGCAACCAACTGATCTATTTGAGGAATATAACTTTTCAACCGTAACAAGCCTTCTTCCAGGTATTTGGCGCCATTATAAGTGTTAGGGCTATACCATATAGGATGCTGAAAAATAATGATACAATCCGGAAATTCGCGAAGCAAGCTATCTGCAATGGTTTTTAAATTTTGCTTATAAACCTCCGGTGAAACCGGCGAACCATTTGGCCCCTGTATAGCGCTGTCATTCGTACCCAGTTTTATTGAAAATATCAGCAAAGCTTGTTTATCGGTAAAAGTATGTGCCGCCTGTTCAACTTTGGTAAAAGCTTTTGCAGTTGATGGCAAAAAATCAACTGTTGTAAATCCGCTGTAGCCCTGGTTGCTAAAATTAACGGTTCCAATATTCGATTGCTGACGCAGGTAGGCACAAGCCACAGTCGGCGGCGCTTCATTTGCCGGCTCGCTTAATCCGGTACCATGAGTTATGCTGTTACCAATGAAAACCAAATTAATGTTTTGTTTATGAGCTTGAGCAAGCAGGCAAGTACTGCTAAACAGTAAAATGATCAATATAGACAAGCCGATAGTTATTTTAAGCTTCATTGTATAAAAATAAAAAAATAAAACACCGCTGTATTAATTTTATAATGATGAGTGGAAAGAATATATTATTGAATGCTGTTTTTATTTAATTTTGATGCAACCTGTTGAGCATAAATGGGGTCTTATTATAAAAATGGATAAATTATGAAATCGTTAAAAAAAGTTCTTCTTGCCATAATCCTTTTAACGGGTGTTGGCCATATTTGTACAAATGCGAATGCAGCTGAGAAGGTAATTGCTTCTGAAATTGTGGACCGCCACTTGTCCGGTTTCCATGCGGTAAATGTTGCCGGCTCATTTGATGTATATATTGTACAGGGCGCTGCCGAATCGGTAAAAGTGGATGCCCCTGCAGAAGTAATGGATCACATTCTTACTGAGGTAAATGACGGCGAACTAAAAATTTATAATAAAAACGACAAATGGAACTGGGGCAATTGGTGGGGTAACCACAAAAAGATTGTAGTGTATGTTAGCGTAAAGGAACTGAGCAGCATTAACCTTTCGGGCTCGGGGGATGTGTTTTTTAAAGAAGGAATTTCTTCTCCGTCATTAAAACTAAGGGTTACCGGTTCGGGCGATATGTTGGGTAAGGTTGAAGCAAAAACATTAGAAAGCAGCATCTCAGGCTCAGGTGACATGAAATTATCCGGCCGTGCCGAAAACTCATCAATAAACGTTGTTGGTTCGGGCGATTTTGCCGCCCGTAACCTGCTTACTGTAAGCACTGCAGTAAGTGTTACAGGTTCAGGCGATGCCGAAGTAAATGCAAGTGATAAAGTTAACGCTATTGTACATGGCTCGGGAGATGTGCGTTATACCGGCGCTGCAAGGAATGTATCCAGCATAAAAACTGGTAGCGGGGATATTACGAGGTTTTAGAAAAGGTGAAAGGTGAAGGGTGAAACAGACTTGCGAAGTTTTAAAAAACTTCGCAAGTCTTCCATTTCGATAGTGAATTATGCTGTCGATTGCTGTATAGTGAATTTAAAGGAAGGATGAAAACAAACCTTTCACCTTTTACCTTAATCCTTATCTTTATTAAACTTAGCAATTACCCTGCGCCCCAACTCATAAGTTACTTTAAACGCTTCCTGGTTGCTGGTAAAGCCTGGCGTTTTATGTACGGTGAATATAAACTGTCCTTTTAACCCGTTGGCACTAAATGGGGTAATTATAAAATCTGTACGGTTATAAAAATGTTTTTCGTAGAAAGCATCGCCATAATTAATGTGCGATCCCTGGCCGATATAAAACTCATCGAAAATAGCAAAACGGCCATATCCACCATAAAGGCTGGATACAAAACCTGCAGGTGTTTGTAAGCCGTCAACACCACGGGTTCTCTCTAATGAGATCATTGCTCCTGCTTCAATTGAAAGGGAATCTAACAGGTGTTGCCTGTGGCTAAAATCAAGCCCTAACCTTACCTGTGCACCTCCATTGTCCTGTATATGATCATCAGGTAGCAGTATTGCCGCGCCTGCATTATGCTCAAGCAAAAAATAATGTACTATATAAAAAGGGCCGGATACTGATGGCTTGTATTTTCCTTCAAATCCAAACAAAAACTGCTCCCGGGCTGTGTCTGTTTGCCTGCTTACCCAATCAATCCAGCCGGTTTCCATAAAATGTTCATTCTGAAATTTTAACAATAGCCCTTCCACATTGGGGCGGTAATATTGCAGCGTATCATTCAATAAAGCCCGTGGATAATTATCTAATAATCCTTCGCGGGGAAACTCACCTGCATAAAATTGAAAGTTTTTGTTTTGAAACTTATAATAAGCAACGGGATTTACCTTTAAAAAATACGGAACGGCTCCAAACTCATGGATCCCGTTTGTTCCAACAACAAAATGGTTTACGCTGTCAATGTTTAACCCAAAATCCAGCGCGGTGCGGGTGCCAGAGTAGGTACGGGAGCGGGCAACAAAGTCTTTATACTCGCGGTTATCTAAAAAGCCAAGGCCATTAAAATCAACATCTAATGTTTGAGCCAACGCGGCGGTGCTTGTAATTACGGAAATAAGTAGCGTGAAGTAAAGTTTTTTCATCATGTAATAGGGGTTTTATTTAACTGTAAAATTAATAATCCTGCTGTTTTTACTGCCCGGAAAAGGATCGGTACGTAAAGAAAACAGCAAGTCAAAATTTCCCTTTTTCAACGGCGCAATTAAAGTAAAAGTATAATGGGTATTTTCACCGGGATGTAATTTAATCGCATTAAAATTTTCTCCTGCTTTTTGTGCATCTATTATCCTGTCGCCACTAAATAAACAGGCCTCCATCACCACCGGATGCAGGTATCCCTGGTTACTAAAATCGATGGTATAAGCATAAGGATTGGCTACCGTTAAATTAAAAACAATTTTTTGACCTGGTGATGCTGTTACTTTGTACGATGTTGTTTCAAAGTTTACCTTTTGATAGGTGCGTACATCATTAAGCCAGCCGCCGTACCAACTCCCGGCTTCATCTTTTATCGAGTCGGTAGAGATCCCTTTAACAGGATAAGTAGTTACATAATAAACTCTTTTACGCTGTATGCTGTCTTCCATCGGCCATATTTCAAATTGGGTGCGCCGGTAATACCGCGTATCATAAGCAAAGCATTTTAAGCTATTGGTATAATAATTATATTTCGCCGGGTTTTGAAACCCTTCGCTCATCACCACATAAGCATCACCAGCTTTTTGTTTAACCTGCAGCGCCCATTCTTTAAAACCATAATAGCTTTTTAAATGGCCGTAGGTACGCGCAAAGCCGAAGCCCCCTATAATAATTACCCTTACTATTAAGATGATGCTAAAATTTATTATAGCCAAAGGAAACAGCCATTTTGGCCAGCCGCTGCGTTGTTTAAAACAAATAAGCGCCAGCATAACTAAAGGTGCAAAAAGCGTAAAGGTCCATTGCGGTTGTACCTCGCCCCGGCTACTGCTTATAAAAAAGAAAATTAAAGTACCCACGCAATTTACCATTAAGCAGCGGATAAAGGCATCTTTTATGCGTGTTGTAAAAGCTTTATAAAACAAAAACCAACCAATAAGCGGCCCGGCCATAAGCAGTTGGCCCGGCAGGTATGAGAAGGTATCGGTAAAATCATAAACCCGGGCCGAACGCTCAAATAAATGATAGTTGATGGATGGGTAACCATGATTAACCTGCCACATAATGTGAGGTGTATAGAGCGCTACTGCTATTAGTGCAATAAGCCAAAATGAACCGCGCTTTAATAGTTTTATATTGGCCAATAGTGTAAAGCCAACGACTAATACGCCGTTATATTTACTGTATAGCAGGCAGGCAACTATTACACCCAGTATTATGGCCAGCATCCACTTGTCTTTTTCAATATATTGCTGGTAAAAAAAATAGAATAATACCGTAAAAAAGAAAAGCGGTGCATCGGGCGTAGTGGTAAACCCATAAATATGGAAGATGAAAATACCGGAGCAAACCAGTATAAATGCAGTTGCATTGGCCTGATATTTTTTTAAGATGAGCGACAGCAGGTAAATAGAAGCCGAACTGGCTAAAACGGTGAGTAGTCTCAACCCAAGCTCATTGTGCATTATGCTATCCCCAATACGGATAAATACGGCAACCATTGGGGGGTGATCAAAATATCCCCAGGCTAAATAACGGGAATATAGCCAGTAATAAGCTTCATCTGCCTGCAATTCAAGTGTGCATGCCTGAATGACATTTAAAATCGTCCAGAACAACAAAAAATACAAGATGATTTTGTTGGCTTGGGCTGATTTATTTGCGATGGTCCCGGACATTGTTTGAGCTGACAGATTAATGCTGTAAAGGTATAATAAAACCAATTAAGCGAAAAAGGCCGGAATTAATAGATTTGACAACTTTTTAAAAGTTGTCAAGTCTTAATATTGCGATTGAATTTTGACATATAGAAATTTTACAATGAAGTGCGTTATGATTTATCCGGGATATAATTTTATATCTTTAAACACCTATAATAAACCATAGTGCAGCCAAAAGAAGATAAGGAACTATTAAAGGCCATTGTTAAGGTATCGCGGTATATTATTCTTATTGCGCTGCTAACCGTTGTGTGTTTAGTTATGCTGATAGGCTCTTTATGGAATGACGGGCAGGTGGCTGTTAATGCTCCGCAAGTTGCGGAAAGCAAGCCTGTATTTGCCCCTGTAGTTGTTTCATCACCTGCTTCAAAAAAAAGCACGCCTGCTGACATCTGGAAAGCCCCTGACGAAAATTCTATTCCTGTCGGAAAAGCCGGTGAAATGATCCGTTATGGCAAAGAACTTTTAGCCCATACGGCAGATTATTTAGGCCCATACGGCAGCGTGGCCCAAATATCAAACGGAATGAATTGCCAAAATTGTCATTTGGATGGCGGCAGCAAACTTTTTGGTAATAATTATGCAAGCTTTATAGTAAGCTATCCTAAGTTAAGCAACAGGAGCGGTAAGATTGAGCCGGCAGCCGAACGTATTGCAGAATGTTTTAACCGTAGTTTGTCAGGTAACGTTCCGGATACGAATGGTCGCGAAATGCAAGCCATGCTGGCCTACATGAAATGGATTGGCCAGGGCGTAAAAAAGGGTGAAAAGCTATTTGGTACGGCAACCGAAAAACTGCCGTTTTTAAAAGATGCTGCAGATCCTGTTAAAGGGAAACTGGTTTATATTGCAAAATGCCAGAGCTGCCATGGCAAAAATGGTGAGGGTTTAATAATCGCCGGTAAAAGGTCATATACCTATCCACCGCTATGGGGCCAGCACAGTTATAATGATGGCGCGGGTATGTACCGCATCAGTAATTTTGCCGGGTTTGTAAAAAATAATATGCCGTTTGGCGTAACTTATAAAAACCCGCAATTAACTGATGAAGAAGCGTGGAACGTAGCTGCTTTTATAAACTCACAACCACGACCGCATAAAGATCAGCATAATGACTGGAAGGATTTGAAAAACAAGCCAATCGATTTCCCTTTCGGGCCCTATGTAGATAAGTTTAGTGAAAAACAGCATAAATACGGGCCGTTTAAACCAATAAAAGACGCACAGAAAGAACAAACCAATAAATCATAAAACTATGAAGAAGTATATTTTTATTTTAATTGCTTTCGCGATGCTGGCTTCTGTAAAACCGGCGAGCGCACAAACTGATCCCGCTGCATTTACAGGGGCGACCGCAAAATTAGATCATTATGATGCCTTGTATGTCATCAACTCCAACGATGACAAAAAAATAAAAGGCACCCTGCGCAATATTGCCAACGCACTTGATGATCCGCGCTTAAAAGGCAAGCTGCATGTTGAGTTGATCTGCTTTGGTGATGGCGTAGCTGTTTATATGAAAAACGGCGTTTTTGAGCAACCCTTAAAAGACCTGCAAGAAAAAGGCGTTATTTTGGCTCAGTGCAGCAATACGGTAAGAGAACGAAAGATTGATAAAAACGATCTGTTCCCTTTTATATCATACGTTCCGAGCGGTAACGGCGAGATTATTTTGCGTCATTATGATGGCTGGGCAGTGGTACATCCGTAAAAAACCATCAAACTACCTTTATGATATTTTCCAGAAAAATAGCTTTATCATTAACATTACTTGTTGCCTTGAGCCATTTAGCGAAAGCTCAGGATCACCAGTTTGATCCGCCGTGGAACACGCCACCGCAGAGCAAAGTGATGTTCACCGTTCCAGGGATAGACAATGTGCCCGATTTGTTTGGCGATATTAACGACCCGCAACTGGTGATATTTTTTGCAGGGAACCAGTTTATGGTGGTTGATGATTTGTTGGCAGCCTTTAAAAAAGAGCATCCGCAATACGAACGCATTTTTGTGGAAACATTGCCGCCGGGTATTCTCGCTAAACAGATAGCAGGGGGCTCTATCACCATCGGCAACATGCGCATTACTTTAAAACCCGATATTTATACTGATGGTAAAAATACCATGGATAAAATGCCCGGATTGTTCAGTAAAACGGAGGCCTATGCCAATAATAACCTGGCTATCATGGTGCAAAAAGGGAATCCAAAAAATATAAAAAGGTTGAATGATTTAGGTAAGCCCGGCATCAGGATAAGTATGCCCAATCCCGAATTTGAAAGCATTGGCAAAAGGATTGAAGAGGCCTATGTAAAAGCTGGTGGCGAAAGTTTGCGCAAAACCATTATGATTGATAAGGTGAAGGATAGTACAACTTACTTAACGCAAATTCATCACAGGCAAACACCAATGCGGATTATGTATAATCAGTCGGACGCCGCCCCGGTATGGTATAGCGAGGCTTATTATCAAAAAATGATTGGACATCCTGTTGAACTGGTTGAAATTCCCACGAATGAAAATATAATTGCAACTTATATAGCCGGACAAATGAAAAATGCGCCCCACTTACAAGCGGCTAAAGATTTTATGGATTTTTTGGTAAGCCCTGTAGCTAAAGCGATTTATAGCAAGTATGGGTTTGGGGTTAAATGATGGAACGGGTATTTAATATTATATTGATAAAATAACCGCTTGCAGGTCGATTATTTTTTTAAACCCCTTATCCATTGTAAATAATGGTAAGTCGAAATATATTGCCGTTGCGGCTATGACTGCGTCTGGTAGTTTTATTTTAAATTTTGATCGGATAGTTATCGTAATGTTTTTTATGGCTGGTTCAATGTCAACTATATAACATTCAGATAAAAAACTCTTTAGTAATTCAGAATCTTTTGCTGTGATATTTGGAAAGCTTAAAACTTCTATTTCTGAGATTATTGATACAATCAATTACGGTCCTGTAATTAATTCCTGCACCTCCCTAACGCCATTAAACAAATTGATAATTAATGAAGTATCAACAACAATTCTATCTCCATTCATCCCTTGCCTTCAGTTGATAATCCAAACCATCAATACCAAAGTTTATTTTTCCAAAGTATTTATCCAGGCTTATCGGTGCTTTTTTCTTTGGAAGCTTGATCAATTCTTCATCAAGCTTACTCCTGCTAATTGATTTATTAACTTCAATGATTTCGCCGTATACAAATATACTTATTATCTGATAATTACTCAATTTCTGAATTGTGGATTATAGATTTGACAACTTTTTAAAAGTTGTCAAATCTTTTTAGGGCATTAATAGATTACCTTCCCGGTAGCAGTTACCAATGATGCAATCCTTACCGCATCAAAAATACGCTCTTCGGTAGTTCCCAGTTTAATCAATGAATCTTCATGGGCATTCACACACATTTCGCAACCGTTAACTGCGGAAATGGCAAGACTCATCAGCTCAAAAAATTCTTTACCGGTTACAGGTTTCATCATTAGCTGCATACGTATGCGGGCAGGTACCTGGGTATATTTTTCCTTTTGGGTAAAATGACGGAAGCGATAAAAAATGTTGTTTGAAGCTAATAACGATGCACAACCTGTAGCTTCACCGGTTTCGGCTGCAGTTGCACCTTGTTCTTCGGCATATTTGGTGAAATATTCCGTTAAAGGTGTATTGTTATTATTGATAGCGGTCGAAAGGCCAATCAGCGCGCATTCCTTAGTGCTTAAATGCTCAGAGGTAAGTGTGCTGGTAAAGTTCAGCTTTAAATCGCGCAGGTAGCGCGATTCACCTTTTTCAAGCAGGGTGAGGCTATTGGTGCGGTAGGCAGTATCAATGCCTGTACTTTGCAACAGCTCGTTTATTATTTCGGTAGATTCGTTCATTATTTTTAAAATTTAAGGAATAAAAAATCCCCGCATCATAACAATACGGGGATATCCAATTCTGATTAATTACACAGTTATAGTTTCTTCGCCTTTAACCCAGTTGCAAGGGCAAAGCTCGTCAGTTTGTAAACCATCCAATACACGTAAAACTTCTTTTACGTTACGACCCACATTTAAATCATTCACAGAAACCCAACGGATAACGCCTGTAGGATCGATAATAAAAGTAGCACGGTAGGCAATTTTTTCATTAGGCTCTAAAATACCCAATTCTTCAGCCAATGATTTTGATGTATCAGCAAGCATAGGGAATTTCAAATCACGCAGATCATCATGGTTTCTTCTCCAGGCAGCATGTACAAATTCAGTATCGGTTGAAGCGCCGATTAAACGGGTGTCGCGGTCACGGAACTCGCCATAGCTTTTGTTAAATTCAGCAATTTCGGTAGGGCATACAAAAGTGAAATCTTTTGGCCACCAGAACATTACTGTCCAAACGTTATCTTCATTTACAAGGAACTCAGAAGTGATGGTTTCAAACTCTTTTCCCTTTTCAATACTAACAACCGCTGTTTTAGAAAATTGCGGAAATTTTTGACCTATTGTTAACATATTTTTAATTTTTGTTTTTATTTATTGCAAATATAAGGCTTTTTGTATGGTTGCTTTATATAAAGAATTGATGTTGTATAGATAATATTTATAGTTATGGATAATTTGTATTGTTTTTAACAATATGATAAAAAGGGCTTGTATAGATGATGGAAAATGGAATATTCTAAAAAAATAGGGAGAAGAATTATGAAAAAGAAAATCCAGATTGGGCTATCAGGTTTGACAACTTTTTAAAAGTTGTCAAATCTTTTCTATCAACGATATGATAACAAAAAACCCGGCGTAGCCGGGTTCAATATTTTTAAAAAAGTTGTTAAATCTCTTATACACCAAGCAACAACCTTGCAGGGTCTTCCAGTAATTGTTTTACCCTTACCAGGAAGCTAACCGATTCGCGGCCATCAATGATGCGGTGATCATATGATAACGCCAGGTACATCATCGGGCGTATTACTACTTGTCCGTTAACGGCAACCGGGCGCTCAATGATATTGTGCATGCCTAATATGGCTGACTGGGGAGAATTTAATATCGGGGTCGACATCATGGAGCCGAACACACCTCCATTAGTGATGGTGAATGTACCGCCGGTCATTTCCTCTAACGTCAATTTATTTTCACGTGCCTTAACCGCAAGCGCAGCTACGGCTTTTTCAATTTCGGCAAGGCTCATGCTTTCTGCATTGCGGATAACCGGAACCACCAAACCTTTAGGCGCTGACACAGCGATAGAAATATCGGCAAAGTTGCTGTAAACCACTTCTTCGCCTTCAATACGGGCGCCAACTGCGGGCCAGTCTTTTAATGCTTCGCAAACGGCTTTGGTGAAAAACGACATAAAGCCTAAGCCCACGCCGTGTTTTTCTTTAAACTTATCCTTGTATTTGCTCCTGATCTCCATAATCGGCGACATATCCACTTCATTAAAAGTAGTTAGCATCGCTGTCTCATTTTTAACTGCTACCAATCGCTTAGCAACTGTTTTACGTAACGACGACATTTTTTCGCGGCGATCTGACCTTGGTCCTGAAGGTGCAGCTTCTGCTTTTGGAGCAGTAACCGCTGGTTTTGGACTACCAACATCAACCTTTTGGGCCTCCTTGCTAACTTGCGGATTCTCAGATATTTTTTCAACCAGCAAGGCATCTTCTTTTGTTATTCTTCCGGCAACTCCTGTTCCACTAACTGAAGCTGTATCCACACCTTTTTCGGCAAGTATTTTTGCAGCAGCAGGGGATGGTGTGCCCGAAGCATAAGAAGCGGCAGCATTATTAGTAGCGGGAGCAGTTTCTTTGGTAGAATTGTTATTATCCGCCGGTGCCTCTTTTACAGCGCCGGTTCCTTCAATGGTGCAAACAACGGCACCTATAGGCAATACATCGCCTTCTTTAGCGATAGTTTTTAATACGCCTGCTTTTTCGGCTGTTAATTCAAATGTGGCTTTGTCTGATTCCAGCTCGGCAATGGCTTCATCCATTGCTACAGTTTCACCGTCTTTTTTTATCCAACGCGATAAAGTTACTTCGGTAATTGATTCGCCTACGGTTGGCACTTTAACCTGTAAGGAAGAATTAGCGGCAGCGGCAGTTGCAGCAGCAGGAGTCTTTTGAACAGGTGTTCCGTCAACAGGCGCCGGGGCTGGTGCATTAGCTACAACCTCAGGCTGCGGTTGTGCAGCCGGTGCACTTTCTTTTACAGTTGTTGGTGCGGCAGCAGCATCAGATTCTTCAATACTGGCGACAACAGCGCCAATTGGCAAAGTATCACCTTCCTTGGCAACAGTTTTTAAAATTCCGGCTTTTTCGGCGGTAAGCTCAAAAGTTGCTTTATCTGATTCTAATTCAGCAATTACTTCATCCATCTTAACCGCATCGCCATCTTTTTTGATCCAGCTTGATAGGGTTACTTCAGTAATTGATTCGCCAACAGGCGGAACTTTGATCGTTAAACTCATATTTCTAATTTGAAAATTATTGAATTTGAAAATTTGAAGATACCCGGATGGATGATTATTTATTCATCATCAAATTGGCACATCATCAAATTTTCAAATAGTATTAATCCGCCCCAACATTAGCCATTTTTTTTGTAGTTTCTTTTACAGAGGCTTTTAATTTTTTCCCTGCCGGCGATTCAAATGCTTTCGAAACGATATATAATTGCTGTGCAGCATGCTGTTTTGCAAAACCTGTAGCGGTGCTGCTGCCTTCGTGCCTTGAAATTACATTCAGGTTTATTACTTTATCGTTATGGAACTTACGGCAAATGTACGGCCATGCGCCCATGTTTTCCGGCTCTTCCTGTACCCAGAAAAATTCTGTGGCTTTGCTGTATTTCGCTTTAATTTTTAATATCTGTACTACCGGCGTAGGGTATAACTGCTCAATACGTACGATTGCAACATCTTTACGTTTATCTGTTTGCTGCTTTTCTAAAAGATCGTAGTATATTTTCCCTGTACAAAACAATACGCGTTTAACCTTTTTAGCGTCGGCATAATTGTCATCTATCAGCTCATGAAATTTACCGTTTGTAAATTCTTCCAGTTTAGATACACATTTAGGGCTGCGAAGCAGGCTTTTTGGTGTAAATATGATCAACGGCTTGCGGAAATCTCTCAGCATCTGGCGGCGCAAAATGTGAAAGAAGTTAGCCGGGGTGGTACAATTAGCTACCTGGATATTGCTATCTGCGCAAAGCTCTAAAAAGCGCTCAACACGGGCAGAGGAATGCTCAGGTCCCTGGCCTTCATAGCCATGTGGCAGCAGCATTACCAGTCCATTACCACGTTGCCATTTAGTTTCGGCGCTGGCTATGTATTGATCAACAATTATTTGCGCACCATTAAAAAAGTCGCCAAACTGTGCTTCCCAAATGGTTAAGGCATTGGGGTTAGCCATTGCATAACCATATTCAAATCCCAAAACCCCGTATTCGGATAGCAGGGAGTTATAGATGCTTAATTTAGCTTCCGCATTAATTGTTTCGAGCGGTATAAATTCATCTTCTGAATCAACCAAGGTTAAAACTGCGTGACGGTGTGAAAAGGTACCGCGTTTTACATCCTCGCCGCTTAATCTAACCGGGTGGCCGTCTTTCAACAAGCTTCCATAAGCAAGCAGTTCGCCCATGGCCCAGTCAAAAACATGAGTTTGGGTTATCATTTTATTACGCTCTTCAAAAAGCTTTTCTATTTTTTTGAAGAACTCTTTACCTGCAGGAAGCTCGGTTATTTTTTTACCGATGTCTAATAATTCGTCTTTTGCTACAGCGGTATCAACCGGTGTAAAAAACTCCCGGGTACTTGCTATGTGCAGGCCCTGCCAGGCGCCTTCAAACATCTGGTTGGTATCGGTCGACCTCGTTTCCGCTTTTGATTCATCCAGTTTTTGCTGTAGCTCGGCACGGAATGTTTTTTCCATTTCTATAGCTACGCTGGCATCAATGCTGCCTTCGGCCTGCAGTTTTTGCTTATATATCTCAAGCGGGTTTGGATGGGCTTCAATAGCTTTATACAACAATGGCTGGGTGAATTTTGGCTCATCAGCCTCGTTGTGACCAAACCTGCGGTAGCATAATATGTCAATAAACACATCCTCGTGAAACACCTGGCGGTATTCCATAGCAAGGTTTACTACGTAGGCCAAAGCTTCCACATCATCGCCGTTAACATGGAAAACGGGTGATAAAACGGTTTTGGCGACATCAGTACAATAGGTACTTGAGCGGGCGTCTTTAAAATTTGTGGTAAAGCCTATCTGGTTATTGATCACAACGTGAACGGTACCGCCTGTACGGTAGCCATCCAGCTTTTCCATTTGCAAAACTTCGTACACAATTCCCTGGCCGGCAACAGATGCATCGCCATGGATTAATATCGGGGCAATTTTTGAATGGTCACCGTTATATTTAAAATCGATTTTTGAACGGGTTAAACCTTCAACAACAGGATCAACTGCTTCCAGGTGCGAAGGATTTGGGCAAAGACTTAAATGTACTTTCTTACCAAGCGGGGTAACCACATCTGTAGAGTATCCTAAGTGATATTTCACATCACCGCCAAAAGGGGTGTCCTCGTCAAAGTTTTTACCTTCAAATTCCGAAAAAACCTCTTTGTAAGGCTTTTCCATAATATTGGTTAGCACATTAAGCCTTCCGCGATGCGCCATGCCTATGATAAACTCTTCAATACCGAACTCCGAACCTTTTTGAATAACCGAATCCAATGCCGGTATCAGCGCTTCGGCACCTTCGAGCGAGAAGCGTTTTTGTCCTAAAAATTTGGTTCCTAAAAAGCTTTCAAAAACAACCGCTTCGTTCAGTTTATTCAGCATCAGCTTTTTTTCTTCGATGCTGAATGATGGCGTATTGCGTTTGCTTTCCATCCGGTCCTCAAACCATTTTATTTTAATGGGATTACGGATGTATCTGTATTCGGCGCCGATTGCCTGGCAATAGGTTTCTTCCAGTAACTGGCGGATGTCTCTTAATTTGGCAGGGCCCAGGCCAACTTCAACACCTGCATTAAAAACAGTGTCGAGATCGGCATCGCTTAATCCAAATGTTTCCAGCTCTTTACCGGGAAAATATTTGCGCCTTTCGCGCACGGGATTTGTTTTGGTAAATAAATGCCCGCGTGTGCGATAGCCATCTATAAGGCTAAGCACGTTGATCTCTTTTAAAAAGTGATCAGGCGTACCGGTATTTTCAGCAGTTGCGAGGGTGGGTGCATCCTTGCCGAAATCAAACCCTTCGAAAAATTTTTGCCATCCAAAGTCTACAGATTCCGGGTCTTGCTTGTATGCTTCGTATAATGAACTTATGTAGGCAGCGTTTCCGCTATTGATATAATTGAGACGATCCATGAGAAACCAATCTTTAAAACGGTACAAAAGTAAGCATAACGGCTTGGAAACTTTTAATTAATTTGTAAAATAGTTAAGAGGGTAAGCAAGTTGGATTAGGTCTGGCTGAGTTTAATAAGTATTACCTGTCACAATTACTTATCAGCCTATCGCTAACCAGCTATCATAGGTTCAATGCAAAATCTTTTGCAAAAAACCGCGCAGATAGGATATTCCTTCAAAAAAAACAGCAAGGATGCCGATGATGATCGTATATTGTTCGAAGGGATTCATGATATTAAGACGTAATAACCCCGGAAATGTTACATATTTAAACTTAAGCTGTAGGGATAGCGTGATGGCTGTCGTCCTTTAAAACAGGTAACCAGGTATCGATAAAATCGTTTTTAGTTTCAAGCTCAATTGCAGGTTTTGCGGCTATATTGTAGCGGCTCTCGCGGGCATCATTAACGCCTGCAATAAAGGCCCAGTTACCCCAGTTGCTTGCCGGCGAATAATCTATCAGCTTTTCTTCAAAATAAGCTGCACCTTTGGTCCAGTATACACTTAAATCGTTCACTAAAAAGCCCGCCGTAATTTGGCGGTTATAATTATTTATATAGCCTGTAGCATTTAGCTCATGCATTATAGCATCTATTAAAGGTGCGCCGGTTTCACCATTTTTCCAGCTTTCAAAAGGCCCATCCTGGTCCTCAGTGATTTCAGATTCGGTACTACTATCCTTAGCAGCAATAAATTTTTGCCCATGCTTTTTAAACATAAACCTGAAATAATCACGCCATAACAAATCCAGCAATAGCGCATTGGCCTGTTGCATATTTGCTTGCTGGTGTTTTGTAACCTCCCAATATACTTCTCTTAACGAAATGCAACCCAGGGCAATCCACGGCGACAGTTTTGACGAATGATCATTTGCTGATGAATTACGTGCATTTTTATTGGCGCTGATTTGAAAAGTAGTTAAAAAAAAGTGCTCCAGGCGGTTTAAAGCGGCCGTTTCACCGCCAGCAAAATGAATTTCAGAACGCGGGTCATCAGCAGGCTCATCCAAACCCAACTCTTTTAAAGTAGGCAGCTCTCCCGGATCACTAATTTCAGGTGTGGTAATATGATCCGGAGTTCCAATGCAGGGCCGCACATTACTGTCACGTTCAACCTTCTTCTTAAAAACTGCAAAGCTATCCGGAATGTCTTTGATAGGAAAAGGCAAATCCTCCTTATGGTATAAGGTATGGCCAATAAAATGCTTTAAATTCAATTTCATTTTCCATAAAGCAGCCTCAACATCCGCAGATATCTCGGTTTCCTCATGTGCAACTTCCCGGTGATGGTAAACTTCATTTATATGGTATTGCTCAGCAAGCTGGGGCAATATTTCGGCAGGATTGCCTACACGTATAATCAGCTCGCCGCCAATGTTTCGTAGGTTTTTTCTTAAATCAGCTACAGACTCTAATAAGAAGTGTGCCCGCAGATTCCCCGTTTTTGGATTCCCTGAAGGGTTTTTCCTGAAATAAAAGGGATCAAAACAATAAACCGGTAATACTTTATCAGCCTTACGTATAGCTTCTAACAATATTTCGTTATCGCGGATACGTAAATCATTCCTAAACCAAACCAGAATTGTTTTTTCACTCATAGTTAAACAGGGGGTTAACTGAATTGCAGTTTGCAAATTTGCAATTATTTCCTTGTTATACCCAATTTGTAGCTAATATTTGACATCGGTTCAACATTTTGTTAACAAAACTTAGTTAATAAAGAGCGGGTTGTTTTCTATTTGCGACATTATATCCTTACATTTGGTGAAATTGTCGCATGATGAAAGTAGCAGAAAAGGGCATTGAAAAAAAAACCGGATTGAATTTTATTAATCTGCTTGGAGGAAAAAACATTGTCACAAAACCTATAAACTCAGAATTTGATATTATAGCCTTAAGCAGTGAAGGAATTACCAAGGCTTCGTTAGATGCGCTTATCGGTCACCTGGGGATTTCAAAAAAAGCATTCTCCGAAAATATTCTGGATTCGTCAGTTAAAACTATCGAAAGAAAAAAGAGTACCGATAAATTAGATAAACACACGTCCTCCCTTGTAATAGAAATAGCAAAAGTAGTTGAACATGCCTTTGCTGTGTTTGAAAATGAAGAAAAGGTAAAGCATTGGTTTAATACCGCAAACAGAGCATTAAATAATACTAAGCCTGTTGATTTGTTTTATATACCAACAGGCCTTAATATGGTAAATGATGTTTTAGGAAGGATAGAAGAAGGCGTTTATTCCTGATTGGCAATGGTAGTTTACAGAATTGCTAAATCAATGCAACGGGCCCGTGATCTTTCGGGCATAGGGGCTTTTAAAAATGGTGGCAGGTGGAATAGTAAAGGCACCTACATGCTGTACACCAGCATGAATAGCTCTTTAGCTTACCTGGAGAACCTGGTACATTTTGACGAACCTGATCTACCACCTGACCTGTATATTGTAGCTATTGAAATAAAGAGTTCCGACAAATTAGTTTATCAGTTAGCTGATGATGGATATCCCGCTAAATGGCAAATGCATGGGAATCTTGAAAATAAGATTATGGGAGATAAATGGATGCTTGAAAATAAATTCCTTGCATTTAAAGTTCGCTCGGCAGTAAATCCTACAGAATTCAATTTTCTTTTAAATCCGCTGTTTCCCGGATACCACGATAAAATAGCTGTTATTTCCATCCAGCAGTTAAGCATCGATAACCGCCTTGTCAGGTAAGCAATAGGCGTCAATTTGTACTATCCTCAAAAACACATCGTTAATTATAGATGGGTATGACATTTGCTATTACACAATGTTATACTTTTATTGTTAATTAAAATAACCCATCCGTTATGGCTACTATCGAAAGCATACAGAAAGCATATATAGATTTTGTGCTGACAGAAGGTGAACAGCCAAAATCCGTTTACATTTTTGCTAAGAAAAATAAAATGGCCGAAGAAGAGTTTTACCGCTTTTTCGGATCGTTTGATGCTGTTGAACAAAATTTATGGACAGGCTTTGCCATAAAAACCATTGCCGAAATAAAAACACAGGAAGTTTGGATCCAATACACAGCACGCGAAAAAGCACTGTCGTTTTTTTATAGTTTTTTTGAGCTGATTAAAAGCAGCCGCAGTTTTGTTGTTTACAGTATAAAAAAGCAGCCAAAAACTTTTGTTACTCCTCCCATATTCCAGGGAATAAAAGATGTTTTTGAAAGTTTTTGCAACGACCTGATTGTTGAGGGCATTGAATCGAACGAACTATCAGAGCGTAAGTTTTTTACAAATCGTTATAAGGATGCGCTATGGGTTCAGCTTGTTTTTATATTAAACTTCTGGATAAACGATAATTCGGCAGGATTTGAAAAAACTGACGAAGCCATTGAAAAAGGCATCAACGTTACTTTCGATCTTTTCCAACGTTCGCCTATCGACAACCTGTTTGAATATGGAAGATTTTTAGCCAAGAATGGCGGTATTAAAGAAAAGATGGGCTTTGGAAATAACTAAAAGCGCCACCCAACCCTCCCCGGTAGGGAGGGCTTTAGAAAAGAACGAAGCTAAAGTCTCCCCTACCGGTTGATTTGGTAATAAACGACTACTCAGAATTGACAGCGCAAAAGCTTGCAGCACTATTTACAAAACATAAAGATGAGTGATAACACCCCAAAAGAACAAAATAGCATACCCACCAGTAAAGTTGAGCGTTCGGCCAAATTTGTAAAAACCGGGTTTAAAATTGGCGGTAATTATATAAAGCATTATTCAAAAAAGCTGTTTAACCCCGAAATGGATAAAAGCGAGTTGAATGAGGATAATGCAGCCGATATATATGAATCCCTAAGCGAGCTAAAAGGCAGTGCCCTAAAAGTCGCTCAAATGCTGAGCATGGATAAAAACCTGCTGCCACAGGCATATACTGATAAGTTCTCTCAATCACAATACAATGCACCCCCGCTTTCGGGACCGCTTATTGTGCAAACCTTTAAAAAGTATTTCGGCAAAACGCCTGATAAAATTTACGATAAATTTAACGTTCGCTCATCCAATGCCGCATCAATTGGGCAGGTACATCAGGCCGAGTTGAATGGTAAATTACTGGCGGTAAAAATACAGTACCCGGGTGTTGGTGATTCTATCTCATCGGACTTGAAACTCGTAAAGCCTTTTGCATTCCGTATGCTGGGGATGAGCGAAAAGGAGCTGGATATTTACATGCGCGAGGTAGAGGAGCGCCTGCTGGAAGAAACCGATTACGAACTGGAAGTACGCCGGTCCATCGAGTTTTCAACCGCATGTGCCAATTTGGATAATGTAGTTTTTCCTGAATATTACCCTGAGCTATCCAGCAAACGCATCATTACGATGGACTGGCTGGAAGGCAAGCACCTGCGTGAATTTTTGCAGACAAATCCATCGCAACAGCTAAGGAATACAATAGGCCAGGCGCTGTGGGATTTTTATAATTTTCAGCAGCACGAGCTTCGTGCGGTACATGCCGACCCGCATCCCGGTAATTTTATGATCACCAGCGAAAACAAGCTGGGTATTATCGATTTTGGCTGCATTAAAGAAATGCCTGAAGATTTTTATTACCCATTCTTTTCACTCACCTCAACCGGACTGATGGATAACCGGGAAGAAACGATTAAAGCTTTTCGTCAGCTGGAAATGATCCACCCTAACGATACACCAGCGCAAATTGAATTTTATTATACCATGTACAGGCAAATGATAGGCCTGTTTGCCAAACCTTATATAACTGATCATTTTGATTTTGGCCAAACTGCTTTTTTTGAGGAACTCTATGGTTTCGGCGAAAAAGTATCAAAAATGCCCGAATTTAAACAGGCCCGTGGTGTAAAGCATTTTATTTATGTAAACCGCACCAATTTTGGCTTGTATAATATATTGCATGAGTTGAAGGCGGAAGTGAAAACGGATACGTTTAAGCCGCATGTTTTGGAGCAGTTTGTTTGATGCTGAGGCGGGTGCAGATCAGATTGTCGCTAACCTGTATATCTGTTTGGCTAAAGCCTCTAAATGTATCCAACCTTATCGCCGTTCCATAAATGAGACGGCAATGAATTTTGTAATCATTGCCGTTGGCTTCAGCCAACGGATAAAAGAATTATCAGTAATGCGGCTTTAGCTAAATTCAACTATCCCAAATTTAAAATAGTAGATTTAAAGTAAAGTATATGCCTCACGATATTTTGATTTGCACCCGTTGCGGTTTTGATGTACAGCTGCAAAATCCTATTATTGCAGAGCTAATGTTCCTTAACGTCAGGCACCTCAAGTCAACTTAAATTATAATCTATGAATTTCAAAATAAAGGTGGTTTTAAAGCTATCCGTAAGTCTGCTGTTGGTAACATTCACAGTGTCAGCTTTCGCCCAAAAAGCTGATTTATGGTTGACCACGGCCGCAAGAAATAAAAATTTCGAATTACAACAAACCCCAATTGAGTTCAATTCCGCGAAAGTTAATAATACGGTTATTGCAATCGATCCCACTCAAACTTTTCAAACTATGGATGGGTTTGGCTACGCACTCACCGGCGGCAGTGCCGAACTGATGATGAAAATGAGTCAGCAGGCGCGTACCGCATTGATAAAAGAAGTGTTCGGGTTAAAAGGCAATGGTATTGGGGTAAGCTATTTGCGGTTAACCATGGGATCGTCGGATATGAACGAGCGGGTTTTTACTTATGACGACCTGCCGCAAGGCGAAACTGATGGGCAATTAGCTAAATTTAGCCTTGGGCCCGATTTGAATGATGTAGTACCGGCGTTAAAAGAAATCTTAGCAGTTAGCAAGGATATAAAAATAATGGCAACGCCATGGTCGGCGCCATCGTGGATGAAATCAAGTAACAATCCCAAAGGCGGCAACTTATTAACCAAATGGTACCAGGCATATGCTAATTATTTTGTAAAATATATTGAGGCTATGAAAAAAGAAGGTATTATCATTGATGCCATAACTATTCAAAATGAGCCGTTGAATGAACGCAATACCCCAAGCATGCAAATGACCTCAGCAGAAGAGGGTAATTTTATTAAAACCGCTCTCGGACCTGCTTTTGCCGCAGCCGGGATAAAGACAAAAATCATTTTGTTTGACCATAATTGCGACACGCCTGAATATCCCATGACAATACTGGCGGATACCGCAGCTGCAAAATATGCCGATGGCTCGGGTTTCCATTTATATGGCGGTACCATTGATGCCATGACCAAGGTGCATGATGTATTCCCCGCTAAAAATTTATACTTTACCGAGCAAATGGTGATTGAACGGCATGGCGAAACCATTGATATGCCAGTTGAGCGACTGGTAATAGGTGCCCCACTAAACTGGAGCCGGAATGTAATATTATGGAACTTTGCAGCCGATCCTAACGACGAACCGCACACTAACGATGGCGGCTGCCCGTTTTGCCAGGGTGCAGTAACTATTGATCACGATGCGGTAACCAAAAATATTGCCTATTATGCCATTGCCCATGCTTCTAAATTTGTAAGGCCCGGATCGGTGCGTATTGCATCAACAAGCAGTAAAGATTTGCCTAACATAGCCTATACTAACCCACAAGGTAAAACCGTGTTGATTGTAGCAAACGTAAGCGGTCGGCCGCAAAAATTCGATATTGGGTTTAATGGAAAATTTGCAGCAGCCGAATTAAAGAGCGGTTCAGTAGGTACTTATGTATGGTAAGTCAGAAAAGTAATTTTTAAAGATTTGTCAATTCTTTTATAAGGAGTTGATAGATCTTTAAATCATAATTCTCATTTTAGACCAAATAAAATCAATCAACTTATGCTTTTAAAAAACACCTTCGTACACCACGTACACCTATGGCTTCATGATAAGGCCGATACATCCAAATTAATTGAAGGGCTGTACTCGTTAACGCCAATAACCCACATCCGTGATATTCACATCGGTGTTGCCGCCGAAACCTTTCGCGATGTGGTGGAGCGTTCCTATGATGTATCCCTGTTAATTTTGTTTGATACCCCCGAAGCGCAGGAAGCTTACCAGGATGATCCTATCCATTTGCTTTTTGTAGAAAACTATGCAAAACCACTTTGTAGTAAAGTTGTTGTGTATGATAACGTTAATATTTAGTTCATAGTTGATGGTTGATAGTTCATGGCAGCTGCGAATTTAGCTTGTGGCAGTTACGAATTAACCAGTTTTTGCCATGAACTATCGATTATGAACCATGAACTCCAAAAACAATAAACACATCCTCCTTACCGGTGGCACGGGCCTTATCGGCAGTAAGCTTACACAGCAATTACTTGATAAGGGTTATAAGGTCAGTCACTTGAGCCGTTCCGCAGGTAATAATCCACAGGTAAAAACTTATTTATGGGATGTTAACAAAGGTGATATTGATGAACATTGCATTGATGGTATAGACATCATTGTACACCTTGCCGGTGCCGGAATTGCTGATAAACGATGGACGGATGAGCGCAAAAAAGAGATCATAGATAGCCGCATCAAATCCATAGAATTGATCTATAATCTGCTCGGGCATAAAAAACACCAAATTAATTCCGTAATATCTGCATCGGGTATTGGTTATTATAGTGATCGGGGCGATGAACTGATGACAGAAACCAGCCCTCCCCAAAATGATTTTATATCAAAATGCTGTGTAGAATGGGAGGCGGCTATTGATAAAGGAAAAGCATTTAATTTACGGATACTAAAAATGCGTACAGGTATTGTATTGGATAGGGGTGGTGCGCTCCCAAAAATGGCTATACCGGTAAAGTTGTATGTTGGGTCGCCTTTAGGAAACGGGAGGCAATGGGTCTCATGGATCCACTGGCAGGACGTTATTGACATGTACCTGTATGGAATTGAAAACGACAAGCTCGACGGTATTTACAATATGGTTACTCCAAACCCGGTAACCAATAAACAGTTAACACAAGCCATTGCCAGGCAGTTGCATAAACCATTATGGCTGCCTGATGTACCGGCATTTTTTTTAAAACTTTTATTGGGCGAAATGAGTGCCGTTGTACTGGGCAGCACAAAAGTATCGGCACAAAAGATTGAGGATGCCGGGTTTAAATTCAAATATCCCGGGATCACGCCAGCGCTGAAAGAAATTTATGGATAAAAAACCACCAGTTTCCATTTTTTGGTTCAGGCGTGATTTGCGTTTGGATGATAATGCCGGTTTATACTATGCCTTAAAAAGCGGTTATCCTGTTTTATCCGTTTTTATTTTTGATAAAGAAATTCTGGATCAATTGGAGGATAAGGACGATGCACGGGTTACTTTTATACATCAAACCATCAAAGATTTGGACAATAAATTGCAGCAGCATGGAAGCAGTTTATTGGTTTTGCACGATAAAGCTGAACATGCCTGGAACGTTTTATTGAAGGATTACGATATCAAAGCCGTTTTCACTAATCACGATTATGAGCCCTATGCCAAAATTCGCGATGAAGCTATCGGCACATTATTAAAAAAGCATAATATTACATTCAATACATATAAAGACCAGGTAATTTTTGAGAAGGACGAAATTGTAAAAGATGATGGTAAGCCCTGCACTGTTTATACTCCTTATCAGCGTAAGTGGCATCAGAAATTAACATCGTTTTACTTAAAGGCATATCCCAATAAAAAATATTTTAAAAACTTTTTAACCATTGCGGCTTTCCCCATCCCATCCTTAAAACAATTAGGCTTTGAAAAAAACGATAGGGAGTTTCCGGAAATACATTATGAAAACTTGATAGCTGATTATGCCGGGAAAAGAGATTTTCCGGCTATTAATGGCACTACACATATTGGCTTACACTTACGTTTTGGGACAGTAAGCATAAGGGAATTGGCCGGCGCAGCAAATGCCTTTCAGGAAAAAACCTGGCTGAACGAATTGATATGGAGGGAATTTTATATGATGATTTTGTACCATTTCCCACAAACAGCTGATCATGCCTTCAAGCCGGAATATGATCGTATTAAATGGGTAAATGATGAAAAGCAGTTTATTGCCTGGTGCAATGGCGAAACAGGTTACCCACTGGTTGATGCCGGAATGCGCGAGCTTAATGCAACAGGCTATATGCAGAACCGTGTTCGTATGGTAGCAGCAAGTTTTTTAAGCAAAGATTTACTGATTGACTGGCGCTGGGGCGAGCGTTATTTTGCAAGTAAGCTGCTTGATTATGAAATGGCCAGTAACGTTGGCGGCTGGCAATGGGCAGCCGGTTCAGGAACTGATGCAGTGCCTTACTTCCGCATTTTCAATCCGGATTCACAGCTTAAAAAGTTTGATCCGGAATCCAAATACATAAAAAAATGGGTTCCGGAATATGCTGACAGCAGGTATCCAAAACCCATTATCGATCATGCTTTCGCACGTGAGCGTTGTTTAAAAGCTTTTAAACAAGCGCTTATTTAATAGTATATTACGGGGTGACAGTTAAATTCTGCCAGGTATACCTTAAACAGCTGTTAGGCGGCACTAAACCACCTATACCGGGTACGTTTCCATAGCCCAGAGCGGAAGGTAGTATAAACGAAATTTTGGTATTCGCAGTAGAGTGGTTTATTAACACTTCTGCTACACCCGGCTCTACGAAACCTGATATATTGTCGGTTGCTGTAATTGTACCATTATATGCACTGTCAACAAGCTTATTATCAAGCAACGAGCCGGAATGAGTATCGATAACGGTACTATTCATAGTTATCGGGTCATTGGTATTTGTTCCGGGAGTTAATATTCTGTAATAATAAATGTTGCCGGGTACCGATGTGCTTTGTACAGCAGTGTAACCGGTTAAATTTTGTGCTTTTATATAGCTTTGAATTACCTGGTCATCATATGCTGCCTGGTCCTGAGCAGTGGGGCCAATAGAATGGATATAATAATCAAGGGATTCATTGCCCTTAATCCTGTTGTTGGCTACCTGGCTGCTTCCCGAGCCGTTTCCGTTTATGCCATAGGCCAGGCGTGATGGTATAAGTAAGCGCATGCTGGCCCCTGCATGTTTTAATAAATTAATAACCCCCAGTTGTACGCCCAATGGTAAACTATTACTGGTTATATGGCCCACATAATCATAATAATGGTTAAAAATTGTATCTGTTGATACATAGGTGCCGTCAAACGTACGTAGTGAAAAAACAAAGAATATTTTATCTGAATACGCCAGTGCCGGGCCACTACCCGGGTTAATTATTTTATAATACATACCTGTGGTATCACCGCCTGAGGTATCTTTTATCATACCGGTTATTCCATTGGAAGCTATATAATTTTGTATCTGGCTTTGATCGTATTGTTGAATGGTTTGCTCATTTTTATCTTTCCGGCATGATATGATTATAACAGAAAGTAATAAAAGAGTAAAAATTGTTTTTTTCATTTGTAATTATTGGTTTTAACTGGGTCCGGCTATTTATCTGTTTGTGGTTATTTATACTAACCGGTTTTAATTTATTAGTTAGTTATGTTATATAGTGTTATATTAAAAATAAGCACAGCATTTGCAGGTAAGCCTAACTGTGGCTGTGGATAAGGGCCATAAGCATAACGCGACGGCACAAATAACGTAACTGTACCGCCTTTTTTAATTTGCGGTACGCCCAATTGCCATCCCCGTATAGTCGCCCCCAAAACAAATGATGGGTGAAAATCAGTTCCGCCGGGTATATCGGTTTGCGCAAATACAGGGCCCAATGTCGATTTTGATGTTAGCAATGTAGCGGTATAACCAACCGTTATTTGTGTTGAGTTGGTTATCACATCAGTCCCCGTTCCCAGTGTATCTATTATATAATAAACACCGGTAGTATCAACATGCTTTTCGGGTAAACCATTATTTTTTAAATAAGTGGTAATTATAGCACTGTCAATAACACCCTGAGCCCTTACCTGTGCAGGTACATCATTTGTTTTAGTACAAGCACTTAAACAAACACAAAAAAGCAATAAAATTAACAATATCCTGTTCATCTGATCGTCATTCAGTTAATTTGCCTTTTAGTGCCTTTACGGTCTATTTTTTTATATCCTTTATTATCGCACCTAAACGTTTCAATCGGCAAATTTATTCTTTTATAATTCAAAAACAGCAGCTTAACATTTTTTAACAATTAATAAGGAAACAAAGCCCTTAAACCCAATATTTATTAAGAATTTCGTGATTAATAACGATCAATTTGTGATAAACGTGTGGTGGGATTGGTTAAATAGTTGATTAAGTTATATTGAGTTGATTAGGTTGAAAAAGGTTGTAATTGTGGTAAAGGTTACAATAGTTTTAAAACACTTATCAATAAACTCCTCATCTAATCAACCACTCACTTAATCAACTTACTCCCCAGGTTTAAAATTAAGCGACAGCTGGTTTACTTTTTTGAGCATTTTTATCAGATATTCTTTATCGCTTTCGCTGATGTGTTCATTTAGATAATTATTAAATTGTTTTACCACTCCCCGTGCAAGGTGTCTTTTCTCTTTACCTAATTCTGTCAGATAAATTTTAACAGAACGTTTGTCGCCCTCATTTGATTCCCTGTAAATCAATCCTGATTTTTCAAGCTGGCGCAGCATGCGCGAAAGGCTGGTTGATTTAAGACCGAGTAAAGCCGCAGCCTGCGACACCGTGGTACCATCTTTTTCGTCGATATTGATAAGCAAATACCCAATGGACTGTGTTATGCCAAATTCAGTAACTAACTGATTATACCTGTTAGCAACAGTTTGCCAAACTATCTTCAAAAAGTAATCGATGGTTTCCTGGTGTTTTACGTTGCTTTGGTTCATTAGTTTATTGGTTCATTAGTTCATTGATCTTTTTGCCGGGGTTTAATTTCCCAATAAACTTCAGGTACGCATTTAATTTAAGATGGATAGTTTGAAGCTTTTCGAGTAGCAGATTGAATTGCTCTTCACTAACAAGTTCTCTGGTTTTCGACTTATTTTGCCAACCCTTGGTTTCAATGATTGATCTTCTGCTAAAATAGCAGAAATTTCTATTCTCTTTATAATGATACCTGCCATATCCTTCAGCAATATTAGCTCCGATCGAATCAGCAGATCTTACTATTTGCTTGCCAATTGTGTCCTTGGCAAAATAATCCCATTCGCACACTATAAACCAAATTTCGTCTCCAAAACTTTCTGCTAATTGATATACTTCTAAATCTTCAAGGCTATAATAACTCATAAATTATCTAATTATCATAAACTATGCACCAATGCACCAATGAGCCAGTGAACAAATAAACTAATACCCCAACTTAGTATCATCCCCACGCGGATCGGCGCCGCCCTGGTATCCCTCTTCAGTTTTTAAAATAGCATCTACACGGCCACTTGGGCCATGTTCAATTATTTTATATCCTTTTTGCTGTAATTTTTCGGTCGTCGCATCGTCAAAAGCGCCTTTCTCTATATCAACTTCATCAGGCAGCCATTGGTGATGGAAGCGTTTGGAATCAACGGCCTGCTGCATATCCTGGTCAAATTCAACTACATTTAAAATAGTTTGGAATACCGAAGTAATAATGGTTGAACCACCTGGTGTACCTACTACCATAAACAATTTGCCACCCCTTTCAATAATGGTGGGTGTCATGGATGATAGCATACGCTTGCCTGGTTGTATACTATTTGCTTTACCGCCAATTAAACCAAACATATTGGGTACACCTGGTTTTGAGCTAAAATCGTCCATCTCATTATTCAGCAAAAATCCGGCCCCTTTAACAAATATTTTTGAGCCGAAAGTGCCATTTAAGGTAGTGGTGATGGAAACCGCATTCCCATCTTTATCAACGATTGAATAATGAGTAGTTTGATCACTTTCATAACCGACAAAAGTTCCCGGCTGTATGCTTGAGCTTAGCGTGGCGGCATCCCAGCTAAAGCTCTTCATCCGCGAATCGAGATAAACCGGATTAAGCAGACCATCAACCGGTACTTTATAAAAGTCCGGATCTCCCAGATATTTGGAACGATCGGCATATACCCTACGCTCGGCCTCAACAATTAACCGGACAGTAGAGTCCTGGTTAAACCCCCAGCGGTGCAAGGGATATTTTTCAACCGAATGCAGTAGTTGTAGTAAGGCAATCCCCCCACTTGATGGAGGAGGCATGGTTATTATCTTATATCCTTTATAGCTCCCTTGTATAGCATTGCGCCATACCGAATGGTAATTTTGCAGATCGACTTTTGACATAATGCCGTTTCCGTTTTTCATTTCATCAACTATTTCATCAGCAACCTTGCCTGCATAAAAACCATCCCTGCCCCTATCACGGATCAGTTCCAGCGTTTTAGCAAGATCTTCCTGTACCAGCAAATCGCCTTCTTTCCAGCCACCTTCTTTTAGCAGGTAGTTTTTATCGGCATTTTGCTTTTTAAATATAGGGGCCTCATAATTAAGGTCGGATGCCAGGTGTTTAGGTATCTGGAATCCGTTACGCGCCAGGTCAATGGCCGGCTGTACTAAATCGGCCCATTTCAATTTACCATATTTGGCATGCGCTTGTACCATCCCATCAACAGATCCGGGTACGCCGGATGCCTGGCGCGTAGAAAGGCTCATATCAGGAATTACATTTCCCGCGCTATCCAGATACATATTGGTACTTGCCGCAGCTGGTGCCTTTTCGCGAAAATCGAGCGTATTGGTTTCGCCCTTGCCCGAACGGTAAACCATAAACCCGCCACCACCGATGTTACCGGCTTCAGGGTGGGTTACTTCCAATGCAAACTGCACTGCGACGGCGGCATCAACCGCATTACCGCCTTTTTTTAGTATATCGAGCCCTACCTGCGCAGCAGCCGGAGTAGCACAAACCACCATGCCATTTTTGTATTGCCCGTTAGTTTGGGCCAATGCACATCCGGCATGCAAAAAAAAGATAACCGGTATAAAAAGTTGAACCAGGTGTTTTTGCTTTAATTTGAAGTTATAGCTCATATCAAAAAATTATCCGGCTAATTTACCATAATCCGGCTTTAAAACGCCACGCCCATGTTCCAGAACATAAATGCCCATTTGTCTACCTGCCCGCTTATTACTTGTTCGGTACTTTGCCCTGCACCATGGCCCGCCTTAGTTTCAATACGGATGATTACCGGAGCCGGTCCCTTTTGATATTCCTGCAGCCTCGCCCCAAACTTAAACGAATGCGCAGGTACTACGCGATCGTCGTGGTCGGCGGTGGTTACCATCGTTGCCGGATAATTATTGGGTTTTAACGCGTGATACGGCGAATATTTATACAAATATTCAAACATTTCCTTCGAATCTTCGGCTGTGCCGTAATCATAGCTCCATCCTGCGCCTGCGGTAAACTTGTTATAGCGCAGCATATCCATTACACCAACGGCCGGGAATGCAACTTTACACAAGTCAGGGCGTTGCGTCATCACAGCGCCGATAAGTAAGCCGCCGTTTGAGCCGCCAGAAATTGCCAGGTAGTCTTTTGAGGTATATTTATGCTTGATCAGGTACTCTGCCGCGGCAATAAAATCATCAAATACATTTTGCTTTTTCATTTTTATGCCAGCCTTGTGCCATTTCTCACCATACTCACCACCTCCGCGAAGGTTGGGCACCGCATAAATACCGCCATGTTCCAACAGTATAATGTTGCTTGTACTAAATGCGGGAGTAAGGCTGATGCTAAAACCTCCGTAAGCATAAAGCACCGTTGGGTTTTTACCATTAAGCACCGTGCCTTTTTTATAGGTAATGATCATCGGTATTTTGGTTCCATCTTTAGAAGCATAAAATACCTGCTTGCTTTCGTACTGGCTGGGATCGAACTGAACGTTTGATTTTTTATATATGACAGATGTTCCTGTGGCGATATCCAGCTTAAAAATAGTTGGCGGATACACGTAGTTGGTAAATGTATAATAGGTTTCCTTTTCTTCTTTTTTGGTGCCGAAACCGCCTGCAGTACCCACGGATGGCAAGGTAATAGTACGTTCCAGCTTACCATCCATATCGTATTGCAATACCAGGGAAGTAGCATCCTTAAGATATTCGGCAAAAATTTTACCGCCACCTGTTGATGCACTCAGCACATTGGTGGTAGCGGGTATAAAGTCTTTCCAGTTAATAGGTTTTGGGTTAGCCACATCAACCGTAACTATTTTGAAATTGGGTGAATAAAGATTCGTAATGATGTACAGTTTACTGCCCGCGTTATCCAGCACAGTATGCTCGTTATCAAAATTATCAACCACGTTTGCAATTTTACCACCGGGTATGCTCAGGTCCTGTATATAAAGCTCATTTCCAGTAGTTGTATTAGCTGCAGAGATCACTAAAAAGCGTTCGTCTTCGGTTAAATATGCACCTATATAGCGTCGTGGTGTTGCTTCGCCGCCAAATATTAATTTGTCGGTATTTTGCGGTGTACCCAACTGGTGATAAAAAAGCTTATGATATTGTGTCATTCCCGATAACTGCGACCCTGACTTCGGCTTGTCGTAACTGCTGTAATAAAAGCCTTCATTACCGCGCCAGGCAATGCCGCTGAATTTAATATCGGTAAGCGTATCGCCCACAACACTTTTATCGGCAGTTTTTATGATGATAACCTTGCGCCAGTCGCTGCCGCCTTCTGATAATTGGTAAGCGGCCATGCTGCCGTCTTTTGTAAAATCAATTCCTTGCATGGAGGTTGTACCGTCTGCCGAAAATTTATTCGGATCCAAAAAAACTTCCGGCACGCCATCACCTATCTGCCGCCACAAAACCGCCTGGCTTTGCAGCCCATCATTTTTATAAAAATAAGTGTACTTGCCTTCTTTAAATGGTGCGCTGTACTTTTCGTAGTTCCAAAGTTGCTCCAGCCGTTTATATAAAGCATCCCGGTAAGGAATTTGGGATAAATAATCCTGGGTTACTTTATTTTCGGCCTTTACCCAGGCTTTGGTATCATCGGCCCGGTCATCTTCAAGCCAACGGTAAGGATCGGGCACTACAGTGCCGAAATAAGTTGTAACGGTATCAACCTTTTTGGTTGAAGGATAAGTTAATTGTTTTGTATTCATTTGTTGTGCACTGGCAAAGCTGCAAAGTAAAACAGCTGCGGATAAACAGGTAAAAACTTTCATTGCATTGTGTGGTTGGTGGGTTAAAGATAGTTTTTTTGAGGTGAAAGCTAAAAGAGTTCTCGCTGTAATCATAGCAATTGATGCTTTGGGCCACTTTGCAGTATCTCTTTAATTCGTCATAAACCCCTTCATTGCCGTTGGCTTCAACCAATGGATAAGAAAAATAAGTTATGCTGGCTTTAGCCAGATTCTGCTGATTCCACCCAATTCAAACCGGTATAATGCAACTGTGCAACAATTGATTTACATCCTGCTATGGTGAATACTTTTTAACTAAAAAAATCTATTTTTGTTATCCTGATCAAAGCCCGTGGCAAAAACTTACTTCCTCCTGGTTTTTCTTCTTGCTGTTACTGTAATGGTTAACGCCCAAAGCAAAACCGATACGTTAAAAAAAGACAGCACAAAGGTTCTACAGCCGGTAATTGTCAAAGCCTACCTTTCAGAGCAGCCTGTTTTAAGTGTCCCGGCATCTATAAGCGTTATTAACCAGGCGCAGCTAAATGTGCAGCCCGATAATTCGTTTATTTCCGTATTAAACAGCGTACCGGGTGTAAGAGCCGAGGAGCGATCGCCCGGTAGTTACCGCTTATCTATTCGCGGCAGTCTGTTACGTTCTCCTTTCGGGATAAGGGATGTAAAAATTTATTATGATGATATCCCGCTTACGGATGCCGGAGGAAACAGCTATTTGAATGCCATCGATTTTAACAGCATTCACAACATGGAAGTGTTAAAGGGGCCAGATGGAAGTTTGTTTGGCGCAAATTCGGGCGGGGTAGTTCTGTTAAGCCCGGTTAATAATCATGCTGATAGTAATTATGTATCTGCCGGGTTAAACGGTGGCTCATTCGGATTGGTACATGAAAATACTGCCTTGCAAAGTAAATCGGGCAATTATCAGCTTAACTTAAACCAGGCTTATGAAAACTACGATGGTTACCGCCAAAACAGCGCGATGAAGCGTAACTATGTACAGATGGTAAACAGCTGGACGTATAATGAAAAGGATCAATTACGTGTACTTGGCTTTTATTCGGATTTAAGCTATGAAACACCCGGCGGTTTAACTTTAAGCCAGTTTGAGGCCAACCCACAGGCGGCGCGGCCACCTACACCAACTATTCCCGGTGCAGTGGAACAACACGCCGGCATCTATCAAAAAATGCTGTTCGGTGGTATAGTAAACGAATATCACTTTAGCGACCAGATAAGAAACGTAACCTCCATTTTTGGCACTTACGTGGATTTTACTAACCCCTTTATTACCGATTATGAGCAGCGTTACGAATATACTTATGGCTTTCGCTCTTATTTTGAGCTGGCAGCTATAAAGAGGGCTAATTTAGACTGGAGGATAAACCTTGGTGTAGAATGGCAGCAAACCAACTCGG
>Ga0206874_1024_pt1 | contig 41901 bp, 36 predicted proteins | sample Alteio_BWOrgCont_12_FD_152629 | JGI IMG/M metagenome (GOLD analysis project Ga0206874, IMG submission 152629) | Enriched cells from forest soil in Barre Woods Harvard Forest LTER site, Petersham, Massachusetts, United States -... | ecosystem: Environmental > Terrestrial > Soil > Temperate forest >...
TAATACAGCAACAAACAAGTCTACCTTAAATTTTGCAGTAGGGCGAAATCCATACGGTGCTGCCATAAGCCCGGATGGTAAGCGTTTGTATGTGGCCAATCAAACCGATGGAACCATCTCTGTTATTAATACGGCCGATGAGTCATTGATTACATTAATAAATACCGGAGGAGGCCCGTCGGGCATATCTTTAAATGGTGATGGCTCACTTTTGTATGTTGCCGATCATGATAACGGAACTATAGTTATTAGTACTGCCACTAACAAAGTATTAACCAAGGTAATTGTGGGCAAAAGTCCCATATCAATGGGCAACTTTATAACCAAAGGTACCGGGTGCGCGGGCAATCCGACCAATTTTACCATAACAGTAAACCCGGCATTACCCCTAATTACCACAAGCACAGCCACAGGAAATATAATATCCTGCGCAGGCACTGCATCTTCAAGCCCGAATGTTGAACAATTTACCGTTTCAGGCAGCAACTTATCAGCCGATATCACGGCTACAGCCCCTGCCGGCTTTGAACTATCACTTAGCAGTACCGATGGATATGCTAATAGCCTGGCGATCACACCAACCGCTGGCACAGTGAGTAATACCATTATTTATGTAAGGTCATCAGCCACTGTTGCTGCGGGTAATATTTCTGGTAATATTATTTTAAGTTCGATTGGTGCAACAGACCAACCCGTTGCGGTAAATGGTATTATAAATGCTATACCCACTGTAAATAAGCCGGGCTCTCAAACTTTGGTAAACGGGTCGGTTACCGCACCGGTTAATTTTACAGGTACCGCAAACACCTATAGCTGGACTAATGACACACCGTCTATAGGGCTTGCTTCAAGTGGTACAGGCAATATCTCTTCTTTTACTGCAATAAATACAGGTAATGCGCCTGTTACGGCAACAATAACAGTAACCCCCGAAATGCCGTCGTTTGCCTATATTGCCAATAATCAGGAAGCATTGTCAGTTATCGATCTTAATACAAACACTGTTGTAGCCAATATACAGGTGGACGTAACTCCCATAGGGACAGTTGTAGACAAATACAACAATCGTGTGTATGTAGCTAACCAGACATCACAAAATATATCAGTTATAAATAGCATTACAAATACCCTTATCACAACTATAGATATCAGGCCGGCGGAGGACCCATCAGGATTGGCGCTAAGCCCCGACGGAACCAGGTTATATGTTACCGAGCATAACAACAATTATTTAACGGTCATCAATACGGCAGACAATAGTATAATAGCAACTATATCTGTTGGTCAAAACCCGTGGGGGCTGGCAGTTAGTCCTGATGGGAATTTAGTATATGTAGCAGACGGCGGTGATTACAATATTTCTATTGTGAGCACAGCAACAAACAAAGTTATTGGCACAATATCTTTAGGGCGAACACCAAATGATATACAAATAAGCCCTGATGGCAGCAGGCTATATGTAACAGAGATAAATGATAATACGGTAACAGTTATCAATACACAGACAAATGCTATCGGCGCCACGATTAACGTGGGTGCCGGACCTTTTGATGAAGCCATAAGCCCTGATGGCAGCAGGTTATATGTAACAAATATAAATGATAATACAGTAACAGTAATAAACACTTTAAATAATACCGTGATCACTACAATTAAGGTGAATGATCTTCCTGAAGGACTGTGTTTTTCAGCTGATGGTACCAAAGTATATGTTATCAATTTTCTTTCCGGCAATCTATCAATTATAAATACAACAGATAACACGGTAACCACAGGCATTTCCGTAGGTACATCCTACACTTTCGGCAAGTTTATTTCTGCCGGTTCGGGCTGCCCTGGTGCGCCGGTTACATTTACTATCACTGTAAATCCTTCGCCTGCTTCTTTAACCGCTGACGGCGCATTGACTCCTATGACTACCATTTACGGCTCACCTTCATCAATAGAACGGCTCACCGTTTCGGGTACAGCCATTACCTCGGGGATATTAATAACACCACCTGCAGGTTTTGAGGTTAGCCTGGATGAGAAAGCTTTTAGTCCTTCGGTTGCCATAAGCGGAAGCGGCAATATTTCTCCAACCGCGGTATTTATCAGGCTGGCAGCATCTACCCATGTAGGGAGTTACAGCGGTAATGTGATCATCAGCAGCAATAACGCGGCTGATGCAACTTTATTGGTGCCTGTTAGTACAGTAACACCTGCAACACTAACCATCACGGCAGATAATAAAAGCAGGCCCGTTAATGTAGTTAATCCCCCGTTGACCGTAACTTATAGTGGTTTTGTAAATGGCGATGGCCCCGCACAACTCACGGTACAGCCTGAAACAACAACCGCGGCAACAATTTCATCGGCAGTAGGAGAATATACGATCAGCGTTGGTAACGCCAATTCGCCTGATTATATATGTCATTATAATGCCGGAACATTAACAATAACCCCTTTCCTATCCGTGGCATCTATTCCTAATACATTTACACCTAATGGTGATGGTATAAACGATACCTGGATGATAAAGGGCATAGAATATTACCCGAAATCAACTGTTAACATATTTAACCGCTGGGGGCAGAAAGTATTCACATCAATAGGATACCCTATCCCATGGGACGGGACATATCAAGGTAAAACATTGCCATCAGGGACTTACTATTTTATCATCGATACTAAAAACGGGCAGGCAGCATTGGCCGGCTGGGTGGCTATTATAAGGTAGGAACTGGTTGATGAATGTTAAGAAGAAAATTTAAGTCACCCCCGAAAGCGCCGTTTGGATAATATCTTCGAAAGCGACCTTATTATTGGTCGGCTTAGTCATTGCCTGTATGCTTTTAAGGTATTATAAAGCCTACCGTCCAGTATCCATCAAGCAACTTTTATGCTTTTATCGTAATCAAATCCTTCCATATAAGATATTTTCCATTTACCATCTTCCTTTTTCACTTTGAATTTATAGGTAAATTGCTTCCAACTTGAATCTGTATCAGCACCAAGCTTACCCCATTTCCAGTATAATTCACCTTCTTCATTATTTAAACTTACTATATGCACCTCAACTAAACCATATGCGTTTGGTGTATCATAAGGTACATCCTGGCAGTCAGACCACGGATCAACGTCATTTGCAAAGTTGAATGGTGGTAATTCGCCTGTTAACCATTTTTGGAATTTATTATCTTTCATTTCCTTATCAAGCGTCAATAATATTTGATTATAGTTGTCAATAAATTGAGCAGAAAAAAAACCGGTTGACTTTAATACTTCAAGATTATGTTTCACCTTATCCAAGTCAAAACCAATACATAAGCTGTCTTTACTGTCGGTAACTACGGGGATCAGTTCGATCGAGTTTTTAGATTCTCCCCAGTTAAGCATTTGCCTAACCATATCTTGTATCTCGTTCAAGTCTTTTTTATTGTAACTTGTATCAGATCTTGTGATTTGTTGCGATGAGGAATCGTTTTTAACGATGTTTGACGGTTTATCCGATACTTTATGTTTATCGGTTGAATTACAGCTTATCAACATATACAATGCTAATATTGACACGTAAAGTTTTAGACATTTCATCTATCTGATATTATATTCTTCGGATTAAATATAGTTTGAATTTTAACAATATGTAAGTAATGATCATATTTAATCTTATGAGTAACGACATCAAGCAACAACTATATAACCTGTGCGTTGCCTACGTGCAAAACCGTATGCAGGCCGCTGAGGATGCATTCAGGGCCGCGGAACAGGCATCGAACGATGATACCAAGAGCAGCGCGGGCGATAAGTATGAAACCGGTCGCGCTATGATGCAGCAGGAAAAGGACCGCAATACCATTCAGCTTAACGAGGCCAGTAAATTAATGGTGGCGCTAAACCTTATCGGCACAAAAAACACATCGGCTGTTGTTGAAACGGGGAGTTTGATAATTACTGATAATGGCCGGTTTTACCTGGCCATTAGCGCAGGCACTTTGGTGGTTGATGGGGTGAGCTATTTTGCTGTGTCGCCGGCATCGCCTATCGGGATGAAGCTGAAAGGGCTGAAGGCTGGGGAGGGGTTTGAGTTGAATGGGAAGGTGTATAGGATATTAGAAGTAGTGTAGTTTCGTCATTCCGAACTTGTTTCGGGAACCCACAGAACAGGTATACTTAGCTTGTGAGATGCTGAAACAAGTTCAGCATGACGCAAGGTTTTACTCTTCCATCATCTCGCTGTTCGGGCTGGCTACCTCCGGGGTTTCGCGTTTGAAGTAGCGTTTTTGGAACAGCAGGATGGCGATAACACCTACGGATATAGAAGCATCGGCAAGGTTGAATACCGGGCGAAAGAAGATATAGTCCTGGCCGCCCCATATGGGGACCCACTGCGGGAAATTACCCGAGAAAAGCGGGAAATAGAACATATCGACCACACGGCCATAAAAAAGGTTGCCGTGCTGGTAAATAACGCCGTAAAATGTGGAGTCGACTATATTGCCGAGCGCGCCGGCCAATATGAGCGCCACGCATATAGTAAGACCACGGTTATATTTATGTTTTATAAGATATACCAGCCCGTAACCAATGGCAAATACCGCGAAAATGCGAAATAATGTTAAAACCAGCTTACCAAAATCGCCACCTAATTCCATACCGAAGGCCATGCCGTTATTTTCGGTATAATGCAGCATGCCACGGTCGCCCAGGAAGTGAATATCCTGGCCCATGTACATATGTGTCCTAACCCAGGTTTTGATGATCTGGTCGATCAGGACAATAAAAACAACAATTAAAAAGGGTTTTAAGTAAGCCGGTCTCATTTATTGCTTCAATTTCGCTTCCATACTAAGAGTAGTATGTGGTACTGCACGTAAACGCTCTTTTGGTATCAGTTTACCGGTTTCGCGGCAAACGCCATAAGTTTTGTTCTCAATGCGTACAAGGGCAGCTTCTAACTGCTCAATGAATTTCTTTTGGCGCGCCGCCAATTGATTTATTTGCTCCTTCTCCAGCGTAGCCGATCCATCCTCTAATGTTTTATAGGTACCCGCGGTATCATCAGTACCATTCGCGTTTGGCGAGCTTAACGATGTAGCAAGCGCATTCAGCTCTTCGCGAGCTATGCGCAATTTATCAAGCAGCAGGTCTTTAAATTCTTTTAACTCGTTGTCTGAATATCTGGTTTTTACGGTTTCTTGTTCCATTATATTTTATTAATAACAATATTTAACTCAATTCCTTCAATAACTATTTTGTCACCTTCATTTAGCTGATTTTCAAGCACTATGCTGTCAGCTAAAATTTCGGCGCAAATATAGGCTAAATTATTATTCACCGCATCGTTTATTAAAGGGTGACTGCTTAACCTTACATTTATGCGGTCGGTAACTTCAAATTCCTTCTCTTTGCGCAGGTTCTGGATCCTGTTGATCAGTTCGCGCGATATGCCCTCCTGTTTTAGTTCGGTGGTAAGGGTAACATCTAAAGCCACGGTTAGTTTTCCTAAATTTGCAACCTGCCAGCCCGGAACATCTTCAGCTATAATTTCTACGTCAGTAGCCAGTATCAAGTATTTAGTATCAAGTACTGGAATACTGCCTTCGGTTTCGAGCTTTGAGATCTCGCCGGTTGTAAAGTTTGTTATCGCTTCGGCAACGGCTTTCATGTCCTTGCCCACCTTTATACCTAATGCTTTGAAATTAGGTTTTACTTTTTTCTTAATAAAACCCGAAGCATCGGTTATGTACTCAATATCCTTAATGTTGGTTTCGGATAATATCAGCTCTTTTACCTGCTCAACCTGGTGCTTAAAGTGCTTATCCAGTATCGGCAATAAAATTTTGCTTAACGGCTGCCTTACGTTGATGCCGACTTTTTTACGCAGCGATAATACCAGTGATGATATATCCTGCGCCATTTGCATGCGCTGCTCAAGCGCTTTGTTTACCAGTTTGCTGTCGTAAACCGGGAAATTGGCCAAATGCACCGATTCAAAGTTTTCTTTTTGGGTGACTTTGTTCAGGTCATTATATAAATTATCGGAAAAGAAAGGCGCTATGGGCGACATCAATTTGGTGATGGTTACCAAACAGGTGTATAACGTTTGGTAGGCCGATAACTTATCATCCGAATTATCCGACTTCCAGAAACGACGGCGGCTTAGGCGCACGTACCAGTTGCTGAGGTGCGCATCAACAAAATCCTGTATGGCGCGGGCAGCTTTGGTAGGCTCAAAATCGGCATAAAAAGCATCAACCTCTTTGCTTAGGGTGTTTAACAGCGATATGATCCATTGGTCGATCTCGGGCCTGTCGGTAATTTTTATCTCGGCTTCGCTATAATGAAACTTGTCGATATTAGCATACAGCGAGAAGAACGAATAGGTATTATACAGCGTGCCGAAGAATTTGCGGCGCACCTCGTCGATACCATCGATGTTGAATTTCAGGTTATCCCATGGCGACGCGTTGCTGATCATGTACCAGCGGGCGGCATCGGCGCCATATTTTTGTATCACCTCAAACGGATCGACACCATTGCCCAGTCGTTTGGACATTTTGTTGCCGTTCTTGTCCAACACCAGACCGTTCGACACTACGTTTTTGAACGATATGCCCTTGTTGCCAACGGCTTCGTTTATTTCCTTTATCTCGTCGCTGCTTTCGCTTAGCAATACCGCTATGGCATGCAGGGTAAAGAACCAGCCGCGGGTTTGGTCAACGCCTTCGGCTATGAAATCAGCCGGGTAGGAGTTTTTGAATTGCTCTTTATTCTCGAATGGGAAATGCCATTGCGCGTAAGGCATGGCACCGCTATCGAACCAAACGTCGATCAAATCAGGCTCGCGAACCATGGCTTTGCCGGTTGATGAGGTTAATATCACATCATCAACATAAGGGCGGTGCATATCTATCAGCTCAAAAGCTTCGGGCATTAAACCGGCCACTTTTGATACCTGTATTTCTTTTTCCAGTTCAGCTATTGAGCCAATACATTTTTCCTCGCTGCCGTCAATCTCGCGCCAGATGGGCAACGGCGTACCCCAATAACGTGAACGCGATAGGTTCCAATCCACCAAATTTTCCAGCCAGTTGCCAAAGCGACCGGTACCGGTTGATTCGGGTTTCCAGTTGATGGTTTTGTTCAGCTCCACCATTTTATCCTTAACGGCAGTGGTACGGATGAACCAGCTATCGAGCGGGTAATACAATATCGGCTCGTCCGACCGCCAGGAGTGGGGGTAACTGTGTTCGTATTTCTTAACGTCGAACGCTTTATTATCTTCTTTTAGTTTGATGGAGATAAGTACATCGGTTGGTTTAAAACCGGGCTCTTTGCGTTCGGCATCGCTGTAATATTCTTCCTTTACATAGCGGCCCGCATAATCAGTAACCTCTGCAACAAACTTGCCGAGCTTATCAACCAATGGCACTTCCTTGCCTGTTTCATCCTTTACCATAACCGACGGTACGCCTTGTTCCTTACAGGCCCGGAAATCGTCAGCACCAAAAACAGAGGCGGTGTGTACTATGCCGGTACCGTCTTCGGTAGTGACGAAATCAGCAGGGATAACGCGGAAGGCATTTTTCTCCAGGTCTTCGTTTGTTACATAAGGCATCAACTGGTGATAGCGCAAGCCTACCAGGTCTTTGCCTTTAAATGATGCTTCCAGTTTCCATGGGATATTCACCCCTCTCCGGCTCTCCCCGAGGGGGAGAGAGTTATAGGCTTCAAAATCACCGTTCTCATTTTCGGCCTTAAAATATTTTGAAACCAGGTCCTTAGCCAATACAACGCTAACAGCATCGTAAGTATAAGGGTTGAAGGTTTTTATTTTAACATAGTTGATATTCTCGCCAACGGCCAGGGCACAGTTTGATGGCAGCGTCCATGGGGTGGTTGTCCATGCTAAAATTACGGTGTCTTCATTCCCGGTGTCGGTGTCCCCACCGACGCCCCCAAACAAAACCGGCATCAGCGGGTGCTGCTGGTCTTTTTTAAGGTGGAACTGCGCCACGATGGTAGTATCCTTCACCATTTTGTAGGTACCGGGCTGGTTCAGCTCGTGTGAGCTAAGGCCGGTGCCTGATTTTGGCGAATACGGTTGTACGGTATAGCCCTTGTATAAATAACCCTTTTCGTGGAACTTTTTCAGTATCCACCAAAGGCTTTCGATATATTCATTTTTGTAGGTGATGTACGGATCTTCAAGGTCGACCCAGTAGCCCATTTTTTCGGTAAGGTCGTTCCAAACATCAGTATAGCGCATTACTTCCTTGCGGCAGGCAGCGTTATAGTCCTCGACAGATATTTTTTTGCCGATGTCTTCCTTGGTGATGCCCAATGCTTTTTCAACAGCCAGCTCGATAGGTAGTCCGTGCGTATCCCAGCCGCCTTTGCGTTTTACCTGGTAGCCTTTTAGGGTTTTGTAACGACAGAAAATATCCTTTATAGCACGCGCCATAACGTGGTGAATGCCGGGCATACCATTGGCGCTCGGTGGCCCTTCGTAAAACGTATAAGGGTTATTTGCCGGGCGGCTGCTGATGCTTTTTTCGAAAATATTGTTCTTCTTCCAAAACTCCAGTACGTGCTTGCCGGTATCTGATAGATCTAACTGTTTATATTCCTTGTACTTCAATGTTTTCCACCTAATTTTTAGAGGTTGCAAAAATAGGGAAATTATAGCGAAAGAACAATAAAGTTTGAGATGTTAAGGGTGGGTTTTTACATGGGATTGATGGAATTACAATGATTCGCGTTGAATACATTGCTGCGGCCCGCTCAATCGCCGCGGGAGGGCTTGTCACTTTTTGTCTTGATACAAAAAGTAACCAAAAAAATCAAGAAAGAGGGGATGCTTCTGCCCGCGAGGCCATACTCCTCCGTAGGAGTCCTTCGGACCGGGCCGCCCCCTCTTTCGGGGAGGCCTTTGCGCTTTTTTGTTATTGGGGATTTAACTTGATGGTGGCGGGATTTGGTTGTTGCTCTTTTCCTCTCTTATTTTAAGGATATAATTAATTATAAACCAACACAGGAAGAAAAATGCGATCTGAATTATTAATACTGTTCCAACAGCTGTTGAATCCGCATACATCACACCAACACTGATGAAATTTACGGGCAATGTTGCCAACAAAACAAATACCATCCAGTCACCAGATAAAAATGAACCCGGATACATAGATAAAACAGCAATTGTGCCTATACTCACATAGATTAAAGAAATAAAAAAAGATTTTTTGAAATGTTGTGATTCCATTTATTTAAGCAAATAAATGTACATAATTATTTATGATAACGTTCGAAGATATAAATAACATCTTGCAACTATATTTGGAAACATAGACCTAGAGAGTGCAAAAATTAACAACTAAAAAATCGCCCTATTTGCGCCGCCGTCAACGGATATAGTGGTGCCGGATACGTAGGCTGCCTGTTCAGATGCGAGGAAGGCTACTACGGCGGCGAGTTCTTCGGGTTTGCCGATGCGGCCGAGGGGGATGGATTTTGCTTTTTCTTTTAGCGCTGTTTCGGGGTCGGCGCCTTTGGGTACGGTGTCTTTGATGCGATCGGTTAGGATGAGGCCGGGGGCTACGTTGTTGACCGTAATGTTGTAGGGGCCAAATTCGTCGGCCATTAGTTTGGCCATGCCCACAATACCCATGCGCATAGTGGTGGAAAGCACTGAATTTGCCAATACCGATTTTACTGATCCGCTTATGATATTAATGATGCGCCCATTGCCCGACTGTTTAAGATAGGGCAGCGCTAACCGGCTTATGTGCACTACACTCAACAGGTTAAGATCAATGGCTTTTTGCCACGCTTGTTCATCAAAATTCTCGAATTTATCAAATGGCGGGCCACCGGCGTTGTTCAGCAATATATCGATACGGCCAAATTTGGCAGCGGCTAGTTTTATGAAGTTTTCCCTGTCGTCGCTTTTGCTTACATCAACCGGTATGGCAATAACCTCGTTACCGGTAAGCTGTTGAATTTCAGTTGCGGTTTTGTTCAGCTCATCAGCATTGCGCGAGCCAATGATCACTTTCGCGCCCTCAGCGGATAGTGTGGTGGCTATGGCGCGGCCTAAACCTTTGCTGGCAGCCAGTATTACGGCTACTTTGTTGTTCAGTTTTAAATCCATAACAGCCTGATTTGTTAGCGCTTAAATAAAACTGTTTTCCTTAGCCCTGCTTTTTTCTATCACCTCGATATAAAAATTCTCATACTGCGGCAAAATTTTGGCCAGGTCGAATTCCTTGGCGCGGGCCAGGGCGTTATCTTTGAATTGCGCCAGGCGGGCGTTATCTTCCAATATGTATATGGCGCGTTCGGCCATGCCGTCAACATCGCCTACATTGCGCAGGTAACCGGTAACGGCTTCTATATTTAATTCGGGCAAACCACCGGCGTTGCTGCTGATAACAGGCACTTTGCAGGCCATCGCCTCCAGCGCTGCCAAACCAAAGCTTTCAGACTGCGACGGCATAATGAACAGGTCGGCAACCGACAGTATCTCTTCAATAGCGTCCTGCTTGCCTAAAAAGCGCACATTGTCGCATACGTCAAGGTCGCGGCACAATTGCTCACAGGCCGAGCGTTCCTCGCCATCGCCCACCATTAATAGTTTTGAGGGGATGCGTTTTACCACCTGGGCAAATATTTTTACCACATCTTCGGTACGTTTTACCTTGCGGAAGTTGGAGGTATGCACCAGTATTTTTTCGCCCGAAGGGGCTATGGCCTTTTTAAAGTGATCCTTTGCCTTCAGGCTGAAACGGGTGAGATCGATGAAATTTGGTATGACCTTTATATCATTCTCTATTTCGAAAAACTCGTAGGTATCGCGCCTTAAATGCTCGGAAACTGCCGTAACGCCATCGGATTTATTGATGGAAAAAGTAACAACCGGTTTAAATGTACGGTCGCGCCCCACCAATGTAATATCGGTACCATGCAGGGTGGTTACCACTGGTATATAAATACCATAAGTAAGCAAAATTTGCTTGGCCATAAATGCCGCCGAAGCGTGTGGGATTGCGTAATGTACGTGGAGTATGTCGAGCTTTTCAAAGCGCACCACATCAACCATGCGGCTGGCGAGTGCAACCTCGTAAGGGGCATAATCAAACAATGGGTAGTTTGATACTGAAACCTCGTGATAAAACAAATTCTCGGAGAAAAAATCGAGGCGGGCCGGCTGGTTGTATGTAATAAAATGAACCTGGTGACCATGGTCGGCCAATGCCTTGCCCAGCTCAGTGGCTACAACGCCGCTGCCGCCGAAAGTGGGATAACAAACTATACCTATCTTCATGAGTACAAGTTTAACAGCAATTTATGGTAATAGTGTTAAACGGATGTAAATTAATATCGAATTTCGAATGTTCGATTTTTAACGGTTTGTCTGTTTTTTAAAGGTGTTAAAGAAGGCTACGCCGTTTCGAATTTATTTTGAATGTAGGGTTTATAAACTCCCCCTTTAGGGGGCTGGGGGTTAATACTTTTTATACACATTATACAACACATTCAGATCTAACTGGGTGAGTTGGGGGGTGTAGTCGGTTTGGATGAAGTGGCGTTTGAAGGCTACTATGGCGGCGGTTAGGTTGCGGGTGTCGTAACCCATTAGGCGGAGGGCGGTGTTGGGGTCGAAGTTGTCGGGGGCGAGTTCGAGTACATCATCGCTCCAGTAGCCGAAGCCGTGCTGCGCCAGTATTTGCCACGGGAAGTATGGACCGGGGTCGGGCTTACGACCGGGGGCTATATCCTGGTGACCGATGAAATTGCTTGTGGGTATATTATAGGCTTTTTTTAGCTGCGCCAGTAGTGCCAGCAGGCTATTGATCTGCGCCGGGGCGAAAGGTTCGTTGCCATTGTTATCCAGCTCGATGCCGAGCGAGATGCTGTTCATATCGGTTATGCTGCCCCACTTGCTTACCCCGGCCTGCCATGCACGCAGGTAATCGTTCAGCATGTGGTACACATGGCCGTCGCGACCGATAACATAGTGGGCGCTTACTTGTGTGTTGGTTACGGTGAATGTTTTGAGGGTTTGCGCGGCGCTGTCCTGCGCGGTAAAGTGGATGATTACGTAATTGGGCTTGCGCGCGTTTAAATTTACGGTGCCCACCCAACTGCTGGGTATGGGCGCCCCGGTACTATCGGCAAGGGCTACGGGTTGCTGGCGCTGCATTACGCCGAACACCGAATCGATTTCCTTTTTATATACTTTGTTGGTAACAGCGTATGGGCCTTTGGGCGAACAGGAGGCTATAAATAAAGTTAAAAGTAGAAAGCAGAAAGTTAAAAGTAGGGCGAACTTGTTTTTCATACGGGGGCAAACTGATACTGCTAAAATACGCAATGTATTTTAGTAATATGTCTTACCCGCTTATTGTTTTAATTGTGTATAACGTAGTGGAACAGCACATAAGCAGCCACAGCTACATCCACCACTATAAAACCATCCACCAATATGTAGTGGGCGGTGGTGTGCTGGCCCAGTGCCCTATGGTATGCTTCGTCGCGAAAGGCTTTTACGTAGGCTGAATCCTGCAGCATCGCAGCGTTGGCTGTGGTGGCAGAAGTAGGCTTAAAAAAGTCGGACGTGGCGTTTTTACGGTTTTGGCGGAATATTTTGAGGTTGGCTTTGCCGAGCTTGAATTTATGGGCATCCCTTTGGGCCTGTTTTACCGCGGCAGAGGTATCGCTGCGCAGGGCGTCATTACCAGTGGTTTCAGCCAGCAGGCTGCCGGTGAAAAATGTAAGCAGTATGATTGTAAATAGCGCTATTTTTTGCATGATGATAAAAAATTGAACAGGTTTTAGGGGTTTATACGGGGATTTGGGGATTTTGTTTTGTGATGGGGTTTTATAGTGTTTCAGGGGTTAATGAAGTGCTGTGGCCCGCTCAATCGCCGCGGGAGGGCTTTGTCACTTTTTGTCTTGATACAAAAAGTAACCAAAAAAATCAAGAAAGAGGGGATGCTTCCGCCCGCAAAGCCATACTCCCGGCTCGCCCCCTCTTTCGGAAAGGCCGGCGCTTTTTTTGTTTACGTTTTGCCGAATTTGCTTCGGCAATTCGCAGGTTGAGTTTATGTCCGTAGCAGATGAGCGCAGTTTCTTTCTAATTAATAATTTTACCAATTACGGTACGGTGTTTGCCTGTAATGCGGCATGAGTAAATTATTGGTGATTGATGATTGTGAGACGGATCATTTTATTATGGACAGGTTGTTGGGCATGCACGGGCTTTTCCCAGGCAAGGAATTGTGTTTTGATGCCGAAGCGGCTATAAACCAAATGGAAGATGATTGTATTGATGAAAGCAAATTGCCAGATGTTATTTTCCTCGACCTTTTTATGCCGGGATTTAACGGATTTAACTTTCTGGATAGGTTCAGAAAACTATACCCTGCTATTGAGAAAACTATACACATTTTTGTGATCAGCTGCTCCATAAACCCGGCCGATAAAATAAATGCGGAAAAATACCCGTTTGTAAAAGGCTATTTCGTGAAGCCCGTAAGTATAAATACTTTGAAAAACATTAGTTTGGCTTATGGCCACACTATGCAGCTATCGTAATATTATGGAGCAGATAAGTCATTATTTTAGCGCCGGTACCTGGTATCAAAACATATTTATATATTGTTTATTGGCAGGGCTGGTTTATGCGAATATTGTGTTGATTAAAATGAGGGAGAAGAAAAAGGCTGGGATTAGTGTTAGAAAACGGGATAATTATAGGGATGCGTGATAGGTGTTCGTTCTTTCCCTGTGTAACACTTGCAAAACACCCACCACCGTGTCATTACAAGCAAGCAATCTCTGTCGAACTATTTAATGGCGTTCCCGCTGGGTAGAAGCGGTCAGGCTATCCACTCATACTGCACGAGGCATTAACCACGAGCTGGTATCCGTTTCTATCCTTAACGCATAACTGTCCGTCCTTTCTTTGTATAACTTTTTAGAAAACACGCCTGCTATTACCTTCGCTGCCGCAAGGGATGTGAAGAGTTTAGGAATAATAGACATTGCAAATGTAAGTGCACGGTAATCGAAACATATGATTAAATCGATAATTTCAAACTATGGATTGCTAAATAACTTTTGGTCATCAGGCCCTAAAGCTTCAAATTCCTTTTTAGAGACTACAACTAATTCGTTATTGCCAATACCTCGTATATTTATCTTTTTAGTTAAAAACATTGGATGTACATTGTCGAGCATCTCTTCTTCATAATCAATGCCTCGTTTAGCAAAGCAAAAAGATAAATTACCAAATTTTTGTAGCCTTGATGCAACATTTATACATGCTCCAATGAAATCGTTGCTTTCGCCTACACTATATACAATACCCCTTGCTATACCACATCTCAATTTGTTAGGTGGTTCTGAATATTTATTTGATATACCCTTTAAAAAAGAACTTTCATACGATGTACAAATATCTTTTAGCATAATTACGATATTGCAAATTTCATCACCTGGTGTGTCTTTGGTGTCCCAAAGTAGTAGTAACCCATCACCTAAAAATTTAGAGAAAAAAGGCAATTTAGACCAGGTATTATATCCTTCGGGATATGTTTGACTTATAGTTTCTTTTCGAATTTGTTCATATATCCATTTTAGAAATCTATTTAGAAATTGAGGTACCACTAAATGTGGATCTATTTGTTTGCAAAAATTAGTAAATCCCGACAAATCAAATATTACAGCTAAAGTATTTACTGGGCTCGACTCCTTAGATAAATCCCCTAACCCAAGAGTAGATTCGTTGAATGCATTAAAGGCCGGTTTTTTAATCAGTTTTACAGGTTCATCATCCTTGATGAGCTCAATTAAATCCTTATCATCTATTATAAATTTCCCCATATAATTAAAATGCAAAGATAAATATACAAAATAATCTGTTTGGATTCGTCCCTTTCCGAGTATAATTTCATTTAACATATCCCCCCCCGCTGCCGCAAGCGTCCCGCTTGTGGCCCGTATGCAAATTAGGCGCATTGCAATATTACCAGGCTACTATACGTGCGGCTATCTAAACGCGTACCACAAGCGGGACGCTTGCGGTAGCAATAGGCTATAACCATTTTGTTCCGTTCTCTCCCCATGTAACACTCACCGAAACACCCCATTTGTCAATAACGTACCGGGATTATCCACGTCCGTCCTTCCACTGTGTAACTATACACAAACACCTAAATTTTTCTCCCTCATCTTCAATTATTTACAATTTATTATAAAGATTATTCTTTATAATAAAAGATTTATCTTTATATTTGTAATGAACATAACCCTCAAACTGTTCAGTTATTCTTTTAATAAGCCGTCCCTTTATTCAGTAACATAGTTAACCCAGGGAAGAACGGACACAAACCATACATAATCTATACAGGTCTTTCTTACCAAAAGATAAAGTTTACTTATATACTATAAGTAGCTATATGAGGGGTATTTTCTTAAAAATTGCATCCGCAATTTTAGTTCATAGGTAATAGTTGATAGGTCATGGTGCCAATCTATCGGCTATGAACCATGATCTATCAACCATGAACCTTAAACCAATAATCTCTAATTAACCAATCTCTAAAAATGAACAACAACCAATCTGCTACTTTTAGCAACCTAAACCCAATTTACAGCCAACCTTCTGATGATGATGCCCATTATGCTGATGAAGATGAATTACTAACCATTCGCCCTGCTAACACCTGGTTAAGCCAAGCCAATAAACGTGCTATACCAAAAACCTTATTTGGTAAATTTTGGCACCAGGGCGAGTTATGTATCTTATTTGCTGATAGTAACCTTGGCAAATCAATACTTGCCGTACAAATTGCCGATGCCATAACTACCGGCAGGTCTGATATTCCATTTGCGTGCGAAGCTGAAAAGCAACCCGTATTGTATTGCGATTTTGAGTTAAATGCCAAACAGTTTGAGGCCCGTTACTCGGTTGATTACACCAGCCACTATTGTTTTAACGATAAGTTTTACCGTGCCGAGCTAAACCCTGATAGCGACCTGCCACCCGGCTTTAAGGATTTTGACGATTACCTAAGTGCCTGCCTTGAGCGCAGCATAGTGCAAACCAATGCCAAAGTAGTGGTTATTGATAACCTTACTTATTTAGGTAATGAAAATGAAAAAGCTAAAAACGCTTTGCCATTAATGAAGCAGTTAAAAGCGTTAAAAAGCCGTTACAACTTAAGCATACTGGCATTGGCACACACACCTAAGCGCGATATGAGCCTGCCACTAACCCGCAACGATTTAGGCGGCAGTAAAATGCTGATGAACTTTTGCGATAGTGCCTTTGCAGTAGGCGAAAGTACCGTAGGTAAAGAGCTGCGCTACCTTAAGCAAATTAAACAACGCAACACCGGGCAAATTTATGGGGCCACCAACGTATGCGTATGCAAAATTGATAAGCCCTATAACTTTTTAATGTACCAGTTTGAAGAGTATGCAACCGAAGCGGAGCATTTGCGCAAACCTGCACGGGGTATCGACCTTCAGGAAGCAAAGATCGCGGTACAACACAGGCAAGCAGGTAAAAGCTTGCGCGAGATAGGCGCTATAATGGGCAAATCATTCCAACAGGTAGACCGCATGATAAAAGCGGCGCAAGTGAACAACATCCATTAACAACCATGTCCGTCCTTCTTAAAGGTAACCCCTAAACCTATTTGCAGGACGGGCATTTTTAGCCTACCCCATGCACCGCTATACACTTGAACCTTACAACGGCAGTAGCAGCCGTTACGCCTGCCCAAATTGCCAACAGAAACACACCTTTACCCGTTATATTGAAACCGAAACAAAAACCCACATAGCCGACCATGTAGGTAAATGCGACCGTGAAGATAATTGCGGCTACCATTATCCGCCACGTGTTTACTTTGAAAAGAACGGAACAGTACCAACTTTTAAAGCAGCCAATACAACAAATGAAAAGGTATTTGACACCTTGCCTTACCATTATGTAGAAGATACTGAAAAAGCCTACGATCGTAATAATTTCATTAAATTTTTAACCAGGTGCTTTGATGAGGGAAACGCGCTTAAGCTGGCAGCGCTATATAAAATAGGCACATCAAAACATTGGCCGGGGGCCACCATCTTTTGGCAGATAGACGTTAACGACAAACTGCGAACCGGAAAAATAATGTTATACAATGAGAAGGACGGACACCGGGTGAAAAAACCGTACAATCACATTAGCTGGGTACATTCTTTAGTTGGCAGTGGCCAGTTATCAGTGGGCAGTAATGCAAACTGCAAACCGACAACTGCAAACTTTAACTTACAGCAATGCTTTTTTGGTGAACACCTGCTAAGCAAGCATCCTTTTAAAACCGTAGCCATAACCGAGAGTGAAAAAACCGCGATCATTTGCACCTTTATTTACCCTGAATATATATGGCTGGCAGCGGGAAGTTTGGACGGCCTGAACATTAACAAATGCAGCGTATTAAAAAACAGGACCATAATATTATACCCAGACCTGAACTGCTACGAAAAATGGCAACAAAAGGCACGTGAAATGCGGTTGCGTATCCCAAATACTATTATCACCGTTGACGATACCCTTGAAAAATCAGCAACCGACGAAGAACGTGCCCGTGGCCTCGACATGGCCGACCATTGGATTGACCAAATACTTAAATAAACTATGGAAGGAGAATTTACTAATTATTGCAAGCAATATTACGAGCTGTTACAGCAAGTTGATGAAAAGGAACATCGCTTAATTGATATGATTGATAACGCGCTACCATATACTGGGCAAACTGATGTTGCCGATTTAGATGCTATTTTACACTGCAACCGCCGCATACTAAAAATGCGTGATCTAACCGACGATGCAATAGAAGCCAAACAGGAAACGGAGGGCATCATATTAAAAATACTGGAATACTTTGAAATACCAACCAATACCCACCTTACCTGCGAGGTGCCGGGATTATATGAACTTAGGGTATGGGCGGATGAAGAAAATACCGTGCATTGCTACAAGATTAAAGACCTTGCACCACTTGAAGAAGATGAGAACATCATCACCATACCTTTTACCGACAAGCGTAATAGTTGGGAAGATGATGAAGAGTTTCTGTAAAAGTTACACAAAGAAAGGACGGACGGGAAGTATGATAAAAAGCCGCTATTAATTAATAATGCGGCTTTTACCTTGATTGAATTTATTTGATTTCTGAAGTTGAAAACCATCCGTCAATCATTGCTTCTCTTTCTGTGTGGCCACAATAAGGGCAAATAATTGGTTGCTTTTCTTTTCCACCAGGTACACCCATTGGAAACTCCATAACTGTAAATTCTTTTTCACAACTGCTACACTTTTCTCTCTCGCTCATAATAGTATTAATTTATATAATAAAAATACAGTAGAAAATTCCTGTGTCAAGGGGTAGATAAAAATTTATTTTCTGTAAAAGTTACACAAAGAAAGGACGGACAAATTGCGTTAAGGATTGAAGTGGATACCGGCCCGTGGCCTTAGCCCAATGTCATTAAGTTAAGGCCTAACTATTTGATAGTCAATTATTTATTTGCAAATATGGTCTTTTATCTGTATATTAAACTCATAATCAATTAGTTAAATTGGAAAAAAAACCTCATATTTTATCATTGAAAAATTGAGGGAAGAGCTGTTCAGCCAAAGCCTGGCAGCCAAGTTTAAAATGAAAGAGCAGGATTTTACTCGCAACAGAAAACAACCGTTTCTGTCCACACTGCTTTTTATGATCAATCTGTTGCGGAAAAGCCTCGCAGTTGAAATTGACGGCTTTGTCCGGCATTTAAATGACCGCCTTTCTGCAAGTGTGTCCCATTTCACTTCCAGCGCCTTTATCCAAAATAGGAAAAAGGTCAACCCGGAAGTATTTAAACACCTCACATCAGTTATCATTAAGAATTTTTATACGCCGGATAATGATGATTTGAAGCTATTAGGCGGATTACGGGTACTTGCTTGTGATGGCTCGATCATTACCTTGCCGTTTACCAAGGAATTAAAAGAGCGCTACGATGTGGTTAAAAATACCAGCACCCTGAATATTGTGCAAGCCAAGATATCTGTCTTATACGATGTATTGAATGAGTTGGTATTAGATATAGATATAGACAAACCAAGAGCTTCTGAACGTGAACTTGCTTTAAAACATAGATCATGCTGGCAGCCCAAAGACTTGATCATTTATGACAGAGGGTACCCCTCATTTGCCTTTATATACGAACATGTTAATCACAAAGTGGACTGCTTAATACGTGTTAAGGCTGCACACAGTTATGTCGTCAAAGATTTTGTGGCCAGCGGTAAAAAGTCGCTTGTGACTTTAATAAAGCCTGAACGTGATGGGCCCTTTAAAGGTAAGGGGTACAATAGAAAAAGCACTATTCAAGTGCGCTTGCTCCGCGTTGACCTGCCTGACGGAGAAACAGAAATATTGATAACAACCTTATTGGACAGCAAAAAGCACCCCACTAAAATATTTATGAAGCTATATTTTCTGAGGTGGGGAATCGAGACCTTCTATGACGCATTAAAAAACAAGCTTAAAGTTGAGCATTTTTCCGGCTATTCAGATACTACTATTCGGCAAGATCTCTATTGCGCTGTCTTTATCAGCAATCTTCAATCCGTCATTGTTAATGGCCTCAATGATGAACTGGAAATTATTAATGAGGGCCGGCAATATGATTATAAGGTGAATGCTAATTTATCATACGGGTTTTTAAAAAACAGAGTGTTAGAATTGCTTTATAAAGATGTACCGCTAGATAAAGTATTTAAAGAGTTAGAACAATTATTCCTCAAACACACAATCCCAATACGAAATAATCGAAAAAACACAAGGGACACTCAAAAATATCGATATAAAGACAAGCCTTTGACAACTAAAAATCAAAAGGATAGCATATGAAATCTCTTAACTTAATGACATTGGGCTAACGCCTGTGCAGTATGAACGGAAAGCCTGACCCGCAGGGTAACGCCCAAATTTCCTTACCTTTGCCCCAATGATACAAGTATTCGCAAATAACCCTTACCAGGAAAACACCATAGTTTTATACGACGACAGCGGCGAGTGCGCCATCATCGACCCCGGTATGTACACCGCGGCGGAGCAGAATGCGGTGGTGAACTTTATCCGCGATAAGGGCCTTAAGCCGGTGCTGCTGCTCAACACGCATTGCCATATAGACCATGTGCTGGGCAACCGCTTTGTGTTCGACCAATATGGCCTTAAGCCGCAATTCAACATCGGCGAGCAGGAGATATTGGATGCGGTGCCTGCCTATGCGCCAAGTATGGGGTTTAGGTATGAACTGTCGCCATTGCCGGAAGTGTATTTGCCGGAAACGGGCGAGATAAGCTTTGGCAATACTACGTTGGAGCTGATATTCGCGCCGGGGCACTCGCCCGCGCATTTGTGCTTTTATAACCGCAAGGATAATATACTGGTGGGCGGCGATGTGCTTTTCCGTGGCAGTATTGGTCGCAGTGATTTGCCGGGTGGCAATCATTTGCTGCTGTTGAAGAACATTGAGGAGAAATTATTTACGCTTCCGGATGATTGTACGGTGTATCCCGGTCATGGGCCGGAAACAACTATAGGTTACGAAAAAGAAACCAATCCCTTTTTTTAGAAAGAATCAAGAATCAAGATGCAAGAATCAAGAGGTAGCAGGATAAGGTCAAGGTATAAATATCGTTTAGCTTTTATATCTTGGCTCTTGCATCTTGATTCTTGGCTCTTATAAAAATATGAATACATCGGTCTATATAGCTAAGCGGTACCTTTTTTCGCGGAAGAAGATGAACGCCATTAATATCATCTCGGGCATCAGCATGCTGGGGGTGTTTATCGGCAGCGCGGCGCTGGTTATTATTTTGTCGGTGTTCAACGGTTTTGAGCATGTGATATTGGGGCTGTACAGCAACTTTACGCCCGAACTGAAAATAGAACCCCGCCTGGGCAAAACATTCGACCCTAATACTACTTATTTCGCGCAGATACATAAGGACGCGCAGGTATTCTCGTACACCGAGGTATTGCAGGAAAAGGCGCTGATGATGTACAGCAACAAGCAGTTCATCGGCACCATAAAAGGCGTTAGCGACGATTTTCTAAAAAATAAACAGCTCGACAGTACCATACAGGATGGGTCGTTCACGTTAAAGGCGGGTGGTTTAAATTACGCCGTTATAGGTAGTACGGTTGCCGGCAGCCTTGGGGTGAACTTGAATAGTCCAGATCCGATACGTATTTACGCGCCCAACCGCAATGCCATGAGTAGCGTCGATCCATTTGTGGTGCGCAGCATCGACCCCTCGGGCGTATACACCATCCAGCCCGATTTTGATGATATAGCGGTTACGTCCATCGGTTTCGCGCGCGACCTGCTGAACCAGCCCGTGAATGTAACATCGATAGAAATTAATTACAAAAAAGGCACTAATCTTGGCATCGTACAACAGGAAGTACAGGATAAAATAGGCAATAAATACACGGTGAAGAACCGTATTCAGCAGGATACCGAATTATACAAAACATTAAACTACGAACGTTGGTTTATATTCATGATACTGGTTTTTGTGCTCATCATAGCCATTTTTAACATCATAGGCTCGTTAACTATGCTGGTGATAGATAAGCGGAAGGACATAGCCATATTGAGCAGCCTGGGTGCGGGGAAAAAACTGGTGCAGGGCATCTTCTTTTTCGAGGGGATGATGATCTCGGGCATTGGTTGCATAGCGGGGATGGTGCTGGGTTTGGCGTTTTGCCTTTTACAGCAGCATTACGGGTGGATAAAGATGGGCGGCAATATGAACGTAATTGACGCTTACCCAATTGAGCTAAGGGCTACGGATTTTGTACTGGTGTTATTAACAGTAGGCATAATAGCGGTGATAGCATCGGGCATAAGCGCTAAGTTGAGCGTGAAGGGATTGGATGATATTAAAGGGGAGCTGTAGTGTGGAGGTGAAAGCTGAAAGGCGAAAGGTATTTAATTTAACAGTGGAAAAACAGAATAAACAATATATATTGCAGTTGCGATGGGGGATCAAAATTATCAGCTATAATAAAGCTTTAACCTTTCGCCTTTAACCTTTTACCTTCAAAAGAAATGGAATCAAAACGTCAGCAAAAATTCGCCGGGGTAATTCAACAAGACCTGGCCGCCATATTTCAGCGCGAGGGCAATAATTATTTGCCAAACACAATGGTTACCATAACTAAGGTTCGCGTAACGCCCGACCTGGCCATAGCACGTATATTTTTAAGCTTTTTTGGTAATGCCAATGCACAACTGGCTTTGCAAACCATTAAACAGCATGCATCAGAAATACGCTACAAATTAGGCTCGCGCATAAAGGACCAGGTGCGTATTATACCCCAGCTTGAGTTTTTTGTAGATGATACCAGCGAATACGTTGACCGTATGGACAAGATATTTGATAAGCTAAGCAAAGAGGAACGCCAAAAAGATCCGGAATAGGGCTATTGTTAAGTAAATAGTACTTAGTCGTAAGTCTTGAGTCAGATTTTTTATTTTTTACTTAGAACTTAAGACTTTCGCCTTAAGACTAACCGTTAATTTATCATTGACACGACACTACTATGGATGCTACTTCGCGTTTGGCAGCATGGCTGAATGACCACCCGCAGCAAATGAGCAATGTGGTTGATTATAATGCCACTACCGACAGCCTGTTCCATTTCGACCTTACAAAAAATAACGCCGAATTAAGCCCGGCGCTGGTTAACGATACACCAAAATTCAGCCATTGGGTAAATAAAAAACTGGCGGATAACCATTGTCGTTACGGTATTGGCGGCTATATGGAGCTACGTACCATTTATGATAGCCGCGAACAGTTTGATGCCATCGACGAACCACGCCGCCTGCACTTAGGGGTTGACATTTGGAGCGATGCAGGCACAACTGTTTATACACCGCTCCACGGGAAGATCCACAGCTTGAAGGATAATGCCAACTTCGGCGATTACGGGCCGACAATTATTATCGGACATGATTTGGATGGCTTAATGCTGTACAGTCTTTACGGCCATTTGAGCCGTGAAAGTTTAACGGGCTTAAGTGTCGGTATGCCTGTAAAAAGCGGGCAGCAAATAGCCACATTCGGCTCAGCCGAAGTTAATGGCAATTGGCCTCCGCATTTACATTTTCAGCTGATGCTGGATATGGAAGGCAGGGCAGGCGATTATTTTGGCGCGTGTAAATTATCAGAAAAAGAGAGGTATTTGCAGAATATTCCTGATCCGGGTTTATTACTAAATTTTGCATGTGCCATTAATGCTTAACGTATCGGCTTAAATAGCCTATTCCATCTTATCCTGCTAAAGAAAGAAGAGGTGCTGTCTTCACTCATCCAGATAAGGACTGCTTTGCCTACTATATGGTCCTCGGGTACAAAACCCCAATAGCGCGAATCTTCGGAGTTATGACGGTTGTCGCCCATCATCCAGTAGTAGTTCATTTTAAAGGTGTAGGTTTCGGCTTTTTTGCCGTTTATTAACACATCGTTGCCCAGCACCAATAATTTATTATTCTCATACACCTGTATGGCCCTGCGGTAGAGGGGCAACGTAAGGCTGTTGAGTTTTACCGTCCAGCCCTTTTTAGGAATGATGATGGGCCCGTAGTTATCAACGTTCCAGCGGAAATGCGGGTCGTGCGGGAATATATCTCCATCATAAACACCGTTTAACTGTGTGCTTTCACGTACCGACAAAATGATCGCATTTGACTTTAATTTTGTTGCCGACTGGCGGGTCATCAACATTTCATAGTCGGTGGTGGTAAATTGCTGGCTTACGGTAATGTTCAGGTTTTTTATAATATTAGGGTCGATGGTTGTTCCATCGGTATGGACAATATATGCTGCCTGCATATATTGGGGGGTGCCTTCGGGTTTACCGTTGATGTATACCTGTCCGTTACGTATTAAAAGGGTATCGCCGGGGGTACCCTGGCAGCGTTTGATATAATTCTCCTGTTTATCTATTGGCCTGTATAAAGGCGAATCAATATCCATAGGGTAATTGAACACCACCACGTCGCCGCGTTTTACATGGCTAAAGCCGGGCAGGCGGAAGTAGGGCAACTGTATGCCATCCCAATAGGAGCGGCCACCGGTTAATGGCATGGTATTTTGCGCGAAGGGGAAAGCAACAGGGGTAACGGGTGTACGCGCGCCATAGTTTACCTTACTTACAAACAGGAAATCGCCCACTAAAAGCGTTCCTTCCATTGAGCCGCTTGGGATAACATAGGCCTCGATAAAAAATGCCCGGATAATGATAGCTACAATTACGGCAAAAAATATGGCGTTTATCCATTCGCGTAAGGCGCTTTTCCTTCTTTTGGGTTTGGGTTTATTCTTTTTCCAAAATTTCCAGTTCATGGCAGCACCCCGAAAACGCTAATGGATAAAATTAAACAGCCTGCTCCAGCGTATTTTATGCAGGAAGGTGGCGTTATCGTCCCAACTCATCCATATAAATACGGCTTTGCCTACAATATGGTCTTCGGGTACAAAACCCCAGAAGCGCGAATCTTCCGAATCATGGCGGTTATCGCCCATCATCCAGTAATAGTCCATTTTAAAAGTATAGCTGTTTGTTTTTTGCCCGTTGATGAAAATATCGTCGCCTTTAACCTCTACCTTATTGTGTTCATAAACTTCAATGCAGCGTTCATATACCGGGAAAGTCATGCTGTCGAGTTTCACTGTCCATCCTTTTTTCGGAACGATAACAGGCCCGAAATTATCTACGTTCCATCTGTAATGTGGCAGCTTGCCATTCAGCATTGCATACGCAGGGTAATTGGCCACGGCACTGCGCGGGAAAACCGGGTTAAGCGGATCAGATTGGCCCCTTGGCGCGATGATAGGCGCTAGGTCCTTCACGTTTGAATAGCTGCCAAATATTTTGGCAGATGCAGCCGTCATGGTAGGAACCGGCGGGTTATATAAAGTGATGTCCAGCTCATCAAATATATCGGGATTAACTTCTATGCCGCTTGTTTTATAAGTATAATCGGTTTGTTCGCCGGGTGGGTTTGGCATGGCTTTACTATTCACGTAAACCTGCGCGTTAATTACGCTTAAAGTATCGCCGGGCGTGCCCTGGCAGCGTTTAATATAATTTTCCTGTTTATCAACCGGGCGATATAATGGCGAATCGGCATCCATCGGGTAATTAAAAACCACCACATCACCCTTTTTTACACTGGTAAAACCGGGCAGGCGATGGTACGCTAATTCCAGGCCGTCCCAATAAGCTTTGGTACCTAACAGCGGCATGGTATGGTGCGCGAAGGGGAATGCAATGGGCGTCATGGGGGTGCGGGGGCCATAATCGAGCTTGCTTACAAATAAAAAATCGCCAACCAATAATGATCGCTCCATTGATGGCGTAGGTATGGTGTAAGCCTCGATAAAAAATGTGCGTATTAATGTAGCCGCTAAAACCGCGAAAATGATAGCCTCGGTCCATTCGCGCGAGGTTGATTTGTGGAGCGTTTTTTTATACTTCTCCTTAAACTCGGGCGTGGCTGAAGGCTCCAGGTATTTGGTTGTATCATCAAACCCCCATTTAGGCAGGAATATAAATGGTAACAATATACCGGCTGCCTGTTCGCGCAGGCTGAATTTGCCGTATGATCTTAAAAGATCAATAGTTACGCCAATGCAGATAAATACGTTTATTAATGGTATGAATAATAGTATGGTCCACCAGGCGGGCCTGCCGCTTAGCTTTATCATCACATAAAAATTATAAACGGGTATGATAGCCTGCCAGCCGGGGCGACCGGCTTTTTGAAATAATTTATATAAGCCAACGTACGGCAGTATTACTAAAACTATAAAAAAGAGAAAGAAGCCCACTATATTCATTAGTATGTGTTTGTTAAATATCGAAGTTAAACATGTCGTTTATGGAGTGGAACCCTGTATTGTTATTCAGCCATTCGGCGGCAAGTACCGCGCCAAGGGCAAAACCGTTGCGGTTGTGCGCGGTGTGTTTAAACTCAATACTGTCAACTTCCGAATCATAAATTACGGTGTGGGTGCCGGGTACGCTGTCCATACGATATGATTCAATAAGCAGGGCGCTGTTGCCAATATTATCATCACTGTTTTTTCCATCGGCAACCAAAACATTGGCCCAATCTTTTTTAGCATCCAGGTTTTCAATTATGCCTTCGGCTATGGTAATGGCGGTACCGCTTGGCGAATCGAGCTTTTGGGTGTGGTGTATCTCTTCTACCTGCACCTCATAGTATGGATAATTATTCATTAGCCGGGCCAGCATTTTATTTATATGGAAGAAGATGTTTACGCCTACACTAAAGTTGGTGGCATAAAGCAAGGTATGGTTTCCTGTTTCGCATTGTTGTTTTATTTCGTCGAGCTTATCGTACCAGCCGGTGGTGCCCACTACAACAGGTACGCCTGCCTCAAAGCACACATTAATATTGGATATTACGGATGATGGCGTAGTAAACTCAATGGCTACATCGGCCTGCTTCAGGTTTTCGGGTGTAAGCTCATGCAGGTTGTCGAAATCAATTTTTAAAACAATCTCATGTTTACGGTCGGTAGCTATCTTTTCGATTATCTTACCCATTTTACCGTAACCTAATAATGCTATCTTCATCAGTATATTATTTTTTGGCGATAAACTAATAATTATTGGAGCGTAAAGGTAAGTTTTATACTGGGAATAATTGACGCATTTTTACATTGTGCGCAGTACATAAGCTTAAAAATTAATGCGTTGGCCGGGTACTATTATTAAAAGGTCATGGTAAGCTTTATGCCGGGGATATATGAGCCGCTATATAACGCATAAACGGTTTGCTGCTGGTTAATTATCGCCGGTTCAATCCTGAATGAGAAATCAGTATCCATGGTGTAGGAGTGCTGGAATTTGGCATCGATATAAGCATCGACCATTTGAATGCCCCAGGCGCCTAAGAAGCCCATAATGCTCAGATCGCGGTCGCGGCGGTAGCTGTCAACCAGGTCATATACAGTTTGTTGTGGTACATTAAAGTCAATATATTCTTTATAAAGAGCAGCTTGCGGCAAACTTGCCGAATACGGCGTACCATGCTCATAGTATTTTGCAACTACCAGGTTAGGGGCATAATAGCGCTGGTTAAATGCAATGGCATCGGCCAGCAGGCCAAGGCCGGCATAAATTATGGGTACTTTCCACCATTGGTGGTTATATATCTGCCCCCAGCCGGGTATCATTAACGAGCGCATAACCGCTTTGTGCGGGCTGTGCGTGCTATCGGGATGAAAGATCTTATCATCGTGCGTTACTTTGGGCGCAAAGCGTTTGGAGGTAACGGAATCAGACCGTTGGTTAATGCTGTCCCTGGGGGTAGGTTTTGCATTAAGCACCGGGGCCTGTGCCCTGGCCGAAAGGGCAAGACCGGTTACCAGGAAAACTACGAGCAGGTATTTATACATTTTTACCAATCCAACATTTCAAGGATGCGGCCCAGATCATCTTCTGATAAAAATGGTATTTCAATAGTACCATTTCCTTTGCCGCTAACTTTAAGTTTAACCCTTGTACTAAATTTTGATGCCAGGTCATCCTCTATCTTTTGTAAATGATATGCGATAGGCTCCGGCTGTTTACCTTCTTTTTTTACCGGCAGCTTTTGCATGTCGCGTACCAGTTCTTCAACCTTACGAACGGATAAACCTTCCTTTATAATATGCTGATGGATAAATAATTGTTTGGCGGAGTCGTCAATACCTATTAACGCGCGGGCATGGCCCATGCTTAAAGCGCCATCGCGAATGGATGCCTGTATGGTTGGCGGCAACTTTAACAGGCGCAGGTAATTGGTAACGGTCGAGCGGTTTTTGCTTACCCGTTCGCCCAGCTGTTCCTGTTTTAGGTTACACTCCTCTATCATCCGCTGAAAGCTAAGGGCTACTTCAATGGCGTTAAGGTTTTCGCGCTGTATGTTTTCAATAAGCGCCATTTCCAGCATTTGCTGGTCGTTGGCGGTACGTACGTAAGCTGGTATTTGTGTTAAGCCGGCCAGTTTCGAGGCGCGCAAACGGCGCTCACCCGATATTAACTGGTAGCTATGCGCGTTAACACGCCTAACGGTTATGGGCTGTATAAGCCCCTGTAATTTTATCGAGTCGGCCAGTTCATGTAATGCCTGTTCGTCAAAATCGGTACGCGGCTGAAAAGGGTTTACCTCAATTTCGGCTATCCTGATCTCGTTAACCGAACCCATATCATTTACCTCGGGCGATGAGCCCATTGGCCTGCCTTTATCGGGCATAACGCTTACAGAATCATTAAGCAAGGCGCTTAACCCTTTTCCCAGGGCATTTCGTTTCTCTGCACTCATTAGTTAAGCTGTTTCGGTGGTTGCCGTGGTTTGGTCCTCAACCAGCCCATTTTTGCGTATAATTTCGCGGGCAAGGTTTAAATAATTTATAGCGCCTTTGCAGGTAGCATCGTGCATAATAACCGATATGCCAAAGCTTGGGGCCTCGCTTAAACGCGTATTGCGCTGTATGATGGTATCAAATACCATGTCTTCAAAATGATTGCGTACTTCCTCAACTACCTGGTTGCTTAGGCGCAGGCGCACATCATACATGGTTAATAAAATACCTTCTACCTTCAACGTGGTATTCAAACGGGTTTGCACAATTTTTATAGTGTTGAGCAATTTACCCAGGCCCTCGAGCGCGAAGTATTCGCACTGTACCGGTATAATTACCGAATCGGCGGCGGTTAATGAGTTGATAGTGATCAAACCTAACGACGGCGAGCAATCGATGATGATAAAGTCATACTCATGACGAAGACTGTCGAGCACTTCCTTCATTTTAAACTCGCGGTTCTCGAGGTTTATCATTTCTATTTCGGCACCCACCAGGTCGATATGTGCAGGCAGCAGATCGAGGTTTGGGGTATCGGTGTGCTGTATGGCCTCGTGCGGATCAATATTATTGATGATACACTCGTAAATGCTGTTTTTTATATTGCGCGGATCGAACCCTATACCCGAAGTTGAATTGGCCTGCGGATCGGCATCAACCAAAAGTGTCCTATATTCTAATACGGCTAAACTTGCTGCCAGGTTTATGGATGATGTAGTTTTTCCTACGCCGCCTTTTTGGTTGGCTAAAGCAATAATTTTACTCATTGTGTATGTTAAATTTTATTGTTGAGTTTATAACAAACGGCAATTAGAAGCATAAATTTCTAACTTCGCTAAGTTTTGTACCCGGTGCTAAAATACAAAGTTAATAATTGCTTGCGTTTTGTACCATTGGTTAAGGCTTAAGAAAGGTAATTTTACTCACATTTTTTGGCTACTTACACACAATACCGGGCTTAAAAAGTTAATATGCACGGCTTTACACAAACGGGCTTACCAAGTTTAAAAACTTCGTAGGTCATATAATATTTTTAATAACTATTTAGCCTCACCCTGCCCTCTCCAAAGGAGAGGATTCAAAAGAGCGAAGTTCAAGTCCTCTCCTTTGGAGAGGACTTAGGCGAGGCTAAGTTTCAATAACTATAAATTAAATGATCACCATTGTATCATCAACCAACAGACCCGGCAGCACAACGTTTAAAGTAGCAAAATACTACCAAAAACGGCTGCGCGAAAAAGGCGTGGAAGCAGGCCTGCTATCGCTTATTGACCTGCCGCCCGACCTGATGGTAACAGCGCTGCTTAAAGGGCGAAGCGCCGCGTTTGAGCCCATACAGCAAATTATTACCCAAACCGATAAGTTCATTTTTATAATCCCCGAATATAATGGCAGTTACCCCGGCGTTTTAAAGGTGATGATCGATGCCTGCGCCTTCCCCGAAAGTTTTTATGAAAAAAAAGCGGCACTGGTAGGTGTATCGGCGGGCAAATACGGCAACATACGGGGCGTGGATCATTTTACGGGCGTGTGCCATTATTTAAACTTACACGTAATGCCATTAAAGCTGCATATAGCCAACATTAAACAGGAACTGGACGAGAACGGCAGGCTTTTTAAAGAAGATACCGTGAAGTTTACGGATGAGCAGATTGATAAATTTATTTTATTCTGATTACAACGGTTAGCTGTCAAAACCTAAGCCAATAGTGCCTATATTTGACTATATGAACCCCGTAACCATTGCCACCCTTAAAGCATTTGAAGCCTTGCAAAATGTTCCTGATGAGCAGTTGCAATGGCTTATTGACCATAGCGAGAACCGCCTGATACCTGATGGCGAGCTATTTACCAGCCCCGGCGGCCCTATGGCTGGACCGCATTTTATAATTGACGGCCAAATGCGGGCATTTTTTACACAAAACGGCAGCAAACGCGAGCTAAGTACTTTTGGCACAGGCGAAATAACCGGGTACCTTCCTTATTCGCGGGGCACTGTTTCAAAGGTTTATATCAAGGCGCTGGGTGATGTGCAGGTACTTTCATACCCAACCGATAAAATAAGGCTGATGATCGAAACCCAGTTCGAGCTTACACAGGCACTGGTACATGAAATGAGCGACCGCGTGCGCAACTTTACCACAATGCAGCAGCAGAACGAAAAAATGATGGCTTTGGGTAAGCTTTCGGCAGGGTTGGCGCATGAGTTGAATAACCCGGCATCGGCCATTGTGCGCGACTCGGTTTCATTGCGCGAACATTTAAAAATGCAGCCCGAAGCCTTTAAACAAGTAATGACCGTCCAAATGGATGCCGCGCAGGTTGACGGTTTGCAGGCAGAATTATTTAAGATACTTTCTGAAAAAGAAAGGCCCGTTTTAAGTTTAAAAGAAAAGTCAAAACGCGAAGACGAACTTACCGACTGGCTGGATGAACACGGTGTGGAAGACAACTACGAGATAGCTGAAAATTTTGTCGATTTTAATTTTGATCTCGATAACCTTGAACGCTTTAGTGCGTATGTCCCCGATGCTTATTTAGGACCGGTTTTTAACTGGATAAGCGACCTGCTGGTTACGGAAAGGATGGTGGAAGATATACAGGAATCGGCGCGGCGCATTGCCGAACTGGTGAGTTCGGTTAAAACCTTTACTCATATGGACCGCGGTATGGACAAGCAATATGCCGACATCCACGTTGGGATACGCAATACGCTTACTATGTTAGGCTATAAACTGAAAAAAGGCAATGTTACCCTGGTTGAAGAATTCGACAATACATTGCCACCGGTAAAGGCCATGATAGGCGAATTGAACCAGGTATGGACCAACCTCATTGACAACGCGCTTGATGCCATGGAGCCAAACGGCAAAGGCACCTTAACCATAAAAACACATAAAGACGGTGAATTTGTACAGGTTTGCATTATGGATGACGGCCCCGGTATCCCTGCTGATATTGTAACGCAAATATTCGATCCATTCTTTACAACCAAAGAAATGGGCAAGGGAACAGGAATGGGCCTTGAAGTGGTACAGCGCATTGTAAAACAGCACAACGGATCGATAAAAGTAAAATCGGTACCACAGCGTACAGAGTTTGAAGTTTGCTTTCCCATTGATGGCTAAAAAGAAATTCATCACATTAACTAAACAGCACACACCCATGGAACGCCCGATAATTTTTTTGATAGATGATGACCCCCAGGTTTTACGCGCCATAACCCGCGATATTAAAACCAGGTTTGGTAAAGAATATAAAATCTTAAGCACCACTTCGGCAAACGAGGCGCTGGAAACCTTTACCGACCTGAAAAACAGCTCGGATGTAATTGCCATGTTCATCAGCGACCAGCGTATGCCCGAAATGGAAGGCGTGGCTTTGCTGGAGAAGGCTATTAAAGTATTTCCGAAAGCAAAAAGGGTATTGCTTACTGCTTATTCAGATACTGATGCCGCTATAAAGGCCATTAATGATGTGCAGCTTGATTATTACCTGATGAAACCCTGGGACCCACCCGAGGAAAAACTATACCCGGTTATAAACGACCTGCTGGATGACTGGCAAAGCGATTATATCCCCGATTTTAAAGGGATAAAAGTTGTTGGGTACCAGTTCTCGCCGCAATCGCATTTGGTTAAGGATTACCTGGCCAGTAACCTGGTGCCCTATAAGTGGTTCGATATGGAGAAGAACCCGGAAGCACAGGATATTATCGAACTGAATAAAATAGCCACCGATCAGTTGCCATTGGTGGTTTTTGACGATGGCGCGCTGTTAACACAACCCACCATACGCGCAATAGCAGAAAAAATCGGGGCCAATCCCCAGATAACCAATGATATTTATGATGTGGTGATCATAGGCGCAGGGCCAGCGGGTTTAGCGGCAGCCGTATACGGTGCATCAGAAGGGTTAAAGACTTTACTAATCGAACGCAAGGCACCCGGTGGCCAGGCGGGTACCAGTTCGAGGATAGAAAATTACCTGGGTTTCCCGGCAGGATTAAGCGGTGCCGATCTTACCCGGCGGGCCATTAGCCAGGCTATGCGTTTAGGCGCGGAGTTTTTATCGCCGCAGGCGGTAAATGATATTAAACAAAAGGACGGCTATAAAACCATTATACTGGATGATGGTCCCGAGATCATCAGTCGCACCGTAGTGATAACTACGGGGGTTGATTACCGTAAGCTGGAGACCAAAGGCGTTGAAAATTTTACCGGCGCGGGCATTTATTACGGCGCGGCAACTACGGAAGCATCGGCCAGTAAAGATAAAGAGGTGTATGTTATCGGCGGGGGGAACTCGGCGGGGCAGGCGGCGGTTTATCTTTCCAAATTCGCTAAGAACGTTTATATCGTTATCCGCAAAGATAGCCTGAGCTATACAATGTCGGCCTATCTGATACAGCAAATTGATAACATACCTAACATTACGGTTTTGCCCGATACTGAAATTATTGAAGTTATGGGCGATAATTCGTTAGAACAGCTAACAATGCTGAATGTAAAAACCAAAGAAATAGCAACCAAAGAAGCATCGGGCTTGTACATTTTTATCGGCGCCAAGCCTTATACCGACTGGATAAAACTTGATATTTTGCGCGATAACAAAGGCTTTATTGAAACCGGGCGTGATCTGCGCGTACGTGATGAGTTTGGCAGAATATGGAAAAACAAGCGCGATCCGTTTTTATTGGAAACCAGTTGCCCGGGTATTTTTGCCGCAGGCGATGTACGCTCGGGGGCTATGAATCGGGTAGCATCAGCAGTGGGCGAAGGCTCAATGGCTATAAGCTTTGTGCATAAGTATTTGGCAGAGGTGTAACCGCTGATTTTTATGATTTGGGGATTAGTGTGATTCTTAGCAGGGTATTTAACTGATCTCTGATCACCAGTCACTGATCTCTAACTACCGCTTACCCATTTAGCTATAACGAATGCCGCTGCTGCCGCGAGGGCGCCGATAAACAGCACCTTGAATGCGCCGCTTATGGCGGGCTGGCCGGTTACCCTGCTTTTAAAATATCCGAATACAAACAGGCAAACCAAGGTTATGGCGCATGAATAATAAAGCGCCATTTGTGAATTGGCGATAAAAAAATAAGGCGAAAGGGGGATAATTCCACCTACTATATAGGAAATGCCGATAGTAGCGGCGCTTTGGGTGGCGCGATTGGCCTGGGGTTTTTCGAGGCCCAGTTCATAGCGCATCATAAAATCAACCCATTTATCGGTGTCTTTAGCCATTTCATCGGCTACCTCTTTTTGCAGTTTCAGGGGCAGGCCAAAATCGGCAAATACTTCCATTACCTCCCTTTTTTCTTCCTCGGGTACACGTTCAACCTCATCATATTCGCGCTTTAGCTCGGCGGCGTAATGGTCGGCTTCGGTGCGGCCGGCCAAAAAACCACCGAGGCCCATGGCTATGGAGCCGGCTACAATTTCGGCAATGCCAGCGGTTACCACTATGCCCGATTTTGCAATGGCGCCGCTTAAGCCCGCTGCCAATGCGAATGGAACCGTTAAACCGTCGCTCATGCCTATAACAATATCGCGAATGGTATCAGAGCTTTTTAAATGATGTTCGTGGTGCATGGTTTAAAGGTACATGCTTAACCGGATGAGGTATCAATAAAAAGGCAATTTGTTATTAGTCTTAATTATATATTGGTAAACAATGGCTTAGGGTTACCGTATCACAACAACCCAGCCAGTCACCATTGGCGTATTGTTTTTAAGGTCGAGGACATAGTAGTAAGTGCCCGCGGGTACCGGTTCGCCATTATACCTTCCGTTCCATGGCTTGCTATAGCCAATATCGCGGTACACTTGCTGGCCGTAGCGGTTAAAAACCGTCATGATGCTTTGCGGATAGGTGATGAGGGCCTCGATATTCCAGAAGTCGTTAATACCATCGCCGTTGGGCGAAAAAGAGTTTGGTATAACTATTTTCTTATAAACCCTTACAAAAACCTTATCGGTAGCTACGCCGCAATTTTGGGTAGATGTTACAGTTAGGGTGTAGGTAATATCATCAGTTGGGCTGGCAATAGGGTTTAGTATGTTGGGATCGGACAGGCCGGTGGTGGGTGTCCATGAAAAAACATCGGCATACTTTGCGCTCGCGGTTAATTTTACTGATTGCCCCTCAAAAATAACCTTATCGGGACCTGCATTTGCGATGGGGTTTTGTAATACGTTAATGGTTACTGATGCGGTGTCTATGCAGCCATTAACATCGGTTACTGTAACTTTATAAGTTGTAGTATCGGTTGGTGATGCTACCGGGTTTGCTATGGTTGAATCGGACAGGGTTTTTCCCGGCGACCATGAATAGGAAACCCCACCCGAGGCATGAAGTGTGGTACTCGTACCAGCGCAAATAGTAGGATCATCTGTAGTGACTGTAATTACGGGTATGGGGTTTACTTTAACCTGTACCGGGTTTGATGGCGGCGAGGGGCAGTTGTCTTCATTATAAGCTACAACCGAATAGGTACCCCCATTTGCTGGGGCGGCGGCAGGAATAATTATAGGGTTAGCAGTACTTGTGCTTTTATCGGGGAGGGTCCATACATAAGTTGCGCCACCTGTTGCTGAAAGTGTAAAAGGCTGGCCCGCGCATACTGCGGTCGGTGCGGTGATAATCGGTGGCGTTGTTATTTTGGGGTAAACATTTACTGTAAGGGGCGGTGAATAAACCCGGCATTTTTCAGAACTGATATTCGCCGCTTCGGCTACACCTACACGGTATTGATAGGTGCCGATGGCTGCTATGAAATTTTCGGGCAAGTTGGCCGATGTAGCGCCGGGAATATCGGTCCAGGTTCCATTATTAGCATTTTGTTGCCACTGGAAAGCTGGGGCGGTATACGAGCCTGCCGGAATGGATGATTCCAGTGTAAACGAAACGGGGTCGCTGTTACAGGCTTGTATAGGAGAAGTAGAAGTTACACTATTGAAACCGGCGGAAATGGCCGGCCCATAAGCCCGGAACGTAATATCATCCAAAACCAGGTCGTTACCAGTGCCGCCGTTCGCATTGTTGATCATGCTTACTATAACACTTGTGGCACCGGGAGGAAGCTTAAAGGGTGGAGTAGTGTAAAGCTGCCAGGGCGATTGGCTGGGGTCGTTCGATGGGATGTCGCCAGTAGAAGACTTTACCAGTTGTGTGCCATCAGGTGTAGAAATAACAAATGTTAGATTCGGCTCAATATTTCCCGCGCTAACTGACAACTTAATCAGGTTGCATATATAAACCGAAAACTGGTAGGTAGTTTCAGGGCATAAGGCGCCTGTAGGAACAGGGTAGGTAAAGAAAGTGCTTGGAGGGGTACCGGGCGGGTTTTGGGTAGCATTTATCCACATCATGTAGCCATTAGGGTTACCGGTATGGTCCTGTAAAAGATTTTGCCAGGTATCCAAATGGCAATTGTTGGTGTTATCAATACTATGTACTATACTATAGAACCCATCGTTAGGGCAACCCGTGGTATAGATCATGTCGGTTTTTGCGCCTAAGCTTGGTCCCGGGTTGGGGCCTGCTCCAAAATCTTCGGTATAGATCGGATCGCCAAGACTGCCTTGCGCCGAGGCAGTTAGGGAAGCAACCATCATTATCGCCGGCAAAAAAAATATAAGAAATATGGAGCGCATTCAATAGCCCGGTTTAATAAAGGATACCAAAAATATAATAATAAACCGATGATACACCAAAACCGTAACGCGTAACATGTTTTTTGCATAACTGAGCCATTATTTGCCTCTGAAATAGGGTTATAGCCAATATTTTAGGTTATGAATGCTGGCTCCGAAAGTAATTGTAGTAAAACAAATTGTATTTTTACCTTACCTGATTGGTTGCCTGTGAAAAAACTTTACTTAACTGTTTTTTTTGTTTTTGCCTTTAGCGCGGTTTTGTTTGCCCAAAAGCGGGCCGACTCCGTAAAAAAAGACAGCAGCAGGCACCTTAACGAGGTGATGGTAAAAGGCTATTTATCTGATGAGCCTGTGTTGGCTGTACCCGCATCGGTTAGTGTGCTGAGCCCCGACCAGTTAAAATTACAGCCCGACAATTCATTGGTATCGGCTATGAATACCGTACCAGGGGTGCGGATGGAAGAGCGGTCGCCGGGGAGTTACCGTTTATCCATACGCGGTAGTTTGCTGCGGTCGCCGTTTGGGATACGGGATGTGAAAATATATTATGATGGACTGCCTTTGACCGACGCAGGCGGCAACACCTATCTTAATGCCATTGATTTTAACAGTGTGCAGGGCGTTGAAGTGCTGAAAGGGCCCGACGGCAGTTTGTTTGGCGCTAATTCGGGCGGGGTGGTTCTGATAAGCCCGGTAAGCCGCTATGCCGATAGCAGCTTTGTATCGGCTGGGCTTGATGGTGGCTCATATGCACTGGTACATGAAAACTTAGCCTATCAAAATCACACGGCCAATAACCAGTTTAATTTTAACCAGGCTTATGAAAGCTATGGCGGCTACCGGCAAAATAGTAGCATGTACCGTAATTATTTCCAGGCTACTGACAGGTATACGTATGCAAAGAATGATGAACTGAAGGCCCTGGTGTTTTATTCGGACCTGTTTTATAAAACGCCGGGCGGGTTAACCTTAGCACAGGAAGAAGCTGACCCGCAGGACGCGCGGCTGCCCACAGCCTATGTACCGGGCGCAATTGAACAAAAAATAGCCATCGGCACAAAAATGTGGTTTGGCGGCCTGGTTAACGAGGTGCATATAACCGATAACATACGCAATGTGCTGGCGGTTTATGGTAGCTATGTTAATTTCTATAATCCGTTCATCACCAATTATGAGCAACGCTATGAGGCCACTTATGGTATGCGCACTTATTTTGAAATTACAGGTGATAAAACCAAAAACTACTTTTGGAAAGCCGATGTGGGATTGGAATGGCAGCAAACCGATGCCGATATAAACAATTACGGCAACGTAATGGGTGCAAGGGATACCGCGCAAACACTGGATAAAATAAATACCAACCAGCATTTTATTTTTGGCCGATATAGCGCTGATCTGCTGAAGCACCTGCACATTGAGGGTGCTTTGAGCCTGAATTATTATGATTACGAATTCAGGAATGTGTACCCGAATAATGAGACCGGGTTTACTAACCGCCCGTTCAGCATGGAGTTGATGCCGAGGCTGGCTTTATCGTACCAAATAACGAATGACTTTGCGTGGAGAGCCTCGGTGAGCAGGGGGTATTCGACACCGACTACCGCAGAGATAAGGCCGACAGACAATGTGATCAACACCAATTTACAGGCGGAATATGGCTGGAACTATGAAACGGGGTTCAGGCTGCGGAATGAGGATGAGAGCATGTACCTGGATGTATCGGGGTTTTTATATAAGCTGCATAATGCCATTATACTGCATATCAACCCGGATGAAACGGAAACTTACCTGAACTCGGGCGGCACTAACCAGCCGGGTTTTGAGTTGTATTTTACAGATTGGCTGGTTGGGCAGAATACTTCGTCGTTAATCAGGGGGTTGCAGGTTAATGAATCGGCTACTATTGATAAGTTTACTTTCAGCAATACGCATAACCAGCTTACCGGTGTACCACAACAGGTGTATGTTACCAGCGTGCAGGTGAAGTTGCCGCAGCAAATTTATTTTTATGTGGAACATAATTACACCGCCCGCATACCGCTGAACGATGCTAACAGTGTTTTCGCGCCGCATTATGATTTGCTGGCTGCTAAGGCGGGATGGCAGCACGTGTTTATGAAAACCAGGCTTGAACTATATGGCGGGGTTGATAATATGTTGAATGAGCGATATAGTTTGGGTGATGATCTGAACGCGGTGGGGAACAGGTATTATAATCCGGCGCCATTGAGGAATTATTTTGTGGGGTTGAAGGTGATGATATAGCTTTTTTGTCATGCCGAACTTGTTTCGGCATCCCTCATGCTTAGTAAAATATCATTTTGGGCAACATTTCTCATGAGGTGCTGAAACAAGTTCAGCATGACGGTTTTTTATTTTTTGCTTTAGGAATTGAAATGGATACTGGCCATGTGATTAATGCCTGCAGGTGTATGAACGGAAAGCTTGGCCGCTTTTATCAGCGGTAACGCCATGAAAAGCGCGTTCCGTTTACTCACCCCGACTTCGCTTCGCTTGTCGACCCTCTCTTCGTCTGCGACGAAAAGAGGGTGTATACAGGATTTCTCACTGCGTTCGAAATGACAATAGGCTTTTAGCGTGTTTTTACATGGGATAGCAATAAGCGTATCTCACGACAAAGATACGCTTATTGCTTTGGTGTTACTGGTTCTGAAACGTTGCTGCCGCGGCCTTTATTATCAAAAGCGCGGAATTTTACGTTGTTTCCGGTTACTGTAACACCATCGTTATATACCTTGCTTTTTGCATCGGGATCCTTGCCATCGGTGGTGTAACGGATGGTGAAACCGGGGAATTGCATGTTAGCCAGGTACTTGCCGTCCTGCAAAATTACACCGGGTTTTGGGATGCGGTAGTTGTAGCCGCCGCTATAATAAGTTAGGCGGGGCAACTCGCGTTTGCCTAAAATATTTACAAAATTGGCCCAGGCCTGCTGGTATTGGGCATTGCTTTTCGTGGTATCGGGTTCGGTGGCCCAATCGGGATTTGGCGCCCAGTTGCGTTCGGCAAGGCTAAGCAGCGATGGGAATATCATGTATTCGGCGCGTTCGGGTGTTTTGATGTTCTCGCCCCATAAACAGCCTTGTAAGCCAAGGATGTTTGATTTGCCGTAATCGGTGAGGCGCTGTTTGCCAACAAAGATATTGGGGTTTAGCGGCTGGCCATCTTTATTCAATTTGGTGTTTTTAAAGTAATCGAACGGGATGAAGGAGAATGGTTTATCCACATCAATAAAAGCGCCCCAGTAATAGCCGGGCTCATCGAATGATTTGTAATGCGCCATATCGAAATACAAATTAGTTACAGATGCCAGTACCACTTTGTAACCTCCGTTGGCCAGTTTGTAGGCCAGGTCTTCCTGCCCGTCGCCTAAAACATTGTTCCAAACTTCGGCCTGGATATGATTGCCCTCAAAATCAGGGTTAGGGATGTTATAGGGCTTGCCATCGAGCATGGTTTTGCGCAGGCTCATTTCTTCCCAACCGGCTAATTGCAAACCACGGTCTTTCAGCATTTGGCACAGGCGGCCGTAAAAATAATACCACAGGTCGTTTGTGCTTTGTATTTCGGGATGGGCAGCTTTTAGTGTTAAATAAGCAGGTGATTTTTCCCAAACATGGGCGGGCACTTCATCGCCACCAAAATTGATGGTGGTTAGGGGCGCGCCGGCTTCTTTGTAAGTCGCGGTTAGGTTGTTGATGATCTCATCAAAGAAAGTATAGGTTGATGGCAGCGAAACATCGATCACATTATCGGTCCATGATTGTACGGAGGCGTATTCCGATTCATCTTTCATATCATGCAGCGAATACTTTTCGGCCCCGGCCTGTTTGCCTTCGGCCATGAGGCGGGCGTAACGGGCGTTCATTGCTTTTACGGCGGCACGTGCATGGCCGGGCGACTCAATTTCGGGAACGACCATGATGTGACGGGCTGTGGCGTATTTTAATATCTCCACATAATCGGCATGGGTGTAAAAGCCGCTGCCTGCCAGCTGACCAACATCGGGGCCGGAGCCGTGTGACGCAGGCAGATGGGTCTTGCTATCGAGTGTATGCCCGCGCTGCGCGCCTACCGAGGTTAATTCGGGCAGGGAAGGTATCTCGATGCGCCAGCCTTCATCATCTGTTAGGTGGAAATGGAACACGTTTAGTTTGTACAGCGCCATAGCATCGAGCAGTTTTAATACTTCCTGCTTGGTTTGGAAGTTGCGGGCAACATCGAGCAATAAAGCGCGGTAAACGAAGCGCGGTTCGTCTTTAACTTCTACACAAGGTATTTGAATAGCTTTTTGCGGATGGACATAAGCCGACGCCGGGATCAATGTTTTGAGCGACTGGATGCCGTAGAAAGCACCGGCAGAAGTTGACGCGGTGATGGTGATATGATCGGCAGCTACATCAAGGTTATAGGCTTCGGCACCCATGCCATCGGCATGTTTAAGGTAAATGTTATTGCTTACTGTAGCTGTTTTTAATTCTGTGCCAAGTAATTGCTTTAGTTCGGCTTTTAAGCCTTCAACTTCGTTAATAAAACCGGGATCGGCTATGATGGCTAATTTATTGGTTAAGGTAAAAAGGCCGCCGGTTTCCTTATAGCTTGCCGGGGTAGGGAATACTTTGGTAAGATTTTGTTCGGGTACATCGGTTATGGTTTTGTTTTGATTATAAATGGTTGCCGGCGTAACCAGGCCGATATAATTTGGCGAGAAGGGCTTAATGGTAAAGTTGCCGATGGCATAACCTTTTTCGGGCTGCGCATCCCAAACAAAGTAGGGCCCTTCGGGCGAGTCGCTCATGTTTATTACCTCATCACCCAAAAATTCAACACGTGCCGTGGCGCCGGGTTTTAACGCGGTAAAAGTGGCGGTTGGGGTAAGGCAGAACAGGTCGCCGTTTAACTGGTTGATAACCGCGTTGCCGGTTATGGTTGCCGGGGTAATATCACGCGCCGAGTTGAAATACAATTTCCATCCTGAAGCGGGCAGTGTTTGGCGCCCGTTGTTGGTGATGTTGAGCGCGTTTAATGACTGGCCCTTACTGTAATTGTTTTGTACGGCTTCCCAGCTAATGCTGATGTCGTGCGCATTGAACGCGGGTTGACTGGTTTGGGCCATTGCATTGATGCAAAAAGCCGATGCAAGGAACAGAATAATTAAACGGCGCATGAAAATTGGATATTAGGTTCGACAATAAAATAGCAAACTAAAATACAAATTTTAATATGATAACCCTACTTTTTAAAATATTTTAAAAAGAAAATTTTATCCAGCCGCTACCTTCATAATCAAATGTGAAGAGTTTGGGATGGATGATCTCGGCCATTATCTCGATAGAATCAACAATGCGCGGGCCGGGGCGATTAAAATACTGGTTACCATCGGCAATATAAACCCGGTTGTTTTTTACGGCCTGCATATCGGCAAAGCCGGGCAGGTTTAGCAGCAGGTCAATCTCGCGCATGGTGCGTTCGATGGAAAAGCCGCAGGGCATTACTACAATAACATCAGGGTTGGATAGCTGAATATCGTCCCATTTTACAAAGGGCGAATGTTTACCGGCTTCGGCTAATAAACTACTTCCCCCTGCAATACTCACTAACTCAGGTATCCAGTTGCCCGATACCATGAGGGGCTCCAGCCATTCGATACAAGCCACGGTCGGGCGGCTCTCGACATATTTTAATTTATGGCGGATGATGTCGACACGCTCCTGCAAATTTTCGATCAAC
>Ga0206874_1025_pt1 | contig 41791 bp, 45 predicted proteins | sample Alteio_BWOrgCont_12_FD_152629 | JGI IMG/M metagenome (GOLD analysis project Ga0206874, IMG submission 152629) | Enriched cells from forest soil in Barre Woods Harvard Forest LTER site, Petersham, Massachusetts, United States -... | ecosystem: Environmental > Terrestrial > Soil > Temperate forest >...
ACAATGCCGCTTTCATTACGGTAATTAAACAGGTAAAAATAAAATCCCTCCAGAACAAGATTTGACATTCAAGACTACTGTATTCAATTTTTTCAGTTTCTTTGCCCCATGCATATTTTTCCGGCCCAGTATTCAACGCTATCCGCAGTAGCGTTGAAGGCTCATATTGAAGAAGCGTATGGATTTGCAAATCTTTCCTGCCGCTTATTGACGAGGAATGTGAGCGATACTTATATTTTGGAGGACGATCATTCTAAATACATCTTAAAAATTTACCGGTATTCATACCGCACGCTGGATGAGCTAAAAGGCGAAGTGGAGTTGCTCAATATTTTAAAAGATAACGGAGCGCCTGTATCGTATCCAATTACAGATTTGGCAGGAAATCAAATCCAGCAATTCCAGGCCGCGGAAGGCATTCGGTATGGTGTTTTATTCAGCTTTGCAAAAGGTAAAGTGTTCCCTATTCCTGATGATGAACAACTCCGGATTATAGGAAGAAATATAGCTGCCATTCATAACATTACTTCTGTTTGCGAATTACATCATGAAAGAATAGTATATAATATTGAAACCACGCTTGAAAAGCCTTTAAAAACGATCGCCAAAAGGTTTGCAGAGTTACCGGATGAATATGCCTGTTTGCAGAATCTGGCTGATAAGGTGATTGAAAGATTAAAGGAATTTGATACGTCTGAATTTAGTTACGGCTATTGCCATTATGACTTTCTCCCTAAGAACTTTCACTTCGACGAAAATAACAACATAACATTTTTTGATTTTGACTGGGCCGGTAAAGGATTTTTAGTAAACGACCTGATGACTTTCTTTGTACAGTTTTTTTTCCTTATTCATTTTAAAGCGATAACACGGGAAGAAGCCGATAGGCTTTTTGGAGTTTTTGTTGAAGGATACCGCGAGCAAAGGGATATATCAGAGTGGGAATTAGAAGCTATCCCATACCTGGGATTAATGTTCTGGATATACGCTTTTGGATTTTACGAAGAAAACTTTGATGACTTTTCAATTGCTTTCCTCACCCCCAAGTTTATAAGGGAGCGGGTAGAATTGATTAAAAAATGGGAAGGGTGGTATTGTAAATAACGGCGCCCTAACACTTAGGAGCGCCTTTATTTAATTTATGCGTTGTGCAATGCGTTGGTAGTAAAATACAATATGATAATAACAATGCCGGCAATTATGCGGTAAATGCCAAATAACTTGAAGCCTTTCTTCTCTAAAAAGGTAATAAAGCTTTTTATGGCAAGCAATGCCACAATAAAGGCAATAATGCTTCCTATCACCAGGTATTGAATATCCTGGTGGAGTTGATCGGAACTTAATGTATTGTGTTTATGAAAATCGTAAAGATCTTTCAAAGTTGCGCCGAACATGGTTGGTACAGCAAGGAAAAACGAAAATTCGGCAGCTGCTTTACGGCTCAATTTTTGAGACATACCGCCTACTATAGATGCTGCAGAACGTGATACCCCGGGTATCATAGCCAAACATTGAAAGAAACCGATTTTTAAGGCGGTTATATGGTTGATTTCTCTTTCATCATCAACATTCGGTTTGTTAAACCATTCATCAACAAAAAGCAGGATAATACCGCCAAGTACAAAAGCAATAGCCACAACCAGTGGGCTTTCCAGTAATTTATCGATATGCTTTTTTAGCAGCAGGCCCAATATAACAGCCGGGATAACGCCAATGATCAATTTTATATAGAAATCAACCGAGCGGAAAAAACGTTTAAAGTAAAGCACTACTACAGCAAGTATGGCGCCTAACTGGATAACAATTTCAAAAAGCTTTACAAATTCGTCAGTGCTGATACCCATTAACGAGCTGGTAATAACCATGTGACCCGTTGATGAAACCGGTAAAAATTCCGTTAGTCCTTCAATAATTGCGAGGACAATAACCTGGATGATGTTCATTGTTTTGTGGTAAAGAGGTTAATTAGGTTGATTGGGTTAAATTTGGTAGACTAAGTTTAGGTTGATTAATTTAATGGTAAATTAACCACTCACTTAATCAACACAATCAACTATTCACTAAACAGCCGGTTTTTTAAATATTGCGAAAAAGCCTAAGGCAAAGCCAGCCAATACTACTAATGGAGCTATTACTATTTTAGTAGTGCTGTAAATATCAGTAGTGCCGCTCATCAAAATAAAACCAAAAGCTACTACGGCAATGCTTATAATCAATAAACGGTAGTTGCCTTTATCAAATATAAAATTTACCGGTTTGCTATCTGCAGTTTTTAATGGAGCCGATGTTTTAACGGGCGTAACTGGTTTAACTTGTTTCTGTGCCATATATTTTTAATGTTGAATTATTGATTTAGTGAATTATTGATTTGAAAAGGAAAACCTTTCAACTTTAACCTTTCGCCTTTTACCTATAAAGATTGTATATTTTTAAACGTAAAAACTTATTTACTGCAAGGAACGTGCTGAAGCCTGATATAAATACGCCAAGCCCAATCACTCCTAAAAACACTATCCCAAATTCTGTGTAATTTTGTAATATCACCAGGTCGGGTATTTCTTTATAAGCGAAAGAAAGTGTTCCCACCAAAATTATGATGGCAATTAACCCGCCTAAAAGGCCATGCCATATACCGTATAATAGAAATGGTTTACGAATAAACCCTTTTGTTGCGCCAACCAGTTGCATTGATTTAATTAAAAAACGCTGCGAATAAATAGCAAGCCTGATGGTGTTATTGATTAGCGCCACCGAAAGAATTACAAATATCGAGGCAAAAACAAGTATTACCAAGCTGATGCTGGTTAAATTCTGGTTCATTTGGTCAACCAGCGATTGCTGATATTTAACCTCTTTTACCAGTGGGTTTTTAAGCAATTCTGCTTTGAATTTTTCGATGTCGGCATTGTTGGCATACTCTGCCTTTAAATAAACATCAAGCGATTGCGATAAAGGATTATAACCTAAAAACTTTACAAAATCTTCACCCAAGTCTTTTTGCAGGTTACGGGCAGCCAACTCTTTACTTACATATTGAGTTTGCTTTACCATGGTATTGCCTTCAATTTGTTTCTGTAATTGCAGCACATCTGTTTCGTGGGCGGCATCATCAACAAAAACATTTAAAACAATATTTTCTTTCACATAGCGCGACAGGTTATTGGCATCAACCAAAATCAAGCCCAGCAACCCAATCATTAATAATACCAATGCAATACCGAAAACGGTAGATATATATATCGTTTTGGTTTTTTTTGCCGATGCGCTTGCTTCAAATTCTTCCATGCTCTTTAGTCAATTGTCACTGGTCAGTAGTCATTTAGTAGCGAATTCGCTATTTAACTCACCATCTTAATTTGCGAAAATAAGAAACCTAAGCCTAAAGGTAAAAGTTTATCGGTTATTATTATTTGAGGATGAAGCAGTTTAACAAAATTTAACTATACAAATTGTCATCCGCTCAAAAAAATAAAATCCGAAATCGAAAATCCGAATTCTACTTACTGTCCTAATATCCAGGCAAATATCAACGGCGCTACAATAGTAGCATCCGACTCTACTATAAATTTGGGTGTATGTATATCCAGCTTTCCCCAGGTTATTTTTTCGTTAGGTACAGCGCCGGAGTATGAACCGTATGATGTTGTTGAATCAGATATCTGGCAAAAGTAGCTCCAGAAAGGAATCTCGGGCATTTCCATATCCTGGTAAAGCATTGGCACTACGCATATGGGAAAGTCTCCGGCAATACCGCCGCCAATCTGGAAAAAGCCTATTCCCTTGCCTGATGAGTTCTTCACGTACCAATCAGCCAGCCAGGCCATGTATTCAATACCACTTTTCATGGTGGTGGGTTTTATCTCGCCTTTTATAACGTACGATGCAAAAATGTTACCCATAGTGCTGTCTTCCCATCCGGGTACAACAATAGGTAAGTTTTTTTCGGCAGCTGCCAGCATCCATGAATTTTGGGGATCAATCTCATAGTATTGTTCCAGCTCACCGCTTAACAGTATCTTGTACATAAACTCATGCGGAAAAAAGCGATCGCCTTTGGTGTCGGCATCTTTCCATATTTTATGAATATGTTTTTGCAAACGCCTGAAAGCTTCTTCCTCGGGTATGCAGGTATCGGTTACACGGTTATAATGATTCTCAAGCAAATCCCACTCATCCTGCGGACTAAGGTCACGGTAATTAGGCACACGTTTATAATGTGAATGCGCCACCAGGTTCATAATATCCTCTTCCAAGTTTGCGCCGGTACATGATATAATGGCAATTTTATCCTGGCGGATCATCTCGGCCAGTGATATTCCTAACTCAGCAGTGCTCATAGCGCCTGCCAAAGTAACCATCATTTTGCCGCCTTCAAGCAAATGTGTTTCATAACCTTTTGCGGCATCAACCAATGCTGCAGCGTTAAAATGGAGATAGTTTCTCTCAATAAATTGCGATATAGGACCTCTTGTTGTGCTCATTTTAAGTTCAATAAAATTTGTTGCAAAAGTAGCTATTTTGGCGAATTGTGTGATTTTAATTGTAATGCTGAAAACAATTACTTAAAAATTACCTTTGCAACTGCTGAGCATGAAAAAAATTTTTACCTTATTCCTGTTGCTGTTTAGTCTCCAGTCGGTTTTTGCGCAGCTAAATCTCCTGCCGGGTTTTATCCGTAAAATGTATCTGAGCAAAGATACCAGCAAAAAGCCCAGCTTTGTATTAGTACCGGCTTTAAGCTCGTCTCCCGAAACTGGCATTGAATTTGGAGGAGCTGCCTTACTCTCTTTTTATACAGATACTACCGGCAATAAAACGCGTGTTTCTAATATTTTTGGCTATTCGTCCGTTACTACAAAGGGGCAAACCAAACTGAGCCTCAATGCAAGCTACTGGTTGCCTGACAATACTTTTCATTACACAGCATCAATAGCTTATTATAATTATCCTTATGACTTTTATGGCATTGGCAACAATACCCGTGCAGCCGATGTACAGCACGTTTCAGAAAAGAGATACAAGGCGACTTTTAATGGAGAGAAGAAGCTCGGCGACTACGTATACATTGGTTATGTATCGGGGTTTTTAAAATACTTTTATCAGTATACCTTAAACCAGGAATTTATATTGCACAATAACCCGAATGTGGAAGACCGGCATGGCGGCGCTAATCTTTACATAGGCCCCAGCTTTACTTATGATAGCCGGAACAACAATACGTATACTACCAGCGGCATGATTGTAAATGCTTATTACAACTTAATGCATGGCGTTTATACTAACAACAGCTATGAGGGTGGTTTTTTTAATATTGAATATTCGCAGTTTTTTTTGCTGGCAAAACCGCTGGTTTTAGGGCTTGATATACAGGAACAAAGCCTCACAGGCGGGAGGTCGCCGTTTTACTTGTTGCCAGAGATGGGCAGCGACGAAATGATGCGCGGTTATTACGAAGGCCGTTACCGCGACAGAAACTTTATTGCCGGGCAAACAGAGTTACGCTACCGCTTTAGCAAACGGTTTGGCTTAGCCGGATTTGTAGGTACAGGCGAAGTATTTCATTCCGACTTTAGCGCCGCTCAATTAAAACCTAATTATGGCGGTGGCATCCGTTACTTTTTTGATGTGCAAAAGGGCCTTACCATCCGAATGGATTACGGGGTTGGTGCAAAACCAACCGGCGAGGCAAGAGAAAGCGGACTATATATTGCGCTGGGAGAATCGTTTTAAGAAGTCCATAGTCGATGGTCCATAGTCCATAGTTTTTCGATCCAGTCTTGCTATGGACTATGGACCACCGACTATGGACTTCCCCTATATTTTCACCAAAAAATCTTCCTTCGCCTGCCCCGGTTTAAAAAACACCAGGCCTATCCAAAACAGGTCGATAGTTACAGTCACTTTTGGATTTGCTTTTATTTCGGTCCAGGCTTCTTTCATACCATGGCTCCAGTAAATGTCATCAAAAATAAGCAGGGTGTTTTCGTGAACTTTTGGCAGGCACCATTCAAAATACTTTAAAGTGGCTTCTTTTTGGTGATTGCCATCCACAAAAACAAAATCAAGCTGGCTTAAATTATTTATCACATCCGGTAGCGTATTGTCAAAATTGCCGGTTAATAGCTTAACATCATTTATCCCCGCTTTTTTAAAAGTTTCAGCGGCTACTCCGGCAGTTTCAGGGCAACCTTCAAGCGTATAAACATTAGCTGCAAGCGAAGCTTTTTGCAGATAGAGGGTTGTAATCCCCAGGCAGGTTCCCAATTCAATAATGTTGTGCGGGTTTAAATCGGCTACTAATCTGTATAGCAATTGCGCCAGTTTGGGAGGCTTCAGTGCGTTGTGCGCAATAGCGCTTATTTTTTTTTGCCGGTTATTATTTACGTGCGATCCGGCGCCCAGGTCGGTTATGGTTATAATTCTATTGTCAATTAATAGCTGTTGCCGCAGGTACTCCACCTCGTTATATACTTTTTTGGCATCAAAATCGTAAATTACATTATCAACCAGTCGATAAACAAATGGTGAGTGAATGCCATGCCTGTTTTTTGCCTTAAAACGATGAAGCAGGTAGTCTTTTGCGAACCTTAAATTGAACATGGCTGTAAAAATATATAAAGGTTTAGTATTTTAGTGGGACAGATATGATAAATCCAACAGAAGTTACTTCATTAATACGTTTACTGGATGATCCGGACGGGGAAATATTCGATCATGTGCATCAAAAATTATTATCATTTGGCACCGAAGCAATTGACTACCTGGAAATGGCCTGGGAAGAGGCGTTTGACCCGGTACAGCAGGAGCGGATTGCCAACCTGGTACACGAAATTCAGTTTGGCATCGTAAAAAACGATTTAAAGCTTTGGCACCAGGGCGGCGCTTTTGATTTACTGCAAGGCATACTGATCATTAACCGTTATCAATATCCAGATCTTGACGAACAAAAAGTAATCAACCAGGTAGAAGCAATAAAACGCGACATCTGGATACAGATGATGAACGAAGCGAGCCCGGCAGAGCAGATCAAACTGATCAATCATGTTTTTTATAACATTTACGGTTTTAGCGGCAATACCGCTAATCACCTCGATCCTCAAAATAGCTATTTGAGCCAGGTTTTAGAAACCAAAAAAGGCAACCAGATCTCTCTTGCAATAATTTATTCCATCATCGCTCAAAAATTAGATATCCCTGTGTATGGTGTAAACCTGCCGCAACATTTTATTTTGGCTTATATGGATGAAACGCTTCAAAATGAGTTTGAAGGTGGTATTTTGTTTTATATCAACGCCTTTAATAAAGGGTTCATTTTCGGCCGCAGGGATGTAGATATGTTTTTAAAACAGTTGAACTTAAAATTTGACAAGCAATTTTATGAACCCTGCTCAAATACAGACATTATTAAACGGGTAATACGCAATTTAATAAGTGCCTACGAACACTCGGGGTCAATAGAGAAGGTTGCGGAATTGAATGAATTGTTAGGGATAGTGGACGAACCACCTATGACTTCCAGATCTTCTGAGACAATTTACAAATAGAATACTGATGGATTGTAAAATTTTATTTTATAAAACGATCCATTTTACTTTTTTGATAAAGTAAATTTAAGACATGAAACTACAGGTAATACAGGATAGTAAGGGAAAGGCAACGGGGGTATTTATTCCTCATAGTGAATGGAAAGTGTTAAAAAAGCGACACAAAGATTTGGAAGAACCGGAAAATGATGAGCCTGCAAAAGAAGAGGTTTGGGATGGCATACGTGAAGCTTTTAAAGAAATGAAACTTATTAAAGATGGTAAATTAAAAGGAAGGCCTATTTACGAGTTATTGGATGAATTATAAGTTTATAACTATTCCGCGTTACTGAGGCTCATATTAAAAGCCTATTAATTCTCCTTTAAGGAGCCAAAAACCCATTCTCATCCAACCAGTTCTTGCACCAGTCGAACCATTTATCTTTGCTTTTGGAATTATTTAGTCCAAAACCATGGCCGCCAGCTTCAAAAATGTGCATCTCGGCTTTCACTTTAGAATTGAGCAAAGCATCGTAAAACATCAGGCTGTTTTGTACAGGTACCACATTGTCATCTTCGGCATGTACTAAAAACGTTGGTGGGGTAGTAGCAGTTACCTGTTTTTCGTTGCTGTAAAGTTTAAGCTGTGCAGCCGTAGGATTTTTACCCAATAAATTTTCACGGGACCCTGCATGGGCCATTGGGCCAAACGATATCACCGGGTAAAGCAGCATCATAAAATCGGGGCGAACGCTGATGTTGTCCTTGTCCTCAACTACCAGATTATCAAAATGAGTTCCTTCGGTTGATGCCAGGTGCCCACCGGCCGAAAAACCTATAATGCCTATTTTATCGGATTTTAATCCCCATTCCGCAGCATGTTTGCGTACCAACAAAACTGCCTGTTGTGCATCCTGCAGCGGGCCTATGGTTTTATCAACCATAATTTCGTCGCTTGGTAAACGGTATTTTACTACAAAAGCGGTTATACCAATTGTATTAAACGCTTTTGCAATGCTTGCGCCCTCATTTTCCATAGAGAGCCCCGAGTAACTACCACCCGGGAAGATAAGTACGGCCGTACCATTCGCCGTGCCTTTTGCCGGCAGGTAAGGTATTATGGTTGGGATGCTTACAAAGGTTATCCAATCCTTATCGTGTTTTTCGATGTATGAAGCCGGAGCAGGTTTAGAGTTAGGAACACCATTTGGATATAAAGGAATAGGCTTTTCCTGGGCGTGAGCAAAAATTGCCGTGGTTATAAGCGTTAAGGCACACAAAATTATTTTCATGATTATGGGGCTAAGAATATTTTAAATTTTAGGAGACGGAAATCTTCTAAAATAATTATATACCAACTACTAACGTAATCAAACTAATTACTGGATATCGGAGACGCAAAGTATGCGCCTCTGCAACCATTCAACTAATCAACTCAATCAACCACTAACTCTTCGGCCCACCAAACTCCATCAAATAGGCTTTCAAAAAGTCGTCCAGGTCGCCATCTAACACTGCTGCTGCATTGGATGTTTCATGATCTGTACGCAAATCTTTAACCAGCTTGTAAGGATGTAAAACATAGTTACGGATCTGTGATCCCCACTCTATCTTTTTCTTATTACCCTCTATCAGGTTTGTTGCTTCCAGCCGCTTGCGCATTTCTGCTTCGTACAATTGCGACTTCAACAAACGGATTGCATTTTCCTTATTTTGAAGCTGTGAGCGCGATTCCTGGTTTTTGATGATAATGCCCGATGGCTTGTGGTACAATCGCACTGCCGTTTCAACCTTGTTCACATTTTGACCTCCGGCGCCCCCCGAGCGGAAAGTTTCAAATTCAATATCGGCATCTTTTACTTCGATATCGATAGTGTCGTCAACCAAAGGATAAACATAAACCGAAGCAAATGAGGTATGGCGTTTGGCGTTTGAATCGAATGGTGATATTCGTACCAAACGGTGCACGCCGTTTTCACCTTTTAAATAGCCATAAGCAAAGTCGCCTTCTATTTGTAAGGTAACCGTTTTAACGCCGGTAACATCACCTTCCTGAAAATCCTGTTCGGTTACTTTGTGCCCGCTTTTTTCGGCCCACATTATATACATACGCATCAGCATCCCGGCCCAGTCGCAGCTTTCAGTACCGCCAGCGCCGGCTGTAATTTGTAAAACAGCGTTAAACTGATCTTCTTCGGCAGAAAGCATGTTTTTAAATTCAAGCTCCTCGACGGCTTTTATCGCGGTATTATATTGTTCCTGCATTTCGGCTTCGGTAGCATCGCCTGCCTGGAAAAATTCAAACATCACCCCCGCATCATCAACCACGGCTACTACCTTTTGGTAGGCGTCGGTCCAAACCTTTTTTACTTTTATGGATGCCAAAACCTTTTCGGCTTCTTTAGGATGATCCCAAAAATTGGGCCCAATGGTTATATCCTGCTCTTTTTGTAGTGCATCGAGTTTTTTATCGATGTCAAAGATGCCTCCTCAGGGAAGTAACTCTATCCCTTAAATCCTGAATCTGTTCTTTAGTCATTTGGCAAATATAGTAGTTTGGGTGAGAGAAGTTATAAGGTTGTAATGTTGAAATATTGTAAGGTTGTTTTTTATCAAACAAAAAGGGCTGCAAAGTTTAACTTTACACCCCTTTTTCTCTATGCAATATCGAACACTGAATACGGAATATCGAATTATGAAGTTGAACCTTCAAGATCCATCATTCGATGTTCGGTATTTATTACTTTACGCAATCATCATCTGGTTAACCAGGCCATTCAGATCTGAGTGATTGCCGTTTAATTTTGACAGCAGGTTACCCAATCCAAAGTCTTTATTCTGTTCGTTTTTCGATTGCTTTATCAATTCTGTCATAACCGGGCGTATCAATGAATTAGACGTTGCCAAAGCTGCAGCAGGTTCAATGCCATAAAAATTATTGAGTTTATTGGCAAATTTGTTTACGATGCTCGACGTCAGTGAATTGTTATAAATGCCCGAAAACTGAAAAAACCTTACCAGCTCAGATAACCTTCCCGTCTCCATTTGCCCTTTTAAAACTTCAATAATTGAGCTTGAAGCTTCGTTGATAACCGCTTCATGATATTTTACCGGTATAGCCGGGTTGTCAATAACTGCCGTCCCGGCGTTATTTTTGACAAGCAAATAAAGTTTTTCGAACATACAGTTTATGTTTAAAGCCGATTAATAAAATGATGATAAATGATAGATTTATTTATCATCACCACAAATATACCAATTAAATATTTTTAAACTCAAAAAAAAATGCAAATTCTGTTGAAAATATGACAATTCGCTTATTGTAAAACAAACACTATGTATACCGTGTTGTTTTAACACTAACAGGTAATATTTTAGATTTAATATTGACCTATGTTTTAACTTGCTATTTTTGCTTAAAACCAATTCAATTATGCTGCCAAACATTGATTTTACCACCACACAGTCGTACAAATATTTAGCCGACCATTACATTGATATTGTATCAAAAAGCCTGAAAGAGCTTTTTGAAATTGACAATCAGCGTTTTACTAAATTTTCGCTTCAGTTTGAGGATATATTGCTCGATTATTCAAAAAATCGTATCGATGATGAAACGATTGCGCTGTTGATGCAATTAGCCAGGGAGTGTTCAGTAAATAAGGCAATTGAGGCCATGTTTTCGGGCGAGAAGATAAACGTTACCGAGGGCCGGCCTGTGTTGCATATTGCTTTACGCAACAGGAGCAACACACCAATTTTAGTTGATGGAAAAGATGTAATGCCTGATGTGAACCAGGTGCTTGACCAAATGAAAACCTTCAGCGAAGAAATTATATCGGGCAAGTGGAAGGGTTATACCGGCAAGGCAATAACTGATGTTGTAAATATCGGTATTGGCGGCTCGGATTTGGGCCCGGTAATGGTTACCGAGGCTTTAAAAGCTTATAAAAATCATTTAAACATGCACTTCGTATCAAACGTTGATGCTACACATATAGTTGAAACTTTAAAAGAAGTAGATCCGGAAACTACGCTTTTCCTTATCGCATCAAAAACCTTCACCACGCAGGAAACCATGACCAATGCACATAGCGCACGTGATTGGTTTATAAAAAGCGGCGGTAAGGATGGGGATGTGGCCAAGCATTTCGTGGCCCTTTCAACCAATACCGAAGGCGTTGAAAAATTTGGTATAGATACCAAAAATATGTTTGTGTTTTGGGATTGGGTTGGCGGCCGTTATTCTTTATGGAGCGCTATAGGCTTGTCGATAGTATTAAGTGTAGGCTATGAGAACTTTACGGAGCTACTGGCCGGCGCACATGCTATGGACAATCACTTTAAATCTGCCGAATTTGAGCAGAGCCTGCCGGTTGCTTTGGCTTTGGTAGGCATTTGGTACAATAACTTTTTTGAGGCCGAAACAAATGCCATATTGCCATATGATCAGTACATGCACCGCTTCTCCGCCTATTTCCAACAAGGCGATATGGAAAGTAATGGTAAACATGTGGACCGTAATGGCAAAAATGTTGATTACTCAACCGGGCCTATTATATGGGGCGAACCCGGCACCAATGGACAGCATGCCTTTTATCAATTAATACACCAGGGCACTAAATTAATCCCCTGCGATTTTATAGCTCCGGCGCAATCATATAATCCGCTTGGGGAGCATCATGATTACCTGCTGTCGAACTTTTTTGCACAAACCGAAGCTTTAATGAATGGCAAAAGCCATGATGAGGTTGTTGCCGAATTGAAAAAATCGGGCAAAACAGATGCAGAGATTGAAAAACTGGCCCCATTTAAAATGTTCGATGGTAACAGGCCAACTAACTCTATCCTGCTGAAAAAAATAACACCGCGCAGCCTGGGTTCGCTGATTGCCATGTACGAGCATAAAATTTTTGTACAGGGCATTATCTGGAACATTTACAGCTTTGACCAATGGGGTGTTGAACTGGGCAAGCAACTGGCCGTTAAAATACAAGGCGAATTAAAGGATGACAGCGAAGTAACTACACACGACTCATCCACTAATGCGTTAATTAACCAATATAAGGCCTGGCGGTAGACTGTTTCGGAGCAGAGCCAGATAAAGTAAATCCGAAATCGAACATCCGAAATCAAAAGCGAATCATTTTACATCCGCTTAACACTATTCCCATAAATTGCTGTTAAACTTGCAGCAGTGAAACTACCACACACATATTGGATGATAACCATATCAACCGTGTGTGGTAGCTTCATTACCAAAAGACAATCATACTGAATGAAAATAGGAATAGTTTGTTATCCCACCTTCGGTGGAAGCGGGGTTGTTGCTACTGAGCTGGGCAAAGGCCTTGCCGACCGCGGTCACCAGGTTCACTTTGTAACCTATAATCAACCGGCACGATTAGATCTGTTTTCTGAAAATTTGTTTTATCACGAAGTATCCGTTTCTAATTACCCTCTTTTTGATTTTCCACCTTATGAACTTGCCCTGGCAAGCCGTTTAGTTGATGTAGTGCGTTTTGAAAAACTGGATATACTGCATGTACACTACGCTATTCCACATGCTTCTGCGGCGTTTATGGCCAAGCAGATATTGATGACCTACGGCATTTACATACCGGTAGTGACAACATTGCATGGTACCGATATTACACTGGTAGGTAAGGACAGGACATTTAAACCGGTAGTTACTTTTTCTATCAACCAATCAGACGGTGTTACCGCCGTATCGGAGCATTTAAGGGGCGATACCTATAAGTTTTTTGAAATTGAGAACGATATTAAAGTAATACCTAACTTTATCGACCTTACACGCTTTAGCCTTAAAGCTAAAGATCATTTTAAGAAAGCAATAGCGCCATTCGGCGAGAAAATAATTGTACATACTTCAAACTTCCGTAAAGTAAAACGTACACAGGATGTAGTTAAAATATTTGCAAAGCTGGTGAAGAGCATTCCGTCAAAGCTATTGATGGTTGGGGATGGAGGCGAACGATCATACTGCGAACAATTATGCCGCGATTTAAACGTTTGGGGCGATGTGCGTTTTTTAGGAAAACAAGATGCTATTGAAGAGATCTTGTCGGTATCTGACTTGTTTTTAATGCCATCCGAATCGGAAAGCTTTGGTTTGGCGGCATTGGAAGCTATGGCTTGTAAAGTACCGGTGATCAGTTCAAATACAGGTGGCTTACCCGAGCTTAATGTAGATGGCGTAACCGGTTTTTTGAAAGATGTTGGCGATATAGATGGGATGGCCGAAAAAGCGATTTATATCCTGGAAGATGAAACACGGCTGCAACAATTTAAAGACAACGCCCTGGAACGTGCCAAAGAATTTGACCTGGCTAATATTCTCCCCGAATATGAAAACTATTATAAAGAAGTAATTGAGCGCTGTAAGGAAAAAGCTGTTTAAATAAGATGGTTAAAGGATAAAGGTGAAGGGTAAAAGGTTTGCCTTTGAACGCGCTTGATCTATTGAGGAACACTCTTTTATAGGAACCTAAAAACAAGTGACTTGCCGATGGGAGAGGATGTTAAAAACCCGGAAATTACCAGTTTTCGATACTTAATCCGTCAATTTCATTAAAGTGTTTATCCCTCGTAATTAGTATAAGTCCATATTGCTTTGCTAAGGTGGCTATCCAAATATCATTTTCAGGGATCGGTTTACCTTTTTCTTAATGAAGCTTTAATTATTCCATAAGCTGTTGCGGTATCATCGTCTGTATTCAAAGTTTGATACTGATTTGAGATTTCCTTTATATTGTTAACGTTTGCCTGAATATTTTTTGAATATTGAGCGCCATAATAAAGTTCACCTAATACGAAAATAGGGATATAAATTTCATTTGCTTCAATTTTATCCGCTAAGTTTTTCTCCCCATTAAGCCACGCGGCAATAATGTTTGTATCAAGCAATACTTTATTTCCAATCATCAGGATTAATTTGCTCACAACCCTTTTCAATAGCAGTTGTCATCAATAAGGTGTCTTCTTTTGAAATAAGCCCCAAAAAATCATGTGCGCTTTTTTGCTTTTTTGCTTTTTGGGGTTTTAAGGTCTTTTCAATTAATGCTTCTATTTCCATCAAAACGGCATCGCTGTTTATTTTAAGTACAGTTTCGATAATGTGTAATTTTTTTGCCTCTGAATACATAATATCAAAATTAGAGAATATCCTACAGAATAAAAATACTTTACCTTATCCTTTCACCTTAACAAAAGCTATTCTGCAGCAGTAAATTTTAAACAAACGGGGTTGCCAATTTCAATTTTAGCGCCGGTTCTGCTTATTTTGCCTGTATTTTTATCGATCTTATAAATAAAAATACTGTCGCTGTCCTGGTTGGCAGCTACTAAAAAGTTACCTGAGGGATCAATCGCAAAATCACGTGGATTTTTGCCATAGCTTGATTCACGTTGAACAAAAGTTAGTTCACCACTTTCCTGGTCAATAGCATAAACCGAAATATCATTAGTTTCCAAACGGTTAGAGGCATATAAGAACCGGCCATCCGGAGAGATGTGTATAGCTGCTCCGGCTGTTTGTCCTTTAAAGCCGTCGCTTAGTAAAGTAATAGCTTGTTTTTCTTTAAGCTTGCCATTATCATAATCAAAAACATGTACGTTTGATCCCATCTCGGTAACCAGGTATACATGTTTTTTATCATTCCCAAAAACAATATGACGTGGCCCGTCACCATCCTTAACACTTACAAAAGCAGGTGTTGCCGGACTTAAAGGCTGTGGATGCGAAGCATGGTACCGCTCAATGTTCACCTTATCGGTTCCTAAATTGCTATATAACAGGTATTTTTCATCAGGAGACAATACACCGGTATGCACATGCGGGCCTTCCTGGCGTTCTTTGTTAACACCATGGCCTTCATCCTGCAAAACCTGTGAAGGCGCACCAAGGGAGCCATCTTTATTTATAGGTAAAACGGACAGACTGCCGCTGGAGTAGTTAGCAACAAATGCATTTTTTTGGTCCTTATCAACCGAAATATAACAAGGATCGGCACCAGCTGATGACTGTTTATTGATAAATACCAGCTTGCCTTGCTTTGGTTCAAAGGTAAACGAGCTTACTTCGCCATTTTTGCCGGTTTCATTTACCGCATAAACAAACTTGTTATTATTGGCTACGGTAAGGTATGATGGATTATCTACACCATCAATTTCATTAAGATAAGCCACTTTGCCGGTTTCGACATAAAAGCGGTAAACATAAATACCTTTACTTTTGCCTTTAGTGTAAGTGCCAATCAGCAGGTCATAAGTAGAAGGTGCGGTTTTTTTATGCTGTGCATAAATAAACACCGGAAACAGAAGCGAAATTATTAAAAGAAATTTTCTCATTGCAACATAATTTGGTTATTGGCTGCAAGATAGTAATTTGGTGGGAAAAGTAGAGATTAGAGGTTGGAGTTTAGAGATTAGTAAAAAATTAAATGAGTAGAGATTGGAGTTTAGAGGTTAGAGATAGTTAAAAAATTCTTTAAGCTTTCCAAAACTAATCACTAACCTCCAACCTCTAATCACTTAAATCAAATGCTTCAACTGAATTACTTCACTTTCTTCCAGGTAGCGCCAGCGGCCGCGGGGTAGGTCCTTTTTAGTTAGGTTGGCATATACCGCCCTGTCAAGCTTTACTACCTCATAGCCCAAATGCTCGAACATGCGGCGTACAATGCGGTTTTTGCCGCTGTGTATCTGTATACCTACTTCTCTTTTTGATCCTCCGGCAACGTACGATATGGAATCTGGTTTTATTAAACCATCTTCCAGCTCCAAACCAAAGCCAATTTTGTTCATATCGCCCTGGGTAAGGCTTTTATTAAGCTCAACCTGGTATAATTTAACAATATTATTTTTAGGATGCGATAGCTTATCAGCAAGGTCACCATCATTGGTCATTAAAAGCAATCCTGTAGTATTCCTGTCTAAACGGCCTATCGGGTAAATGCGCTCTTTGCTGGCTTTTTCAACCAGGTGCATTACGGTACGGCGTTCTTGCGGGTCCTCGGTAGTGGTTATATAATCCTTTGGTTTATTTAATAACACATAAACCATCTTTTCGCGCTTAAGCAATTCGCCGTTATAGCGTATTTCATCTTTCTGTGGATCAACCTTATGCCCTAATTCATTAATCACCACACCATTTACTGATACCACACCGGCGGTGATCAGTTCATCGGCCTTACGGCGGGAACAAATACCTGCATTAGAAATATAACGATTAAGCCTTATTAAGCCCGTATCTTTACTTTCAACCACTTTTTTACGGCCCCGTAAAGTTTTTGCAGGGGCATCGCGGTCGGGTGTTATTTTATCGTAGTTTGATTTTGAACGTTGTGGACGGTCGGCATTGAATGATTTTTCATCATCGCGTTTTTTAAACCCACCTGCTGTTGATGGACGGCCAGCGAATTTTTTATCGCCTGTTCTTTCACCGCCTGAACTCCTTTTAGGCCTGTCGCCAGAACCAGATGAGCCTGAGGGCGCTTTATCACGCGATTGGTATGGTTTCTTTTCGCCCGATGCTTCCCACGAAGAATTTCTTTTTGGCCGCTCTTCAGAACCTGAACCAGCTGCTGATCTGCCGCGTGATTGAAATGGTTTTTTATCGCCGGTTCTTTCACCGCCGAAGCTTTTTCCCGGCCTGGGGTCGTTATCGGTTATTCGGCCTGTATAGGGCCTGCCTTTGGGGGCGAATGACCTTTTTTCGCCCGATGATTCTCCGCTATCGGCCGGTCTGCCAGTATAAGGCCGGCTTTTGCCTGAAAAGGATTTCTTTTCGCCCGGGCCGCCGCTAAAGCTGCTTGCGGGCTTATCGCCGTATGATGGTTTGCTTCCGGATGCTGAAAAAGATCTTTTTTCACCTGGCCGTTCACTGCTATATTTTTTTGATGTGCCTTTGTTTTCAGTTTGATCAGAACCGGATGAGGAATTGCCTCTTGATGAGGTTGATCTTTTTGGCCTATCATCGGCTTTATTAGCCCTGTTTGATGATCTGCCGGACTTGTCGTCCCGACTGTTCCGTGGTTTCTTAAATACCATAATTTTTAATTTGCGCTTTCGCAGCGTGAGGGTCAAAGTTAGGGTTTTTTGAGGGATAATTATAATTTTTTTGCCTGGTTCAAAATGTAGGTTTAACCACTTTTAAACACAGTTTTTGAACCGAGAACCAGTCTTTTCAAAAGTCGCAAAAAGCTAAGTATTTGATAATGTGCTCCATATATCATACCTTTGCGGCACATTCTACCAAATGTATATTTATGGATAAAAAAGAAATGACTAAGAAACACTTAATTACGTGCTCCGTAATGGTGGTGATGGTTATCATTTCAGCGCTTAATATTTATAGTACAAAGGCCGGTATAAGGGTCAAAAAATCTGTAAAATTAAGTCCTCGCATCTCAAAGTTTATTTTTAAAAATACTGATGCTGTAAATGATTTTAGCTTCGCTAATGAAGCTTTACCCGTTAACGATGTCACTGTAAACCGTCGGCTGCAGCGTTCGCTGTGGAAGCACGATTACAAACATGTTCAATCAAATGTTCTGCAAAATAAGGCAGAAAGATTATTCCCCATTATTGAGCCTATTTTAAAGGCCTACGGCATTCCCGACGATTTTAAGTACATTCCTTTAGTTGAGTCGGGCTTTGGCGAAGGCACATCTGTAAAAGGCGCTAAAGGGCTTTGGCAATTTATGCCGGGCACTGCACGTACTTATGGCCTTAGGGTTGGGCATGGAATTGATGAACGTACCAATGTTCGTAAATCAACCATTGCGGCTTGCAAGTACATTAAAGAGCTGTATGGCGAATTTAATAGCTGGGTTTTAGCTGCTGCTGCCTACAACAATGGTGAAATTAAACTGGAAAAAGCTATTAACAGGCAAAATGAGGACAATTACTTCCGAATGCATTTAAACCGCGAAACCGGGGCATATGTGTATAACCTTATCGCTATGAAAGCTATTATCAGTCAGCCCAAAAGGTATGGCTATAAAAATTATTTTAAATTAAATAATATTCCGTCGACGGCGCAGCTGCTGGCGATAAACTAAGGTTCGGTTTTTTTTGAATCAACCACAAGTAAAATTATATTACGGAGCACTTTAGGCCGATCTTCCCAGCTGGAAGACCGGCCTTTTTTTGCGTATATTTGCCGGGAATTAATTAGTGAATTATTGAGTTAGTGATTTAGTGAATGGGGGCAATTAATTAAGTGTTAATCAAATGGTTTTGTATAGTAAGCGATTGATTTACTGTGTACACCGCTTCAAATTAACACGCCATTCAAAATCACTAACTCACTAATTTACTAACTCACTAATTAAAAAGCATGATTACAAAATCTATCGACCTGGGTGAGCAGAATGAAGTTGAAGTTTACGGGGCCAGGGTACATAATTTAAAAAATATCGATGTTTCTTTTCCGCGTAACCAGCTGGTTGTAATAACCGGGTTAAGCGGCAGCGGGAAATCGTCATTGGCGTTTGATACCATTTATGCCGAAGGGCAGCGCCGTTATATGGAAACCTTTTCGGCTTACTCGCGCCAGTTTATGGGCGGTATGGAGCGGCCGGACGTTGATAAAGTTTCCGGATTGAGCCCTGTTATTGCTATCGAACAAAAAACCACCAGTAAAAACCCGCGTTCTACAGTTGGTACCATTACTGAGATCTACGATTTTATGCGCCTGCTCTTCGCCCGCACAGGCGAAGCATATTCCTATGTGAGCGGCGAAAAGATGGAGCGCATGTCTGAAGATCAGATCCTGAAAACCATATTCGAGAAATTCGACGGACAACCCATAAACATTTTGGCTCCTGTTGTAAAAGCCCGCAAAGGCCATTACCGCGAACTTTTTGAGCAGATCCGTAAACAGGGTTATTTAAAAGTTTGGATCGATGGCGCTATTGCGGATGTAGAGCCAAAAATGCAGGTTGACCGTTACAAGATACATGATATCGATATTGTAGTAGATCGCTTGCAGGTTAGTGAAAACGACAGTAAAAGACTGTATACATCTGTGCAAACGGCGTTAAAAATTGCTAAAGGAATTATCCGTGTTGCCGATAAGGATAACAACGTAGCCTATTACAGCAAATATCTGATGGACCCGGTTTCAGGGATATCTTATGATGAACCACAGCCAAATACTTTTTCATTCAACTCCCCTTATGGCGCTTGTGAAAAGTGTAATGGCCTGGGTTATATTTTTGAAGTAGATGAAGCGTCAGTAATCCCTAATCCCAAACTAAGCATTTTAAACGGTGGCCTTGCCCCGCTTGGCGAATACCGCGAAACCTGGATCTTCCAGGTATTAAAAGCGCTTGCAAAAAAATATGAGTTCGCATTGTCTACTCCTATTGAAAAGTTGTCGAAAGATCACCTGGATATTATCCTTAATGGGTCAAACGAAATGATCACCGTAGCAGTTGAGTACAACAAATGGAATGTACAAAGCTACCAGGTGAGCTTTGATGGAATCATCCGGATGCTGGAAGAACAGCAGGAGCGCCGCAGTGATGAGGGTATGGATGATATGGAGAACTATCGTGTGTTAAAAACATGCCCAACCTGTGATGGCGCAAGGCTGAAAAAAGAATCGCTGCATTTTAAGGTTGATAACAAAAATATTTTTGAGTTGGCCTGTATGGATATCCGTACCCTGCAGGAATGGTTTGCCAATTTGGAGGATCGCCTAACTGATCGTCAGAATGTTATCGCAAAAGAAATTTTAAAAGAAATACGCGCACGTATTGTGTTTTTGCTGGATGTTGGCTTAAGCTATTTAACACTCGACCGCACAGCCAGGACCTTATCGGGGGGCGAGGCGCAACGCATCAGGCTGGCAACCCAAATAGGATCGCAGCTGATGAATGTGATGTATATACTGGATGAGCCAAGCATCGGCCTGCATCAGCGCGATAATGAGCGGCTGATAAATGCACTAAAAAACCTGCGCGACCTGGGCAATACCGTACTGGTTGTTGAGCACGACAAGGATATGATACTGCATGCCGATCATGTAATCGATATGGGCCCAGCAGCAGGCGTGCACGGTGGTGAAATTGTTGCACAAGGCACCCCGGCCGAATTGATGAAGGCACATACACTTACTACATCGTACATAAACGGTGAGCGTGAAATTGCCATCCCCGAAAAAAGGCGTGAGGGTAATGGTAAAATATTATCCTTAAAAAAAGCTACCGGGCATAATCTTAAAAAAGTCTCGGTTGATTTCCCGTTAGGGAAGTTAATAGGCATAACCGGGGTATCCGGAAGCGGCAAATCGAGCCTGATCACCGAGACTTTATATCCTATACTAAATCATCATTTTTTTAGAGCCAAAAAACATCCCCTTGATTATGAAAAGATTGAAGGGCTGGAACATATCGATAAGGTGATCGAGATTGATCAAACTCCTATTGGCCGTACTCCGCGCTCAAACCCGGCAACTTATACCGGTGTATTTTCGGATATCCGGAATTTATACGTGCAATTGCCCGAGTCGAGGATAAGAGGATATAAACCTGGTCGTTTTTCATTCAATGTAAAGGGCGGCCGTTGCGAAACCTGCCAGGGCGCTGGTTTAAAGGTTATTGAAATGAACTTTTTACCCGATGTGCAGGTGCCTTGTGAGGAGTGCGGCGGCAGGCGCTATAATCGCGAAACGCTTGAAGTACGCTACCGCGGAAAATCCATCAGCGATGTGCTGGATATGAGCATTGAAGATGCTACGCCATTTTTTGAGCATATCCCGGCCATCTATCGTAAGGTTAAAACTTTGTTTGACGTTGGTTTGGGATACATCACTTTGGGTCAATCATCAACCACGCTGTCAGGCGGCGAAGCACAACGGGTTAAGCTGGCAACCGAGCTATCTAAAAAAGATACCGGTAATACCTTTTATATTTTAGATGAACCAACAACCGGCTTGCATTTTGAAGATATTAACGTGCTGCTGGGTGTGTTACAGCAATTGGTTGATAAAGGGAATACCGTACTGGTAATTGAGCATAACCTTGATGTGATTAAGGTAGTTGACCACGTAATTGACCTCGGCCCTGAAGGCGGATCAGGCGGCGGCAAAATATTATTCAGCGGTACCCCCGAAGGGTTGTGCAAGGTTAAGGAAAGCTTTACCGGGCAGTTTTTGAAAAAGGAGATGGGGGTAAAATAATTATATGTACAATTTGTTGTACATATAATTATTAATATATATTTTTATAAAAAAAGTAGAATGCAGGTTACGACTTACACCAGTTTCAGACAGCAGTTAAAGTCCTATTTAGATAAAGTACGGATGAATCATACCCCACTTATTGTCACAAGTGCCAGTGGTGAGGATGTTGTTGTGCTTTCAAAATCCGATTACGAAAGTATGGAGGAAACTTTTTATCTTCTCAAAAGCCCTGCTAATGCGGCAAGACTATTAAAAAGTATTGAGGATTATGAAAAAGGTTTAGGGAAGGAAAGAAGCCTTATTGAAGAATGAAAATAGTTTTTCTGGACCAGGCATGGGAGGATTATCTATACTGGCAAAACACAGATAAGACTATATTGAAAAAAATTAATTCTTTAGTAAAAGAAATTGAACAAGTGCCTTTTGAAGGTAGTGGAAAACCCGAACCCTTGAAACACAATTTAGCCGGATTGTGGTCGCGTAGAATAACTCTTGAGCATAGATTGGTTTATAGAATTGAGAATGGAGCTTTAGTTATTCATCAATGCAGATATCATTATTGATTTAATAGACAAGGAACCACTTCAATAATTATCAATGCATGAGCAACTAAAAAGATACCTCCTACTTAACATCCCCATTTCAAGTGACAAGCTTGATGAAATAGTTAAGCAATTCAAACCCCTATCCGTCAAAAAAAATGCTATTCTTCTTTCGCAGAATGAAACGTGCAACAGGCTTTATTTTGTAAATGAAGGCTGTATCCGTACCTGTTATATCACCGAACAGGGTCACGAAAAATCGCGGCTTATTGCATTTGAAGGAATGATCGCCACCTCATTGTCAAGCTTTATCTCGCAGCAGCCTTCTTTTGAGTTTGTTGATGCCCTGGAAAATTCCGAGTTGCTATATATCAGTCATGCTAATTTTTATAAGCTTTTAGGCGATCTGCCTGAATGGAGGGGTTTTTATCTTAAACTACTTGAATTCGCCTATATCTACCAAAATAAAAAAATTGGAGAACTGGTTACACTTTCAGCTGGTGAACGTTATAATATTTTAATAAAGGAACATCCCGAATATATTCAGCGCCTGTCTAACAAAATTTTAGCTTCCTATTTAGATATTACACAGGAAACGTTGAGCCGCCTGAAATCAAAATAGTGCTTTTTGACATAGATCAATGTTTTATTTATCTGAGCGGCTTAGTTTTGTAATGCCCATTATAAACAAGCCAATAACAAAATGCAATTTGATCCGGAAAATAAAGTAGTACAGCTTTGCTCACAGGGGATGCAGGCCGAAGCAGAAGGTAAAACAGACGAGGCTCACAACCTTTTTCAGCAGGCATGGGATATTGCTGCAAATGATTTTGAAAAGTTTACAGCGGCACATTACCTGGCCCGCGCTCAAAAAGATCAGGATAATGTATTGGAATGGAACCTGAAAGCTTTGAACCATGCTTTTAATATTAAGGATGATGGAATAAAGGGCCATTATCCATCATTGTATTTAAATGTTGGTAAATCATATGAGACGTTAGGAAATATTCAGGAAGCAAATAATAACTATCAATTAGCAGCAAACAGCAGTGATTCTTTACCGCCGGGTAAATACAGTGATATGATACGCATGGGTATTGCCGAAGGGTTAAAACGAACCGGAACTATAAAATTCAGTAATGATGTATTGGATAGCCTGATCAGCGAATGGTGCGAGCGCAAGGAGTTAAGGCCATTGAGCCTGATTTTACCAGCATACATCGGTAATCTGGGAACCGAAAATGATATCAGTAAACTAATATCGGCATTAAGTTATTTGAGTGCAATCCGTTGTTTGAGTGAGGAAGAGCAGGATGCTGTGGGCGGGTTGATAATGGAATTGTCAGGTGCGTAGTAAAATAAGATTCACGTTAATGTGTGTTTTTTACTAATTCAGTTATCGTTTTCAAAAACTGCTCAATTGGTTTTATTAATGGTTCAACGGTTTCTTTGCTAAAATCAAACATATCACCATAATCACCTTTTTGCCGCCAATCCATTAAGTCAGCGTAAAGCTTTCCTGATTCTTTTTCGATTAATCCTGTTTTAATGAAGTGCAGGTTAAACTGAGTTTTCAACCCGGTATGTGTTTGAGTTGAAATCCCATTCTTTAATAATAAAGCTGATACGGCATAGTAACAAGCATAATATAATCGGTTAATACAAGCATTCCAGCTATCATTTTCAGCTAATAACTTTGCATCATTTATAGCTTCAACGGCTTTTGAAAGACGGTATTCAATATAATCCGGTTTGAAATCGCTCACAATATAATTCCATTTTGTTTAACCGCGTGATATAACGGGGTGACGGATAATCTTGTGTTCCAGTCTTCTTTAGCATAAACAAAAGTTGAAATTGGCTCACCGGTTTCTAATTCCAGATCGTATAAGTTATGTCTGAATACTTGTTCTTCCGTTAAGGAAACCGTTGATTTATCTAATAATATTAATACATCCCAATCGGAATCTTTTTTTGCTTTACCTGTAGCTCTTGACCCATACAGTATAGCAACGGCAGTTGGATCAGTCTGCTTTACAACATTTTTAATCTGGTTTAAAATTGTATTGTGCTGGCTTTTCATTTAATACAAAAATAAATAATAAATACGGGAATACTTAAATTATGAATATGGGTTCAATACCGGGTTTGTTGATTTTAAAAGAGAAGTCTTTTATCCAAACAAAAAGCATAAATATTAACTTTATGCAATATGCTGCCACTATTAACTGCCCCCCAGATCCGCGAAGCTGATGCTTATACCATAGCCAAGGAACCCATTACTTCCATCGATTTAATGGAACGTGCATCAAAGGCCTTTGTAGGGTGGTTTGTGAATCATTTTCCCGACAAAAAGCAATCGATAACCGTTTACTGTGGCACAGGCAATAACGGCGGCGATGGCTTGGCTATTGCGCGTATGCTCAATGACCATCAGTATAAAGCCCTGAATGTTAAGATCGCCCGCTTTTCTAATAAGTCCACGGATGATTTTAATACCAATCTGAAAAGAATAGAGCAAAAAGAAATTTCTATATCCGGGATTATGCCTGGTGGGCAGTTCGCTGATGAGGAAAGCCATATTATTATAGATGCTTTATTAGGCAGCGGGTTAAATAAGCCACTCGAAGACGATTATAAAAGATTAGTTAATCATCTTAACGGTTTAAACAAAACAGTGGTTGCAGTTGATGTCCCTACCGGTTTTGTTACTGATGGAGAAGTTTCGCCCGATGCTGTTGTTTTAAAAGCCGATTTGGTGATCACTTTTCAGCAGCCGAAAATTAATTTTTTACTGCCTGAGTCTGGTCCATACATTAAATGTATGGAGGCGGTGAATATTGGGATTGATGAAAAGTTTGTAAGGTCGCTTAACTCACCGTATCAGCTGGTAGAAGAGACTGATATTCGCCGGATGCTAAAACCGCGTCACCGCTTTAGTAATAAAGGTTCTTACGGACATGCGCTCATTGTTGCAGGCCAGGCAGAAACCATGGGTGCAGCCTTGTTGTGTTCTGCGGCATGCGCATACGCTGGTTCGGGATTAACAACAGCCTGTGTGCCGCAAAGCGGGCTCAATGCCTTAAATAGCTACCTGCCCGAGGTTATGGCGATAGTAAGGCATGATATGGAATTGCCCGTAATTGAGTGGGATAAGTTTAATACAATGGGTATTGGCCCCGGGCTGGGTACAGATGATATGGCCCTGGCTTTTTTTACTGATATTTTAACCAACTATAATAAGCCGGTGGTTATTGATGCTGATGCACTCAATTTATTGGCCACACATAAAGAGCTTTGGGCCCAAATTCCTGAAAATAGTGTTTTAACGCCCCACATGAAGGAGTTCGACAGGCTTTTTGGCGAGCATAAAAGTTGGTGGCAACGTATGAAAACCGGTATTAAAAAAGCACAGGAGCTTAAACTTTGTATCCTATTAAAAAACGATTACACATTAATTATATCCCCGCAAGGTAAAGTATATTTTAACCCGACAAGTAACCCGGCTATGGCCAGTGGCGGCATGGGTGATGTGCTTACGGGTATAATAACCTCTTTACTGGCCCAGCAATATTCATCAGAAGAAGCATGTATAACCGGCGCTTATATACATGGCAAAGCCGGTGATGAGCTGGCTTTACCAAGCCGGATGAATGTGGTGTTACCCGGCCAGCTCGCTGCCCGTTTACCGGTTACCATGGCAAAGTTAATGGCATAAAAAAACGGTTGTAAGTATTGTACAGCCGTTTTCAAATTAACTATTAACTGATCTTATAAAGAACAAAATACTCGAATCATAAATTGAATACGATAATGAGAATACTGATATTCCCAATATTAAGTATCCAAACCTTTTACATCATATAAGACGTAACACCTATTACCTTAGTTACAAAAAAATTGAGAAAAGGTTTTTTTTGACTGTAAAATTATAATGACTTTTTAAACTGTGCGTATCAAAGCCATTAACCTAACTATAACGTTAGGTGTAAAACAAAAATTGTATTTTAATGGCTGAGAGAAACAAATGAACTACTGCTACAGGCAATTAAAATTTACCTATAACCATCATTTGATCCATTGTAGGGCTGGCGCTGCCGCCGCGGGGCTCAAGTGTTACTGCAAATGCATCTGCAGATATGGAAGCAATGGTTTTCATTTGCTTCATATCAGTAGAATCAGGATTTTCATCAAATACACCCAGGTCAACCGGTTTACCACTTACAAGCGCCCATAATTGGTATTGATGATCTTTGTCGTTTTCGGGCATTTTCATAGCGCCCATATCAATCATCACTTTATGTTTAACCGGGCTCCACGCAACTGTAAGCGCGGCTGACGGTGCTTTAGCGGTTCCCTGTAATTTCAGAAATTTAAAAGAGGCATCCCTGAATATTCCTAATTGATGATCCATCAGGTTTACCCTGTTTGTGAAATGCTGGTTGTTTAGCTGTAAAGCTGCAATCTGTGAGTTTGATTGCTGTAGCTTATTATACATGCTTATTAAAGCTATGGTGCTGGCCAGCAATAGTGCCAGGCATGCCGCAAATGCATATTTATAAAAGCTATTTGTTTTTGCAGCCGGCAAGGCAATGACTTTACCTTTTGGTTCTTCCTTTTTATTGGGAAATGTATTATCGTCGCCTAAGTTAGTAAGTATGCTTCCTAATACTCTGCTGCGTAAATATTCAGGTGCTTCAACTGCATTTTCTTCAGCATATAATTCCATCGACCGCTCAATTTCATCCAGTTCAGCTTTAACGGCCGGATGTTTTGCAGCCATCTCCTCCACCTGCAATTTTTCTTCCGGAGTTGTATCCCCCAAAACATAAAGCTCCAGCACCCCCGATTCTATATATGTTTTTAAGTCTTCCACTTCAATTAAAATGTTTTCTGAGTTGCTGAATAGCCATTCTCAATCTTGTTTTAATGGTACCAAGCGGAATGCCCAGTTCATCGGCTGCCTCCACATGTGTATACCCTTTAAAGTATACCAGGTCAAGTATTGACTTTTGGTCGGGCTTTAGCGTTGCCACCAATTCTTTGATGCCCAGCAGCTCGGGTTTGTAAGCCGTATTCCTTTGCTCGTCTATGAAAGTTACGTTATTTTCGAGCTCCTGGTTTTTATTCTGGTTCTTAAAATCTTTAGATCGGATTTTATCTATTGCCAGGTTACGGGCAATGTTAACCATCCAGGTAAACAAACGGCCCTTTTCAGTGCTATAGCCCGAAAAAGAGTGCCATATTTTTACAAAAGTTTCCTGCAGCACATCTTCTGCAGTAGCGGTATCAATAATTATACGGGATATTACACCATATAATGAAGATGAGTACATATCATAAAGCGCTTCAATAGCAATCTTTTCACGATTTCTCAATGCCAGTACCAACTCATCTTCTGATAGCGATATTTTTCGTTTTTTGCTCAATGGATTGAAGATAAGGAATTGTCAGATTTCAAACAAGTGTTTTTCTGCATGATATGATGAACGAACCAATGGCCCGCTTTCTACATATCTGAAACCCATATCTAACCCAAATTGTTTGTAACGATCAAATTGATCCGGATGTATCCAGTCAATTACGGGGTGGTGGTTACGCGTTGGCTGCAAATACTGGCCTAATGTTAAAATATGAACACCGGCTTCCAGCAAATCGCCCATAGCTTCTAAAACATCTTCCTCTGTCTCTCCCAGGCCCAGCATAATCCCCGATTTAGTGCGTAAGCCTGTTTGTGATACATGTTTTAAACATTCCAGGCTGCGGTCGTACTTTGCCTGTATGCGTACTTCGCGGGTTAGGCGCCTTACTGTTTCCAGGTTATGCGAAACCACTTCGGGCCTTGTTTCCAGCACACGTTCCAGGTTTTCCCAAGCCCCTCTAAAATCAGGCAGCAAAGTTTCCAGTGTAGTTTCCGGGCTTTCCCTGCGTATGGCATTTATTGTTTCGGCCCATGTAATTGATCCCCCGTCTTTAAGATCATCGCGGTCAACCGAAGTAATAACGCAATGCTTTACCTGCATTAGCTTTACCGAGTTTGCCACACGGTTAGGCTCATCTGTATCAACTGCTAACGGGCGGCCCGTAGCTACAGCGCAAAATGAACAGGAACGGGTACAAATATTCCCCAGTATCATAAAGGTAGCAGTACCAGCGCCCCAGCATTCGCCCATATTGGGGCAATTACCGCTTTCGCAAATAGTATGCAGCTTATGTGTATCCACCAGGCCACGCACATGCGCGTATTCCTTACCTACAGGAAGTTTTACCCTAAGCCAATCCGGCTTGCGTTGTGGCTGACTAACAGGAACTACAGGCAAATCAATCATAGTTACAAAAATAGTTAAAAATGTTGTAAAGGCTGAAGAGGTTGTAATTAATGACATTCCCTTAAGAGGTGAAAGGAAAAAGGTGAAAAGTGAAAGGTGTTTTGCAGGGCAAGATTCCGCAATTAACTAACCTCCGATCTCTAATCGCTAATATTAACTAGCCTCTGATCTCTGATCACTGAAATCAACCTCCAATCACTGAAATAGCTTCTTCAACAGATATTTCGCCATGAGAAAGGTCAAGCACACATTCGCCGTCCTTTATTAGCAACAATTGTGGCGATTCATGATACACCCGGAAGTCTTCGGCTATTTGGTTTGACAGGTCGCGGTATTTGATCAGATCTAAAAAATAAAGCGGTAAGCTGCCGGGTAATTTATCCCAGTCAAGCTCAAAGCGCTTTTTCACCATCATGCTGATGGAGCAGCGGGTACTGTGTTTAAAAATTGCACTATAGCCTTGCTGCTGCTTAATACTGTCAATTTGATCTGCCGATTCCAGCGAAGTCCAGTTCATAATAAATTATATACTAATACGATTATAAGATGCAAAGAAACCAAAACTGATGCCAGTTTGGTGCAAGTAGTGAAGAAAATGACATTTTACTGTTACCGGCCAGCCTTAGGATAAGAGCCATAAGCAGGGCACAGTTTATCAGAGCATGATGATATGCTTCCTAATAATAAAGCGATAATAGCTATGTAAATTATACGTTTCATAATCGTTTATACGGAATTTAGCTGTTTAAAGTTTCTGCAAGGTAAGCCATTTTTATGGCAGTAACAGCGCCTTCAACACCTTTATTTCCATGTTTTCCACCAGCCCTATCATCTGCCTGTTGCTGATTATCTGTGGTTAACACACCAAATATAACCGGTTTTGAATATTTTAAAGCAACATTACTGATGCCGTTTGCCACTGCATTACAAATAAAATCAAAGTGCCTTGTTTCGCCCTGGATAACGCAACCCAGGCAAATTACCGCATCCAATTTACGGTTTTTTAATAATATATCAGCACCTGAGGTTAATTCAAAACTGCCCGGAACCGAATAAGTAAAAATATTTTGTGCTAAAGCGCCATGCTCCAATAAGCTTTCATAAGCGCCCTGGTATAAGGCATTGGTAATGGCAGAGTTCCATTCAGCAACCACTATCCCAAAATGATAAGGCGCTGCAGAAGGTACTTCAGTATCAGAAAAGTCAGATAAGTTTTTAAGCTGGGTAGCCATTGAGTAAATTTTAGAATTACGATTTACGAATTTAGATTATTAAATCAGTAATTCACTAAATCAATAATTCACTAATTAATTAAAGTTTTGCTTCTGCCCTGGCAATATATTCGTCAATATTCTGAGCTTGCGGGCTTTCCGGGTAGTCGCTTTTTATTTTTTTGTAAGCTTCATCTGCCGATTTATTATCATTAGTGGCTTCGTAAACCAACCCTAACTTCTTTAAATACATTGGCGAAAGAAATTTATTCTTTGCTTTATCGGCAGCCTTCTTAAAGTAAGTTTCAGCTTTATCATAGTCTTTTAATTCTACGTAAGCATCACCTGTGTTGCCAAGCGCTTCGGCAGCAATCATGCTGTCGTCTCCACGGTAATCGGTTAAATTATCTATTGCCTTACGAAACTCTCCTTTATTTAAATAAGCAGTGCCCAGGTAAAAGTAAGCCAGGTTAGCGGCTTTGGTATTGCTGTAATCACTTATAATTTTTTCGAATCCCGGGTAACCGGCATCACCATTAATAGCTTTGTCCCAATCTTTTTTTGTCCAAAAATCCTGTGCTACATGCATTTGGTTTGATGCAACAATTTCGCGCGGGCCAATATAAAACCGTTGGTAAGCAACATAAACCAATATCATGGCCACAATGGCGCTTGCAATAAATATTAAACTTTTTTGGTTCTCGCGTACAAAATTAGTAGTCTGTCCAAATTTCTTATTTTCTGTTACTACTGTAGTAGGCGCCTGGGTCTTTGACATTTTTATTGTAAAATTAAGTTTGCAAAAATACGTTTTTCAAAATTTTTAGCAATAGCTTTTGAATTAAATATTTCTGTAAGTGATTAGAGGTTAGAGATTAAGAGATTAGATGCTCCGGGTGTCGTTTTTATTGTTAAAAATGATACACTTTATTAGCTGCTACTGTTATGCTTTTTGATTTTTTATGCCTTAATTTTCAGACCAAATAATAACTAATCTCTAATCTCAAACCTCTAACCTCTAAATATCAACCACTAATCACTAAATTTGACCGTGTATTTACAGCAACTATCCGTTATCAATTTTAAAAACTATGCTGAGGCTGGTTTAACTTTTAGCGAGGGGGTAAACGTTTTTACCGGGAATAACGGCGCGGGGAAAACTAATTTGCTGGATGCCATTCATTACCTGTCGCTTTGTAAAAGTTATTTTAACCCTATTGATAGCCAGCAGATAAAACAGGGGGCCGATTTTTTTATTATCACCGGTAATTTTAATAAAAATGGTAACGAAGAGAATGTGGCCTGTGCGGTTAAACGAAACCAAAAGAAACAATTTAAACGAAACAAAAAGGACTACCAGCGGCTTGCCGACCATATCGGGCTGCTGCCTTTGGTAATGGTTTCGCCTTACGATATCAGCATTATTATAGAGGGAAGTGAGGAACGCCGTAAATTTATCGATAATGTGATCTCACAAACTGATAATTCATACCTCGACGAATTGATCATCTATAATAAGGTGTTGGCTAACCGTAACGGGCTCTTAAAGCTTATTGCCGATACCGGCCGTTATGATCCTCATTTATTAGAGGTACTTGATGAGCAATTAACTGCATCAGGTAGTCGCATTTTTGAAAAACGCAAAGCTTTTATGGAAAGCTTTACCGCCATATTTAATAAGCATTACCGCTTTTTAAGCGATGAGGCCGAACAGGTGGAGCTATTATATGAATCGCAATTATTGCAGGATGATTTTACCGCTTTATTAAAAAAGAATATTGAAAGAGACCGCGTGCTTGAACGTACCACTGCAGGAATCCATAAAGATGACCTATTGTTTGCCATTCATGGCATGCCCATGAAAAAATTTGGCTCACAGGGACAGCAAAAATCGTTTTTAATAGCTTTAAAATTAGCGCAATACACTTTTTTAAACCAACAAAATGGGTTTAAGCCATTATTGCTGCTGGATGATATTTTTGATAAGCTGGATGACCTGCGGGTTACCAAATTGATGCAAATGATATCCAATCACGATTTTGGGCAGGTTTTTATTACAGATACCAATGTAAGCCGTGTTAAAAACATTTTTAGTGAAATAGGTGTGGATATCAGGTTGTTTAAAGTAAAGGGGGGCGAAATTGATGCGTAAGGCCAATGATAAATCAATAAAAGAAGCCATTGAGCAAATGCTGCAGGTTTATAAAATTAAACGGCGCTTTGACGAAACTGCTGTAATAGCTTCATGGCCCGAACTGGTTGGAAAGCCTGTAGCCAACAGAACCAAAGAGTTGTTTATTCATGATAAAAAATTATTCCTGCGTATTGAATCATCCGTAATAAAAAATGAGCTGATGCTGATGCGCACACAGATAATTAATAAAATAAATGACGAAGCAAAAGGAATATTAGTTGAAGAGATTATTTTTCTTTAGTCCAGCGGGGGAAAAAGGTTCTGAAATTTAAATCGTCACTCATTCTTGAAAACGCCAGGATAAAGAGCCCCGGCAATATAAAAGCAAGTTGCGCTTCGGGGTGGGTTCTGTAAAGCAATACGGTACCGGCAATTAAAACTATGATTAGCAAAGAGTACAATATATATTTTAGCAGCAGTTTCATAATTACAATTTCGGTTTAATTTAGTTAAGTTAATGCAACATGCACGTTTACTTAACTTTATAAAAATATGCACTTCTTTTCATAAAACCAAATTCAATAAAAACCGGGCGTGGTATTATTAATTTTATACCCGGTTTTTATTGAATTTTTATTAGAACTTTTCGAGTGCCGAGAAAAAGAAATCACCTTCAATTTGTGCATTTTCAGACGAGTCGGAACCATGAATAGCATTGGCTCCTATCGATTCTGCAAATAAATTACGAATAGTTCCTTTTTCAGCTTTTGAAGGATCGGTAGCTCCAATAAGCTTACGGAAATCTTCAACAGCATTATCTTTCTCCAATATAGCCGCAACAATCGGGCCGGACGACATAAAGCTCACCAGTTCTCCATAAAAAGGGCGCTCTTTGTGCACTTCGTAAAATTTACCGGCAGTTTCTTCGCTTAACGCGATGTATTTCATGGCGGTTATTTTAAAACCACCTTTTATTATTTGGTCTAAAATTGCGCCGATATACCCGTTTGCAACCGCATCAGGCTTAATCATAGTAAACGTTTTATTATTTTTCATCAGAATTACTTTTTTTGTTTGTTAAAAATAAAATAGGCACGGAAGGTTTGTTATAATGGCAGTCCATGCTTGCCGGGATTATTGAATTTATCAAAATAGCGGAAATATTTCCCCGCTTATGCTGAAATCGCCGCAAAAGTAGCTTTTTACAATTAAAACATAAAGGGTTTTGCATTAAATTAAGATGCGACATTAACATGCTTGCGTGCCTCACCTAAGTCTTCTCCAAAGGAGAAGGGTTGGGATGAGGCAACCTATGCTAATACCCGAACTCGCATTAAATTAAGATAGCTGTATTTAATTTATTTATTTAGCTTTGCAACTCTTTTTTAAAATTGATGTTAGATTTAGCCTCGCTTACTGAACTTTTAGCGCAGCCTCAAAAAATAGTAATTACTACCCATCATAAACCTGATGGTGATGCTATGGGGTCGTCATTAGGTTTGTATAATTACTTAATACAGCAGGGCCATCATGTAAAAGTTATTACCCCTACCGATTATCCTGAATTTTTGAGTTGGATGCCTGGTAATGAAGAGGTTATTATTTATACAGATCATACCGAAGCAGCAGCAACTCTTATAGCCGATGCCGGCATGATTTTTTGCCTTGATTTTAACGCCCTGGGTCGCATTAACGAAATGGGCGCATTGGTAGGCGAAAGCGGCGCCATTAAGGTGATGATAGACCATCACCTGGAACCTGAAGATTTTGATGATTATCGCCATTGGGACATTAATGCCTGTGCTACTGCCCAATTAGTTTATACATTTATTACCGGGCAGCTTAACCATAAAGAACTTATTAATAAAGACGTAGCCACCTGTTTATATACCGGTATCATGACCGATTCAGCTTCGTTTTCGTTACCAAATACCACTCCCGAAGTACACCGCATAATTGCTGATTTAATGGAAGCGGGTGCAGTGAACTGGCGCATAAATGATTTGGTGTATAATAATTCATCCGAAAGCAGGCTTCGCTTTTTAGGCGCATGCCTTGCAAACGGGCTCGAAGTTTTATATGATTATAATACAGCCATCATATCGGCAAATAAGCAAACGCTTGAGAAGTACAAAGTTATAACCGGAGACACAGAGGGAATAGTAAATTATGCCCTTTCAATATCGGGCATCCGTTTGGCTGCGTTTATAGTTGAGCGTAGTGATAAGGTAAAATTGTCGCTAAGATCAAGGGGCGAGTTTCCGGCGAATGAAATTTGTAAAAAGTATTTTAGCGGTGGCGGGCATCGTAACGCGGCCGGTGGTGTATCAACCGATAGCCTCGACCAGGTTATCAATCAATTTAAATCAATATTACCCGAATATAAAAAACTATTAATACAATAAACATGAAGAAAAAACTGATGTTTTTCGCGCTTGCGGCAATAGGCCTGGCAAGCTGCAATGGTGGATTAAAAAAAGGCGAAGGAGGAATGCAATATAATATTATTACCGATAAGGCTGGCCCAAGCATAAAGCCCGGTGATTTTGCCAGTATTAACTTCATTATAAAAAACGATGCCGATTCGGTAATGGCAAGCTCATATGATATGGGCCATCCGGTACCTCAAATATTACAAAAACCTCAAAGTAAAGGTGACATTTATGCTGCTTTAGAATTGCTTAGCGAAGGCGATAGCGCAATTGTTAAACTGAATATCGATTCTATATCAAAAGGCCATCCTAAACCTCCGGGCTTTAAAGGCAAATATGTAACCTATGTAATTAAAGTTGAAAAAGTAATTGCAAAAGGTAACCTGAGCGACCAGGTTTTTGCCGGCCGTTATACCGATTATATGAAAACACTTTCGGAAGCCTCCAGAAAAGAAGAACCCGGAAAGATTAAAAAATATATAGCCGATAATAATTTGAAGGTTACTCAAACTCCTTCGGGCTTAAATTATGTAATAACAAAACAAGGCACAGGCCCTAAACCCGTAGCTGGTGATACTGTGGTGGTAAATTATACTGTTAGATTCCTTACCGGAAAAATACTGGAAACAAGTGTAAAAGCTGAGGCTGAAAAAGCTAAGCTACCGGTTAACCCAATGAATCCTTATAAGCCTATCCGTTTCCCTATAGGTGTTAAAGGCATGATAAAAGGCTGGGACGAAGGTATGCAACTGTTAAATAAAGGCGCTACAGCTACTTTGGTTTTACCATCTGACCTGGCTTATGGCGAACAGGGTTATCAGCAGATACAACCTTTTACCCCGCTTGCATTTGATGTTGAGCTGGTAGATATTGTTCCACCAAATCCAAATGCACCAAAACCGGCAGCTCCTGCTATGATGCCTGCACAGGCGCAACCGCAGCCAGTTAAAAAATAATATAAAGATAGTTGAGTGGTGAGCAGTGAATGGTTAAAGAATATTAACCATTCACTGCTCACCACTCAACATTTAACTAATTCGATGAAATATATCCTGTTTATCTTAGTTTTAGCAATTGCTGTTAAGGCTAATGCCCAAACCAATCTGCAACATACTCCAGAGGGAGCTATGTACCAGGTTTTTACACATAGCCCCGGCGATAAAATAAAGCTGAACGATGTAATAACCTTTCAGTTTGTTCAAAAAACCGATAAGGATTCTGTGCTTTTCAGCACATATGCTGCCGGGCATCCGGTACAGGCACAGGTTAAGGCATCTACCAATGTGGGCGACTTAATGGAGATATTCCCCCTGTTAGCTGTAAATGACAGTGCATTAGTAAAAGTACCTACCGATTCTATATTTAAGGGCCACGAAGATCAGCGTCCTGCTTTTTTTCCAAAAGGCAGCTACCTGAATTTTACATTGAAGATTGAAAGAATACAATCGTTAAATGAGGCCATAGCCGAAAGGAATGCCTCTATAGAAAAGGTAAAAACGGCGGAAACCGCCGATGCTGCCAAATACATAGCCAATCATAAGCTTATTTTAAAAACAACCCCTACAGGCTTAAAATACATTGTTACAAAACCATCGCTTAAACTTAAACCATTAAAAGGGGATACCCTGATGGTAAATTACACCGGGCGCACACTGGATGATAAGGTTTTTGATTCGAGTATTGAGACCGTAGCAAAAAGTGCAGGCCTACAGCAGCCTGGCCGTACTTATGAGCCCATACAGGTAATTGTTGGTACTGGTGGTGTTATCCCGGGCTGGGACGAAGGTTTACTTTTATTAAACGAGGGCTCAAAAGCTACATTCGTTATTCCATCAACCTTAGCTTATGGCTCACAAGGTGCCGGTGATGATATCAAACCTTACAGCACGCTGGTATTTGATGTGGAAGTGGTTAAAGTAAGGCCCATTAAACATCCCGTAACTCCAAAATCAACAGCTAAAAAACCTTTGCATAAAAAACCGGTAGCAAAGAAAACTGCTTAGTTTATTAATACTGAATCATTAAAAAAAGCATAAGATCAAACTTACGAAGTTTAATTCGGGGTGTTTGTTTTCAATAGCCTCATTGAGGGCTTCGCCGTTTTAAAACTTCGTAAGTTTTTTCCGGGGTTGCCAAGGCGCAGACGCATTAAATTGCATAATGCATATTTTCTATAGGAGGCTCCGATGGGAGCAGGATAAATGCACATTTTTTCTATAAACACGGGACTCCTATGGAGTCCTATAATTAATTTTAGCTCCATCGGAGTTCCGTGTTTATAGAAAATTCTATTCTCCCGACAGGGCTCCCATCGGTGCCTCCTTTAATTATGCTGATGTTTAGCCTGATTTACTGAGTTGTTTTAATGCGTCTGCCCTGCAAAGGGGTTGACTTAATCAGTTTGACGTGGTTTCGTAAGTAATGTTAAACTTTTTTTCGCTTGATTTTATATATTTTTTTGCCAGCCGCTTGCGCAAAGCTTCGGGTTGCTTTACACCATCAACTACCAATTCGCTGTTACTTATTGTGAAACTATAATTGCCCTGGTCCTTAATTATATTTTCTCTTAGCAGCTCATCTACAATCCTGGTATCTATAGCAGGCGGTACAGGTGGAACAGGAGGCACTGAAGGTACAGGTGGCACAGGAGGAACCGGTGGTACAGAAGGTACTGGTGGAACAGGTGGTACGGGAGGTACTGGCGGTATGGGGCCATAATAAGACTCATCGTAAGAATAAGACTTCGAACTGTTACTATGAGAAGATTTTATCCGGTGATGAATTTTACGAACGCCGGTATCAACTTTTTCAGTTTCTACTGCTGTATCCCTATCGGTTCGAAGGGTGTCTGCATTACTTAAGTTAGTTGATGTGCGTACAGAAGCAAAGGATTTGGGCCGGCTGATATTGATTTTTACGGAGCGATTATTTTTAGCTGATACTTCTCCAGAAAAAGCTACCGTAAACAATCCTGCTGTTACCAGGCAAATAGCAAGCAACGTTTTCTCCATTATATTTAACGATTGATTATTATTGCTCATCATCCTTTTAACCCTGTCAACCAAAGTGCGCTTGTTTCCCGCTAATGCCATACTATAAGCAGGCGCTGAAAGCTGATATTCTTCGCAGCTTACCAGTGCATGTATATAGTTTACTTTATTGCTGGTTTGTGCAATGGTAATATCATCGCAGCAATTTTCCCTTTCGGCCTTAATTAATTGTGAGATCCAAAGAACAGCCGGATTAAAGAAAAATACAATCTCCATAAAACTTTGCAGCAGGTTAACGAGGTAATCCCTTCTGCGGATGTGAGCAAGCTCATGGATCAAAATGGCTTCAACCGCTTCACTTGACAGGGAAGTGAGCAGCCCCGCCGGGATAAGGATCAACGGTTTTAAATGGCCTATAACCATTGGTACCTTAGCAATGCCGGATTCCATTAAACTGATGGTTTGTTTAACGCGAAGTTGTTTAGCCAGTTGTAAAACCCTGTTCTCCCAGTATTTACCGGCAGCCAATAGCTTAGCCTTTTTTAAATTATAAACCCCATGCAGCCCCACTGCCATTTGTATGCTTTTGGCACAAATAATTAAGAACCATATTAAAACGATAGCGCTGTAATGCTTACTGAAAAAGCTGGTTACCAAATTCGTAAAGCTTCCGTTACCGCTTTGCTGTGAAAGCCCAACGGTTGCCTGCGCCCTAAGCGGGGTATTTGTGGCGGTATTTGCTATAAATACCTCATGGGTATCCGGTTGATTTAGCTGCCATATAAAAGTAAACACGGAGCCGCATGCAAACAGGGCTAAAGCTGCAATAAGCAGGTTATACCTGAATGCGGCGCTTGCTTTTTTTGTGAAAATAATAATCATTCCGCTTACAGCAGCAAGCAAAACTCCCTGCCAAAGTGAATGCATTAATGTATTGCCTAATGCCCTTATTAGCGCATCGTTTACCAGTGTATTTGTTGTGAGTTCCATAACTGTGTGATTTATATTTGATTATTCATTCTCTAATTTGTTCAGCATTTCTTTTATTGCCTTTAAATCTTCTTTTGATGTTTTGCTGTTTCCTAACAGCTGCATTAGCAGGTTGCCGGTTGAGCCCTGGTACATGGTATCTATAAACCGGTTTAGCAAATGATCTTTCGTTCTTTGTGCATCTTCAACCACATGATAAATATGTTTCATCTGGCTTTCATCCCTTTTTAATATTTCTTTCTCGGCCATAATCTGCATCAGCTTTAGGGTTGATGTATAATGAATTTCACGATGCTCATTCAACTTATCATTTACAAAACGCACGGTCGACGGGCCATGCGCCCAAAGCACCTGGAGAATCTCAAGTTCTGCTTTGGTGGGCTCAATATTGCGGCTGTTTTCTTCTTTCTCTGAATTCATATTTCAAAGGTAGGAATATATTCGTACGAAACAATAGTTATGTTATTTTATTTTGAAATATTTTCCAGGGGCTGTCTTTACTTTATTGTTAATGCACCAATAAAAGTTTAGTATTGTATCATCATACCTGGTACCTGTTAATTGTCGAAATCCATAACATGAAAAAATATTTCACTTCGGTTGCATTAATTTGTTTGGTAGCGGGTACGGCCGTTGCTCAAACCGATCGTGCTGCTACTCCGCCTAAAAATCCAAACCCTATAACAAAAAGCCGCATTTTGCAGGTCGATTCATCTGTGGTAACCAAACATACGGTAACAATAAAAGGGAAATTGGTTCCTTACACCGCAACTGCAGGCACCATGCCCGTTTGGGACGAGGACGGCAGGCCTGTTGCAGGCCTGTTTTATACTTATTATGAAAGGGATGACGTAGCTAACCGTGCTACCCGGCCATTGGTGATCTCTTTTAACGGTGGCCCGGGAGCACCTTCGGTTTGGATGGAGATAGGCTATACCGGGCCAAGGCGCTTAAATACCGATAGCGAAGGTTATCCTGTTCAGCCTTATGGTATTGAAGACAACAACAATTCTATACTGGATGTTGCCGATATTGTTTATATCGACCCGGTAAATACCGGCTACTCACGAATAGTAAACAAGGACACGCCCGGAACAAAATTTTTTGGTGTTAATGAAGATATTAAATACCTGGCCGAGTGGATAAATACTTTTGTTACCCGCAAAAACCGCTGGGCGTCACCTAAATTTTTGATCGGCGAAAGCTATGGTACAACAAGGGTATCAGGCCTGGCGCTTGAGCTTCAAAATGCGCAATGGATGTATTTGAACGGGGTTGTTTTGGTTTCGCCAACAGATTTGGGCATTGAGCGCAGCGGCCCGGTACAGGCGGCATTAAAACTGCCTTATTTTGCCGCAACCGCATGGTACCATGGTATGCTGTCGCCAGAGTATCAGAAAAAAGAACTGACCGACTTTTTACCAGAGGTGGAAAACTTTACCATAAATGAACTGATACCGGCCATGGCACGGGGCGGTTTTATTGACGAAGCCCAAAAAAAGGATATAGCGGTAAAAATGGCTAAATACAGCGGCGTATCTGAGCAGGTGATCTTGGGCAATAACCTGGATGTATCTTTCGATCTTTTTTGGAAGGAACTATTACGCGAAAAAGGTTTTACCATCGGCAGGCTCGACTCCCGGTATAAAGGGATTGACAGGCAAGCCTATGGTGATGGCCCGGATTATAATGCTGAGCTTACCGCCTGGCTGCACGAGTTTACGCCAGCCATGAATATATACCTGCGTAATGATTTGAACTATAAAACCGACCTTAAATACAATATGTTTGGCGATGTATTTCCGTGGAATGATAAAAACGACCATACCGGCGAGAATTTAAGAGCGGCTATTGCTCAAAATCCTTATTTACACCTGCTAATACAATCCGGATATTTTGATGGCGCCTGTGATTATTTTAATGCTAAATACAGCTTGTGGCAGCTTGACCCAAGCGGCCGGCTTAAGGACCGATTAAAGTGGGAGGGTTACAAAAGCGGGCACATGCTATATTTACGAAAAGGCGACCTTGCAACCGCTACAGAGAACTTACGCAAATTTATACAGGAATCTATACCGAAGCCGGGAACGCCAGCTAAGTATTGATCTCTATGTTAAAAGATTTACGAAAAGTCAGACTTATGCTTAAAAAAGGAGAACACATAGACGGAACCCCTGCTGAATTACAGGTGTTATTGGATAACGATGGCGAAGCCAACGAATTTTTTGAAAGCTTGTCCAAATCATACAAGCAAGGATATTGCGATTGGGTAGGATCGGCAAAGCAGGAAGAAACCCGTAAAGTTAGGGCCGATAAAGCGATGATAATGTTGCGCAACAAACAAAAAACATTAAAAACCTGATGTGAAGTCAATAGTCTTGAGTCGAAAGTCTTGAGTCAATTTTGTGCTTTCCAGACTAAAGACCAAAGACTTCGACTAAAAGTTATACAGCGCTAAGCTTTAACACCCCGTGGCATATAAATAATTATGCAAGCGCCGGCTAAAGCAATGACCGCACCTATTATATCCCAGCGATCGGGTTTAAAGCCATCTACTTTCCAGGCCCATAGCAAGGCTAATACGATGAATATCCCACCATAAGTGGCATAAACCCTGCCGAAGTTAGCCGTTTGCCAAGTAGCAACAATTCCATAAAGGGCCAATATAATTGCACCTATTATACCATACCAATAAGGTTTATCTTCTTTTAGCCATTGCCATATTAAATAGCCGCCACCAATTTCGCAGATACCTGCAAGTATAAAAATGAGTAGAGATTTGATGATTGCCATGTGATTATAAAGTAAGCCAGCGCTGTTAAGTATTTGTATTTCTTGATCGCTATATCAACCTGGATATAACCTGCGCCTGATACAAACATACCAAAATTAAGAGATCACAATATGTTGTACAATTGCAATCATTGATGAGATCTTTATCATTGTTTTCAAAAAGATATTAGCGTATACAAAATTGTCGGGTAGTAGGAATTTATATAACTTTGTTAAAAGAAGAGATTTATAACCAAATTTAACAATATGATAAAAATGCAGGAAATATTGGATATGAGTGTCGCCGAACGTATTTTAATAATTGAAAAAATTTGGGATAGTATTGATCATGGCAATATTGAAACTCCGGCTGCTCATAAACAGGAATTAGACAGGAGGTTGGAACGATATGAAAAAGGAGAAACCACCTTTGTGAGCTGGAATGATATTAAGAACCAGCTAAGTGCTTCGAAATAATAAAACAATCATCATTCCCTCCCAAACAATTTCCTCAACTCATCCTTTGCCTTCTCCAGCACATCTTTTTGTGAAGCTTCTAAATTTTTGCCTGCACGGTTAATATAAAAAGTAAGCATGGACATTGCCGACTGGTATGGCGTGTATTTTTTGCGGTTACTTTCCTCTGCTGACTTTTT
>Ga0206874_1026_pt1 | contig 40982 bp, 35 predicted proteins | sample Alteio_BWOrgCont_12_FD_152629 | JGI IMG/M metagenome (GOLD analysis project Ga0206874, IMG submission 152629) | Enriched cells from forest soil in Barre Woods Harvard Forest LTER site, Petersham, Massachusetts, United States -... | ecosystem: Environmental > Terrestrial > Soil > Temperate forest >...
AAGCTGAGAGGTGATCCTGTAAAATCGCTCAAATTTTGGATACTGTTGCATAAGCTGCTGTTCGGCTTCATAACTAATTTTTATTAAGGGTGATGTGAGTACCAGCGAAGGCACGAAAACATTGGTCCAGGAAACGATTAACCGGTTGGGTGGCCTGGATATCCTCATCAATAATGCCGGTGCTGCCAGAACTTTATTGCCTGGCACAGCAGCTATTCCTGATGAAGAGTGGCAGGATGCCATCACGATGAACTATTTGTCGGCGGTGAGAATGACTGCAGCTTTGATACCCTTTTTAAAGGAGTCTGGAGGAGCAGCAATCGTAAACATATCTTCCGGAGGTTCAGGGCCATTTCCGGCGCCATTGCTCCATTATGGTGCGGCAAAAGCGGCGTTGAATGCTTATTCACTTGGCCTGGCAGCAGAGTTGGCTCCTGCTAAAATTAGGGTGAATGTGGTAACACCTGGCATGGTAGATAGCCCAGGCGGTAATGATGTGCGAAAAACGATAACAGATGCAATGGGTATCCCCGCTGAAGCACTGTATCAAAGCATACCTCTTGCCAGGGTTGGCCGCCCCGATGAGATAGCAGAAATGGTTGCATTGCTGGTATCACCGCGTGGTGAGTGGATGACTGGTCATAATTATTTTGTTGATGGTGGTGCTGGCGCGTTGACAAAGTAACCTAACAAGAAGTCACCGTACGTAATAGCAAAGCCCTGATACATGCCTGTATCAGGGCTTTTTGTTTTTTGGGATATGGTGATAATACAGGCCATAAGCTGGATAAACCGATAATTAATAGAACTTGTCCGTTCGGCCGCCCATCTAACACAAAAATGCACCGCATTAAAAGCGTTGAATTCTAATAACTTTAAGCTTTCATCAAGCACACCTTTTGCTTTTTTATTACCTTTAGACAGCTTTTCGGAGACACCGTTTCCGGGTCGCACTTTAGTTATTTTATAAGAATCACATTAACCACCAACCGCTACCACAATTTAATCGCATTGAAAAAGAACTGTTTGCGAACTGAAAGCAGTTTCTCTTCGTCGCATCGCTACGATAAAACTTTTTACATGGGAATGTTAATTATCATTTGGGCAGCCATCCTGTCGGGCTTTATTAATGATATTGTACAAAAATGCTGCCGGCAAACTACACTTTCCCATCATTGTGCACGTGCATAGCTGCAAAAATAATCGGGCATTAAAATCAATATCTTTAAACGAACACCCTAACAATTGTACATTGAATCAGGAAAAGTCGTGCCTTTATTGAGACGCTCACTAACAAATTCAGTGAAAATAAAACTTAATGGACAGACACTCCCGATTAAACCGGGGTTCCCATAAAATGGAGTGCAGGTTCGATTCCAACTCTGAGTACAAAACCCCGATGTCTTACATCGGGGTTTTCTTGTTGATGGTGCGGTGATAACACCATAGGCTAATTTGCACCATTTTTTTACAATGAATCATTTTAAAAACAGCCAATTCCCTGAAAGTTAATTATAATCAGGCAACTTATATCCCGGAGTAGGCGTATTGTTGACACCTCACTTAAATTGAAACATGCCCGGAAAACGGATATTGATCCTCGACGGATTTCGCTTTATCGCCATTACTGCCGTCTTATTTTATCACCTGACGAGTCCCTATGTTGCGCATTATCCGCATACGGATTTCCTTTTTCATGTTTTCAAATTCGGTTACCTGGGGGTATATATTTTTTTTATGATTTCCGGCTTTGTGATAAATTACACACTGGAAAATACGAGCAACCTGTTTTCCTTTTTAAGAAACCGTTTTGCCCGCCTTTTTCCGGCAATGTTATTATGTTCACTGATCACCTTTCTGGTAGCCGGGCTGCTGACTAAACCTCAGGATATAACCGAGGCGCACCAGGTACGTAATTTCTTACCCAGCCTGACCTTTACCAATCCTGCGCTATGGACGTTGTTCACGGGAAAAACATTTCACTGGATAAATGGCAGTTACTGGACTCTGTGGGTGGAACTTCAATTTTATATACTGGCCGCAGTAATCTATTATACGGATAAACGGCACTTTCTTAGAAATTTTATTCTCGTTGCGGTGCTGATCAGCGTTTTTAAAGATTTCCCTAACCTTGGTGGTGCAACGCATTCCAGGATAATATATTGGTGGCGAACCAGTACCGGGATTTTTAATCTTACATTCAATATTTGCTGGTTTTGCTTCGGCATTTATTTTTACCAGTTGTTCAAAGGTTTGCCATTCGGGATCAGGCACCTTCGCAGTTATGGCTGGTTGGCCATTGCCTTGTGCCTGGCATGGGATCTCCATAATTTCTATGAAAATCCAGGGGATATGTTAATCTGTTGCGTACTCATGTGCTTCTTATTTCTTTTAATGATCTATTGGAAAAATGCACTGGCCTGCTTGGAAAACAGAATGGTGACCTATATCGGTAAGATATCTTACAGCATTTACCTGATCCATGAAGTTGTAGGTCTTTTGCTGATCAATAGTTATAGTCACTATCTTGGGCCTTTTGCCTTTTTAGCGCCCTTCCTCGTCATATTGATGGCCATTGTCTTTGCGGCAGTCAGTTTTAAGTTCTATGAAAGTAAAATTGTTGAATGGTTCAGAGGGCATGTAAGATCTCCCGCCCTGAATAAGTAAGGGAATCGGTTTTTTATTATTGATCCACGATTAAAACCGGACGTCAGGCGTCCGCTTTTGTTACATCATTTTTGTCAAAACATTTTATTAATCATCTGTATATCAATAATTTAAGAATTTGGAACATCTATTGATATTGACTGGTGCTTGAATTCAATTATGTTCCATATCACGTTTTATGACCTAATCTCCCTGATTATCATATCAATTGGGCTGACTTTTGCCCTGCTATTATGGTTCACCTCTAAAATCAATCGTCTCGCAAACCGATTTCTTGCATTAATATCAGGCGCCATCATCCTCTATCTAACCAGGATATTTTGTATTGACATCCGGCTGGAAACCTATTTTCATTATTGGAGCTGGCTACCGCTGCAATTTTCGCTGGCATTGGGTCCCCTTATTTTCTTTTATGTGCTTAAAATTACCCGGGCGGCGTATAAATTTCGGCTTCAGGACCTGTTGCATTTCAGCCCATTGCTGTTGGAGTTGGGCGCCCAGGTATTGGAGATTAACGAGAGCATAAAAACAGGCGCAGCTACTTATCACACGTCAATTTTTCAACAGCTGAACCCGCTATTACAAATACTGGCGTTTATTTCGGTCGGTATTTATTTGTATGCATCGCATAAGCTGATAAAACAATTTTACCGGCAATTAAAATTTAACGAAGGTGACCGTTATCGTTATGGGCTTCAGTGGTTGCATAACCTACTGAAGGGCTTCGGCATGTTATGGCTTATGTGGATACCCTTTACAGCAGTAGGTTACTTTTATTACCATGATCGGTTAAATACCCAGATATATTATCCTTTGTATCTCCTTTTAGCGGTGATGTCCATCTGGATGGCAGCCGTGGCCTATCTAAGGCCGGAAGTCAACGTATTAACTGAACAGCCCTCGTTTTTTAAAACAGCTACACCTGCTGAGCTGAAGCAAAAGGGTATTTGGTTGAAAAAGACAGTCAAAGAACAGCGGTACTACCAAAATCCGGAACTAAGCCTCACTTTACTTGCTGAAAAGCTTGGCCTGACCAGCCATGAATTATCGCGGATCATAAACACGGCGTTCAAAAAAACCTTCAATGATTTCGTCAATGAATTTCGCGTTACCGATGTGATCCGAAAAATGCAGGACACCGCTTATGATCATATCACATTGCTGGGCATCGCATTGGAATCGGGTTTTAACTCTCAAAGCACGTTTACCCGCATTTTTAAGCACATGACCGGGAAAAGCCCTGTGGAATATAAAAATGAATTGAAAAAAGATTACCCAATTTATAACTTGGGCAGCGATGCCCGGTCTGCGACTATAATTTCGTATCATAAATCCACGCCGAAGTGGTCTAACGAAAAATTAAATCGCAATTTTATGTTTAAAAATTATCTCAAAGTCTCGCTTCGCTTTTTATTAAAAAATCGGTTTTTCAGCCTGATCAATATTGTGGGCCTTGCTACCGGGACGTTATGCTGCTTATATATATTGCTTTACGTACAGGATCAGTATAGCTATGACAAGCATCATCAGGATGCGAAAAATATTTACAGGGTGACCACGTCATTAGGGCATACCGGCGACGTAGTCAACATGGCAACTGCATCGCCGCCGATAGCACCGGCTATGAAGAATGATTTTCCCGAGATCGTACAATATACCCGTGTTGTACCCACACTGGGTATTAAAGAACACCTGATCAGCTACAAAGAAAATGCCTTCTATGAAAGTGATGCAATCATGGTTGATTCCACCTTTTTTAAAATGTTTACTTATCATTTTACAAACGGCTCGCCGGTAAATGCTTTAACAGAGATCAACAGCATAGTACTATTAAAGCCAATTGCAGATAAACTCTTTGGAACCGCCGACCCGATTGGTAAAGTCATTACGATGGATGATGCGGACGGTAAAAATATTTTTAAAGTAACAGGTGTAGTAGATGAAAGCGCGGGAAAGTCACAGATTTCGGCCAGTATGTTCATCCGGCTGAACAAAAGCGGTTATGGCGCAGGTATACTCGCTAATAACTCCTGGGCAGGAAACAATTTTACGTATACTTTTGTGAAATTACGCACGGATGCCAATGTGAATGCATTGGAGAAAAAGCTGCCCTCATTCCTTAACAAATATGGGGCGGATCAGTTGAAAAGTTCCGGGATGAACAAATCGTTACACCTCCAACCGCTAACATCTATCCATACCAATGCTGGTTACGACGCGGAAAGCGGTAAAATTGTGAGCGCGTCTTTTCTGTACGTATTGATTTTAATAGCCATATTGATACAAATTATTGCATGTATCAATTTTATGAACCTGTCTACCGCCAAGGCTTCGAAACGGGCCAAAGAAGTGGGGGTAAGAAAAGTGATCGGGGCCGCAAAATATGACCTGATTACTCAATTTTTGGGTGAATCTTTTTTATTGTCTTTTATTGGGATCATCATCGCCCTGCCGTTATTGGTACTGGCGCTGCCCTATTTAAACCAGATCACACAGGCCAGCATCCAATTATCATTTTTTAGCGACCCCCGCTTATGGCTGATGTTGGGCGGTCTGGCGATTGTGACCGGCCTGGCAGCCGGTAGCTATCCAGCTTTTTATATGTCAGCCTTTATGGCCATTAAAGTGATCAAGGGGAATTTCACCAACCAGATTTCCACGCAGGTTTTGAGACGTTCGCTGGTGATATTCCAGTTCGTTATATCAATCATACTGATTACCGGCGTAATTGTTATTTACAGTCAGTTAAATTATATCAAAAACCGCGATTTGGGCTTCATTAAGGACCGGCAGATCATTTTAACTTTTCATACCAATGATACCCGGAAGAAAATGGATGTGCTGGCCGCCGACCTGCAGCAATTAGCTGACGTAAGATCCATATCCAGGGCGAGTAACACTTTTGGTGCCGGTTCCTACTATGACTGGGGCGTTTTTTTGTCGGGAACCAACCCGGCTGACGCCGTTGATCAGCAAAATCTTTTTACCGATGAGCATTTTGTGAAAACCATGGGCATCAAAATGGATGGCGGCAGGGAGTTGATGCAGGGCGACTCGGGTAAGGTATTGATCAATGAATCACTGGCCAAACGATTGAGCTTAGACCCCAAAAAGGCGATGGGAACGATGCTGTTTGCCGATGGCGATCGGAAATACCAGGTAGCCGGTGTCGTAAAGGATTTTAATTATAAATCTTTGCACGACAACATCGCCCCATTTATGATCGTCTATGCACCAAAGGCTGATGAGGTGAATAATTTGATCGTCAATACAAACACAAAAAATTACAGCTCTTTTTTAGCAGAGGTGCAACAAGTATGGCATAAAGACCTGCCGCAAACTCCGTTTGACTACACTTTTATGAATGACCGGATGCAGAGCGCTTATGAAAACGACATCGTATTATCACAGATCATCAATTCTTTTACCCTGGTCGCCATTTTAATTTCCTGCCTGGGCTTGTTCGGGTTATCCGCTTTTAGCGCCGAACAGCGTAACAAGGAAATTGGCATTAGGAAAGTTCTGGGAGCAAGCGTGTCAGGTATAGTCGGGTTACTTTCAAAGGATTTTCTGAGGCTGGTTATCGTTGCCTTTATCATCGCTACGCCTATTGCATGGTGGGCGATGGGTCAATGGTTGCAGGGCTTTGTTTACCGTGTAAGTTTAAGTTGGTGGATGTTTGTTGCAGCCGCAGCGGGCGCGATGCTAATTGCATTGCTAACGGTTAGTTTCCAGGCGGTTAAAGCGGCAGTAGCGAACCCGGTAAAAAGTTTAAAATCCGAATAGCGTTTAAAATATATTAATGACTCAATATTTAATGGTGTCAAACTAATTGTTTGAGCCTTATCTTAAGATTTGGGCAGAGCCAACATAACTGATAAAGCTTAGCAATAATATTAATATTGCCTTTAGGTTAATATTTAGCATAACATCGTAGCAATAAGTTTCTTGTTAAAGATAATTAGATATTAACTCAGGGCAGACGCATTAAAATTGCATATATGCATGTTTTCTGTAGGAGGCTCCGATGGGAGCCGAATAAACGCACATTTTTTCTATAAACACGAAACTCCGAGGGAGTCCTATAATTAATTTTAGCTCCCTCGGAGCTCCGTGTTTATAGAAAATTCTATTCTCCCGACAGGGCTCACATCGGAGCCTCCTTTAATTATGCTGATGTTTAGCCTGATTTGCTGAATTATTTTAATGCGTCTGCCCTGGATATTAAATGCAAATTAAGGTTTGTATAGAAAAATACATTAAATTTAACAGTTGAATTTCGACACCAGCAATCCTAACCATAATCACATCATATAAAAGCAAAATGAGTCACGTAATCAGAAAATCATACGAAGAATTGCCTCAAATTATTTCTCCGGAGGAATTAAAAACAATTCTTGAGCAACGAAAGTGGCAAACTGTCGGCATTGAAATTGAGCATAAGGACCTGGTTGATTATATAAAGTTTTTAGACGACGCTGTTGTTATAAGGAGCGGCCCTGAAGGTGTTCCTTTAATGACCACAACGGCCATTTACGGGCCAATTCGTCCGGGTACTAAAGTAGCTTTACGCCCGGGGGAAGGAACAGGCGTTAGATTAATAGACGAAAATTGTGAACAGGAATCATTGATTAAGCAGCTGGAGGATCTGGAAAGGGAAGCTTTAACACCTAAAGAAGGTAACGCCATAACAGTGCAAGCTAACTGGGTTAGCTGGGCAGATGGCGGCGCTGTGCCAGGTCTTGATGGATCAGCTAATATATTTGGCGGAACCGGATCGTTATACGTAAATGAAAAGGCTGTGATTTTACCGGTGCTTGATGTAAATCATCCCGACTATCATCAAACCCTTGCCTTTTACGGTGCCAAACTCCTTATGCCGAATGAAGAATTTTGTATGGGCTTCGACAAAATACTATTTGGCATGGAGTACAATACTTCGTTACCGGATTATATACGCAACTACGCGATGTCGCCTTCTGGCGGAGGTGGCTTGTTTGTTGAGCATCACCCGTTCCCACATATTTTTCTGCCCAGGCCAACCAAAAACGGCCAGGTATTTTGTGAAGCTAAAGTTACATTAGGGCACAAGGTTAAGAAGACGCCCGAAGATAGTACTCCCAAATTTATATTTACTACTTTTAGAATTCCGTCAGACGGATCAGCCCTGGTCATCAAACCGTCTACAATTCATAATGATAGTTATACAAATGGAAGATTGGCGGTTTTTGTTGCAAACACAGCGGCAGATACAGTAGCTTTCAGAGAAACCTCGCCATTTACCAATATAAGTGTAAAGGATAAAATTCCGCCTTTGCCTGTATTGTAGCAAAGACTGCTATCTCCGGTTGGTTTTTACCATAAAATTATTATGAAATAGCGGGGATGTAATATATTCTGTGCATATGAAGATCAAGCGATCAGGAAAACAAAAATCCTGATCGCTTTTTTGTTTGGTGAAACATTTTCTTTTCGCGTCCCTGCCATTCTATTTTGATAAATCTCCCATCCTTCAACCGGGCTGAATTAATTACACACCATTTATCAACTGTTTTTTACACCCTGAGGGTGTAAAGGCACCTTTTAGAGGTGGTTTTCATTTTGCTTAAATAAAATAACCCACACTTTATTTTGACATTAATGTTAATATTATATTATATTTGTGTTAACCAAGTGTGAACAAATTATTAATTACCGGCTGTTTGATTTTGTGCTCGCTGAATTCTTTTTCAACCTGCATAGCTATTTATGTGGCCAAAAACGGACGGATCTATGTAGCGGCAGATAGCAGGCGTACGTTTTACTTCAACGCTAAATACAAATCGGAGTCGATCTGTAAGATCCATCATGTCGGTAATAATTATTTTGCCGTTGCAGGCATCGATGATGGCGGTTTATTAAAGGCCGCTAATGGTGCGCTTGGGCAAAACGCAGGTATCGATTCGGCTCTCCACACATTTGAAACAGCAATGACGGCGCGCTATACTTTTTTAATGACCACCGCCCGGCGATACTATCCCGATAAGTTCAAACATTTTTTGCAGAATGGCCTGGCCAGTGTAAGCTTTTTTGGTTATGACCACGACGAGCCTTACGTAATTGATGTTAATTTTTTTGTTTACCTGGATGATAAGAAGCATGTTAACGTTACTTACCGCACCAAACAGATATCAACCATTACCGTAATAGGTATTTCGGAGGATATTGCAAAAGCCAAAACATCCGATCTCCCTTCGGTAGAAATGATTCGGGACAGTCCGGAATTATATGTGGAATCGCTGGTTAAAATCGAAGCCAGGAAAAAGCCTCTTGATGTTAGCGCACCTATCGACTTACTTGAACTGAGCCCTGACGGAGCTAACTGGATAAGAAGAAACAATACTTCAGAATCGTACTAATGCGATTTTTACAGGAAATGCACCTGCCAGGATATACGGAAACAAGCATGATCCTAAACTGGTATCCTCCGTTTATTCCCTTTTAAATTCTTTGACGGTGCCATCTGTATTGAAATAAATCTGATAATTGACCCTGGTGCCTTTAATATCGTCACAATACCACTCTTTAACACGGGGCACATAATATATATAGTTCAATGTGCTTTTACTTCCAACACGCCTGGCGCTATCGGCAAATACCTTGCCTATTTTCACTATGGAAGCAAAAGGAATTGAATCCAGCGGTACGATTTCTGTACTCATGTCTGCCGATACGGCTGCTGTAATATTTACCGGCTGCTTTGCACCCCATTCTCCTTTTTCGCTGCTATAATCATATTCGTTTACATTTTGCAGCGTATCCGGGTCCTGTACCTTACAAAGGATGCGGCCGTCATCATAAAAATTTATTACGTCGTAAATGTTTATCTTTTTCCCTTTCAGTTCAGTGAGATTTCTTAATGCTGTCTCTGCCTGTGCAAGTGCATGAGCGTCGCTAAGAAAATTGATTGTTTTTTCATTGGTTGATGCCATGAACGCATCCTCCTTATTCTGTTTGGGCTGTCCATGCAAGGTATCATCAATAGATTTAGTGATGTTATTGCATGATGTTAGCACAACTGTTACCATTAAAATGATAAAAATATATAAGTGTGACTTTTTCATTAATGTTAAGTTCAATTGAATATAAATCAAATTAGCTTCTGAGGTCGCTGGCAAGGCAAATATTTTGCGGATCATTTTCGAGATAGAAAATATCAAACGTTTTTTGCTGTACCAAAGCTGTATCAAGCACGCTGATAGTTTTGGTAAAACTAACGTTTACCGGCCTGTTGCTCCTGTCGGTATACTGCAGGTTAAACCTAACCTGCGGCTGATCATTAATATACACACCGGTTTGGGAAGTGCTGATAACCTGCGCTTGTGTTTCATAGCCATAGTATTTATGCTGAAGCTGGTTTTTGGATAGCCTGGCTCTACTCAATAAAAGCATCATCCCGGTTAAAAGCAACGGACATAAAACCAGCGGATGATCCCACACCAGGAAGCGCCATCCTGTGCCGTTATTTTCGTGCTGATAGCTGTAGTAATAATACCAGGCAATTATGGCCCCACATATTGCCCATAATATTGAACCTATAAAAAGCCCGCGCTTATTTGGCCCATTGTAGTGTGCGCCGTCAAGCTGCAGATAAGGTACGTTTTTGAGGGTTTTATCAATCCGCACTTTTATGGTTTTGCCAGTATCAAAGCTATGCAGCAAAGGCGTACCATCATTAATGTCCATCGTTTCATTTATGGTAGTGCCCACAAAGCTTTTGAGTTCTAAATTAAGCCGGTATTTGTCTACTCCGGGAAATTCAGGAGGCATTGAAGTGCATTGAATAATTTTAGCATCTTTAATCTCTCCGTTTTGCATCAGGTCATTGAGCCTGCGGATTATAGTAAAGCGACCGCTTACCAGGCGGATAAAAAGTATGCGCAATAAATTTACAGAAAGCAGTAACGATATGCCAAGCCACGCCAATGCCCAGGTCGGCGAGCTGCCTTCAGAAAAGGTAGATAAGCCATTATACATAATTATTGGAAAAGGTATTGCCCAGAACAGCAGGAACAATATGCCAAAGAGCCCTATATTCTTCATTTAAGATTTAATTTTTATTGATAAAGATTTTAGCGGCAGATTTGTTTTAAGGAAAAATGCGGAATTTAATAATTTACCGGGATCTTTAGATTGTTAAAATAATTACAACTATAAACTGAATTATCTGTTCTTTTAAAAATAAATACCATGGAAAAAGATACTTACAATCCGGTGCCGGGAGGCATTAAAGTAAAGTTCAATACAACCCGCTTTCTTTCGGTTATTATTTTAGGGATGTTATTGGTTTTTCGTGTAACCGGGAGTTTCGCTCAATCTACACCTGCGCGCACGTTGCTCGCCATTTCAAAAAGCGATCACGTACTGGCAATAATAGATCCGGCAACACTGAAAGTGATTGCGAGTTTGCCGGTCGGTTCCGATCCTCATGAGGTTATAGCCTCTGCTGATGGAAAAACCGCCTATGTTTCGATCTACGGTGGAGGCAGCCTGCATGAAATTAATGTGCTGGACCTGCCAGGACAAAAGGTATTACCCGCTTTGGATACTAAACCGCTGATGGGGCCTCATGGGCTTGCATTTGTTGGTGGCAAGGTTTGGTTTACTGCGGAAGGTTCCAAAGCTGTTGGCAGTTACGATGCGGCAAGCGGCAAATTTGATTGGTGCATGGGAACCGGTCAGGACCGGACACATATGGTTTACGTAACCCCCGATGCGAAAAGGGTATACACTACCAACGTATCTTCGGCAACGGTAAGCATCCTGGTGGATAGCATTATTAAGCCTGATGCGCTTCCAAACGGCTTTAAACGGCCACCACACGAGGATTGGGTACAAACCTTAATCCCGGTTGGCAAGGGTTCGGAGGGATTTGATGTATCACCCGACGGCCGTCAACTATGGACGGCTGGTGCCGATAAGGGGGGTATTACCATTATTGATCTGGGTATTAAAAAGGTGACTGCCAGTATTGATGCAAAAGTTGTAGGTGCAAACCGGCTCAAATTTACACCCGACGGCAAAAGGGTGCTGATTACGAGTTTGCGTAATGGTGACCTGTTTGTTTATGACGTAGCATCGCACAAAGAAGTGAAACGTATAAATACAGGACACGGGGCTGCAGGCATTTTGATGGATGACGATGGCTCACGCGCTTTTATAGGATGTACCGCTGATGATTACGTTGCAGTTGTTGACCTGAAAACGTTAACAGTTACCAACCACATTGCTATACGCGGAGCAGATGGCCTGGCATGGGCTGTTAGGCCGTGATCTTATACCAACAAAAACAGAGTATTACAGATTATAACAACCATCTTATCGCACAACGAGTGTAGCATGTAACAGAACAGGGTCGCTTTCAAATTGCGGGCCGCCCCAATCTGTTTCATCACCATTCAATATTCGCGACATTTTGAACTTGTCCTTGTCGTACTTACCCTCTTCTACTTTAAGGTATTGCCAGGCACGCCCGGTATTATTTTTAAGCGGACAAAACGTAACATTGCAAAGTGTACCCACTAACAAAAATTCATCGTCTCCCAATCTTACGATCATTAATCCACCCAATGGTTCTTTGTTGGGATGAATAGCCCCGGCCTTCCGCTCGCCGAATTTCACAATGGCCTGCCAGGAGCCAAGGTCGATGGTCTGCTGCTCGTGATCATCATGTTCAACTACCGAGCTGATCATACCGTCATAGTCCCATTTAGCTAATTGCCTTATCATTGGCGCCAGTAACTTATATTCACGGGAAAAGGGGATAAGACCTTCTTTAATGTTTTGCGGACTATTTACATCATTTCCATCAATGCCGAATGGCGAAAAGCCTATGCCGTTATTGGCTATAACACTGTAAAGGTATTTTGCGTTGGTTGATACTAATCCGGCCTCCGGAACAAAAAGCACATTATCAGGCCTGTTATACAGCTCAATTACTTTCAGCTCCTTTTCGCTGCCATTAAGATAAATATCGGGTGCCAGCAGGTCAATCGCCGGTGCGGCCGTTTTCCATATAGGTATCACATTATCAGTAGGGCCGCCGCTTTCATAGTTGGTGGCGCTGGGATTGGTGAGCGGATCGCGCAGTGCGGCGTTAACATACATAGGCAGTGGATAAACTTTTTTGCCTGCTGCCACTACCTGCCCTATATAATTGGCTACATGCCAGGCATGGAAATATTCATCGGCACGATCACCAAATATACTTTGCCAGGTATTGCCGTTAGCCGTCGTCACGTTCAGCGCCTTCAGCACTTCAGGCTGCAATAATGCCTGGGGTACGGCTCCTTCAAAAAGTTTTTGGGCAGTTGCTGAAAAATCACGGACACTATCCCAGGTGCCGGGCTCATTCTCCACCTGCATCATAATTACCGTATGTTGCTGGTCAGCTTGTTTAAGGTGGGCCATCACTGCTGTAAAAGCATTAATATCTGCGGATAAAGTAGCCTGGTAAAGCGGTGATGGCGAGTCGATCGCCTGCCCTTTACGGCCTGTTACATTAGGATATTTCGCAGCATCGCGCTTCATCCATTCCGGCATATAATGATTGCTGCCGTTTTTCCATGTTGCAAACCATATAAGTACCAGCCGTGTATGATGCTGACGCGCCTGCAAAAGCAACGTATCAACAATAGAAAAATTGAATTTTCCCGGTTCCGGTTCTATTTGTTCCCAATAAATGGGGATTTCCAGCGTATTGGCATGCATTTCATTTACAGCACTCCACACACCGGGAAGCATAACAGGCCACCCGCTGGAATTATGCGCCTGGCCGCCTAAGATAAAGTAAGGTTTCCCATCAACCAACAGCGCGTGTTTGCCGTTTTTTTGAACTATTTGAGGTATAGGATTTAGAGCTTGCTGTGAAAAGGCATTCCCAATTATGTATAAAACAAAAAATACAGATAAAGTGATTTTTTTAGTCATGCTGCGAAGGCTTAATAATTGAGAGGATATGCAAATTCTTTAGTCTAATGGGTCAAAGTTAAAAAAAGCAAACATTGTTTAACCAGATTTCTATTCGGATTTATCGCAGAAGTTGTCTAAAAATGATTAAATAGAAATAACCACCTTGTCATACGAGCGAAGCGCGGCAATCTCCTTGCCATGCACAATTGTTATGCATTAGCGCTAATGCATAGTGAGGAGATTGCCGCGTCGTCACTCCTCGCTATGACATAATTTATTATTTTAGATAGTTTTTAAGTTAATTCTTGGCCCCCATACCCATCATGACTTTAGTGTTGGGCTGCCTTTTCCGGTAGCGATTAAACTGGATAAACTATCCTGTACATAATTGGTCCATGCTTTTCTGCAGATCTCATAACATTCGTATTGAGGAACCAAACCTTCATGCGTGAATTTGATTGCTGTTTGATTGCCTTTTTGCAAAATATCAAAAACGAGTTTGGTGCCTATCCATTCGCTTTTGTCTTCAGTGAATTTGAAGTAATTATCCAGCACCAGCCAAACCAATTTTTGATCCGGAACGCGTTCAATCAATTTTAGCTTACAATAATGAATATCTTTATAATGATAGGTAAATTCATCATTAAGCTTATCTGTGTTTCCTTCAATATTTTCCGACCACCATCCACTAATATTAGTGATGGCATTGAATGCTGCATCAGGATTTTGATCTACTAATATCGTCGCTGTGAAATCTGATGTTTTCATTTTTAGTTGACCAATTTGTTATTTAATAAGGTTTCTAACTTCTTCAGTTTTGATGTCCAGAACTCGTCGAAGTAGGAGATCCAGGTCTGCAGTTCTTCGAAACCATCCTTTTTAAGCGTACAATAGCGTTCCCGGCCGATGTCCTGGATAGAAATAAACCCGGCACTGTACAGGATTTTAACATGCTTTGAAACAGCGGGGCGGCTCATGTCGAAATTTTCGGCCAGGCTGTTAATGGTCATGCTATCGGCCGAAAGCAGCATCAGCATCTTCCGCCTGCTCGGATCACCGATTACCTGGAATGCGTCAAGCGTTGGTGTTGCCATGATGTGAAGCGTTTAAAAGGTTGGCGATCTTGTCGAATTTTTCCAGCCAGCCCTGGTTCAAACCATTGTAGAAATTCAGGTTTTCCTTTTTCGCGAAACCGCTATGCTCCAGGAAGATTTCAGTGCCTTTATCTGTTGGCTGCAATTTCCATACAACTACCGAATCAAGCGTAATCTCACCGTTACCGGGGCCACTCTTCCACGAATAAGAAAGCTTTTTAAAAGGAACGATCTCTAATACCTTGCAGTAAAAGATGCCATCAAAATCAAGACTGGGTATAGGTTTTGACCTGAATTGAAAATCGAGCCCTACAATGGGCTGAAAATCATTTTTCATGAGCCATAGCTCCATTAGTTCAGGTTTTGTCAGGTAATCCCAAACCGCCTCTGGAGGATGAGGAAAGAAAAATTGATGTTTAATAATTTTCGCCATAATAAGTAACTTTTAAGTTACTCAAATGTATAAGTAACTTTTGAGTTACGCAAATATTTTTGAAAAAAGTTATTTTTTTGAATTTCAGAAAATAGAAAGATCGCTGGTATGTATTGATTTACAAGGCACAAACCTATATTGTGCTAAAAAAATCCTGGGAAGCCATCCTGAAAAGTTTGCAATTAAAAGCCATAACAGGGGTAGAAGTTTGAAACTGCCCACTGGGAATATTAATATATAGCGATGGTTTTCAAACCCATCGCTATGAAAAAAACGGCTTACTTAGTTTAAAGAGATTTCTTGTTGAGGGGGGAATTACCGGCTTATTTCTTCTATCGTACTACCACTATAGTCCGAAATATAAACGTTGCCCGTAGCATCAACGGCTATGCCATAGGGGGTGGCAAACGGATTAGCATTACCAGTATTATTATTGATTGAATTTCCGCTGCCTAAGGTAGTTACAGCGCCGGCCGGGCTTATTTCCCGTACCAGGTTGTTCCCATAATCGGCCACGTAAACGTTGCCTGAAGCATCCACGGCTATACCCTGGGGGTTATTAAAAGAAGCAGCGGTACCATTGCCATTCGCCGAGCCTGCTGAACCGCTACCTGCTAATGTGGTTACAACGCCGGCAGTACTGATCTTTCGCACCAGGTTATTTCCATAATCTGCTACGTAAATATTACCTGATGCATCTATTGCCAAAGCCGATGGCTGGTTAAAAGCAGCAGCAGTACCTGTTCCGTTAACCGCACCTGCTGTACCGCTACCCGCCAGGGTAGATACAACACCTGCCGGAGTAATTTTACGTATCAGGTTATTGCCAAAATCCGCCACGTAAACATTGCCTGCGGCATCGGTAGCTACCCCTAATGGGTAAGCGAATTCTGCAGCCGTGCCCGTACCGTTAACCGATCCTTTTGTACCACTGCCTGCTAATGTGGTTACCACTCCGCCGGGTGTGATCTTTCGTACCTGGTTATTGTCATTATCCGCTACATAAATATTGCCCGAGGCATCAGCTGCTACCCCTGTTGGCTGATAAAACGATGCTGCAGCACCTGTTCCATTGGCAGAACCCTGGGTGCCACTGCCTGCTAAAGTAGTTACAACGCCGGCCTTACCAATTTTACGGATCATGTTATTACCAAAATCTGCCACATAAATATTTCCGGATGCATCTGTTGCAATGCCGGTTGGCTGATAAAAAGAAGCAGCAGTACCGGCCCCGTTCGTCGATCCGGGAGTGCCACTGCCGGCTACTGTATTAACAGTAACCGAAGACGGGCTCAATTCGCTGGGAGATATTTCTTCTTTACCACATGAGGTAAGTAGTAATCCTGTTATTAACAGTAGGGGTAAGTTTCTTTTCATTTAGTTTTAGTAATAATTAAATTTAATACTGGCCTGGTTTTAAATTAACGTATGGCTAAAGTAATAAGTATTTTGGTGCACCGTATTTTGTTATACGCAATGATGATAAAGTTTGCAACACGGGTTAACAGATATTTATTGTTTTACAAACTGCTTCAATCAAGCTAATTTGAAAAAAACCTCTCAATTTGATAGGATTTTGTATTTATCCGCCACTCGTCATTTTAAATAAAATCATTGTTTAGGCTACGTTGAAGCATTATTTAAGCTTTACTTAATCTATTGGCATTCTCTTAGCGCCCGTAGGGCTACACAACCAAAAAACAAACAGCCAATTTAAGGATCACCATCAAATCTTCAGATAGACCCGTTGCAATTACAGGAGGAGTATGGAAAATGTTAAAAAAAATGTTCACTTGCTTTTAAAGGATGACAGGATACAAGATAAAGACCTGAAAGCAAAAATTCAGTTGCTGGATGATAAGGTTCAGCAAATGCTGTTGTGGAGTACTATTTGTTCGGTTTGGAGTTATTTAGTGTTGATAATGGTAATTATCAGGATTTATGGAAGCTTTAACGGTAAGCATCCTGTTTTGCTGATGAGTACAATGATTTCCATGTATGTTTTAATGGGGCTTTTAATATTTTTTGCATGGAAGGGCATTACTTATAAACGCAGCCATTTTTCTGTAGCCAGCAAAACTTATATTTTATATCAAATCAACAAACTATCCGGCCAGCGTAAATTAATATCTTTTTATTTATTGGAATATGCTTTTTTATTAGGGATAGCCAGCATATTTTTCTTTTTGGATGTTAAAAATGGTTTATCGTTTTTATTAAAACTAACGGCCCCGGTTAGTATGATCACTTATGTTTTGGGGATTTACTTTATTATAAATTTTACACGGCAAATGAAAAAGCTTGAACTCATCAACAGGCAGATCAATTACCTTTTTATGAAAGATATCAGTAAAAATTAAGCAGGTGCACTAAAGAGATTTGAATATTACAGAATATGAAAAAGCCCATATCATTAAAAAATAGCGGAGCATGGTTTTACATTGCAGGAGTTTTGGTAGCTTTAATTATTGCAGTTGCAGCAGGACTATATTATTTTGGAAAAATATAGATAGATTTTAGTAAATTACAATTCTAAATACTACAACCCGTTATTAGTGGTAATAAACTACTATATCAGCTTATAAGTCACTAAGCGGTAATAAGTTAAAACAGATTATTCATGGAAAAAGAAATTCATTACGAGTTTGTTAACTCCCAAACCGGCTACGTTATTGGTCATCTTTCGTTACCTGCTGCCATGAATACAAAGGAGCGTATTGAAATGGTGGAAAAGAAAAAAGCAGAATTAGCCATTTCCAATAAATTGTTTCTTGAAATCATCTATTGGCAGGATCACGATCATCCGATAGGATAAAGAAATTTAACCATAATGAAAAAAGGCTCTCAAAATGATAGTCTTTTTTTTTGAAAATTCTTTTACAGCGGGTTCAAATAAGCCTCAATTATAGTTTAAACCCCCATTTTATGAAAAAGTTATAACCGGGCACTCTTTTGGCACATTATAGTTTTTTTATTCATAAAAAATGGAAGATGAACGAATAATTGTGCGGCTTGCAGAGGCCGCCGACGTAATTTTTGCAACAGAAATTACTAATGAAATGGAAGCTTCGGCTATTGCACGGGGCTCGGGCATTGCAAAAAGAACTCCCGAATCAATTTGTGAGAAAATTTTAGATGGGAAAGCCGTAATAGCCCTTACCGATCAGAATGTCTGGGTCGGATTTCAATACCTGGAAGTTTGGGAAGCTGGCAGGTTTATTTCAAATTCGGGCCTGATAGTATCTCCACACTATCGCCACTCCGGCATAGCAACCGCTATCAAAACCAGAATATTCCAGCTCTCAAGAGACAAATATCCTACTGCCTGTATTTTCAGCATAACTTCCGGATTAGCCATCATGAAACTCAATACGAGGCTGGGATTTGAGCCGGTTACCTATTCGGAAATAACAAAGGACGAAAACTTTTGGGCCGGCTGCAAAAGCTGTGTAAACTATGATGTATTAACAGGCAAAAAGAAGTGCAACTGTTTATGCACCGCTATGCTTTTTGATCCGGCAAAAGTGATGGAAGAATTTAAGCCCGTTTATAATTAGCCGCTGATGATTAACTAACCCAAACCTTATCACGCTATTGTAAACTCAAATTAATAACGATATGCATTTACAGCACGAACGGTTATTTAAACCGGAAGAACAACCGGATCATTTATTGTTTTATGATACTATTTTATTATTAAAAGAATTAATAGCTACGCCATCATTTAGCGGGCAGGAATCATTTACCGCAACACTGATCCAGTGTTTTCTTCAAAACAGGGGCGTCGAAACTCATCGTAAGCTCCATAATATCTGGGCCTTTAATCATTTTTATGATCCGGCCAAACCCACCATCTTATTGAACTCTCATCATGATACTGTAGAACCAAATTCGCAATATACAAATGATCCGTTTCAGCCATTTATAATAGGAGACAAGCTTTACGGCTTAGGCAGCAATGATGCAGGCGGCTGCCTGGTGTCGTTACTGGCTACTTTTCTTCACTTTTATAACAGGGATGACCTGGCTTATAATTTATGTTATGCGGCTACTGCCGAAGAAGAAACATCCGGAGAAAATGGCCTTAAACTGATATTGCCTGATCTTGGTCATCTTGATTTCGCAATAGTAGGAGAGCCCACCTTAATGAATATGGCCGTTGCCGAAAGGGGCCTGATGGTTTTAGATTGTAAAGCTACCGGAAAAGCCGGACACGCTGCACGTGAAGAGGGCGATAACGCCATTTACAGAAGCCTTAAAGATATAGAATGGTTCAGCAATTTTACTTTCCCAAAGGTATCTGAAACCCTTGGCCCGGTTAAAATGACAGTAACCATGATTAATGCGGGCAGCCAGCACAATATAGTACCCGGAACCTGCAGCTTTACAGTAGACGTAAGGACAACCGATGCCTACACCCGCGATGAAATATTGCAAATTATACGCCAGCACGTAACCAGTTTTGTAACACCGAGGCCCTTTCATTTAAACTCTTCTGTTATTGATACCACCCATCCGCTTGTTCAGGCAGGTATGGCGATGGGGTGTAAAACCTATGGCTCCCCAACAACATCCGACCAGGCATTGCTGAGCATCCCTTCGGTAAAGTTGGGGCCGGGTGATTCGGCACGGTCGCACATGTCAGACGAATATATATTTATCAGTGAAATTCAGCATGGAATAAAAGTATACACGGGGATACTGGAAATGCTTGTTTTCTATTTGATCAATAAAGTTGAAAGTTTTCACAATTAAATTAAAATACACTCATATGTTACTTATTTTAAAGGTGGTATTATTGATAGGACTAATTATTATACCGCTACGCCCACAGAAAAACAAAACAAAACGTAAATCCGGATTCAAAATTGATTCTAATACAAAAGGTTCAGAATATGCAATTAATGAAAATGGTAATCTGGAAAAGATAAATAGGATAGGTGTTAGCCTCACCTAAATCCTCTCCAAGGGAAAGGACTTTTGATTAGCTCAATAAAATAATTAGCCCTTCTCCAAAGGAGAAGGGTTGGGATGAGGCCAAACAGGGCCCTCTATAAAAGAGAGCCCTGTAACAATCAAATTATCATTTTAAATATTATTGAGCTGGTGCCGGTGGTGTTTGCGGCGCTTTGTCAATAAGTGCCATAAACTGATCCAGCTTAGGCGTAATAATTATCTGGGTACGCCTGTTTTGTGATTTACCACTGTCCGTATTATTATCGGCCACCGGGTTATATTCACCACGGCCACCTGCTGTTAACCGCTTGGGATCTACATTATAGGTATTTTGCAGTGCCTGCACCACTGATGATGCTCTTAATGCACTTAAATCCCAATTGTTACGGATATTTGTTTGTGATATGGGTACATTATCAGTATTACCCTCAATCAGCACATCATAGGTTGAGTAATCGTTAATGATTTTGGCTATCTTACTCAGCGTTTGTCCTGCTTTATCAGAAATTTGATAGCTGCCTGATTTATACAGCATATTATCAGCTAATGATATGTAAACCACACCTTTAAGCACCTTCACATCAACATCCTTCATTTCATCCGCACTTAATGAACGGGTAAGATTGGTCGTTAAGATCTGGTTAAGCGAGTCGCTTTTGTTTTTTACATCAACCAGGTGACGGATGTATTTATTGGATGAGTTTATTTCATCAACCAGTTTAGAGATGTTCATGCCTCCCTGGTTATTGCCAGCCAAACATTTATTCAATGCATCCTGTAAAGCGGCGGCATTTGTTTTTGCTGCGGCTATTTGCTCTTCCAGGCTTTGTACCCGGCTTCGCGCCCCGGCAAGCTCTTGCTGTGTAACCTGCCAGCTTTGTTTCAAATTACGGTTGGTATCCAGTGACTTGTTATAATCTGATTGTAGCGCAGCATATTTTTTATTGCTGACACATCCTTGTGTTACTGCTAGTACCAGTAGTATTACCGGTAACAATAATTTAATTTTCATGTCTGTAACTAATTTATCAAATGATTATAATCCATTTATAATCAACGTAGTACTAACAACAAAACTGAGTCGGTTTAGTTTAATGTATTTTAGCTTATAGATTTACAGGCACCTAAAAAGCCTGATTTTAGCACTAAACAGCGCATTATTGATATAATTGAATCTTTTAACATTTTATATTTGTAACCATGATGCCGGGGATAAAAATTGAGCCGCTTAATGCCTCGTCGCAGGTTTGCAGGGAACTAAGCGAAATACTTGTGGAGGTAGTTGCAAACGGCGGCTCCGTTAGTTTTATGCATCCGCTGGCGTTAGTGGTTGCTGAAAACTTTTGGGCCGATTCACTGTCTGCTGCGGCACGGGGTGAAAGAATTGTATTAGGCGCTTTTGACGATAAACGCCTGGTTGGTACTGTAACCCTGTTGCTCAACTGCCCGCCCAATCAACCACATCGTGCCGAAATTGCAAAAATGATGACCAGGATCAGTCACCGGGGCAGGGGGATAGCGAAAGCATTGATGCGCGAGGCAGAGCGATTGGCCATTGAAAAGAAACGAACCCTGCTGGTACTTGACACAGCTGTTGAAGACGGAGCATCCAAACTTTACGAGGCTTTGGGTTTCACTTTAACAGGAATAATTCCTGATTATGCCCTAAAACCTCATGGTGGACTAACAGGAACCATGATCTATTGGAAACGGATAGGAGAAGAGCAAGGGTAAAATAACGGATGTAATTTACTCATTTACCAGCACGCCAATCCCTCCCCAGGTACCCCAGCCACGATCATCCTCTTCATCATCAATCATTTCGTATGCAGTGTCGTTATCCGCTTTTAAATGATCCCAAAGTATGTTCACATGGCAATCATCAACCATATTGTGGTAAACAATATCATGAAAAATGACCAGGCCCCCATCAGCAATATATTTTGAATAACGCTCAAAATCGTCGGCAACGCCCTGTAAAGTATGGTCGCCATCAATAAATATAATATCAAGCCTTTCCCCTCCTAAAATAGACAATAACCTGTCTTCTGTTTCCGGGGAATGTGAGTCGGCTCTTATAAAAAATAAACTTTGATCAGCTTTTTTATAAGCTCCAAATTGTTTTTGTTGTTGTTCAATAAAACTTTTGTTGTGATGAGGGAGCGGCATATCGATGCTTATAATTTTGCCGTTATCAGCTGCTAACCGGCACCATAGCCAAAATGTGCCACCTTTGTCGGTTCCTATCTCTAAAATATTTTTTGGCGCAGGCCTGTTCCTGATAAAGGTTATCAACTCTAAAAGTTCTTTATATTTCTGAGTTGCACGCATGTGTATGCACATCTCGGTAAGCTTACTGTTTGTCATAATCAGGAAGGTTTTTACCAGGTTTAGTTTTATAAAGTCTAATTTATAGCATTTGAATTGATATCGTATTTATTAATGAATATTTTTTTAACCAGGCTTTGAAAGATGGTCTCATAAAAAAGCCATGAGTAAGTTTAATATATAGGCTAACGATATAAAAACCAAGATTATTATACAAATACTGGCATGTAGAACATTGCTTTTAGCAGCCTGCGCAGGAGAGTAAACGCTAAGCAAATGGATAGTCGGCAGGGCCATAGAAAGTAAAAATTTTAATAAAAAAATAATACCAGGCAACAACTTTCAGATTGTCTTCGTATCATTGTTTAGATTTAGACTAAATAATGTTACATATTCTTATTTGTGATAATCAATTACTGACCAGCGAGGGGCTAACTTCGATATTATCCGCCACTGATGGTATACATATAGCGGGCAAGGCCAAAAACACTACCGAACTGGAGCAATTGATCGATAGTACGAAGCCTGTAGTAATTATTATCGATCCTTATTTGGGAGATAGTTTTAGTACGGATGATATCAAAAACATCCAAAAAGAATATGCTTTAGCAAACATCCTTGTTCTGTCTGACAAGCAAGATCGTGAAGAAATTCTTGAATTGATAAAGCAGGGGGTAAGGCATTATGTATCTAAGAAATGCACCCGCGAAGAAATTGTACTTGCTGTTTATGCCACCTCCAAAGGCGAGCAATTCTACTGTAAAAATACTATACAGACACTATTTGAAAATCATCTACCGGATAAAGATAATGATGCAATAACTTCATTATCAGTTCGTGAATCGGAAATTATTCAGTTAATCTCCGCAGGAATGACCAATAAGGAAATTGCAGAAAAGCTTTTTTTAAGTATCCATACCATAAAAACCCACCGTAAAAATATCATCAAAAAGCTTGGTTTTACTTTTAAAAACGCAGCCGACCTGATGTTGTATGCAGCTAAATAAAGCATTATCATTATTTAGACTAATTATAAATTACCCCCTTGGGGGTATTGCCTCCCCTCGCAGTTTGGCCTACTTTTGAGCCGTATTAAAACTTCAAAACTCATATATACACGTTATGAAAAAATATTTTACTGTTCTGAGTATAATATCTGCCGGATTGCTGATTATAACAAGCTGCAAAAAAACGCACAATGTTGATATTGCTCCAAACTATACAGTTCCAACAACCTACAACTTCACCAATGCAAATTACGCTGACGCTACTACACGTTTGGGAATGGCTACTGAAATGGCAAACCTGATGAACACGGCTACAACCGGTGTTGTTGACGGCCAAAGATTGCTGAATATGTTTACCAATACAAATTCTCCTTTTGCCACTGCGGCCTATAATACCTCGGGCATACAAATAAAAGATCAATGTTTTGCACAGCTGCAAACCGACATCCCAAACTTTATTGACAGCATTGTTATGGTAAGCAAGTCAACACAGCCTGCAAGCAGGGGAGTGGCCGGCATTGGCGCCAGCTCGGTAACACCTGCAACAAAATACCCTCAAACCGCTACAGGTGTTAATTATGTGCAGATATTTAAAAAGAGCATTATGGGCGGGTTGGTTTGCTACGAAATTGTAAACAACTACATGGTTAACGGCATCGCCGGCTCGGTAGATAATACCACTGTAGTACCGGGCAGCGGAACCGCGATGGAACACAACTGGGACCTGGCATTTGGATACTGGGGAGTTCCTGTCAATTTTCCAACCAATAAAACCGGTGCAGTATACTGGGGTAGCTACACTACACAAATTGACTCGGGTTATGATGCTAATATGATACTGATGGATGCCTTTTTAAAGGGTAGGGCAGCTATCAGCAATAAGGATATGACCGGTACGAAGGCACAGGCCACCATTATTATGCAAACATTTGAAAGAGCTACCGGTGCAGCTGCTTTACAGGAAATAAATGAAATAAAAGAAGCCTTAACTGATAATGTGAAAAGGAACAGTGCCCTTTCTGAGTGCTATGGCTTTGTTAATTCGCTAAAATACAACCCTGCGCGAAAAATTACCGATGCACAGATAAATGCCATATTGGCCCTGTTCCCTAAAAACTTTTGGGACCTTACGCCTGCCGACATCGATAATATTCAAAATGCAATTGCTACGCAGTATAACTTTCAGGATGTGAAAGACATTTTGTAAAATAAATTAAGCCGGGACAGCTCTGTCCCGGCTTTTTAAATTTAAATGAAGACATCAACCAATAAATAAATATAGAACATGCATACAAAATTTATTCGCACGGCCATCATTGCTTTAATTGCAGTGGCGGCCTTTCAGGCTTGTAAAAAAACAGGCACCACCCCGCAAACAGGTAATACCGGCTTTGACCGTACAGGAATGCTGACCAACCTCAGTAAAAATATCATCGTTCCGGGTTATATCACTTTCCAGGCTTCTGTTGTTCAGTTAGACTCAGCTATTACCCTTTTTAATGCCAATGCAAATATTACCACATTGGGCAATGTACAGGCAGCATTTAAAGATGCTTATGAAAAATGGCAATCGGTTTCCGTATTTGATTTTGGCCCGGCCAGCAACGAGAATTTAAGAATAAGCCTTAATACTTTCCCTGCTGACGTTACCCAGATCAACACCAACGTAAGTACCGGAAGCTATAATCTGGCTGCATTATCAACTTTACCTGCCGAAGGATTTCCGGCTCTCGATTACCTGCTATTTGGAACCGGTGCTGATAACAATGCCATACTTGTACAATACACAACTGATGGCCAGGCAACTAAACGTAAGGCATACCTGGCGGCAGTATCAACCGTGATCAGAACAAAAGCTACCAATGTATTAAATGGTTGGAAAACCACTTACCCCGCTACGTTTATTGCCGCATCGGGAACGGATGTAGGCAGCTCTATAGGGCAGTTAACCAATGAGCTTAATGAGGATTTTGAAGTGTTGAAAAACTATGAGATCGGCATTCCTGCGGGAACAGAATCAATGGGTACAACTTTCCCAACCAAGGTTCAGGCATATTATTCTAAAATATCGTTACAGTTAGCATTGCTGCACTTGCAGGCAATCCAGAATGTTTATTTGGGCGGAAGCGGATTAGGTTTTGACGATTATTTGATTGAAGCAAAAGCCACTTACAACGGAGGCTCGCTTAACGACGCTATTACGGCCCAGTTTGCAACAGCTACTGCTAAATTACAGGCCCTGTCTGATCCCCTGGCAAACCAGATAACCAGTAATTTAACAGGTGTTACTGCTGCTTACGCAGCCTTGCAAATGCAAACCGTGTTATTAAAAACAGATATGCCCTCTGCTTTAGGAATTTTAATCACCTACGGGGATACCGACGGAGATTAAAAAAACAAACATTAACTCTCTTTAAACCCTCTTTTTTACTTGCAAAAGAGAGGGTGAACAAGCGAAGCGATGTTCGGGTGAGTAAATATACGAGCGGCATTAGCGCAAATGCATTGGCGGTGTGGACTCACCCCGACTACGCTTCGCTGGTCGACCCTCTCTATCGCAAGCGATAAAGAGGGTCAATAGAAAAGTATGAAATAAATATTAAGTAAACGTTCTACTGACTACTGACATATAATTTATGTCCTATTAACGCTATGCTGAATTTTATAAAGGAGAAATTTACCTCCTTTTACAAGGCCAACAAACATATTGCCCCTCTTGCTGTGCTCCGCATAGCATTTGGGGGTATTATGTTTGTAAGTGTTGTGCGTTTTTTAGCAAAGGGTTGGGTGGCAGCCTTTTATATTAAACCAAAATTTCATTTTACCTTTTATGGTTTTGATTGGGTAAAACCTTTTGGCGCCACAGGGATGTATGTGCTGTTTGCCCTGCTGTTAATTACAAGCATAATGGTTACCATTGGCCTATTTTACCGGGCTGCCATCACCGCTTTTTTCCTTTGCTTTACTTATGTTGAGCTGATTGATAAAACCACTTACCTTAATCATTATTACCTGATAAGTGTTTTTTCTTTTTTAATGATATGGGTACCCGCCAACCGGTATTTTTCTGCAGATGTTTGGCGAAAACCCGGATTAGCTGTTACCTATGTACAGGCATGGGCCATCAACATATTTAAGCTGCAGCTTGTACTGGTGTATTTGTTTGCAGGTGTATCTAAACTCAATTACGACTGGCTCATTGCGGCAATGCCATTAAGAATATGGCTGCCTGCCAGCAGTCACCTGCCTTTGATAGGTGGTTTGGTTACTCACTTATGGGTAGCATATGCGTTCAGCTGGTTTGGCGCATTGTTCGATTTATTTATCGGTTTTTTACTGCTTAATGCCAAAACCCGAAAGCCGGCTTACGGACTGGTAATCATCTTTCACCTGTTTACGGCCTGGTTCTTTAAAATAGGCATGTTCCCGTATATCATGATCATGGTGACGATTGTTTTCTTTTCGGAAAAGACACACATTAAGATCATTGATTTTTTACGAAAAATATTTTCACTGGCAAATATTCATCCATCAAAAAAAACAACAGACCCTGTCTATAAGACTATAGCACCGAAGCTGATTTTTGTGGTGTTAATACTCCATTTTATCATTCAAATACTACTTCCATTCAGGTACCTGCTTTATCCCGGCAAGCTTTACTGGACAGAAGAAGGCTATCGTTTTTCGTGGCGCGTTATGCTGATGGAGAAGGGCGGAACGGCGTTTTTTTATGTTAAAGATCCCCAAACGGGTAAAAAAGACGAAATCATCAATTCACAATATCTTACCGCTTTCCAGGAAAGCCAGATGTCTACCCAGCCTGATATGATATTGCAATTTGCTCATATTCTGGCACATGAATTTCAAAAAAAGGGCATTAAAAATCCCATAGTAACTGCCCAGAGCTACGTAACACTTAATGGCAGCGGCAGCCGCTTATATATTGATACTTCGGTAAACCTGGCAAACGAACACGATACATTCGGCCATAAAAAATGGATACTTCCATTTAACGAAAATTAGAAATGAAAAGAATTTTTATACTGATATTTTTATTAACAGCACTTGTTTCGCTTACATCATCGGCACAAACCTTTACAGTCAGGGGTAAGGTTAAAAGCGCTGAGGGTACGGCTATAGGCAATGCCTCGGTTTTTTTAGCCAAAACAAACTATAAAGTATCCTGCGATTCTGCAGGCAATTACCTTTTGCAAAATATTACACCCGGTACTTACAAATTGCAAATTTCGGCAGTAGGATATAAACAGGTAAGCCGTGAATTAAATATCACCAATAACCTGATTGTAAACATTACGGCGGAAGAGGATATTCAGCAATTAAATGATGTAAATATAAAAGCTGATAAAGAAAAAACATTTGGTATCACCAGGCTGAAAGCAGTGGAGGGAACAACCATCAACGCCGGTAAAAAAAGCGAAGTGGTGGTAATGAATGACATTGTAGCCAATAAAGCATCCAACAATACCCGGCAAATATATAGCAAGGTAGCGGGCTTAAATATATGGGAAAGTGATGATGCCGGCATCCAGTTAGGTATAGGTGGCAGGGGACTGAACCCCAACAGGATAACTAACTTTAACACCCGGCAAAATGGCTATGATATTGCTGCTGATGCATTGGGCTATCCCGAGAGCTATTATACACCACCGGCTGAACTGGTGGATCGTATAGAAATATTGAGAGGAGCGTCGTCTTTACAGTACGGAACGCAGTTTGGAGGCTTGGTTAACTTTAAGCTGAATGATGGCCCAACAGATAAACCTTTTGAATTTACTTCGCGTGAAACAGTAGGTTCGTGGGGGTTTTTAAACGAAACCAACAGTATTGGAGGTACGGATGGCAAAGTGCAGTATTATGCTTTTTATCAGCATAAATCGGGTGATGGCTGGCGGCCAAATTCAAACTTTAATGTAAATACCGGCTATACCTCTATCACTTACAATGCTACGGATAAGTTTTCGATAGATTTTCAATACACCCACATGGATTACCTGGCTCATCAGCCCGGTGGGTTAACCGATGCTGAATTTGCAGCAGATCCGCGGCAATCCATACGGTCGCGCAACTGGTTTAAGGTAGACTGGAACCTGGGTGCAGTAGTGTTAAATTATAAGATAAATGATAACCTTAAATTTAACTCCCGGTTTTTTGGGCTGTTAGCCGATAGGGATGCGACAGGTGACCTGGTGGATTTGATCAGTCGCCCTGATTTGGGTGGTGACAGGGATTTGTTTAAAGATAAATATACCAATTACGGCAATGAGAGCCGTTTGCTATACACCTATAAAATTAATGAAACACCGCAAAACCTGTTGGTAGGCTTTAGATATTATAGAGGACTTACTAACAGACAGCAAGGATTAGGCAACGATGGATCAACCGGTAATTCTTCCGACTTCAATTATGGCAACTCTCCGGCTGATGTGAATGCTTACTCTAATTACGAGTTCCCTAATTATAATTTGGCCTTGTTTGCCGAAAATATCTTCCGGTTAAGCTCAAAATTCAGCATTATACCGGGTATACGGTTTGAAAACATTGTTACCAAAGCTAATGGCTCTTACAGAACGGTTAATACTGACGGCGCCGGTAACGTAATTTTCGATCAGTTGATAAGTGATGTTAAAAATAGCGACAGGCATTTTGTTATTGGCGGTTTGGGACTAAGTTACTATCAAAGCGAGGCCATGCAGTTTTACGGCAATATTTCACAAAACTACCGGGCCATTAATTTCAGCGATTTGTATTCAGTGGTAAAAACCACCGTGGTCGACCCTAATTTGAAAGATGAAACCGGTTATTCTGCCGACCTGGGAATGAGAGGAAATATATCTTCAGTTTTTAACTACGATGTAAGTGTGTTTGATATTTATTATAATAACAGGATCGGCACTTATTTATCTTCCGATGCTAATGATAATGCTTTTCAGTATCGTACCAACATTGGCGCATCGCAAAACATAGGTTTAGAGACATTTGCAGAGCTGGAACTTTTGCATTTTATGCATATTGATACAAAAAATACCAGCCTCTCGGTTTTTACTAATCTTGCGCTGATAAACGCCCGGTATGTTCATACATTAAACTCAGCATTTGATAACAAGAAGGTTGAACTTGCGCCCGATGTGATATTTAAAACAGGGTTAAGCTATAAATACAAAAAGTTTGCAGCAAGCTACCAGGTTGCTTATACCAGTTCGCAATTCAGCGATGCAACCAATGCTGTGTTTACGCCGGATGCTGTGGATGGGATAGTACCCGCTTATACGGTTATGGATCTTTCGGCCAGCTATAAACTAAGCAGGATCTTTACTTTAGAAGGTTCGGTTAATAACCTGGCCAATGCTAAATACTTTACCCGGCGCGCAGATAGTTACCCCGGCCCGGGGATTATTCCTGCGGATGGGAGAGGTTACTTTTTGACTTTGCAGGTGAAGTTGTAAGGGCATTTTGTCAATTGAGCAAGTCTCACAGGCATGATGTATAGATTTCTCCTCGTTCCTCGTCGAAAGGACATGGAGTTTATAGATCATGCACCCAATGCATCGTATCCTTTAAATCATTATAAAGCCTTTTAAATATCGAAAAGCTTTTATCATAGGTTTGGCGATTATTAGGGTTGGGTAAAATGTTTACCGGGTTATCAGCAGGGTGTTGTTTCCATTCTTTAGCATCCAATTTCAGGGCATCCACGGCTAAAAACACGGCGCCGATTGCCGAAGCATCTTCCTGCTGAACAATGGCCAGCTTTTTCCCTGTAATATCTGCAAGCATCTGTGTCCATACTTTTGAGGTGATAAATCCACCGCTTATATTCAATTGATGGATGGGCGCTGATGATTTTTCGACAGTTTGTACAACATTATTCAGCGCAAAGCAAATACCTTCTAACCCAGCCCTTAAAAAGTGAGCTTGAGTATGTTGCGGTTTAATATTGAAGAAAACTCCGCAGCTTTTGGTATCCCATAAGGGCGCTCGCTCACCGTATAAGTAAGGCAAAAACACAAGGCCCTCGCTACCGGCAGGTATGGTGGCCATTGTATTAAATACATCTTCATAATCAGTATGGCCGGGCATTTTTTTATCCAGGAAACTTTTTATCAGCCAGTTTAATGCTATACCGCCGTTATTTACTGCCCCGCCGCAAACAAATGTTTTTTCATCCAGCAGGTAATTGAATATCATGGCTTCAAAATTATAAACCGGCTGCGGGCTGGTTATTCTCACAGCCCCGCTTGTGCCAATGGTTAATGAGGCTACGCCAGGCTCCGTAACAAAGCTGCCCAGGTTAGCACAGCAGCCATCGCTGGCGCCAATTATAAAGGATATATCCGGATTGAGTGTTAATGATTTTGATAATGAATCGTTTAGATCAGCCCGCTTATAGGTAGTATTTACCGGACTTGAAAGTTTATCAATCGTAATACCTGCCAAATTACAAGCTTCCGGGTTCCATGCAAGCTTTTTAATATCGAACAAGCCGGTTGAAGATGCGATGGAATAATCAACCTGGAACTCGTTGAAAAGATGGTACCATATATATTCCTTAATCGAGATAAATTTATGGGTAGCTGCAAAAAGTTCGGGCTTGTTTTCGCGCAGCCATATCAACTTGCAAAGTGGGGTGGAAGCATGAATAGGTGTACCAGATGTGTGATATATTTCGGCGCCCTCAGTTGTGGCTCTTAGTTTTTGAGCAATGTCTTCACTCCTGGAATCGGCCCAGGTCATCATATCGGCAAGTGCCTTTCCATTACTATCAACAGGAATAACGCTGTGCATGGCACAGCTAAAGCTTATAGCATGTGGGGAGCGACCTGTTTTTTTTACAATATCAGTTATGCAGTTAGTAAAGGCTTCCAATATTACCGCTGGATCCTGCTCACTATAGCCGGGTTCAGAACTCTTAACTGGGTAAAAATGTTGTGACATACCTACGGAATGTCCGTCAAAATTAATGGACACGGCCTTTGTGCTCCCTGTACCTATATCAACTCCCAATAAATATGATTGCATTAATTTATTTGATTTACGGGCTAATTTAGGTATTAATAAGATTTAGGGGTCAATAAAATAAAATTTGCAGAGCATACTTAACCAAAATTATTTAGTGTTTTTAACCCTTTAAGTACTATTCACATCTTAAGTATGTTTTTAAAGTGTAAAAAATATATTAAATTAGTATTAACTAATAAATTTAAACTAACTCATTTGATTAAACATATATCTAAACAAAATCTTATTTAACGCCTTAAAGACTTACTTTGCTGCGCCAACATTTTTATTGACGTGCTTGTTATTAATAATGACATCGTGTTCCAAAAAAGATAATCCTGGTAACATTCAGGCAAATGCCATAGCCATCGATAGTACGGGAATAACTTCGGGTACGCCGGTTGGATCGGCAGCAACAGGAGCTGATGCTGACGACCTTGTGGAAAATTCATCATTCCCAAGCCTGGTAACCATGGCTTTTGGGGCTACAGCAAGTATTTCAAATCCTTTATCTGGGAGTGGTGGTGTAAGCATTGTGCAAACCGGTTCAGACATTGTTATAACTTCTACTGCTACCGGGGTAGAATACCAACTTTCCGGTACAACAACTAATGGCTCAGTAAAAATATATAGCGCCAAAAAATTTGAGCTTAATCTTAACAATGTCTCTATCACAAGTACAAGCGGTCCGGCTATTAACATTCAATCATCTAAAACTGCTTTTGTTGTAGTTGCTGATGGAACTGCTAACACTTTAATAGATCCGGCTACTTATGCAACATCAACCGAAGATCAAAAGGGTACCTTTTTTAGCGAAGGGCAATTGGTTTTTAGCGGCAATGGTAATCTTTCAGTAACCGGCAATAACAAACATGGTATTTGCAGCGATGATTATATTCGCGTACGCTCTGGTAATATCACAGTAACAAGTGCAGTTAAAGACGGTATGCACACAAACGATTATTTTATAGTGGATGGGGGAAATATAAAAATTACGGCAAGTGACGATGGCATTGAATGCGAATCGGGTTATGTAATTGTCAATGCCGGAACTTTAACATTAAATGCTGTTAGTCATGGTATTACGGCATCATATGCCGATGGAGATAAAACTATTATTCCTTATGTTACAATTAATGGTGGTACAATTAACGCTAATATATCGGGGGGAGAAGGTATTCAAAGTAAAAATGTGCTTACTATAAACAACGGGAATATATCTGCTACAAGTACTGATGATGGCATGAATGCCGATACAGCAATTTATATAAACAATGGTTCTGTTTACTTAAACAGCAGTGCTAACGACGGAATGGAATCTAACGGTATCATCACTATAACAGGTGGCAAAACTGTGGCCATAGGCGCTCAGGCTACCAAAAAAGGCATTAACTGCGGTGCTAATACCTTTAAGATCACTGGGGGACTTGTATTAGGAACGGGAGGTGAAACAAGTGAGCCAACTGCCAACGTTTCTACTGTAAATTCAGTAATTATGGGTGCCGGCACAGCTAATAAAATTATTCATTTTGAAACAGCAAGCGGAACGGAAGCTTTGACGTTTTTAAGTCCAACCGCATATAGTACATTGCTGTTTGCCTGCTCCAAATTAAAAAGCGCAACAACTTATAATGTTTATACAGGTGGAAGTGTTTCTTCAAAAAGTACCAACTTCAATGGGCTATATACCAGTGGGGGCTATTCCAAGGGTACAAAGGGCGCCAGTTTTACTACCAGTACGGTGGTTACTCAAGCAGGAGGGACACTTAGTAATTAATAAATTGATATAAACTATTACAAAGCCTTCCCGGTTTCCAGGAGGGCTTTGTTGTTTTATTCTATTCTTTTAAATGGAGTAATTGCACGCATCTTTTCATCACGCAAGTATGGTTTGATTATTATAATTCCCTTATTTTAAAATATATAATTAAATGTTTCGAAGATAACTTTATGATATCGGCGCAAAATATACCACTAAAATTTATAAGAGATAAAATAATAAAGTTTTCCAGGTATCTGAAGCTGATGGACAGGCAAGATGGGCAAAGGTTCTGGCTATGGGTAATATGTAAACTATTTGATCAGAAGAATTAAAAACCATCAGTATATTCAATAGTAGCTTTATATTTGGGTAACTCTTCAGCCTATGTCCACTCACGATTACCCCGTTTACCTCTTCCTGATAACCGGCATGATACTCAGTATCATCAGCCATAAATTAACCGTTACGGCAGCTGTTACAGGTGCTGTGGTGGGTTTCCTGGTGTATAAAGGCGGTGGCTATACAGGTTTAACTATGCTGGTATTGTTTTTTATTTTAGGATCAGGCGCTACAAACTGGCAATTGAACAAAAAACAACAATCAGGCATAGCCGAAAAGAATCGCGGACAGCGAACCACCGGCCAGGTATTGGCTAATGGGGGAGCAGCAGCCATTTTAGGTGCAATAGCCTGGTACATCCCCGAAAAGGCTTCGATGCTGCAATTAATGATAGCCGGAAGCCTCGCCGCTGCAACCGCCGATACTTTATCATCTGAATTAGGTTCATTGTATGGTCGCCGGTTTTACGATGTTATTACCTTTAAAAAGATTGAGCCTGGCCCGGATGGCGTGGTAAGTTTGGAAGGTACATTAATTGGGATAGCAGGTGCTGCGTTGATTGCCCTAACTTATATGTTTGGTTTTAGCTTTAGCAGCTGGGGATGGATAATTGTTATTGCGGGAGCTATTGGTAATTTATTTGATTCCATATTAGGCGCTACGCTCGAACGCAGGCAGCTGATCGGAAATAATATGGTCAATTTTTTAAATACGTGTATGGGCGCCGCGATTTGTTTATTACTTCAGCTATTTGTTAATTGATGAGCGGATTTTGATACTCAATGTTTTTTAAATATATAATTTGCATCAGCATGACAGAAAAAGACAAAATGATCAGCGGTTTACCATACCGCACCAATGATCCCGAATTAATAGATCAGCGTACAGCTATCCGGAAATTATTGGGAACATATAACCAGGTGGGCGTACACGAAGGTCACGAACAGGTTGAAATACTTAAACTTATGCTGGGTAAAGTAGGAAAGGGCAGTTGGATTGAATCGCCTTTTTATTGCGATTATGGCTATAACATATCAGCCGGCAAAGATTTTTACATGAATTTTGACTGTGTTATTTTAGATGTTGCCCCTGTAACAATTGGCGATAATGTAATGTGCGGCCCTAAAGTACAATTGCTAACTGCTACACATAGCCTTGATGCAAAGGAGCGGAACTTTTCGGGTACCGAGCTTGGCAAGCCTATAAGCATAGGTAACCGCGTATGGATCGGCGCGGGTGTTATAGTTTGCCCTGGCGTAACCATCGGTGATGAGGCTGTTATAGGCGCAGGAAGTGTGGTAACCAAAGATGTACCGCCAGGTGTATTTGCGGCGGGCAATCCCTGCAAGGTGATTAAATCCATTTAAGATAATAACCTGCTTGTTAACGAATTAAGAAGAGTAATTACCCGTCTTGATCTTTATGCACTCTTCGTGCCCTTAGTGGTTTTTTTTGACCACTAAGTACACAAAGAATTGCGCAAAAGTCACGAGGCTTTATTCCTAATAATATAAATTAGCGGCATCCAGCTCTTTTTTAGCCGGCGCGCCAGGATCGGTAACAAAAACTCTGAATGGCACCTGCCTTACCCGGTATGAACCGGCAGCAGGAGCAGGCGGCGCGTTATAAATGTAATTCAATTTGATTTTGTGGAAACCCTTAATCAGTGGAACAACGTATTCGCTTTCTGTAAGCTTTTCACCATCAATAAATAATTCAGTATTGGCGTATGAGGCCAGGCTGAAATTGTAAGAACCATCAGCAGGAACATTTAAATAGCCTTCAAAAATCAACCCGAAGTTAGGATTGTCCTTTTTAAATTGTTCAGCATCCAGTTTTAGCGCTGTTGCAGTATCTTTTGCCGCCACATAGTCCAGTTGATCGGGCGAGGTAAAGGTGCCTTTTATCAATTTATATTTTAAGCCATGCTGGTTTAACGAATAATTTAATGCAGGCAGCATAGCCCTGTTAATCATCTCTGTACGCGTCGCAATGCTTCTTCTGCCCGATGGAGTTATTACCCTTGTTCTTAGCTCTCTCTTTTCATTGTCGGGAATGGTAAAGGTAATTGGTCCATCATATTGCAAGTCGGTATCCAGCGGATCACGGCCATTAAGTGTGTAATATATTTTGGCTCCCGGTATAACAGATTTTAAAGTATAAACAAACTGCGGTCCCACTACAATAGTATCTAACACGGTTAGGGCAGTAGGCACCCTGTAATCGTAATCCATTGCATCAAGCCGGGCAAAATGTTTGGCCAGCCTTACATTAGCAAAATCGTTATAGTCTTTGTTTTCAACTTTTGTCCAGGCTACTTCCGATAAAGCAAAAAGCCTTGGGAATATCTGGTATTGCATTTTAGCAACTGTTGGTACATATTCTGTCCATAAGTTTCCCTGTGTGCCTATTACATATTTTTGCTCATCGGGTGATAATTTTGACGAAACCGGGTTATAGTTATAAGTTTCCGGTAATACCGCATAGCGGCCAAATGATACCGGTTCCTGTGGCGAACTGCTCTGGTAATGATCGAAATAGTTACCGGTAGTTTGGGGGCTCATAATTACATTATGTTTTTGTTTGGCGGCGTTAATTCCACCTTCCTCACCAGTCCAGCTCATAACGGTAGCGTTAGGTGCAAGGCCACCTTCCAGTATTTCGTCCCATCCAATAATGCTTCGGCCCTTTGAGTTAATAAATTTCTCTATGCGGCTTATAAAATAGCTCTGCAGCTCTTTCTCATCTTTTAAACCTTTTTCTTTCATTAAATTCTGGCAAAACGGCGAGTCGTGCCATGGTTGTTTATTGGCTTCATCACCACCTATGTGAATATATTTACTTGGGAAAAGCTCCATTACCTCGGTCAAAACATTCTCTAAAAAAGTAAATGTTTCTTCAGTAGGGCAGTAGATACCGTTTATAGCCCTGGCGGCAGGAGTACCCGGAGTAGTATCACATTTAAGTTCAGGATAAGCCCTTAATGCAGCGTCAGAGTGCGCCGGCATTTCAATTTCTGGCACAACGTTGATATAACGCTCTGCAGCATATTTAACAACGGCGCGTATATCGTCCTGGGTGTAAAATCCACCGTAGGTTAGCTTATCCGGCCAGTCGCGATTTACGCCAAACATGGTTTGCATACGATACCCGCCAATTTCGGTAAGCTTGGGATATTTCTTTATTTCTATGCGCCATCCCTGGCCATCCGTTAAATGCCAGTGAAAATTATTCAGTTTATAAGCAGCCATTACATCTAAAATCTTTTCAACCTCATGTACATTGAAAAAATGCCGCGAAACATCCAGCATCATACCACGGTATCCAAACCTGGGTTCGTCGGTAATAACGGCACATGGTAATTTATTTATAGCTGTTTGCTCAACAGGGAAGAGCTGTATTAATGTTTGAATGCCATAAAACAAACCTGCGCCTTTGCCAATAATAGTAACACGGTGCGGGGTAATAGTTAATTTATAGCCTTCGTTGGGTAGCTTATCAGCGCCCTTTGAAGTAAGTATCAACCCGGTACCTTTTATTATTTTGTTTTTAGAGCTGTATTTTGATATCCTGTTATTAAAATGCCTGTTATTGATCAAAAAGCTTTTCAGTAAAGCAACAGACCGGTCATTAGGGTTATCTGCTTTTATAAGCGTCATCTTCGTGAAATCAAACGTGCCCGGATCTTTAATTACTGATGCCGGCGCCGGGATGATCCCCAGGTAAGGATCTGCAGCCACAGGCGCCTGTGCTTTTACATTATTAAAAACCACGGATAACGCCACTGTAAATGTCAGTGCAATCCAAATGAATTTTGTTTGAGGTTTGAGTTTTGATTTCATGAATGATTACTATGGAGGTTATAATTCCAGCTAATTTAATTTATATCCTGACTAAAATTTAAACTATAAGCTTATGTAACAAACAATTGACAGGCAGCAAGAGGATTATTAAAGGTAGTATAAAACAAAAAAAGCGGTTACAAACCGCTTTTTTATAATATTTTGCTATAAAATTAATTGTTTGAGGCTGTTGAGCTCCAACCGTCGGTCCAGCCATTTCCATTTGAACCTTTCGATTGTTTTATCAGGTCATCATATTTAATGGTTTGGGTATGATTCAACACACTTTTTACCTTCTTAATGGTAGCGGTACGTAGTGGGCCTATATCGTTCAGCATTTTGTTGGTATTACCATGATCGGCCGCTTTGATCTTGTCAAACTTTTGTTCCGATTCCTGGTAAATGACAGCAATTTTTGATGTTTGATCGTCATTGAGCCTTAATTGTTTTTGTAATGCTTTAGCTTTCTCAACCGGATCGGTGATGCCCTGATGATTGCTTTGGGCATTAGCCACTGCTGTTAATCCAATAAACAGGCAGCATATTGATAAAATCTTTTTCATTATTTATAAAGTTTGATTGGTTTATTACATAAAAGTAACGAATATTTTACGTAAACAAAAAAAAGCTATTGATTTTTTGTTTAACCAATAGCTTTTTTTCCTTTTGATACAGGATCAATCTTTATAAATTACATTCTTTTAGTGACAAGGTATTTCACTAATTTGAAGCCATTGGCATTGACATCGGCATTCCTTTTTTTGCTTTATAAGTAAGTTTAGCCAAATGTTTTACCTGCAGCTTATCGTCGCCCTCTGTTATGTGTAAAAATTGATCAGGAGTAACATTCTTAAACTTCTGAATAGTTTGGCTGCCGGCCCATCTGATCTCAATTTCATCAATTATTTTTGCCTGGCCAATACCTATTTCCTGCTGTAATGGTGAAGCTCCAAAACTACCGCCAGAGTTTACATCTTTATAAACACTTCTTTTAACCCCGTTTTCTGTAAATGATACTTTTATCCGGCTCCCTATAGCTGCCCTGTTTGCTTTTACACCTTGCAGCTTCAAGCTTATCCAATTGTTATTTGATTGACCAGGGTTTACATATAACGAGCTGTTATAACCATCACCCGGATATGCGCCCCCCATTTCTATAAAAATATCCTGGACGCCGGTATTTCTTAAATCGGCAAAGGCAACGCCATGTCCTTTTTGCAAATTGCCGGTACGCGAGGATGTGGTAACATCCGCAAAGCGTTTACCATCAATGTTTTTAAACATTTTATTAGGAACAAGCGATTTAAAGTCGGGGTTACCTGTGCCAAAATATAAGTCGGGCCAGCCATCATTATCAATATCACCGAAGTTGCCCCCCATACTGTAAACCACTTTGTCGAGCCCCATCTGCTTGGTTACATTGGTAAAGGTGCCGTCGTGATTATTGCGATATAAAAATACGTTGCCGGCATTAGGGATGGGTTTTCCAAGAGCTTCGGCAGCAGCGTAATATCCAAAGCTATAGCTCCATTTATAATCATTAACCAATATATCGGGCCAGCCATCATTATTATAATCAAGAAACATGGTGGTAAACGTTTTTTCCTTATTGCTATCTATTCCTGCTTTTGCGGTAACATCTTCAAAGTCAGGTATCTTACCTGGTTTCCCTTTGTTTTTTAATAAATACTTTTTACCGTCTGTGCTTGATATAAATATATCCTGCCAACCGTCGTTATTGTAATCGGCTGCAACTACTCCTTTTACATACGCCGAAATTGCGCAATGCGCCTTTACAGCTACATTGGTAAAGGTGCCATCGTGATTATTCACATACATGGCACAAGTGTCCGTTCCGCCTGCATCCATTTCAGTAGGGTTTTCATTGCCAACAAATACATCCAGCCATCCGTCGTTATTAAAATCGGCCCATACTGCCGTTTGAGTAGGATGATAAAAAAGCAGGCCGCTTGTAGTGGTGACGTCGGTGAAAGTGCCATCGCCGTTATTACGTAACAGCGAGCTGGGTTGATTTCCGAAGCCCTGGGTATTCCAGGCGCCTCTTAAAACAAAAATATCGGTATTACCATCATTATTATAATCTGTTTGTTCAATGTTTAAGCCGCCAGTTATTCCTTTTAAGCCGCTTCGTTCAGTAAGGTCGCTAAATGTTCCATCTTTATTATTCTGGAAATAATGCATCGGATCGCCAAGCCCCCATCCTGAAGTAACAATATCCATGTAGCCGTCGTTATTAAAATCATCAATAACAACACCGCCTGCCATACTGCTTATATCAAGGCCCAGGTCGGCAGCCATGTCCTTAAATGGTTTTACTTTAAAAGCGGTGTCTGCATCTAAGCCGGGCAGCAAAAACTCTTTAGGTACGTCTTTAGGATATCTGCCCAATGTCATAAAAGCAATATTAAGTAGCCACCTGGATTCCAGGTCTTCCGGATGTGTTTTTAAAACAGCCTCATATATGTCGATAGCTTTTTGCGAGCCGGTTTGAATTTTATGTACGCCGCCATCTTTTATAGGGAAAATGCATGATGAAGCATTATGATTGGCCATACAATTAGTACGCTCACCCAAGCGCATATAGGCTATACCCATATCAGGCATTATCCTGTCTATCTGCATAAAGTCCATTTTTTTTACCGCATCTTCGTAAAGATCTACGGCCTCCTGCTCCTTACCAACTTTAAGATCAAGTGCCGCTTCTGAGGTAATCAGGCCGACTTTATTCTTATTAGCCGGTATTTTAAGCAATGAATCAACATAATTTCTTTTTACTATAGGATTAAACGGGTTGGCAATATTATAGTTTCTTACCGTTAGCTGTTTAAGTATCTGGATCATTTCCTCATGAGATGACCTGTTGTGACAGGAGGTAATTATTGTGAAACTAATTAAGACAATAATTGCTCCGGCAATTTTTCGGATAGGGGACATAATCTATTTTGTTTATCAGCACTTATGCATAATCCATTGAGGCTTATATTGCAGTGTGCATAAATTTTTATTGTTTTTACATTATTTAGTTTATGCAGAAACCGTAAAGGTTAATTGCATTAAATGGGTTTATAAATTTTTAAGACCTGATTACGATGCAGTAAAGTACAGCGGCTATGAACTATTTACAAAGCTTAAGTAACATTAGTGTACGGCAATGACTGGTTGTATAAATCAGAAAACCATTTAAGAGAAAGTCGATTCTTTATCAGGAGGTTGCCCGGGACCGGTTATAAAGCAACTAAGAATTACAGAATGGTTGGTATTAATGGGTTTCTTTACGGTCATTACAGGTATCGAAAACCTATAATGTGTAGTCTGATTATTATATACAGTTAAATTTACCTTGCCAAAGGGTACATGATCTTTTTTAGGTACGGGAATGTCTTTTACCTGCCTGGCATAGATTATATTTTGATTTGATAAGCGGGTGGTTTGATAGTTTGGTAGGCACATCAGGTAAATAGCCTTCCGGGTCATCCTGATTTTCACGTAGTTATAGCTTGAATTTTTAAACTGAACCCTGCCGCTTAAATTTTGATAATATTTCCAATCTGCAATGTTGGGCATGTT
>Ga0206874_1027_pt1 | contig 40823 bp, 33 predicted proteins | sample Alteio_BWOrgCont_12_FD_152629 | JGI IMG/M metagenome (GOLD analysis project Ga0206874, IMG submission 152629) | Enriched cells from forest soil in Barre Woods Harvard Forest LTER site, Petersham, Massachusetts, United States -... | ecosystem: Environmental > Terrestrial > Soil > Temperate forest >...
TTACTCAAAATTTCTAGGTTGCTGATGACGCTTATAATAGTGTTGTTAGTATGCGGCAAACTGTTTGCCCAGAACCTTCCGGTAAGAGGTATTGTTTTGGATAACAATAACCAACCTATGCCTGGTGTAAGTGTTACTATTAAGGGAAGCACCAAAGGCACCGTAACCGGTATTGAAGGGCGCTATACCATTTCTGTTGATAAAGGCCAGACGTTGGTCTTTAAATCAATTGGTTATGCTACGCAGGAAGCAGTTGTGAGTGAAACTTACATTTCTACACAATTAGTACCTGACACTAAAACACTTAATGAAGTAGTGGTAACAGCTTTAGGTGTTAAAAAGGAATTTCAAAAACTGGGTTATTCACAATCACAGATTAATGGTGATGATTTAACCACAGCCCGCGATGCCAATCCTTTAAACTCTTTGGCCGGAAAAGTTGCAGGCTTGCAGATTGGTGCGAGTTCTGAATTTTACGGTACACCAACAGTTGTTTTACGCGGAAGTACAGACATTTTGTATGTAGTTGACGGCGAGCCGGTAGAATCAGATACTTATGATTTTAATGCCGATGATGTTGAAACCTATACTGTTTTAAAAGGCCCTAACGCGGCAGCGCTTTATGGTTTCAGGGGTATTAACGGTGCCATTATTATCACTACAAAAAAAGGATCGAAAGATAAAAAAGGCTGGCAGGTTGACTTCAACAGCACCCTTGAAGCTGAAAAAGGCTTTATTGTTCTTCCTCAAAGTCAAACCCAATACGGACGTGGAACAAATTATCAGTACACTTATGGTAACGTATTATATGATAATACACAACGTTTACCAGAATGGGGCCCGCGTTTTGACGGCGTATTTAAAACGCAACAATATGATAGCCCGTACGATCCAACTACCGGTATAAGGCAAGCAACTCCATGGCTAGCCCGTGGCGCAAATAACTTTAACAACTTTGTGCAAACCGGTTATACCAACACTAATTCATTATCTGTAGCGGCAAGCGGGTCTAATTACGATATTCACATATCCTACGGACACACTTACCAGCAAGGTGATTTTCCGAACACGAAATTAAATATAGATAACTTTAAGGTATCTGCCGGGTATGATATAACCCCAAAACTTCGTGTTGATGCTGATTTGAATTTAAACGAACAATATTCACCTAACATTCCTGATGTTGATTACAGCCCTGAAAGTTATGTTTATATGTTTAAGGTTTACGGATCGGCCGATTATGACGTAAGGTCATTAAAAAATATTTACCAGGGCCCGCAGGGTGTTCCGGGATTACAGCAATATGCTGCTGAATACGGTCGTGAAAACAACCCTTATTTTATAGCTGACGAATGGTTAAAAGGTAGAACCAAAGAAACCATTTACGGTTCATTAAAGCTTACCTATAAGTTCAATAATGACTGGAACCTGTATGTACGTTCGGCATTGGATACTTATGACGAAAAAAATACAGAAGATGTACCAGCCGGCGCCAACCTTAACGATTATTTACCATGGTATACTTTTGGATGGTACGGTGATTACAGGGAAGATAACCGCGACCTATTAGAAAACAATACAGACATAGGCCTGAATTATAACCACAAATTTTAAATAATAATGATGTGGTTTGCTGATTTGTCAATCAGGCTTTATTTAGCTGATGATTAGTGTAAATATCCGGTAAGGTGCGATTACCTTACCCCAACCGGATATTGGTTTGAACGCTATAAGGAGTACTTTATTTTTCTGTTAAAAGGATGTTTTTTAACTTTTGAATATTTTGCAAGCATTGACAAATTATGACCTACATTTTTGTGAAGTTTTGAAAACTCAAGCTCAGGCTCCAATGCATGTATGGCGTTAGCAATATCGTCAACCAGCATAGGACTATCATGGACAGACAGGACAAATAAGATTTTACTGCCGTAGGTTAAATCTTTGGCATATGTTTTAGGTATAAGGTCGTTTATAAGATCTCTATTAAAGCCAGCATTTCCAAAATTCATATTTTCATCAATAAATGCTTTTAAAGCTAAACGCACCTTATTAAGATCATTTATTAATTCGGCTTCTTTATTTTTTAATTGTTGTATAATTAATTCGTTCGTCATGTTTCAGTATATTATTATTAAACGGATTACGGTACAAAATCCTGTCTGATTAACTGAACCGTTAACAGACTGTACTTTGGTAAATAACACAAGAGAGATTAAATAATTACTGTCAGATCCGCCAACTGCGTAAAAACACTATTCCGGGACATTTAAAGTGTGAAGTGCTTACTATTATCAGGGCCGTATAATTTAAAAAGGAAAAGACAAAAAATGATAAAATGGTTACAGCTGTTAATACAAAACTAAGTAATACGGGCCTGTTAAAAACCACTCTTGGCCTGCTTAAAAATTTGTTGGCTATTGGGGAGTGTGGTATTGGGCTTTTTATAACCGGGCTTACATTTTGTTTCGATGTAAAGGAATAGAAACAATCAACCAGGTTTACAACGCTGGTATCTCTTCTGCATAACAAAACATAACTGCATGCAAATATCATGTAAATCAATGCAGTTAATAAAACTAAATTTCTTTTAATGCCTACAAACATACAAAACACTAATAAAAAGCTAACACAATGCTAACATAGCGAACAATGGCGTTATACATATTAACTACATATTATTAAACCATTAAGTTATGGTTTACCTATTGGAGAAATAGCTTGTATTCAGGAGAATTTTATGGCAATGAGTATTTCTACTCTAATAAAATATACTCTTTATTGCCCGGGAAAAAGAAAAATTAATTGCGGTTTCCTTATTTATATAAAAAGATCTAAATACCAGATGATGATGTGACACTAAATTTTTATGATGAATTTATAGCGTGTCATTATCATTGTTTAAAAAGTTTAACTATTGAAACAATAATAAACCAGCATCCCAAAAGGTTAAATTATAGTTATATTTTCAGTCTGATTTATTTTTTTAAGTAATTGATATACAATTATTTATATTTAAAATAGTTTATATTTTTTTAAATTTTACATAAACAAATAGGTATTGCTGTATCAACTAATTTACTTTGTTAAGTATTCAGATATTAAATATCAATTTAAAAAGATTATCTTCTTTATATCGCTATCTTATTTATCTGTCTCAAAAACTAATTAAACCAACTAGTAATTTTTTATTTATTGAAACAAGGCAAAGTAATTAAATGTTAATTATCAGCCTTGCCGAACTGTAGCTTTTGTATAATAAATCTAAAGGATTTATTGTATGAAGTTATTTTTATTGAAAGCCCTGCCAGCTATCTGATTTGGACGTACAATAAGCTTTTTAAACCACTAATTATGAATATAATTTTACTTACCAATTTATACCAGAACGGAGGAATGCCTCCCTGACCTAAACCAATAAATGCATAATTTCCCACTTTTACCATTATGCAATATTTTTTTTCGGAATGCTATTATTCAATTAATTAATAGTTATATTTATTCAACCAATTAACACTCAAACCTAATTTTATGCATTTAAAAAATTTACTTAAAGTAAGTTGTTTTGCCATGTTATGTTTCTTTGTTCTGCCGGTAATGGCACAAAACAAAGTTATCACTGGTAAAGTTACGGACTCACGTGATGGTTCATCCCTGGTGGGGGTATCCATTGTAGCCAAAGGCTCAACTATCGGCACTAACACTGATGCCAACGGCGGCTTTAAACTTTCTATTCCCGTATCGGCTACTACAATAGTAGTATCCTACATCGGCTACACTCCACAGGAAGTGCCTGCAGTTGGCGATCAGCCTTTAAACATTAAATTAGTACCGACTGAAACTGCATTGAATGAGGTAGTAGTAGTTAGCGTAGGTTATGGTACAGAGCGTAAAAAAGACGTAACCGGCGCTGTAGAAACTATTTCGTCTAAAGATTTTAACCAGGGAACCATAATTGACCCGCTCGACCAGATTAAAGGTAAAGTGGCAGGCGTGGTGATCACTACAGGCGGCGGCGACCCCAACCAGGCTTCTACTATCCGTTTAAGGGGCCAAACTTCAATAACCGGCGATCAATCTCCATTATTTGTGGTTGATGGCGTACCATTGGATAATGCAGTTGAGTTTCAAAATATTGCCCCTGGTGATATTGAAACTTACGATGTGTTAAAAGATGCATCAGCTACTTCTATTTATGGTTCGCGTGGTGCAAACGGCGTTATTTTGGTTACTACCAAAAAAGGGAAAGCCGGAAAAACCGTTGTTGAATATAATGGCTATGCAAGTGTTGGCAATCAAAGCAAGTACTATGACCTTTTAACCACTCCCGAATATCTTGCAACACCGCAGGCAATTGCTAATCCGCAAACCGGCCAGGGCGAATCAAACAGTAATAACACCAACTGGCAAAAAGCGATTACACGTACCGCTTTTACAGAAAGCAACAACCTGGCTATATCAGGCGGTGGCGGGGGCTTCAATTACAGAGCTTCATTAAATTACCAGGACCAGCCCGGTGTAGTTATTAACAGTGATAAAAAGCAATTAGGGATACGGTTCAATGCGGAAGAAAAAGCGCTGAACAATAAGCTCGATATCGTAATGGGCGTTTCAAATGTTAATACAAACCGCAGCTTAGTAAATTATTCTGATATTGGTTATGTGTTCAATGCGTTGCCAACTATACCTGTTAGGCTTGCAAATGGCAGTTTTAATGATTTTGGCGCGGGCTACAATGCTTATAACCCTGTTGAATATTTAACCAATACCTACGATAAGCATAACGAATACCTGACTAACATAAATACAACCATTAATTATACCGTAATCCCGGGGTTGGTAGTAGGTGCAACCGGTGCAACAAGCCGTAACAATGTACAAACCCATTTTTTTGAGCCAACATTTCCGGTTCAAAATAACCCCAGCGCAGCTTCTGACTCTACTTATAATACTAACTCTTATAAAGGAGATTTCCACATCAATTATGATACGCAAATTGGAAAAAGCAGAATTGGCGCTACCTTGGTAGATGAGTATAGCGTTTTTTATAACGAAAACTTTTTTGCCTCCACTCAAGGAATAACTGTTCCTGGAAATTTAGATAATAATCTTGGTGCTAACACATCTCCTGTTGCAGCCCCTATAGGGTCATACAAGGATGAATATGAGCTGCAATCCTATCTTGCCCGTGTTACGTATAATTACGATGGCCGTTTTTATGCGACTGGATCGGTAAGAAGAGATCAGTCGAGTAAGTTTAGCCCCGATAAGCAGGTAGGTTATTTCCCGGCATTTGACCTGGCTTATCGTTTAAAACGAGACCTGGTAAAGGATGTCGACTGGATAAGCGACCTTAAAATAAGAGGAGGAATAGGTGAAACAGGTAATGCTAATGGGGTTGGACCTTATACCAATTTAGGGCTGCTTGGGCCAGGTGCCAAATACTTAGATGGCGCTTCAGGCAGTTATCTTCCGAGCTTTTCACCCCAACAAAATCCAAATCCTGATTTGACCTGGGAACGAAGGATCGGGCGCAATATCGGCCTTGATTTTTCCTTGTTCAATGACAGGCTATCGGGCGATATGAACTACTATAACGATAAAACCACCCAATTGCTTTTTGCCAATACAGTACCCCAGCCGCCAAATATATTTGCTACAACAGAATCTAACGTTGGTGCATTAACTAACAAAGGATTTGAGTTCCAGGTTAACGGCCAGATATTAAAAGGCGACGGCTTGAACTGGACGGCCTCGGGAAATATAAATTTCACTAAAACCAGGATCCAGAGCCTGTCAGGTACTTTGCAGGGTCAGCCAATAAATACACCATTTATAAATGTTGGCGTTGCCGAAGGGCAGGGCTTAAGTGCAAACCCAATAACCCGTTTTGTACCTGGGTATGCGCCATATGTATTTTACTTGCCTCACTTTACCGGCGTAAATGCGCAGGGGGTTGAAGAATTTGACGGCAAAATTGCCAATGATTATGCCGGAGGCGTGCCGCCAAGCCATTATATTGATCCGAGCCCTAAATTTAATTATGGCATCAATAACAGTTTCAATTATAAAAACTGGAGCTTAAGCTTCTTCCTGCGTGGTGTTTATGGCCAAAAAATATTTAACAACACTCTGTTAGATTATGAGTCTGTTACACGTTTACCAACAACCAACACTACCCGTGCTGCCTTAACCAATGGTGTAAGCAGCGGGCCGGTTGCCTCAGACAGATGGCTGGAAGGCGCATCATATTTACGATTGGATAACGCAAACATTGGCTATACCTTTAACCATATTAAAGGGGTTAACTCTATAAGGGTTTACCTGGCAACCAATAACCTGTTTGTAATTACAAAATACAGAGGGCTTGATCCGGAAGTTACAACTGCCAGCGGTAATCAAAGCTACATTGATGCTGATTATGGCGGTTTTGCGTACTATCCGCCGGTTAGGTCATTTACATTTGGCACCAATGTTTCGTTCAAGTAATAACAATTAGAAAATTAATTTTAATTTAAAAGAGATGAAGAGTAAAAAAATATTAAGCCTGCTTGGGTTACTTGTAACAGGTGGCGTGCTTATACAATCGTGCAAAAAGCTGCCTCAAAACACCTATAGTTCTGAAACAGCTCAGAATTTTTTCCAAACGCCGGCGCAAATATCTGCGGGTGTAGCTGCGGCATATATTCCTTTACAGGCCATATTTAATGGCAACACGTTCCAGTTAAATGAGGCCACAACCGACGAAATGATCATACCTACGCGCGGCAACAACTGGTACGACGGCGGAGAGCACCAGGAGCTATGGCTGCACCAGGTTGATGATCTTAATTCAAATGATGTGGGCGCCTGGCCGGAGCTTACCACCGGCATAACAGAATGTAATTATGTCATAAACTTCCTGGGGGGCTTAACTGATAAACCGTCGAACGAAGCCGCGCTTGTAGCGGAAATTAACGTTGTAAGGGACTACTATATATTTTTAATGACAGATTTGTATGGCAGCATTCCGTTAGTAACCACTTATGGAGCTGCAACAAATAATATAGCACCGCAAAGCCGTGCCGATATTTATAAATACCTGGTAACTAATTTATTAGCGAACGTTCCATTATTATCTACCGATAACCAAACAAGTAATGCGGCTATGATAGGCCACATGAACCAATGGGGCGGCGATATGCTGCTGGCCAAAGTTTATGCAATGGCACAGGTATACACCGGTACTGCCGATTGGGCCGATGCTAAAAAGTATTCGGATCTGGTTATTGCCTCTGGTAAATATAGCCTGCAGCCAAATTTCTTTGATAACTTTACCTACAGCAACCGGGGATCAGTTGAAAACATATTTACTATCCCATTCAACTTCCCTAACATAGGTGGTAATAGTATCATATCCAGCACACTAACTTATACCAACCAGCAAACTTATAACTTAGGTGGGCAGCCAAATAACGGCTTTTGTGCACCAACGGCTTTTTACGATTCGTTTTCACCTAGTGATGTACGTTTTAAAATGTGGGAAACCGGTCAGCAATATACTGCAGCCGGGGTACCTATTCCGGGCGTAATAATAAGCAAATATGTATTGGAGTTAAGCAACCCGGCAGATAGCTTTGCTTTCGCAGGTGCGCGCAGTTTAAAATATCAGCCACAACCGCTTACAAACGGCAATGCAGGTAATGATGGGGTAGTATTTCGCCTTGCTGATGCTTACCTGATGTCGGCAGAGGCTGCTTTGCAACTGGGCGATGCAGCTACCGCCTTAAGTGATGTAAATATAGTAAGAGCCCGGTCCAATATGCCTGCTTTAACAAGCATAACCCCGGACCTGTTATTGCAGGAACGCGGCAGGGAAATGGCATGGGAAGCCTGGAGAAGAGATGACCTGATAAGATTTGAAGTAGCCACCGGCACACATTATTTTACCGGGCCGCGTGTACCTCAAAAAACTCAGGATGCATCAGATAATCATACTTTCCTTTTCCCTGTGCCTAGTGTGCAGATAGCTACTAATCCGTTATTAAAGCAAAATCCGGGTTATACTAGTAACTAGGTAATAATTATTTTTTATAGAATGCAAAAATGGAACAGCCAGTGCTGTTCCATTTTTTGTTTGTATGTGTTTGATCTCTTTAACCTTCCTGGTACATAAACAATAACAGTGGGTTGTGATTTTAAGTTATATCCTCGTGTTATGGTGGTAATTCCTTTTTATTATACGATAGATTAAATTTGTAATAAATAAAAATGCCCCTTCGTGATGAAGAGGCATTAAATTTCGTGCAGCGTTATTAAAATTAGGCGCAATAAAGAAAAGTCCCATGGATACCGTTACAATAACCCGGCAGACATTCACCATTAAAAGCAGAACCCGCTGAGTTCCATCCATCAGAACAATAAGTTTGGATAGTACTGCCGCCGCCTGTGATTTGTTTTAATTCACTTCGTGATAATTCCTTTTTCAGGCTAAATTTCGCAATTGGTTTTAATTGATTTTTCATAATACTTGTGTTGGTTTATTTAATAAATGTAATTATTAATAGTTAACTTACAAAATTATTGACAGAAATAATTTTTATAGCACTAGCATACAATAACCGTTTTATTATATTGATAATAAGTAATTTAAACGATGTATAATCTTCTTCAATTTCCTCGTCCGAAAAATATTGTTTCATATAGAGAAATATTTCATTAATTGATGGTTTATCTTTAACAACGTCAAAAATAATCGCATCCAACTCATCGATATGATATTCTGAAATATCAGCCTCTAATATATCAGGCAATAACAATACCGAGTATGATGACCTTTCTTCACTAAAGTTCCGTGCTACAATTGCGGCAATATTTTCTTTAAAATCGTATCTCCAGTCCCATTCAAGTTCAGTAAGCGCATATTTGCCGGTGGTAATAACTTTAACCGCTATCCAATCGTCTTCAGGTAATGAAAATGTTTTTTGTATCAGCTCATAAGCTTTTAAATCTTCTTCATAAAGCGCCGAAACATTATCGGGGTTTCCATATAGTTCTTGTATCAATAAGTTCCTTTCAGTTTCTAACCGAAAGATTTCCAGCAAACGGTCTTTATCAGGCCCATCTGATAATTTAGCTATAACCTCATCGGCAAAATCGGCTTGCACAATACTTGTATTAATATCGATTGCTTCATTAAATGATTTTTTATTCTTTAAATAGTCAATAGTTGCGCGCGTGCGTTCGAAAGAGGTTTTACTTTCTACTATACTTATGGCTTTTTCTATTGATAAAGGAGCTAATGAATCCAACCTGAATGATGATGAATAATATATTGACGAACGCATCATGGTATCAGAACTTTTTACCCAATTAATTACACGGTAATAATATTCGGGATAATCTTTTCTTAGTTTTTTTGCTACATGGTCACAAACATGCCTGTACTTTTTAAATCCGCCAACGGGATGCGCCATTTGCACATGCGGAAAATCGTCAAATTTGATGTAGTCTTTAAATACGGGCACATCAACTACTCCATTTAAATGATTTATAGGGATGTTTGCTTTATCAGCAAGCTGATAAAAAAGGTACTGCTCAATAATGAAATTCAAACTGCCTATATTCAGTTTATCTAAGTCACTTTTATTTTTATCGATAAAATCAAAGGCTTGATGGCAATATTCTTTAATAAAATCAAGGTCGTATCCTCCCAGCAAACCTGCGTTACTCGCATAAATATCTTTCCCTGCATAGTCTTCTCTTGAAAACACGGGTGGTACATAAGTAAAACACCTGTTTATTTCATTTAAAGCTTTAAGATAGAGCCCCAGATTTTTATCGATATTTTGAGCCATTAATGGGGAATTTAAAAAACTGTCATCCGGTTTATGCCATATAAATACATCACTGTCTAAATGCAGAAATGGCCCGGTTTGGATGCTGTAGGTAAAAATTTTAGCCAGGGCAAATAATTCCGGAGGATAGTGATCCAGTTTTTGCTCAAGGTCAGTAGAAACTGAGGCATAGGGTAATTGCAGCTCATCAATTAAAACTTCTTTCCCCTTTTTATCCGTAACCAGGTTAACTTCTCCAAAAACGGTTTTTGCCTGCAAACAGCTTAATGCCCAGCTCATCCAATGATATTCAGCAGATCGCCAACCAGCCTTCATACCCGCAGGATTTTCTTTCGAAGTACCGGTCCATAAAGTTTGAACAAATTGCATGTTTATTTTTTTATTGTTTATAGTTTAGGTTATGCACCGCTTCGCCGTGTGGTGCGTTATAAATTTAGTTATAAAATGCCATTTAAATAGGGTTAATCCATTAATAAACTCATCGATTTTATTGATAAAAGGGCGGTTATTTCATACATTTAGCCAATAAACCCGCTATAATAATCCTGATGATAAAACGATTTGGTGTTTACAATTTATTTGTAATGGCTATTGCCTTTTGCCTTCAATTATCCTGCAAACAGAAACCTGCCCTTGCACTTTTTGAGCTGCTCCCTTCATCGCAAACCAATATTCATTTTGTAAACCACATTAATGACAATGACAAGCCCGGGATTTTAGATTACCTGTATTTTTATAATGGCGGCGGCGTTGCTATCGGCGACATTAATAATGACGGCCTGCCGGATATTTTTTTTACTTCGAACAAAAAAGGCGGCAACAAGCTTTATTTAAACAAAGGAAATTACCAGTTTGAAGACATCACTGCTAAGGCAGGTGTAGCCGGCACTGCTGATTGGAGTACCGGCGTTACCATGGCCGATGTAAACAATGATGGGTATTTGGATATTTACGTGTGCGCTGTTGCAGGTAAATTAGGATTAAAGGGGCATAATATGCTTTATATCAATAACCATGATGGAACGTTTACTGAAGAATCGGCTAAATACGGGCTCGATTTTTCAGGATTTTCAACCCAGGCGGCTTTTTTCGATATAGATCACGATGGCCTGCTTGATTGTTTTCTGCTTAACCAATCCGATCACTCTGCATCCATGTTTGGCGACACCTCAATGCGAAAAACTGCCAATAAGCAAGCTGGCAGTAAAATTTACATGAATGCTAACGGACATTTTACCGATGCAACAAAAAAGTCGGGGATTTATTCCAGTGCCCTTGGCTATGGCTTAGGCATTTCGGTAGGCGATTTAAATAATGATGGCTGGGAAGATATTTATATAGGCAATGATTTTTTTGAAAATGATTATTACTACATCAATAACCACGATGGCACTTTTATCGAATCGGGGGCAAAACACTTTAATCACTATAGTCGGTACAGCATGGGCAATGATATGGCCGATTTTAACAATGACGGTCAGCTTGATATTATAACTGCCGATATGCTGCCTGCTGATGAAAATGTTTTAAAAACTTATGGCGGAGATGAATTATACAATAAGTATAAATATAAAGTTTTGAGCGGCGGTTTCCAGTACCAATATTCGCGCAATTGTTTACAAAAAAACTTAGGCAACGGCGAAGCCTTTAGCGAAGTTGGCCTGATGGATGGCGTTTACGCTACAGACTGGAGCTGGAGCCCGCTCCTTGCTGATTTTGATAATGACGGCATAAAAGATCTTTTTATTGCTAACGGCGTTAAGCGCAGGCCCACAGATTTGGATTATGGCGCCTATATTTCAGACGCCGCTACACAGGGGATGATGAGGAATGGCGCCGTTACCGATAGCGCTGTGCTTGATAAAATGCCAAAGGGTGATTCATACAGCTATCTTTTTAAGGGAACAAAGAGCGAAAAATTTATAAACAAAAGTACTGAGTGGGGAATAAAAGACGCCATGCTATCAAACGGTGCTGCCTATGCCGATTTAAATAATGACGGCCACCTGGATATTGTGACCAATAACATGAATAGTGAGGCGTGTATTTACAAAAACACAGGCAAAAGCGCACATTACCTCAGCATTAAATTTACAGGCAGGCAGGATAATCATTTTGGTATAGGCGCCAAGGTTTACACATTTTGCGGCAAGCAAATGCAATATGAACAGTTAATGCTTACCCGTGGCTTTCAGTCTTCAGTTGAGCCAAAGCTGCACTTTGGTTTAAATGCTACAAAAAAGGTCGACAGTTTATTAATTGTATGGCCAAACCAAACCTATCAATTAATTAAAAACATTAAAGTAAACCAGCTTTTAACTATCGATCAGAAAAATGCAGCGGGCCGGTTCGCTTATAATAAGTTCTTTCCGCCCGCCGCCCCAATACTTAAAGACATTACCAGTGAAACGAAGGTTAACTGGAAACACCAGGAGGATAATTATGTTGATTTTAATCAACAGCTCTTTATACCGCATATGCTTTCGAACGAGGGTCCACGTTTGGCTGTTGCCGATGTAAATCACGATGGGCTGGACGATTTTTATATTTGTGGTGCTAAAGGGCAACCGGGTGCTTTATATATTCAAAACCGGGATGGCAGTTTTAAACCAGCCGTTGAACCGGCCTTTATAGCAGACACGGCAAGCGAAGGCATCGATGCTGTTTTTGTTGATGTAAATCATGACGGTTTCCCCGATTTATACGTAGCCAGCGGAGGAAACGAACTGCCGGATGGCTCTCCGGCGCTGGCCGATCATCTGTATATTAACGATGGCAAAGGAAATTTCACAAGCTCAAATGATATGCCATCCATCAAAGTAAACAAATCGGCAATAGCTATCGCTGATGTAAATCATGATGGATTCCCTGACATCTTTGTTGCCGGTGCGCCGGATGCACATGCATTTGGCAAAATACCCGAATCATATTTATTAATGAATGATATGCATGGCCATTATCACCAGGTACCGCTTCCCGAAGAATTGAAGCATGCAGGAATGATCCGGTCTGCTGAGTTTGCCGATTTAGATAATGATGGCTGGCCCGATCTGGTAGTTGCGGGCGAATGGATGCCTGTAAAGATATTTATAAATAAGAACGGCAAGTTGTTGCGGCAACATAATGCAGTTTTAGATAAACAACAGGGCTGGTGGCAGCGGGTTATGCTTACAGATGTAGATGGCGACGGTAAAATTGACATAGTAGCAGGTAACTATGGTTGGAATTCCAAGTTAAAACCAACAGCTACAGATCCCGTTAAATTGTTTTTATCAGATCTGGATAAAAATGGCACCATCGATCCGTTGCTTACCTATAGTATTAATCAAAAAGACTATTCATTTTTAGGGGAGAGCGAACTTGAAAGGCAGATACCAATAATCAGGAAGAAATTTTTATACTTTCGTGATTTTGCCGGTAAAACCGTTCAGCAAATATTTGGCGACTCGTTAAATGATAAAAATCCATTAACAGCCACATCTTTCACATCGGGTGTATTTTACAACAAAGGGAAGGGTAATTTTGAGTTTCAGGCATTCCCGGCATCGGCACAGGTGGCGCCGCTTTTTGGCTTTGCTATACTGCCAGGTGTTAATAAAGCAATTTTGGCAGGTGGCAATTTTTGGGGCGTATTACCTTACGAAGGCAGGTACGATGCTGACTTTGGAGATGTACTGCTTTTAGATAAAAATAAAACCTTAAAAGCGATATCACCTATTTCATCAGGCTTTTTGTTGCGGGGCGAAGTGAGGGATATTAAAACAATAAAAACTGCTGCAGGTGTAATTTACGCTGTGGCATTTAACAATCAACAGATCAGGTTTTTTAAAGTAAATAATTAATTATGAATAAAGTTTCCACCTTATTGATGGGCATAGGCTTGTTTTGCACCACTATTACACAAGCGCAGGATGCCTGGGTGATAAAAGCAGGTAAAATTGACCCGGCAAATTACTATGGTGTTACGGTAGCCAATGGGATGATTGGAATAGTATCTTCTCCGCAGCCATTCCAGGTAAAAAATGTGGTACTTGCCGGCGCTTATGATCTGTATGGCCGGGGCAGGGTGAGCAATTTTTTAAACAGCTTTAACCTGCTCAATATGTACCTTGAGGTAAACGGGAAACGTATTGATGGTAAAAATATAAGCAATTTTAAGCAAGAGCTGGATATGCAGCATGCTGCCTTTACCACAACTTTTGATTATGGCGATGAAGCATCGGTAAAATACACTTATTACTCTTTACGGCAATTGCCTTTTACCGTTTTGATGGATATTTCCATAACTGCTAAAAAAGCAATTGACATCACCGCCGCCAGCATAATGGAAGCGCCTGACGAGTTAAAAGAGGTGCAGAATTATTATAACGAGATTGACAGGCCACATGTAACTATCAGCCTGCTTACTTCAACCGCTAAAAGCCCGACAGGTAAATTACAACTTTGTGCATCAAATACATTTTTGTTTAACGAAGTACACACCCACGAACCGCGCGTAATACACGAAATGTGGGATAATAACATGCACCTGATGAAATTCAGCAAGCATATTGATGCCGGGCAAACTTATCAATACGCAGTTGCAGGTTCGTCCATAGCCTCGGCACATGATGCCGATCCGTTAAACCAGGCCGAGCGTTTAACCATGTTCGCCAAACTGGAGGGCCGCGAGCGATTGATACAATACCATGAAAAAGCCTGGGACGAGCTTTGGAAAAGCGACATAAAAATTGATGGCGACCCACAGGCACAGCAGGATGTGCATAGCATGCTGTATCATTTATACTCGTTTTCGCGCGAGGGAACAGCTTATTCACCATCGCCCATGGGTTTGTCGGGGTTAGGCTATAATGGCCATGTTTTTTGGGATGCCGATGTGTGGATGTATCCTGCTTTATTGGTTTTACATCCTGAAATTGCAAAATCATTAGTTGAGTACCGTTACCAGCGCTTAGCTATGGCAAAGCAAAATGCTTTTTCGCATGGTTATAAAGGAGCCATGTTTCCGTGGGAAAGCGCCGACAGTGGCGTAGAAGAAACACCTGTTTGGGCATTGAGCGGGCCATTTGAACATCATATTACCGCCTGTGTTGCCATGGCGGCCTGGAATTATTATTGCGTTACACAGGATAAACAATGGTTGCAGGAGAAAGGATGGCCTATACTATCAGCCACTGCTGATTTTTGGGCAAGTCGGGTTGAACGCAACGGCGCCGGGCATTATGATATTAAAGATGTAGTTGCAGCCGATGAATGGGCCGAAAATGTAGACAACGATGCTTTTACCAATGCTGCGGCAATAGCAAATTTACAGCATGCAACAGCAGCAGCTAAAATTCTGGGGCTTAAAGCCGACCCTGATTGGGAATTGGTAGCGCAAAATATCCCTATTCTGAAATTTCCGGATGGCGTGACCAGGGAGTTCGCTGCTTACAAAGGCGAAGGTATTAAACAAGCTGACGTAAACCTGCTGGCTTATCCGTTAAAAACGATAACCGATGCGGCCCAAATAAAAAAAGACCTTGAATATTATGAAACCCGTGTACCTAACGAAGGCACACCAGCCATGACCCAGGGAATATTTACCTTACTTTATGCACGTGCCGGCAATGGCGATAAGGCTTATCATTTTTTTAAGGATGCTTACGAGCCAAACTTAAATCCACCATTCAGAGTAATAGCCGAAACCAAGGGTGGTACCAACCCTTACTTTGCAACGGGCGCTGGTGGAATAATACAGAGTTTGTTAATGGGTTTTGGCGGTTTAGACATTACACCTGATGGTATTGTACAGATTAAAAGCTCATTGCCTAAAGGCTGGAAATCATTAACCATAACCGGTGTCGGCACTGATAAAAAAACTTATGTGGTTAAATAATCCATCCTTATAAAATTGGGATAATTATCTGTATATTTTTTTATTTACATTATTTCACAAATAATTGATTATTAATAATTTAATGTTTTTTTACAGGCTTTTTATTTAAATTTTCTTTATAAAAAAACTGTACACCTTATAAGGCAGTTTAACCTTCTGTATAAGCACGTATATTTATACTTAATAAACTGTTTAGTTACAGTAACCGATATAAACCAATAAGAATTTTCCAAACAGATCTAATTGTATTGATTGAGTATATATAATTGATTTAGTTGAGGTAGCCGGATAACCGGCTACCTTTTTATTTAAACCGAAGTTAATCAGACCAAATGCGCCGGATTCTATTTTATGTTGCAGCAATCACGTTAATAGCAACCAGCTGTACTAACAATCAAAGCACTTCTGCCAATCTTTCAAAGGTTGATACACGGCCTGATTCGTCGGCAAGCTGGGCAATACTTCCGTTCACAAAAATTGATAGCGTAAATCCTGTTTTAATTCCCGGTACAGGCAGCTTTATCGATCCGGTATTAAAAAAGGAGGTTTTGTGGGAAGAAAAAGACGTATTTAACCCTGCAATTGTAAACCGCAACGGGAAAATATACATGTTATACCGCGCCCAGGATAAAACCGGCAAACCCGCAGGCACATCACGCATTGGTTTAGCTGTTAGTACCGATGCGGTACATTTTTCGCGCATGCCCCAGCCTGTTTTTTACCCTGAAAACGATGCCTTTAAGAAATTAGAGTGGGAAGGCGGCTGCGAAGACCCGCGCGTAGTTGCCGACAGCCTGGGTACTTACTACATGACCTATACCGCATTTGATGGTACCACGGCCCGGCTGCTGGTAGCTACCTCAACTGATCTGATGCATTGGAAAAAATATGGCAGTGTGTTTAAAAAAGCTTACAACGGTAAGTACGCTGATAAATGGAGTAAATCCGGCTCTATTGTATCAACCTATAAAAATGGCGAGCCAGTGGCAACAAAAATTAATGGCAAATACTGGATGTATTGGGGCGATACGCAAATATGGAGCGCAACCTCTGATGATTTAATCAACTGGGCACCGGTTGAGATGAAAGAAGGAGAAAAGCCACCTGTACCCCTACGATCACAAGCATTGAACATGCCGCAGCTAAAGATTGTATTACCAACCCGGGAAGGTAAGTTTGACAGTGATCTGGTTGAATCCGGGCCGCCAGCAATACTTACAGATAAAGGGATTTTACTGATTTTTAACAGCCGGAATGTGCCGGCAATTGGTGATAAATCATTACCCGAAGGAACATATGCTGCCTCACAGGCACTGTTCGATAAAAATGACCCGACAAAAATTTTAAAACGTTTAGATAAATGGTTTATAAAACCCCAAAAGCCTTATGAACTGTCGGGCCAGGTGAACCAGGTGTGTTTTGTTGAGGGCCTTACGGAGTTTAAAAACAAGTGGTATTTGTATTACGGAACAGCCGACTCGAAGATAGCAGTAGCAAGTAGTCCGGCAAAATAGTGCTTTAATTACAATAAATTGATAATAACCTGATCATGAAAAAATTGCTACTCACCTTATCGCTGGTAATTGCTTTTTGTTTTGCACGTTCGCAAGCGCTTACGCCAAGGCAATTGTTCCCGGGTTTATTTGAGGCCGTACAGCTATCTGATATCTTTCCGGATAATAAAACTTTTGTTGATGCAACGCCAAAGCGTGATCCGGCGCTTATTATTAAAGACTATGAGGATCAGAAAGGAAAACCCGGTTTCGACCTGAAACAATTTGTAACTGATAATTTTATTATACCCGGTGCAAACAGCGTTACTTTTAAAAGTGATATTTCTTTAGGGGTGCGCAAGCATATCGATACCTTATGGCAGGTTCTTTACCGTAAACACGATACAGTATCTAAATATTCCTCCTTGCTTACTTTACCCAATGATTTTATAGTTCCCGGCGGCCGCTTTCGCGAAACCTACTACTGGGATACTTATTTTACCATGCTCGGCTTGCAGGAAAGTCATAAAACTGCGCTCATTCATAACATGATCAATAACTTTGCTTGCTTAATTGATAAATACGGCTTTATACCCAATGGCACCCGTACTTATTATTTAACCCGCTCGCAACCGCCGTTTTTCTCGTTAATGATAGATCTGCTGGCTAAGGATGAGGGCGAAAAAGTTATTGTAAAATATCAGCCTGAACTTTTAAAAGAATATGCCTTTTGGATGATGAGCGCCGAAAAATTAAAACCGGGACAAGCCTACCGTAATGTGGTATGCATGCCGGGAGGCGAAATAATGAATCGTTATTGGGATGAATCGGACAAGCCGCGGGAAGAATCATTTAAAAAGGATGTGAATGCCGAAAAATTAACTAAAGAAAAGCCCGGTGACTTTTATCGTAACATAAGGGCCGCTGCAGAATCGGGATGGGATTTCAGTACCCGCTGGATGGATACAACCGGCAAACTGGAAACCATACAAACTACCTTCATTATCCCTGTTGATTTGAATTGTTTGTTATATCACCTGGAACTTTCGGTAGCACAATCATACCGCTTACAAGGCAACATCAACAAGTTTAATTTTTATTTGGCAAAGGCCATGATGCGTAAAAAAGCCATCCAAAAATATAGCTGGAGCGAAAAGGACGGCTGGTTTATGGATTATAACTGGAAGCTGAAACATATTACCCCTAACCAAACCCTTGCAGGGGTTTATCCGCTCGAGTTTAAAATAGCCGATGCTAAGCAAGCTGCTAAAGTAGCAAACGGCTTAAAAACAAAATTTTTAAAACCGGGTGGTTTAGTTACAACATTTCAACGCTCCGGCCAGCAATGGGATAGCCCGAACGCCTGGGCACCTTTACAATATATGGCTATTGATGGTTTAAATAATTACCATCAAAACAGCCTTGCACGTAATATTGCAGAAAACTGGATCAGAACAAACATCAGCGTATTTAACAATACCGGCAAACTGATGGAAAAATACAATGTAGTAGATACTGACGTAAAAGCCGGTGGTGGTGAATATCCTTTGCAGGACGGTTTCGGCTGGACAAACGGCGTATTACTTAACCTGCTTAACCATTATTATATCGATCAGCTATAGTAAAAACACGATGCTTGCTTGTTAATAATCAACAGGCAAGCACCTTCTGCAATTTGCAAGCCCTTACAAATTAAAGCTATAAACTAAGCAATACCTCATATCCATTTTTACCCTGCTGCCCGAAAGCCTTTTCTTTTATTACAAGTTTCTATCCGGTAATATCCCCGTTTACCACTTCCTCATTAGTATTTACTTTTATAGCTAGCCCTCGTTAATTTATTAATTTAACTTTCTTTTAACGCTGTTAAAATTTACGAATAAATTCGTTTTTTAATATTATTTTAAAAGTATAGCTTAGCCCCTAAAGATAAACCTCTTTTTTTATGAGAATTTCTATATTAACCCTATTCCTTTTACTTTTTGGATATTCTGCGTTTTCATCTGAAAAAACAGACAGTCTTTTGACTGTTTTAAAAACTGAATTGGGCAGGAAAAATATATATGATGATCAAAAAGAAGTACGCATAAAAAGCCTGAAAATACAATTAGCACAAGCACCAAAAAAAAATTATAATACTCAGTATGCTATTTGCAATAAACTATATGAGGAGTATAAAGTTTTCCGGTTTGATTCAGCCTATGTTTATACTCAAAAGCTACTTAACCTTAGCCAAATCACAAATGATGCGACAAGGAAAAATGAAAGCAGGATAAAGCTTGCATTTATTCTGTTGTCAGCCGGTATGTTTACAGAAACTTTTGATTGTTTAAATCAGATAAATATCCATCTGCTTAACGATAGCTCCAAAAGCGACTATTATGCACTAAAGGCACGGGCATATTCGGATCTTGCAGATTATAATAACGACAAATTTTATGGACAATTCGACAACGAACAAGCTATAAAATATTTAGATTCTGCTATCGCTTTGTCAAAACCAAACTCATTTGAAACGCTGATAAACAAGGGCAACATGCAGCGGATTGAAGCTGGAAAGCAACCATCGCCATATTATATAACTCTATTAAACCATTATAACCTTACCGCTCACCAGCGGGCTATGGTAGTTACAGGTTTAAGCGCTTTTTATAACTCTCCCAGCCAGGTAGAAGAGCGCATAAATCTTTTGATAATAGGTGCCATTAATGATATTCGTTCATCAACGAAGGAAACACTGGCTATTTTCTTGCTGGGAGAAGAATTGAACAAGGCCGGGAATATAAAAGATGCTTATACATTTATACGGGAGGCAATGACTAATGCTCAATATTATGGTGCAAGGCTACGTAAAATAAAAATAGCTGCTGTTTTGCCTATAGTTGATGCAAAGAAAATTATTGCGACCGAAAATGAAAAAAACAGGTTCCTGGTTTATCTTTTATCTATCGTGGTAATCTCTATATTAATCAGCTTAATATCGTTCATTGTATTTAACCAGTTAAAAAGGCTGAAGGTTAAAGAGAAAATAATTGAGGAAAAAAATATTCAACTCGAAAAAATAAATGACAGGCTTACCGAAGACACCCATATTAAAGAAGAGTACATTGGTTATTTCTTTAATGTAATATCAGGTTATATATTAAAACTCGAAAAGCTTAAGAGGAATGTTGAACGGAAGTTATCGATAAAAAAGTATGATGACATATTGCTCTCTGTAAATGAGATCAACATAAAAAAAGAACGGGAGACACTGTTTTATACATTCGATCACGTTTTTTTAAAAATATTCCCCAATTTTATTACCCTGTTTAACTCCCTGCTTAAAAAAGAGGACCAAATATGGCCCAAAGATCATGAAGTGTTAAATACTGACCTTCGCATATTTGCTTTAATGCGACTGGGAATAAGCGACACCGAAACCATCGCCAATATTTTAGAGTATTCTGTAAATACTATTTATGTTTATAAAATGCGTATCAAAGCCAAGGCCCTTGTGCCAAGCGATGAGTTCGATCATAAAATTATGGCTATAAAGGCTGTTGATGTGCTCAATAAATCCTGATATTGATGGCAATCAACGCCTCTTGGAAACTGTCTGAAAATAGCAAATCATGTCATTGCGAGTTTTAAAATCCCGATGGATTCTGGAGGTGAAATGACAAAAAGGGGTGTCATGGGTAAGCATCCCGATCAATTATCGGGACGAACTATGTATATTAACAGCTTCTTATAATTATTAAATAAATAAGTTTTAATACGATAAATTTTTACGTGTTATCACGCATAGGCAAAAACCGTATTGTTTTTAATTTCGTTTATAATGGTTTAAACTCATTATGACATCATTAAGCGATACAAAAACACAAATAGTAATATCTAATATCCGTAAAATAAGAGAGTATAGAAATTATACACAGGATTATTTAGCTGCAAAACTCCAGATTTCACAAAATGCATACAGTAAAATTGAACTGGGTTATAGTAATGTAACTTTTACAAGGCTGTTAGATATTGCAGAAATTTTAGAAGTTGATATTACAGACATGATAAGTGCTGACTGTGAGGAGATTGTGCAATTAAAAGTATCAAATAGCGTATAATAATAAACCAGTGAATAATTATAATTTATTAAGCTCTTCAATCAATTGCTTGCTTATCTCGTTAAAGTAACGCCTCACCCCAAAACCTATAACAGTTTGTATTCCCCTGGCAGCGTTTGTTAAAAATACTTCATCAGCTTCGTATAAAATATCCGGGTTTATTTGCGCCTCTGTAACCGGTATATTATTTTCTTTAGCAATGTTAATAATTACCTGCCGCATCACCCCCTCTACGCATCCCTCGCTTAAAGCCGGGGTGTACAAATGGTTTTGGTACCACACAAATATATTCGAGCTGCTTGCCTCGCATAAAAAACCATTTTGGTTTAATAAAAATACATCATCCAGCTTATTTTGAGTTTTATACAGCCCCGCCATTACATAAATAAGCGAGTTACAGGTTTTAATATTTGACAGGTAATTGGTTGGCTTTGGCAATTCGTCAAAAACCTCCATTATTAAACCTTTGGTGTTTAAAAAGTAACGGGGTTCATCCAGGGGCTGCAATTCTAAACAATAAGCCATCTTATTTTGCGATGGCGTATACAAACCCTCAGCGTCCCTAAAAACGGTTAAGCGAATGCGGGCATGTTTAGCTTTATTCCTCCTGGCAAGGTCGCCAACTATTTCTTTTAAAAACCAGGCATCCATTTGCGAATATCCGTCAATTTTAAGCGCTTTCATTCCTCTTTGCAAACGGTCGGCATGCAAATCGGCAAATTTAAGCTGTCCTTTCATCAGGCGCATACTTTCAAACAAACCATCGCCATACCTGAATGCCCTGTTAGCAATGGTCAGCAGTTTGGTATCGGCCGGAAGTATTTCTCCATTAAAATTGATAAAAACCATGTTTTAGAGATTGGAGATTGGTGGTTAGTGATTAGTTGATTTCAGTTACTGTGTTAAAAGCATTTTCTTTCAGACTTTCGGACTAATCCCCAGCCTCTAATCTCTGATTACTATATCCGCGCCACTTATTTAATGCCATTTCAAAATCCGGTGGCAGCGGAGTTTCAAAATGTAATTGCTTTTTTTGTGTCGGATGCAAAAATCCTAACGATTTTGCATGCAACGCCTGCCTTGGCATTAGTTCAAAGCAATTTTCAACAAATTGTTTGTATTTACTAAAAACAGTACCCTTTAAAATTTTATCGCCTCCATAAGTAGCGTCGCTAAATAATGGATGCCCTATATGTTTCATGTGTGCCCTGATCTGGTGTGTGCGGCCCGTTTCCAGCTGGCACTCTATCAGCGTTACATAATCCATCCGCTCCAAAACCTTGTAATGAGTTACTGACCACTTACCCTTTTCCGGATCATCATAAATAGACATTACCCGCCTGTCGTTTATACTTCGGCCAATATAACCTGTTACCGTGCCGTCTTCCTGTAAATCGCCCCAAACTAATGCGATATATTTACGGGCTATGGTATGCTCAAAAAATTGCCTTGCAAGCCAGGTCATGGAGCGTTCATTTTTGCTGATCAGCAACAGGCCTGAAGTATCTTTATCAATACGATGCACCAGGCCGGGCCTCCCGTCATTACCGGGCAAGGTAGGCAATTGCTGAAAATGATAAACCAGCGCGTTTACCAGCGTTCCTGTATAGTTATTGTATCCCGGGTGCACCACCATACCCGCCGGTTTATTTACAATCAGCACATCATCATCTTCATAAACAATATCGATCGGAATATTTTCGGGATACACTTCTGTATCACGTGGCGGATGAGGTAAAACTACCGATATTACATCAAGCGGTTTAACCTTATAGCTTGCCTTTATCGTTTTATCATTAACCAGTACATTGCCCAGTTCAATAGCGTTTTGAATACGGTTACGCGATGCATTTTCAATACGGTGCATTAAAAACTTATCAATACGCAACAGGGATTGCCCTTTATCAACTATTATGCGCAGGTGTTCAAATAAATCCTGTTCTTCCTGTTCAATTAATTCTGTTTCATCGGCCATTGCGGCAAAAATACTCGTTTTTAATCAATTTGATGAGTGGAGGATTTGAAGATTTGGCAATTCAGTAATTTGAAGATTTGGCAATTTGAAGATTTGAAGATGATGGACGCTTTAATTGATTCTGTTAAATTTGAATTGTTTAACTTTCAAATTTTCAAATCAACTAATTTTCAAATCAAATCCATGAATATTGAGCTTGAAATTTTTAGCCCGGTACATCAAATAAAAGATAAACTGTTTGATGAGCAGGATTTAAAGGTTTTTATAAAACGCGATGATTTGATCCACCCCATCATATCGGGTAATAAATGGCGTAAATTAAAATATCTTTTAAAACAGGCACAAGCCGAAAATAAAAGTCACCTGGTAACGTTTGGCGGAGCGTATTCAAATCACCTGCTGGCAACCGCAGCAGCGGCAGCAAAATTCGGCTTTAAGTCAACAGGTATTGTACGGGGCGAAGCGGTAAATAACGACACCTTGTTTTTATGCCGTTTACACGGGATGAATCTGTTATTCACCGATCGCGAAAGCTATCGTGATAAACCTGCTTTATTTAGCAAACATTTTGCCGAGGATGAGCAAGCATTTTTTATTGACGAGGGCGGCGCATCTGCCGAAGGTGCAAAAGGATGCAGCGAATTGATAGATGAATTGACGGAGACCTACGACCATATTTTTTGCGCTTGCGGAACGGGTACCACGGCAGCAGGTATAATTAATGGTATTGAAAAGCGCCAATTATCTATACAGTTCCATGCCGTACCGGTGTTTAAAAACGGGGATTTTATTAAAGATGAAATCTCCCGGTTTTTAACCATACCAGAAAATTATCACTTACATACCGGTTATCACTTTGGAGGCTACGGCAAGGCCGACAACACGCTGATTGATTTTGTTAAACAGTTTGTAGCCGCTACAGGCATATTGATAGAGCCCGTTTATACCGGCAAAATGTTATATGCCATATATGACCTGGCAGCTAAAAATTATTTCGCCCCGGGAAGTCGTATTCTGGCTATACACAGTGGCGGCATTTGGGGTTTGTTAGGAATGAAGGATAGGTTTTAAATGTGCAGATTTCAGATGAGTGAATGTGCAGATGAAAATATGACAAAAGAAATTTGCACAATAAGTTATATCATCTAAATATACGAACAATTACATATCCTAATCACGTGGTACACCTCGCTTCTCCAATCTTTTTATTACCCTAATAATTAGAATCGAACCCTTTTGCATCCTGAAATCCGCGTTTCTTAAGAGAGAATTTCATTAGTACGCACCAACTAAGCATCTGTACCAACTTTCACTTTAGTACAAAAACCAACTTTAAACAATTTAAAGTTACTTTTTTGCATATCGGTTCAAAAACCGCTTAATTTTTGTTTTTAAGGGGTTTTTCTTAAATTTGAACAAACCAAATTGAATATGTACAACCTGCTTGTTTCTCCCGAAAATGTACAGGCTTCTATAGAGAAGCACGTACTGGCCGATGGCTTCGACCTCACTTTTGATATGGAAAAAAGTAAGGGGGTTTATATTTACGATGCTAAACATAACCGCACCCTGCTTGATTTCTTTACCTGTTTTGCTTCGGTGCCTTTAGGTTATAATCATCCCAAAATGGTGAATGACGAGGAGTTTAAAAAAAACCTGATGCTGGCTGCTTTGACCAATCCGTCAAATTCGGATATATATACTACTCAGTACGCACAGTTTATTGAAACTTTCGGCAGAATTGGTATTCCTGAATACCTGCCGCATGCATTCTTTATTTCCGGCGGATCGCTGGCTATAGAAAATGCCCTTAAGGTAGCTATGGACTGGAAGGTTCAAAAAAACTTTGCAAAAGGCTATACCAAAGAAATTGGGTTTAAAGTAATTCACTTTGATTATGCTTTTCATGGCCGATCGGGCTATACTTTAAGCTTAACCAACACCCAGCCGGTTAAAACCAAATGGTTTGCCAAGTTCGACTGGCCACGGGTTTCCCTGCCATATATAAACTTTCCATACAGCGACAGTAATCATGATGACCTGTTAAAAAGAGAAGAGCTGTCAATTGCCCAGATAAGAAAAGCCTTTGAGGAGAATAAAGATGATGTGTGCGCCATTATAATTGAGCCAATACAATCAGAGGGGGGCGATAATCATGTAAGACAGGAGTTTTTAGAAAAGCTTAGGTTACTGGCTGACGAAAATGAAGCACTGCTGATATATGATGAAGTGCAAACAGGTGTTGGCCTTACCGGAAAATTTTGGTGCCATGAGCATTTTGGCGAAAAAGCCCGACCTGACGTATTGGCATTTGGAAAAAAAATGCAGGTATGCGGCATACTTGCGGGTAAAAGAGTTGATGAAGTTGAAGATAATGTGTTTAAGGTTTCGTCGCGCATTAACTCTACCTGGGGCGGTAGTTTGGTTGACATGGTGCGTTCATCAAAAATAATGGAAATTATAGCCGAAGATAATTTATGCGATAACGCTGCTACTGTTGGCGAATATTTACAAAACGAGCTGATCAGTATATCTCAAACAAATCCCATTATTACCAATGTACGCGGCAAGGGCTTACTTACAGCTTTTGATTTCCCGGACAAAACCATCAGGGACAAATTCATTAAAAAAGGAATGGCCCAAAATGTGATGTTCCTGGGTTGCGGTGAGCGCAGTATACGTTTCAGGCCGGCACTTATTATTGATAAAAAACATATTGATGATGGCCTAACAATACTCCAAAATATAGCGCTTAATCTGTAATAAGTGTAAAACTTTTGCTACAAATGTAGTTATAAGACTATAATTAACTGTTTTACGTATTCTTTCTATGAATAAAATGTCTTATTAACGCTAATAAAATATTGCAACGTTAATATATGCCATTTTTTTACCAAAATAGGCAATATTTTTATTTATTACCCACGGTAAATTTGAATACGAAAGATAAATATTATAAGCTACAAGCATCATGAGCAAACACATTGAAAAATTAAAAAAACAGTTGCTGGAAATTTCCGAGGTTGTTAATTCGTTCCGGTCCGAAGCTGTACAGGTAAAGGTTGTAGAGCGGTTATTAGATGCCATGATTGATTCGGAGAAAGCAGACGGTGACGGTGAGGTAATAAGTAAAAAGGGTTATAAAAGCAGGTTAGATGATGACGGAAATTATACTATAAGAGGCGCCAAAAAACCAGGTGCAACCAAAGTTTTAAATCAGCTTTTATCAAGCGATTTTTTTAACACGGCTCATTCCATATCATCGATAGCTACCTATTGCAAAGAGAAATTCGACTCAGATTTTAAAACATCCGAACTTTCAGGAATACTTTTAAAGCTCGCCAACGAGAATAAACTGAGAAGGGAAAGAAGCAATGAGAATAATCGTTTTGAGTATGTGCGTGTATAGAGATTAGAGGTTGGAGATCAGAGGTTGGTTATTTTAAAATTTCCAACCTCCGGTTGCCATAAAAAGTTAAATAGATGTCTTCAATCTTTCTTCTAATCACCAATCTCTAACCTCTGATCACTATCGAAGATCAAAAAGACTATCCACTCCCAAAATCTTCTTCGAGGTAAAGCCTTCGGCATATTTAACCTGAATGCTTTTTCCAAACTCGCGGGCGCGGGCTTCAACCACCTGTATAAAATCGGGCGATGATATGTAGGTTTGCGGTTCATCTTTCCATTCAGGATTAAAGAATTGCGAGCCGTAAGCATGTATGCTCGCAACTTTTTTGTCCCAATATTCAGTAACGTCAATCAAAATATCCGGCTTGATATAATTATCCTGTATAAAGTGCAGAACAAGATTGGGCCGCCAGGTTTGCTGTGACTCACCGTTAAAATAGGTTTCTATTTTTCTTAATCCCGACAAAAACATAGAAGCTTCTACCAGTTCGCTGGCACGGCCATGATCAGGGTGCCTGTCATGATAGGCGTTGGTGATTACAATCTCAGGTTGATATTTTCGTACCACTTCAATTATTTTTAACTGGTACTCCTTCGAATTTTGAAAAAACCCATCAGGCAAGCCTAAATTTTCACGAACGGAGAGTCCAAGTATGCGGCCAGCTTCTGCAGCTTCTTTATCACGTATTTCTGCTGTGCCTCTTGTACCCAGCTCGCCACGGGTAATATCAGCAATACCCACTTTTTTACCTGCAGCAATATGTTTTAAAATAGTGCCTGCGCAACCCAGCTCGGCATCGTCCGGATGAACGGATAAAACTAATATATCTAATTTAAGCATACACAAAGTTTATTTACCAGCCGCTAATAGCTTAGCTATGCGCTTCCTGATTTTGGATGATAATGGTTTAGTAAACGGGTAAAAAAAATCTGTAGTGATACCCGACTTATTGATTAAAAACTTATGGAAATTCCACCTGGGGACAGATTTCAATATTCCATTATCTTTTTTATCGGCAAAAAATTTATATAAAGGATCTGCATATGGCCCTCTTACCCGTATCTTTTCAAAAACCGGGTAATTAACTTGCTGAACTTCGCAAAATGCTGCTAACTCTTCGCCATCAAGAGGTTCCTGGCCACCAAAATCATTTGAAGGGAAGGCAAGTATCTCAAAACCCTTATCCCCAAATTCATTTTTTAAATCAACCAGTTCCTTTAGTTGAGGTGTAAAACCACATTGGGAAGCGGTATTTACTATTAAAAGGACTTTATCTTTATATTCAGACAAGCTGATTTCCTCACCGTTTAACTTTTTAACATTAAACCGGTAGATGCTGTTATCACTCATTATTAATCGTTAGATGAAACATACCCGGCCTGCAGCAGGATAGCCTCAATATCTTTTTGTTGTTCCGGATCGTAGGTCTCTTTCAGGTCGTGCCCGAATATCCGGGCAGCCGATTGCAATAAAAAAGCCTTAAATCCACCTTTTAAATCCTTCACCATCGCATAGCTGGTGTTCCCGGTTTCGCGGTCGATCAATTTTATCAAAATCTCACCCTGACTTATTGTCAGGTCTTTAATTTCTTTATTAAATAATGTTTTAATCTGTAATTCGCACGAGTCGACCAATTCTTTTTGCCGGTGCTTGTCGCCTGTTAAGGCCAGGTCGCGTTGCAGCTTGCGATATCTTTGCCCTGCAAAACGTACATAAGGCAATACTTTCATCACATTATATCTTAAAAGCCGGTATTGATTGAGGTCGGCCTGGCTTTTAAATATGCGGGTATCATTAATTCTGATGTCGGCCAGTACAATCCATGGCATCAGTTTTCCGCTGTCAAGCGTTAAGTAAGTAGTGATGGTATCATTTTTGCCAAGTATTAATGGCGCAGGTTTTTCTGTTTGGGCCTTAAGCTCACCCATCAGGCAACAAAGCAACAGTAAAAAACCAATAAATTTCATAATTTTACGTAATTACAAAATTAACGCATTTTTTTGGCATTTGATATAACCTGCAATTAAAGTTATTGTTGCAAGTTTATAAATAATTAGAGCAATAATAGGCAGAGATGAAAGAAATAGTGATAGATATAGAAGCTGAAAAGAATGAGATACTAAAAAGATACCGTGCTTTATTGCGTGCGTGTAAATCAACTTTGCAAAAAGGCGATAAACGCATGATACGCAAGGCCTTTGATATGGCCCTGGAAAGCCATAAAGATATGCGCCGCAAATCTGGCGAGCCATACATTTATCACCCTATTGCTGTAGCCCAAATTGCCGCCGAAGAAATTGGCCTGGGTACCACCTCCATCGTTTGCGCCTTACTGCATGATGTGGTGGAAGATACCAATATGACCCTGGATGATATTGAAAGGGAATTTGGAAAAAAGGTAGCCATGATTATTGATGGCTTAACAAAAATATCGGGCGTTTTTGATACCAACAGTTCGTTACAAGCCGAAAACTTCCGTAAAATGCTGCTTACCCTGGCCGATGACGTAAGGGTAATATTGATAAAACTGGCCGACCGCCTGCACAACATGCGCACCATGGAGTTTATGCCGCGCGATAAGCAGCTTAAACTTTCGTCCGAAACTGTTTACCTGTATGCTCCGTTAGCTCACCGGTTAGGTTTATATGCCATAAAATCCGAATTGGAAGACCTTTCCATGAAATACATGGAACGGGAAACTTACCAGCTGATAAAAGTTAAGCTTAACGAGAAAAAGACAGAGCGCGAGAAATTTATCAGGGATTTTATTGAACCGGTAAAAAAAGTACTCTCGGGCCAGGGTTTGGAGGCCGACATATTCGGACGTCCAAAATCAATTCATTCCATCTGGAACAAGATGAAGAAAAAGTCTATTCCCTTTGAGGAGGTATATGATCTTTTTGCTATCAGGGTGATATTAGACAGCACACCGGAACATGAAAAAGCCGACTGCTGGAAAGCTTACTCCATTGTTACCGACCTTTACAGGCCGAATCCCGACAGGCTGCGCGACTGGATATCATCGCCAAAAGCTAATGGTTACGAATCTCTTCATACAACCGTGATGGGGCCACGCGGCCAATGGGTTGAGGTACAAATCCGCACCAAAAGGATGAATGAAATTGCCGAAAAAGGTTTTGCTGCGCATTGGAAATATAAAGAAGCTTCATCAGACAGCGGATTGGACCTTTGGGTACAAAAGGTAAGGGATATGCTTAAAAACCCTGAAATGAATGCGCTGGACTTTATGGACGATTTTAAAATGAATCTTTTCAGTGATGAGATATTCATTTTTACACCAAAAGGAGCATTAATTCAGCTACCATTAAATGCAACCGCGCTCGATTTTGCTTTTGAGATACATACTGATGTGGGCGCAAGCTGTATCGGCGCAAAGGTAAATCATAAGTTAGTTCCGCTAAGCCACAACCTGCAAAACGGCGACCAGGTAGAGATCATAACCTCAAGCAAACAAACCCCCAAGGAAGACTGGCTTAACATTGTGGTTACCGCCAAGGCTAAAGCCAAAATAAAATCGGCCTTAAAAGAAGAAAAACGTAAAGTTGCCGAGGATGGCAAAGAGATATTGGAGCGTAAGATGAAATCGTTAAAGATCACTTACAATTCCGAAAATATACATAAGCTTAGCTATTACTTTAAGCTGCCATCAACCCAGGACCTTTTCTTTAATGTTGCCAAAGGCATTATTGATATGAAGGACCTGAAAGAATACCAGGCATCAGAAAAAGTAATTGAAAACAAACCGCAGGACAAAATTGAGACCGAACAGGTGCAAAGCCTGATGCGTAGCCTTAAATCGAAAGACACCGATATGCTGTTAATTGGTGAGGATATGCAAAAGATTGATTATAAACTGGCTAATTGCTGTAACCCAATACCTGGCGATGATGTTTTTGGCTTTGTTACCGTTAGCGATGGCATTAAAATACACCGCACCAATTGCCCTAATGCTGCTAAATTAATGGCGAATTACGGCTATCGTATAGTAAAAGCACGATGGACAAATCAGCAGGAACTGGCATTTTTAACAGGATTGCGGATTACCGGCATTGATGAAGTTGGCTTAATAAACCAGCTAACTACCGTAATATCTAACGACTTTAAAGTAAATATCCGTTCAATTACGGTTGATAGCGATAACGGCATATTTGAGGGCTCAATTATGGTTTATGTAAATGATACCGATCACCTTGATAATTTGATCAGGAAATTAAAAACTGTAAAAGGCATAACCAGTGTTACCCGTTTCGATTCGGTGATCGAGAAAGCATCTTAGTTGGTTGATTGAGTGAATGGTTGATTAAGTGAGTAGTTTTAGCTGCTTTAACATAATCAACCACTCACTCAATCAACTAAAAACTAACTAATTCAACTTAATCAACTCCAAACTAAAATTCATAACTTTGACTTGTTAATTTCACATCATGTCTCAACAGGAAACCATAGCGATGGTTAAGAAAATTTTCGAGGCTTATCTCGAAAATAAAAACCTCAGGAAAACCCCCGAGCGTTTTGCAATACTCGAAGAAATTTATTCAAGAACAGATCACTTTGATGTGGAATCGTTGTATATCCACATGAAAAATAAAAAATACCGGGTTAGCCGGGCCACAGTTTACAATACGCTGGAGCTGCTGGTATCGTGCGACCTGGTTACCAAGCACCAGTTTGGTAAAAACATGGCTCAATTCGAAAAATCGTACGGCTACAAACAGCACGATCATATTATTTGTATCGACTGCGGTAAAGTAGTGGAATTTTGCGATCCGCGCATCCAGCAAATACAAAGCATGATGGGTGGTTTGCTTAAATTTGAAATAAAGCATCACTCATTAAACCTATACGGTAACTGCGAAAAATTGCGCGCAGGCTATTGCGAAAGAAAAGCCCAGTAAAATGGATAAACCGATTTTAAGCAAACAGGCGTTTTGGGATGTTGATATGGATAAAATCGACTATGAAAAAAATGCTGCACACGTAGTTGAAAAGGTAATCGAAAGAGGTAAAGCCCAAGATTTCGATAACCTGTTAAAGTTTTATGGGTTTAAAAGAGTAGGAGAATTAGCGCTGCAAGCAAATTGGCTATCAGATATTAGTATAAATTTTTGCTGTGTTTTATTTAAAGTTAAACCAACTGATTTTAAATGTTACGAGAAGAAACAGTCGAACCGGCTACACTGGGACTTCTGAAAAAGATAGTTGCTTTACCTGAATTGAAACAATTCAGGCTGGTTGGCGGTACAGCACTTTCATTGCTATTTGGTCATCGCAAATCAATTGACTTAGATCTATTTACTGATCAACCTCTTCAAAAAGATATTTTAATTCCTGTATTAGAGGATAACTTTGATCATGTGCTTTCGACAAATGACAAGAGTAAAGTTATTTACCAGTGTATTATTCAAAATGTAAAGGTCGATTTTGTTTCGGTAAAAGATCCTTTTTTAAACCCCGTACAAATGATTGACGAAATTCCATTTGCTGATACCAAAGATTTAATAGCTTTGAAACTTAATGCTGTAAAAGGAAGAGGAGTAAAAAAGGATTTCTGGGATTTAGCCAGATTTTTGCGGGATTACTCATTAAATGATCTTTTTCAGTTTTATTATAACAGATATAGTTATGATGATAGCCAGGCATTAATCAGGGCTATTGTTTACTTTGCAGATGCCGAGAATACTATTGAACCTGAAAGCTTAGATGGAATGACATGGGTTAAGGCTAAAAAAATCATTACTGAATCATTTGATAATCATTTTAAGGATAAAAGATAAATAAAAAATTAATGACTGTTGACGTATTATTAGGCCTCCAGTGGGGCGATGAAGGTAAAGGAAAAATTGTTGATGTACTGAGCGCAGGTTACGACCTGATCGCACGTTTCCAGGGTGGGCCAAATGCAGGCCATACGCTTGAATTTGACGGCAAAAAGTTTGTGCTGAACACCATACCTTCGGGCATATTTTTTGAAAACACCATGAACCTTATTGGCAATGGTGTTGTAATTGACCCTATTACTTTGAAAAAGGAAATTGACAAGCTGAAAGATGCCGGTCATGATCTTTTAGCAAAAAAGAACCTGATGATCGCTAAAAAAGCGCATTTGATATTACCAACCCACCAGTTACTGGATGCTGCATCTGAGAAAAAAATGGGCGAAGGTAAAATAGGCTCAACCTTAAAAGGTATTGGCCCAACTTATATGGATAAAACCGGCCGCAATGGTTTACGCGTTGGCGACACTACATTGCCTGATTTTAAGGAACGTTACCAAAAGCTGGTTGACAAGCATGTATCCATGCTTAAAGCATTGTATGGTGAAGTTGATGACTTTTCTGAACGCGAAAAAGCATTTTTTGAAGCTATTGAACTCATCAACAAGTTCCAGCTGGTTGATTCAGAGCACCTGGTAAATAATTATTTAAAACAAGGTAAAAAGGTTTTGGCCGAAGGCGCACAAGGCACTATGCTCGATATTGATTTTGGCTCGTACCCTTTTGTTACTTCTTCAAATACTACTACTGCCGGCGCTTGTACCGGGCTGGGTATTGCTCCTAACAAAATTGGCGATGTAATAGGCATTTTTAAAGCTTACTGCACCCGCGTTGGCGGTGGCCCATTCCCTACTGAACTGAACAATGAGACCGGGGAAGAATTACGTCGTATAGGCCATGAATTTGGCGCTACAACCGGCAGGCCGCGCCGCACAGGCTGGATCGATCTGCCGGCATTAAAATATGCCATAATGCTTAACGGCGTTACCCAACTGGTAATGACAAAGGCTGATGTTTTAAGCGGCTTCGATAAAATTTACGCATGTACCCATTATAAATATTTAGGCGAAACCATTGATTATATGCCTTACGATATTTGTTCGGTAGATGCAGAACCGGTGCTACAGGAAATTGACGGATGGAAAGAAGATTTAACCGGCATAACAGAAGTATCGCAAATACCGGCTAAACTTAGCTCATATATCAGCTATTTAGAAAAAGAGCTGGGTGTGCCAATAAAATACTTATCCGTTGGCCCTGATAGGGTGCAAACACTTGTATTGAATTAAATGATGAATCCTTCGTAGAGACGCAAAATATTGCGTCTCTACCATTTCATATTGTGATCAAATCCATAAACGATCCCCGGACTTTTAAAAATAAGGCCCTGCAATGGGCATCATCCTTTGATGTCTTCTGCTATCTCGATTCAAATAATTTTACCGATCCATACTCCAAATTTGATGCTTTAATTGCCGTTGGTGTTAGAGATGAAATAGCTGCCCGGGCCGGAAATGCTTTTGATGAATTAGAGCAATTCCGCAAAAAAAATCCCGGCTGGATGACTGGTTTTTTTGGTTACGATTTAAAAAATGAAGTTGAACAGCTAACATCTTCAAATAATGATCAGTTAAAATTTCCAGACCTTTATTTTTTTGTTCCGCAATATCTAATCCTGGTTAAAGGAAATGAAATAGAAATAATTGCAGATTACCCGCATTATGCTTTTGATAGTATTGAACAGCAAATTCTTCGCACTGCCGGCCAAATGCCAGCACTAAGTATTCAATCCCGCTTTACTAAAACAGAGTATATAAACGCAGTTAATAAAATTAAGGAACACATAAGCCGCGGGGATATTTACGTAACCAATTTTTGCCAGGAGTTTTTTGCTGTTAATGTTACGATTAACCCACTTGCTATTTTTTTAAAGCTGAATGAAATTTCGCCAAATCCCTTTTCCGTTTTTTTTAAGTGGAAGGATAATTATATCATTTGCGCCTCGCCCGAACGTTTCCTTGCTAAACGCAACAATAAATTAATATCACAACCAATAAAAGGCACAGCAAAAAGAGGCAAAAACGCTGAAGAGGATGAACTGATAAAGCAGGAGTTAAGAAATCACACCAAAGAACTCCAGGAAAATGTAATGATAGTTGATTTGGTACGGAATGACCTTACTAAATCTGCTAAACAAGGCACGGTTAAAACGGAAGAATTGTTCGGCATTTATAGCTTTAAACACGTCCATCAAATGATCTCGACAGTTGTATGTGAGCTGGAAGATGGCATTTCTTCAATCGAAGCAATAAAAAACTCCTTCCCCATGGGCAGCATGACGGGAGCGCCCAAAGTAAGCGCCATGCAGCTAATGGAACAATATGAGCGCATCCGGCGCGGCGTTTATTCGGGTGCAATAGGTTATTTTAGTCAGGATGATGATTTCGATTTTAATGTAGTGATACGGACTCTCCTCTATAATAAAAAAGAAGAATACTTGTCGTTCCATGCAGGCAGTGCCATTACTTACCATGCCGATGCAGAAAAGGAATTTGAAGAATGTTTGCTTAAAGCACAGGCAATATTGGAGGTACTGGGGAGTTTGCAGATATCCTAATATTGATTAATACATTGATTTTGCTTAATTTTACTAAATGAGATAAGTGAAAAGCAGTCTCAACAGATATTTTTGATATGTTAAGAACAAGCATTACACCGGAGCAAACTGATATTCATATTTCTGTCCCACAGAAACCCAATCAAAAAAAAGCCCTCTGACTTTGTGGGCACTCTTAGTAAAGAAGAAGGCGAAAAACTCCACAAATATCTAAAACAAGCCAGGAACGAATGGAAAGAAATTTTTAATTGATACTAATGTATTAATTGATTTACAAACCCAGATTATACCAAAGGAAGGCATTGAATATATTACAAAAGCTATTGATGATGCATTTATCGTTTCTTTTGTAAGTTACATTGAGTTTCTTGCTATAAAGATGTAACACAAACGATGGAAGATTTTATCGCGTTAGCAGATGTAATTGAGATAAATAAATCCATTATCAACCAAACTATATCGCTTCGCAAAACCCATCGAATTAAGCTTCCTGATTCCATCATCGCGTCAACAGCAATTGTTCATAATCTTACTCTGATTTCTCATAATACCAGGGATTTTACAAATATTAAGGGTTTGGCTCTAATTGACCCATATAAACTGCAAAGCAGCGTTTAACTGAAGTTATTATCCGGCCTGTTTATTCCCCGACGGATCTATGGCCCGCTTTTTAAATAAATTCACCCTCGACTCCTTGCCCTTCAATAAGCGTTCAATATTTTTTTGATGGGTAACCAATATCAGCGCGCAAATACACATACCATAAATAATCACTGATTTTATATAAACCGGGAAAACGAATGTAACCCCGATAAGATAAGTAAAGCCTGCCATAATGGAGCTTAACGATACATACCTGGTTATTAAGAGCACCACTATAAACACACCCACACATAATAAAGCAGCGTGCAGATTAACCGCCAGCACCATACCGAACAAAGTTGCTATCCCCTTCCCTCCCCTAAACCCTGCAAAAACAGGAAACAAGTGCCCCATTACTGCGGCAATACCCAAGGCAAGCTCATAATTGGTAAATGCTATAGAATTAGATGCGCCGGTAGTTGAAACACCAATAAAGTAGGCAAGATTTGTGGCTGTCCAGCCTTTTAAAATATCCAAAAGCATAACCGGGATACCTGCCTTTTTGCCAAGCACCCTGAAAGTGTTTGTGGCGCCGGCATTACCGCTGCCATATTCGCGCACGTCAACGCCATAAAAAGCCTGCCCTATCCAAACCGCAGTTGGGATAGATCCGCATAAATAAGCTAAAATAAGGGCAGAAACTGAATAGGCAGTTATCATCTCACCGCAATATTAATAATTTATTTAGTGATTACGTTCAGAGATTGGAGGTTAGTTGTTTTCAGTCCGGAAACCCGGAAGAAAAAAGCTGTATTATTCCGATTCCTAATCTCCAATCACAAATCGCTAACCTTTAATCTACCGCCTTCAGGCTAAGATCCAAACTTTTAACAGAATGTGTTAAAGCGCCCACAGATATATAATCAACCCCGCAATCTGCATACTCACGAATATTATCTATAGTTATACCGCCCGATGCTTCAGTAATATATCTGCCTTCAATAATGTTCACCGCATCACGCAGGTCGCGAAAATTAAAGTTATCCAGCAATATACGGTTTATGCCGCCTGTTTGCAAAACCTGCTCCAGTTCGTCAAGGTTCCTTACTTCAATCTCAATTGCCAGCTTTTTGTTTTGTTTGGCGATGTATTGTTGTGCTTTTTCTATCGCTTCCCTTATCCCACCCGAATAATCGACATGATTATCCTTTATCAATATCATATCATACAAACCAAACCTATGATTAACCCCACCGCCAATCCGTACGGCCCATTTTTCGAGGTACCGCATGCCCGGCGTTGTTTTGCGGGTATCTAAAACCTGCGTATTGGTACCTTTTAAAATATCAACTATTTCACGGGTTTTAGTGGCTATGCCGCTCATGCGCTGTATGCAGTTTAACACCAGGCGCTCGGCTTTTAAAATACTTTGTGCATCACCCTCCACCTCAAAGGCTATGTCTCCCGGCTTTATCTTTGCGCCGTCATTTAAAAAAACTTTTAATTTAAGGCCGGCATCAACTAAATAAAAAATCTCTTCAGCCAGTTCAACACCTGCCAAAATTCCTTCATCTTTTACTAAAAGTTTTGCTTTGCCTCTTGTTCCCGCAGTAATTGTTGCTAATGAGGTGTGGTCGCCATCGCCTACATCTTCATTCAGGGAATTTAAAATAAATTGATCGATAAGTAATTTGTCCAAATCCGGTAGCTTTTTTGAGACTCAAAAGTAATAACAATTCGGAGAAAGTTTATGTTTAGTTCATAGTTGATGGTTCATAGTTCATAGTAAAATCCATTAGACGACGGTGAACTATTCCAGCGAACCTCCAAGCTATGAACTATAAACCATCAACAATGAACCCCGCGGCTATGAACTACCTCACTTCCCCTTCTCTATCCGCAGTTCAATCAGCATCAAATTTTTATCGGCTTCTTTTAAAGTATAGGCAATGCGGTATGTTCCTTTATCAGAGATAAGGATCAATACGCCAAAGCGATAATTGGGATTAGAGTTTACCTTGTGCAGCATTTTAACCGACCTGGGCTTATTTTGGCTGAAAAATTTATCCAGTATAAGTTCTGCCTGAACTTTTGAATAAACATCTTCCTGATCCATGATGGTGATCTCTACACTAGGTGCAAAAAATTTAGAAAGCTCATGAGCATTTCCCAGCCTTATCAAATTGGCTATATTATCTATCGGGTCAGCCGGAGGAGCGGTAGGGACCAGGTAGACCATAATCAGCATCGGCAGGTAAAGTAGCTTCATAATAAATATAGGACGACAAAAATTAATGAGTGTTACATTGAATTAATTAAGAGTTGATTGTGGTGGATTAAGTTGATTAGATTTTATTGGAGAGGGGCAACTAGTTGATGAAGCCTTGATTTATCAACTACTCACAAAAATAACTCAATCAACTATAAATAAAGTTACCATATTAAAACGTTGCCTTTATATTTGCATTGTGGAAAAACAAAAAAAAATCGCATTAATTATTCTCGACGGCTGGGGCTATGGCCGTAATGATCAGTCGAACGCTTTAATTGCAGCGCATACGCCATTCTTTGATTCGCTGATAAAGCAATACCCTAATTCAAAGCTCGAAGCGTCAGGCACTGCTGTTGGTTTGCCGGCAGGACAAATGGGTAACTCGGAAGTTGGGCATATGAATTTGGGCGCCGGCCGGGTAGTTTACCAGGAACTGGGGCGCATACATAAAGCAGTTGATGATAATGAGCTGCCGCAGATACCTGTTTTGAAAGAGGCTTTTGAATATGCAGCGCAGAACGATAAAAAGGTGCACTTTATTGGCCTTGTATCTGATGGTGGTGTACACTCACACATCAGGCATTTAAAGGGTTTGTGCGATGCTGCCGCGGTTTATAATCTTGATAAAGTATTTATCCACGCTTTTTTAGATGGCCGGGATACTGACCCAAAATCAGGATTGAATTTTATTACTGACCTGGAAGAATATATTAAAGATTCACCGGCAAAGCTGGCATCGGCAATTGGCAGGTATTATGCCATGGACAGGGATAACCGCTGGGAGCGTGTAAAGCTGGCTTATGATTTGATGGTAAACGGGACGGGCCACGCAACGCATGATATAGTTCAATCGATAAAAGAATCTTACTTAAAGGATGTTACCGATGAGTTTATTCAACCCATTGTAAGCGTTGACGCCAATGGACAGCCATTAGCAGTTATTGAAAATGGCGATGTGGTAATTTGCTTTAACTTCCGTACAGACAGGGGCCGCGAAATCACAGTAGCCTTAACGCAACGCGCCTTCCCTGAGTATAATATGCATCCCCTTAGCCTGGATTATATTACCATGGTGCCTTATGACGAAACCTTTAAAAATGTGAAGGTGATATTTGGCAAAGAGGACCTTACTGAAACTTTAGGAGAGGTTTTACAAGAGGCAGGTAAAAACCAGATCCGTATAGCCGAAACGGAAAAATACCCGCATGTAACATTCTTCTTTTCGGGAGGCCGGGAAAAAGAATTTAATAACGAGAGACGTTTATTGGTACCATCGCCAAAAGTGGCAACCTACGATTTGCAGCCCGAAATGAGCGCCGAAGGGATACGTGATGCGATTATTCCGGAACTGGAAAGCGGCTGGGCCGACTTTATAGTGCTTAACTTTGCCAACACCGATATGGTTGGCCATACCGGCGTATTCAGCGCTGTTGTTAAAGCTGCTGAAACCGCAGATAGCTGCACCAAAGCAGTTGTTGAAACCGGTTTAGCTCACGGTTATTCGTTTATTATCATTGCCGACCATGGCAATGCTGATTACATGATCAATGACGATGGAACACCAAATACTGCCCATACAACCAATTTGGTTCCATGCATTATTATTGATGATGACGTTAAACAGGTAAAGGATGGTAAACTGGGAGATATTGCACCTACCGTATTGAAAATTTTAGGCGTTAAAATCCCTGAAAAAATGACCGGGAATGTATTGGTTTAAATCAAACTGCAGGATATTACTTGCATTAATTATAATACCGGGAGCATGCTTAACGGCATGCAGGCCCGATGTTAAAGAAACCGGGGCTATATCAAAATATTTTGATATAGAAGGATTTTTCACTGCCGATACTGCCCGGCTTAACCATTTAAATAACCTGGTTTTAAAAACGGTAACCCATAATGGGATTACCGAAAGTAAAAAGGTAAAAATTGGCAATTGGGGCCGTGAGTTTGATCTTTTCATCAATTCGGATATTAATAAACCTGCCTGGAAAGACAGCTACCGGGTAATTACCAGCGATAGCTCGGTAATTTACGAAGCAACAGTTCCTGAATTGAAAATGCGCGAAATGGTTATTAAAAAGATTAATGGTAAAGTTAAATGGATCCTGATCTATAATCGCACCAAAAACTCACTATATCAAACCACCGAAAAGCTTAGCTATTTTCCCGATTCGCTTTATGTAATTGAAAAAAGCCAGAAAGTGAGGATCATGGGGGCCAATTACTACAAAATTAAAGGGCTTATAGGGCAGAACCGGGATTAACCGATTTAAGGAATTTTACTGATTTTTTATATGTGGTGTTTACGGAACAATTTCGATGAAAACCTAATGATCAAAAATCCAAAAAATCAGTAAAATCCTAAAAATCGTGTTTAATGATGCCCTGTAGCCTCGTCCAATTTTTGTTTGGAGAGATCGATCAATGAAGAAATATCAGGGCGGCCGGGGTTATCTGCCAACACTTTTTCAAGGTCGGTTATAGAAGCACGCAGGGAGTTAATGGCGCGGTTTTTATCATAAAGATGCCCGGAAGATGTCTGCAACTTAAATATTCCATATTCGCGGTAAGCAATACCCCTGGTTTGATAATACTTATTATGGGTATCATTAGGATCGATAGAGATTGCCTTAGTCAGGTCAAATATGGCTCCCAGTAAAAACTTTTCTTTGTCAGCGGGTGTAAGTTGGCTATCCTTACCAAGGTAGCCCTTAGCTCTTGCCCGGTAATAATAGGCAGTGGCATCAGTAGGGTTTATTGAAATTTCTTTGGTATAAGCAGCAATTGACTTTTTGTAATTCTCGCTATGGTAATAAGAGTAGCCCAGCATCCATAATGCATTGGAGTTGGTTGAATC
>Ga0206874_1029_pt1 | contig 38438 bp, 23 predicted proteins | sample Alteio_BWOrgCont_12_FD_152629 | JGI IMG/M metagenome (GOLD analysis project Ga0206874, IMG submission 152629) | Enriched cells from forest soil in Barre Woods Harvard Forest LTER site, Petersham, Massachusetts, United States -... | ecosystem: Environmental > Terrestrial > Soil > Temperate forest >...
CAAAACACTGCTCGGCGCTTCGGCGGCATTCGCCGCAATCCTGATGGCCGGGTGCAATCCGCCCGCCGACAACAACAGCGCCACAGCCTCCAAATCCGGCAAGCGCTTCAAGATCGGCATCTCGATCCCCGCCGCTGACCATGGCTGGACGGCCGGCATCAAATACTGGGCCGACAAGGCGAAGGAAGCCAACCCCGACATAGACTGGATCGTGCAGGACGCCAAGGAGCCGGGCGAGCAAATTTCGAGTCTGGAGAACATGCAAACCCAGGGAGTCGACGCGATCGTCATTCTTTGCACCGAGAGCGCACCTCTGACCCCGATCGCCGAGAAGCTTCACGATGCGGGAATCTTAATTGGGAACGTGGACCGCGGCTTCACCAAGCCGGTTGCAGATGTTTTCATCGAAGGCGACAACAAGGCGTTCGGCCGCAAGTCGGCGGAATACATCGCCAAGAAGCTCGGTGGCAAGGGCAAGATCGCCATTCTCGAAGGGATTCCGAGCACCGTTAACACCGACCGCGTTAACGCGGCGAAAGCCGTTTTCAGCGCCAACCCCGGTATTCAGATCGTCGCGGAAGACAGCGGCATGTGGAATCGCGAGAAGGCGGAGAAGGTAATGCAGAACATGCTTGTCGCTAACCCTCAGATCGATGCGGTATGGGCCAGCGACGACGACATGGCCCTCGGCGCCGAGACGGCAATGAAGGCCGCCGGCCGCGACAAGAGCACCTGGATTCTCGGCGGCGGCGGCATGAAGGATATCGTCAAGCGCGTGATGGCGAACGACCCGATCTACCCCGCCGACATCACCTACCCACCGTCCATGATCGCCTTCGGCGTCCAAACCGCCGCCTCTATCCTCCGCGAAGGAAAATCCAACGGCAAAAACTTCACCCCCCGCCACGTGATGATCGACCTCGACCTAATCACCCCCGACAACGCAAAAGACTTCTACTTCCCCGATTCGATTTACTAGGGGACAGGGCGAGAGGGGAGAGGCTTGGTTACTTCATTTTCTCGAAATGCTGGTAGTCCCTTTCATGCCAGGTTCCTCCCCAAGTCCAACCGTGACGCAGGAAGATTTGGGTGACCTTGGATTTTAGGGTGAGAGTTCCCGGTTTGGAGGGGTCGTAAGGATGGGTACTGTGCCCGTCGCGGGCAACGAACGGGTTGATCCTTGGGTTGAGGTCGATGGCGCGGCCGGAGGCGTGGTGGGAGAGGCGTTTCTGCTCGCCCTCGGGGAGGATTACGTGCCGGTAGTTGAACGCGGACGTGTTGTTCGCCTCTACCGAGGCGTCGTCGTTCCATCCGTAAGCCACGATCGGCACCATCTTTTCGATTGGATACCCGGTCGCCTCGATCTCATCGAAGATCCTCTTCACCTCGCCGGCGAACACCCGATCCACCACGATCTGTCCCTGGTGGCGGCGATGGTCGAACCCGTTGTAAGTCACCGTCACTACTTCCATCTTCGCGAGCACCGCAGGGGGGAACCGATTCCCCCCAAGCGCCTCCGCACGGGTCATGTGCGAGTCGATGATAATCCCGGGGCCGAGAAGCGCGAGGATGATCATTCGCGTATGTATGGCCGCGCCTGCACGATAAAGACCCTTCCCTTCATGATCGTCCACTCGATGTCCTGCTCTCTGTGGCCAAACACCTCTTGAATTCGCCGCGCGGCGTAGGCGAGGTCGTGAACTAAGGCGTCGGTCAAGACCGAGCGTCCCTGGGGGACGGCGACTTCCCGCAGGCCGCCCTTGGAGTCGAACGTCAGCAGCGAATCAATCGTCGACCGAGTGAGTACCTGCACGCCGCCTGTCTCGTAGTGCATGAGCAGTTGCTCCGGAACCTTCACACCATCGACCACCTTCATTCCGAGTCCTTTCGTTGTGCTGATATAACAACAGTCCTTGTCAGACCGATCGAACGGATTGCCGGTGATCAGCACGCCGGCGGCATCGGCGTTGATCCCCCGTTGGATGAGCACCCCCATGTAAACCTTCTGGTGGTCGATCCCCGCCCGCTCGCGGGCCTCGAACGCCTCGAAGTTCCAAACCGACGCCCACACGTACTTCACCGCTTGCAGGATCTGTTCGTCGGTTCGGGCATTGGGAAAGGTTGAATAGAGTCCCGCCCCGTTGAAGTTCGGTAGGTCCTCCGAATTCGTCGAGGACCTCACGAACAACCCCTCGCCGGCGAAGCCGGCATGCGCCCGCCGCAAGATCTCCTGGGCGAATCCTTCGTCGATGGCGCCGACCGTAAACTGCTTGCGAAGGTCGGCCAGGCGTGCTTTGCGGACCGTCGCATCCGCTCGAAAGGCCTTATCCGCCAAAAGGCGGGCAATAGCCTTGTCGAGCCCGTTCGAGATCACAAACGATCGGTATGCCGCGAACGGAAGACTGAACCCGTTCGGAACGTCCATCCCCGGAATCTTTGCGTGCATGATCTCGCCCAGATTGGCCGACTTCGCGCCGTAAACTGTGACTATCGACGCGCGCTGAGCGCCGAGATCCGCGATGGCGGTCACCGACAAATCCGCCTTCGGGGTCAACAGAACCTTGCGCGCGATGTCCTTCCTCGCGAACACCGCCAGATCGGTGGCGCTCGGCTTGCCAATCAGATACTGATCGGGCCGCGTCTCAAACCGCACGACCTGCCCGTCTCGACCCGCGAAAAGACGCCCGGCATCCTTGATGTACGCGTCCGGAATCCGCATCGCGACCGACCGCAAGCTGATATGCGACAGGGGACTCGTCGGCTGGGTCGTCACGATGCCGCCGATCGGAGGCAGATCTACTGGCGCTTCTGGGAGAACGACGATGTCGGTCGGCGCCAAGACGGTCTTCTCATCGTAACTTTTGAGGATGCGCAGCCTACCCACCGAGACGCCAAGGCTCAATGCCATGTAGTCTTCCGGGGGTTGAATCTCCAGAGGAAGGAGCATCGCCACGCCCTTCAACTGCTCGCCAAGCTCCTCCTGGTACAGGGAATTCGGTTTGAACGCGACCGGCGCGAAGAAACTCTTCCTCACCGAATCCGCCACGAGTTGGATACTCTCCTTGGAAATGAGGTCACCCTCCCAGAACTCGATCGTCCACTTCTTGACCGGCGTCTGGTAAGACACCGTCCCCATGTAGAACCGGCGGTCGTTTCGCAGATAGTTGTCCTGAAAGAACTTCTGGCCACGTTCCAGTGAAAGGTAGGTCGCGTTCGCGAAGGCCCGATGCGAATCGAACCGCTTCGAGTTCACGTAATACATGCGGTTCCCGTGCAGGCGGTCGATGAGGAAAAGTACATGAGGAAGCGTGTACGGGTAAGTTGCGACCCTCGCTATCTCGTCGAACCTGGCACGAGTACGGATCGCCGACACCGAATCGGGCAACTCAAGCCCTCCGGTGTGAAGACCGAAAGAAATCGCGAGCCAACCGAGAATCTTCATCTCCTCGCCACTGTAGCCCTAAATCATCCTCCAAAATGGTAGGGACCACCCCATGGAGCGCGAAACGGTAACCGACGCAATTGCCCCAGCGTGGGTAGGCAGCCCAGCCGAGCTTGAGCGGCTCCTCGCGTCTCTGGCGCACACGGCGGGCGAATCGGTCGACTCCGGCGAGAACCTGATCCTTGAAGCGCTCGAACAGGCAATCGAGTGTGGCGATTTGAGGGCACAAGCCTCCCTGCGCCGCATGCTCATTTTTCTCTACCGAGACTCTCGTCGCACGCAAGAAGGGATCGAACAGGCCCACCTCACGCTCGACATTTGCGACCGGCTCGGAATCATTCACGAAATGACGCGGGCGTTGGTCGGCCTGGGAAGTTGCCTCATCGACCTGGGAGACCCCGTCGCCGCTTTCTCCTATTTCGCCGAGGCGGAGGCAAATGCGCGTGACCGTGGCGCCCCGCGCGACGTGGCGGAGGCGCTTCTGGGAATCGGCGCGTCCTACGGTCGCCTGCGCATGGCGGAAGAGGCCCTCGCTCATTCTCAACGAGTTGCCGAGGAGTATGCAGACGCCATCCCGCCCGATCGCCTGGTTACCGTCCTGAATAACGTCGGCGCCAGTCTGAACGACTTGGGCCGATACTCCGAGGCGCTGCCCTACCTGGACCGGGGGATTGAGCTTCAACAGAAACTTCATCCAGATTCCCCGATGCCGTTCTTGATCGCCAACCGCGCGGTGGCGATCAGCCATACTGCCAGCCTCGAAGAGGTCTTCTCGATCGTCGAGGAGGTCGACGCCATAACCCTCAAGAGCGGAAAGGATCGACGCTTGATCCCGACCGTGATGGAGGAGTTAGGGGTCGCTTACCTCCAAGCCCAGCACACCGAGCGGGCAATCGCCTGCCTGCAGCGAGCGAAGATTCTCGCCGAAGTCTCCGGCGCCATCAACGTTTCTCGCACTGTGGGCCGACATTTGGCGCGTGCTTACAAGATCGTCGGCGACATGGAGAAAGCTTTCGAGGAGTTGGAAAGCGCGTACGCAACCCTGGAAGGAACGATCCGCGCGGACGTCGATACCGGCATCAAGACCGCGACCATGCGCAAGGAGGCGGAGTTCGCCCGTCGCGAGGCGGACCTGATGCGCGTCGCCAAGTATGAAGCTGAACGTGCCAGCCTCGCCAAAACCGAATTCATCGGCAACATAAGCCACGAAATTCGAACGCCTCTTAACGGAGTACTCGGCATGGTTTCCATCCTCCTCGATACCGAATTGACAACCGAGCAGCGGGAGTACGCGGACCTCATCCGCGTCTCCGGCGACGCTTTGCTTAGTGTAGTAGGGAACGTGCTCGACATCTCGGAGATCGAGGCCGGCAAGCTCGTTCTCGAACTGAGGGAATTTGACCTGATCCAGACTTGCGAGGATGTGGCGGCAGCCCTCGCAGCACGCGCGCACGAAAAGAACGTGGACCTGAACGTGGTGGCCGAACTAGGTGTGCCGGAGGTGGTTCTCGGGGACGAAGGCCGCATACGCCAAACGATCACCAACCTGATCGGTAATGCCATCAAGTTCACCATGCAAGGCGAAATCGTGGTGCGCATTCTCCATGCACCGATGCAGGACGCAGACCGCCCTAACATCCGCCGGGTTCGGCTGGAGGTCGCCGACAGCGGAATTGGGATCGCCCCCGATCGCCTTGGGGCCGTATTTGAGAGCTTTACCCAAGCAGATGGAACCACCCGCCGCAGGTTCGGCGGATCGGGCCTTGGCTTGGCCATTTCCAAAAAGTTGGTTGAGATGATGGGCGGCGAGATTGGGGTGGTCAGTACATCGGGCATAGGAAGCACGTTTTGGTTTGAAGTGAGTCTCGGCCTTGGAAAACTAGCGCGTCAGACCGTTCATCCATCGTTTGGCGAGAAGAGGATCGTTATTATCGGCGTGAACCCGACGCTCTGGGACATCGTTGGCGGCCAGCTTTCCAAACTCGGCCTTCGCGCGGAGCGCGTTTCGGGATTCGAGGACGTCACCGAATGCCCCGACCTTTTGATTTTCGACTTGGATCGCGAGCCGGACGCCATCCGCCAAGCCGCCGACCTAAGGGGCCGCTTCGGCCGCGAGGACTTGCCGGTTCTCTTCCTAAGCATGGTTGGTAAACCAAAGGCGGTAGGAATCGCGAGCGCCTTGCCGCACGCCCATGCGCTGCTCAAACCCGTTCGCCAGGGCCACCTGATTCGGTTGCTGGGCGACGCTCTGGGCGCTCCCTTTGGGGAGGCGGCCCAGAGCCCGACTGCTCCGGATCCATCCAAGCGGGAGATTCACGTCCTACTGGCGGAAGACAATGACGTCAATCAGATGGTCGCGACTCGAATGCTTTCCCGATTGGGAATGACGGTGGATGTAGCCCGAAACGGTGAAGAAGTCATCGAACGGTTTTCCTCCAAAGACTACGACCTCATCTTCATGGACTGCCAAATGCCGATCATGGACGGCTACGAAGCAACCCGCGCCATCCGTCAAGCCGAAACCGCGAAAGACTACCGAACCCCGGTGATTGCGATGACCGCCAACTCCCTAACCAGCGACCGAGAAGCCTGCGTCGCCGCCGGTATGGATGAGTTCATATCCAAGCCGATCACCGAATCAAAGATTCGACAGGTCGTCTCTCAGTTCCTTGCTTGACGTAGCCCTCACGTCGAGATTTGTGCCGACGGCACTTCGTATCGCGCTTACGGACGAAGCATTCAAATCCGGAAGGTAGATGACTTTCACCAAGCGCCAGAGTGTGCAGACAGAGCCCGCTCCGCCGGAGAGGATGGTTTGGCTATTATTTGCTAAGGTTGGCTAATTCCTTGGCTTCCCGGCGGTCCAGTTGCGTATATTATTTATTCTGTAGCAGGAGTCCATCTTCACTTACGAACCAACACGACATTCACAATTCGAGCTCTCGAAAGCTGGAAGTTTCGGCCCCAACGAGGCCGCCGCCGATCTTATAGGGCATTGCGGTACTAAAGATCCTCGCGGCATGCCGCGCACTCAACTGGTAGGCCACTTAGGCAGGCCCGCAATTCCTGTTACACGCAGGAAGTTTGGAAGCGGCATTCGCCAAGGATGCTCCTTGAGCCCAAGTGCCGTCGTCGAGAGTTGTTCAATAATCGACGAACTGCTGCCGCACTATGTTCGAATCAGAGGCCCGCTGGACAGGAGTATTTGTTTTATGCACTGCCTCAAGGCCTCTCGGACGCGCGGGGCCCGAGGGAGCATATTTTCCTACGACAATGACTCGCGAGCTCAGGCGCTCCGCGAATCACTCGCCGACGGAAAGCCTGTGATGTGCAAGTCCGACATTAAGTCGTTCTATCCCAGGGTCACGCCAGACATGGTCGTCAAACTTGCCGATCGAGGCGTCCCCGTGACTCTCATAGATCGAACAATTAAATGGATGCCACCGAATATCGACGGCCCACCGCAAGGGTACGAACTTTCCGACATGGTCGCTTCGATGGTGCTAGCCCCGTCGCAGGCGGAAATCTTCTCTTTGGGAATCGAGTGCAGATGGTTGAACGACGACATGTACATTTGCGCCAGGACGCGCCTCGAAGCAGCCGCGCAAGTCTGGATCATCGCCGAACTGTTGGACAAGAACGGCCTTGAGGTTGCCGCCGACAAGACGGAGCTAAGTGAGGGCCTGGATGCGTTCGTGGCAGTTGAGGTCGGTCATCGCGGTGGCATTGATTTCGGGGAGTATTTCGAAGGAGACCCTTTCGAACACGAGGCTTCATCTGGTGAGGCCGGGAGCGGTAGCTTTGGGAGGTCTCCTTACCACGGAAGTGCGTTAGCTCTTAATTGGGAGCGTCTTATTTTGTGCGAGTTTCTGGCCAAAACTGGCTTAAGCGAGTCTGTTCTGCGCGAAGCAATTCGGTCGTCCAGATCGCACTTCGTCGCTGAGCATGCGAGTAAGCTAAGTTCGAAGTACCCGGCGATGGTCCCGAACATTCTCAAGGCCCTACCCGTTTCCGCACAACTCGACTTTTGCCTGGGCCTTCTTCGTCGGGCCGAGTCTGGACCCTGGCCTGACGGCCGACTGATAGAATTGCTCTCGACGGTACGCAGCCTAAACGGACCGTCTCGTGGAAGTAGCGAGCTCGTCAAGCTTCTGTCTGACCTTGCAATTTCCGCACCGGCTGAGGCAGCCGTCAACTGCCATATCGGAGGCTTGAAGGATTCTCGGCTCGCCGCGCGCGTGGCAACTAAGCTGAGCGACGTGTGTTCCCCTGATTTGTGGATCTCGCGTATCAGAGCCATGCGAGCAATTGAGAAAGGATTCCGACGGGATATCTACGATTCAGTTCGAGGAACGCATCCTGTGCTGGATCAGTTCATTCGGCATGAGTTGACCACCGCCGCCTAATTCTCCAGCCCGCCCTATGCCAGTTCAGTACCCGACGAGGCCAGCCGATTAGGGTCGTGAACGGTTCCCGCCTCGGCCGGTGAATTAGAAGAAGTGAACGTCTAAATTATGTTTGGCCAACCGGGTAGTTGGGCAGTTTGGCTCGGAACTGTTCCAAGTCCACGACCTCAAGCCCTATTCTGCTTCCCCACGACAAATCTCGAGTGTTCTTGAATTCATCGCGTAGGCGATCTCTGAATGGTTGCAGCAGCGCTCGACTGCCACGATTTGGCGGTTCAAGGAAGACCACGTACGTGACTGAATTCGGCAGTCCGATTCCCGACCAGGACAGAAACGAAGTGGTTCCCAAGAACTTGGAGAATATCTCGTCTCGGAATTCGTCTGCAATCATCTTTTGCTTGAAGTCTCGGTTTGACTTATAACGCTCGACCTTCTCCAGTATCCGTTTGAAGCTCCAACTTTTTATCTCGATCCAAATCTCGCGGTCATGCTCAGCGACTCGAAAGTCGACTCCGGGCCACATGGTGTTGCCATCTCCGCTGACCCTATCGTGAGTGACAGCGCCGCCGGGGGATGCTGAGAAGTCGAATGAGAATCCACTCTCGCTAAGAACGCTCAACCCTCGTCACCAGGGCTGGCGATGGCGTCCGCGCGTTGGAGATCTCTGACGAGCAGCGAGTCGAATTGGTCAAGGATAAGATTAGGATTCAGCGATGCGAAGTCGTCCGCCGTCCGGGCCACGGTTCCGTTCTCGGTCGCCTCCAAAGCGAAATAGGCGACATCATCCTTGGCCGTCGCGCGAAGATCGATCTCTTTGAGGATCACGTAGTCGTGGGTGGTCAAAATGACTTGCGTGCCGGCCCTAGCCAGGGTCAGCACGATCTCAATAACTTCATCCATATACGCGGGGTTTAGGTTCGCCTCTGGTTCGTCCCACAAAAGAATTCGGCCAGGCGCCAACGAGCCATTTTCGATAAGCAAGTACAGGAGCGCGAGTTTTCGCCATCCTTCGGCGACCATGTGAAGCTCGGTGCGTCCCCCACCCTTAGGTGCTTCGATGTAGAAGCGCTCACCTCGGTTGACGACTCGGCCTCCAATGATCTTTTCAATTATCTTGAGAAGCTTACTGTTGGCCTTCTCGCGTAGCGGATTGAGGTACGCAGCATTGAGAAGGTCAAAATACGTTTGGTCAAAATCAATCTCACGCAGCGAATACAGAGAGAGAAACCCGCGCGAATGTCCAAGAATGTCCTTACTAGGTATGAAGACTGGGGCAACAACTTCCATGTCAAGCGCAGTGTTCGCGACATTGGCACCTTGCTCGCTGAGGGAGATTCTGAACTTCGTACCATCCGCCCACTCGGCCGTGACGGTGCAAGCGGCTTGTCCACGGCGATAGATATCTTCGAATTTTTCCGGGAGGAATGTGCTCTGTAGTTGCCTCTTCCACACGTTACCAAGCCAAACTCCGTAGGGACCCTCCGTTTTTTCCTCACCAATGTCTCGCCAATGGGACCTGACGCTGTCGAGACTGTAAAGAACCTTGAGCAGGTGTGTCTTCCCGGTCCCATTCCCTCCAAGGATGACGTTCAGACCCGGCTTGAAGCTAATCTCAAAGTCTTGAAAGACGGTGAAGTCCTTCAGGGCCAAGCTCGTGTGGTGAGCGTATCGTGATTTTCTCATCCTCGTGTGGGTCAATTGGGCACTGGCTACTCGGTGATTGGCAAGCGCAATTAACATACTCCGAAACCAGGGCAAAAGGCAGGCTGACTGGTAAAGACTGAGCAACAGCGTAACCGTGAAACCTCCGCTCAACCGGTATATTCTCGCCCGTGCCAACTAAGATGAGCGGAAATCCGGTTTTGCCGGGGTGGTATGCGGACCCGGAGATTCATATCTTTGCGGGGCGATTTTACATTTATCCGACTTACTCCGCCCCCTACGAGGAGCAGACTTTCTTTGAGGTTTGGTCCTCGGAGGACCTGACCGATTGGCGGAAGGATGGCATCGCCCTCGACTTCGCGGACGTTCCCTGGAGCACGAACCGAGCGGCGTGGGCGCCAACCGTCGGGCGGATGGGTGGGCGCTACTACATGTATTTTTCGGCGGGAGATGGCGCCGGAATCGGGGTGGCAGTCGCCGATCACCCGGCGGGGCCGTTCAAGGATGCTTTGGGCCGGCCACTTATTTCCGAGTATCACCACGGCGCGCAGCCGATCGACGCCCACGTATTTCTCGACGGCGACGGTACGAATTACCTCTACTGGGGTGGCTGGCGAAAGGCGGTCGTGGCGAAGCTCTCGGACGACATGCTGTCTATCGAAGGCGACATCCTGGAAATCACCCCGGAAGGCTACGTTGAAGGCCCGTTCATGGTGCAGCGCGGCGAGACTTACTACTTCATGTGGTCGGAAGGGAACTGGACGGACTCTACCTACCGGGTCGCGTATGGAACTTCAACGTCTCCGCTTGGCCCGTTCCCGCGAAAGGGGGCAATCCTCGGCAGCGAAGCTGGTATCGCCGACGGCGCCGGGCACCATTCGGTCGTACGGTTGATGGGAACCGACGAGTACCTCATCTGCTACCACCGGCGGATCCTTGGCGACACCAACCCCCACCACCGGGTGACATGCCTGGAAACCCTTACCTTCGCCGAGGATGGCAGCATCCTCCCGATTCGACTCACCGCCGAAGGCGTGCCCGCCCAGCCGGCGACGGTGATGCTTACCGAGGCGCAGCGGCAAGAGGCCGAAACTGCCATGACCGCCCTCATCGGCCAACCGCTCACCGACATGTGGCGTTATATGGGTTTCCAGCGCCTCGAATTCGGCGAGCAGAAGCCGGCAAAGAACCGAAAGGGCGAGGACATCACGAGGTCAGACTGGGGGCTGGTTCTTGGCGGCTACTGGCAAATCGCATCAGCCGATGGCTTCACGCTTTCTGACGCGCATTTCGGGCCCGACAAAGAGCGAAGGGACGACCACGCCGATGGACTTTACAACCGGCTCAGCGAGAACCCGCTCCAGGTTCTCTCGATCGAACTCGCCCTAAACGGAAACCTTCGCGTCGAATTGACCGATAGGTTCACGCTGTCTGCAAACACCGTCGACTTCAGCGACTGGCTGAACGAATATTGGCGGTTCGACGCCCCGGGAATGGGTTGCTCGTTAGACAGTCAACACGGGTACTACGCGTACAGCAAGTCGGACGACCCGACCTAGGGCGCCACTGTAAGCGTAGCCTTCAATGCGGCGGCGCCCAACGTAGCGCCGATTGTTGCGGTTTGCGACGAGGCGACCTTTAGGTGCGTCACCTTAAACGTCGCCGACGTTCTTCCGGCAGGAACCGTCACGACAGTCGGAACGGTGGCGGCCGCCGTGTCCGACGAGGTCAAAGTCACGACCATGCCGCCGGTTGGCGCGGCTCCGGTCAGCGTGACGGTCCCCGTCACTGTAGTAGTAGCCGAGCCTTTCACGGTTGTTGGTGACAGGGTCAACGACTTGAGACTTGGCGGCTCGAGAGTGAGGCTTCCTTGTACCGAGCTGGACCCGAGCGTCCCCGTCAGCGTCGTGGCAGTGGCCGATGCCACCGCCCTCGTCTCGACGGTGAACTTGCCACTGAGCGAGTTGACCGGGACGATCGCCGTCACCGGGACGGTCACCGATTTCGATGCGGACGACAATTTCACGGAGATAGCGCCGCTCCGAGAACTTGGGGTGGCGTTCAAAGTGATCAACCCCGATGTAGTCGCGCCGCCCAAGACACTGCTAGCCAAGACGGTGACCGAACTCACCGCAAACGGTTCAAGCTCCAGGGACGTCGACCGCGAGACTCCGTTCAAAGTCGCGGTTACCGAAGCGCTCTCGGCCGAGGTCACACGTAAGTGCGAAATGGTGAAGCTCGCGGAGGACGCTCCCTTCGCAATCTTCACCGTCGCCGGCACGGTGAAGGCACGTGTGTTGCCGCTGGTCAATTTGACTGTCGTACTGGTCGCAACTCGCCCGGCCAAACTCACGGTTCCCGTGACGGTAGCGGTCGAACCACCGACGACAGGGCTCGCCGACACCGAGACTCCGATAAGCGAAGCAGGTTGAACGGTGAACGCGGCCGTCTTTGTTGAGGAACCCAACGAGGCGGTGACCTGAACCGTTTCGTTCGCAGCAACGCTCACGCTAGCAATCGAAAATGACGCTGAGGCGGCGCCCGCGGGCACCGTGACGCTCCCGGGAAGCGTGGCATAACTGCTCTTGCAGGTCAGCGTCACGGTTGCTCCGCCAGGCGGAACGGCCCCCGAAAGGCTGACGGAGCCGGTTGCCGAATCCCCTCCCGGAACCGGATTCGGAGTGATTGCCAAGCCGGTAAGGGTCAACGGCTGGATGGTCAACGTCGCCGCCTGCGACACACCATTCAGCGACGCGCTAATGGTCGCGCCTACGCTGGAAGTTACGGACTGGGTCGAGATCGCAAAGCTTCCTGTCGTTGCGCCACCGGCGACGGCGACGGTACTGGGAACGCTTGCACTCGAGGAAGACGAGCTTAGCTTCACCGCCAAGCCCGCCGACGGCGCCGCGCTGCTAAGGGTTACGGTTCCCGTCGCAGTGTTGCCGCCAATCACGGACGAAGGAGACACGACGACGCTTGATACATTCGGCGCTTGAATCGTCATGCTCGCCGTAGCGGTTGCGCCAGCGGTCGCTGAGAGCATCGCCGTCGTATTCGCGGTAACGGCAAGCGTCGTGATCGTAAAGTTTGCCGTCGTTGAACCGGCGGGTACCGTGACTTTGCCTGGAACCACCGCGCTCCCGGTATTCGAGCTCAAGCTCACAACTGTGCCCCCCGTCGGAGCCGGCCCGTTCAAAGTCACCGTCGCGGTCGAACTCTTCCCTCCTACTACGGTGGCTGGTGAAATCGATAGGCCGCTCACGGATGGTGGATTGACCGTGATCGTGGTCGTCACCTGCGTATTGCCGAGGGTTGCGATGATTGTTGCCACCGTGGGTGAAGCCACCGGGTTGGTGGGAAGGTTAAAGCTGCCTACGGTCGCACCCGAAAGCACCGCAACGCTAGGAGGCAACGAGACGGCAGGGCTTGTCGAAGACAGGTTGACCGAGATTCCGGCAGCAGGCGCCGCGGCGGCCAAAGTCACGCTGGCGCCGGGCGACGTCCCGCCAACTACGGACGAGGCCGAGACCGACACGCTGAGCAGGTCCTGGTTGATCGACAAGGTGGCATTCGCGTTCACGCCGCCCGAACTGCCGGTTATGACGACGCCGGTACTCGCGGGAACGCTCTGGGTCGTGATCGTAAAGGTCGCCGAGGTCGCGCCGCCGGGAACGGTCACTAATGGGGGGATCGACGTTAAGTTGCTGGAGGTTGCGAGTTCCACGATGTCGCCGCCCGCCGGCGCCGGTGAGGTCAGGGTAACCGTGCCGGTCGCCGACGATCCGCCGATGACCGAGGACGGACTGATTGAAACTGAACTCAGTGGAACCGAGTTGACGCCGCTGCCAAGCGCATAGAGGTTTCCGTCGTAGGACCCAAAGATTAGAGTCCCGTCGGCCGCGATCACCGGCGACGCATTGATCGAATTGCCGGTCTGATAGCTCCAAGTCTTCATGCCAGTCGAAGAAAGAGCAAGCATTTGACCGTCGTTCGTCCCAACGTACACCGAGCCGTCCGTGCCGATCGTCGGCGCACAGTAAACCGGACTTGCCGCGTTGTACTCCCACTTCAAAGTCAAGCCGCCATTTGCATGAGAAAACGCATATACGTTGTTGTCCAAGCATCCGATATAGACCGTACCGTCGGGGGCGATCGCCGGCGACGACCAGATGGCATCGCCGACCGGGAACGACGAAAACGAGGAAGCGTCCGGCGCGATAGCATAGAAATTCCCGGTAGCGCCCATGTAAATCGTTCCATCCGAGCCGATGGCCGGCGAGCACCCGGTGATGACATCCAGCATCGGAAAAACCCACTTTTGTGTTCCGTCCGGATTCACCGCATAGAGGTTGTTATCTTCCGAACCGAAGTAAATGACTCCGTTGGAATCGATGGCCGGAGACGAGTTAATGATGCCGTAGGTCTGGAATTTCCACTTGAGCGAGCCGTTCTGGCTCAAGGCGTACATGTAGTTATCCCACGACCCAACGTAGATCGTGCCGTCGGGTCCGATCGCGGGCGCTGCGCCTACCAGTTCGTCGGTTTCGAATCGCCACTTTTCGGTGCCGTCGGGGTTGATTGCGTACAGGTAATCATCGTACGAGCCGACATAGATGGTCCCGTCGGCGCCGATGGCAGGCGACGACCAGATCTCTCCGTAGGTGGCAAACGACCATTTCAGCGTGCCGTTGGAGTTGTACGCATACAGGTTCTCGTCGCGAGAACCGAAATAGATCGTGCCATCGGCGGCGATTGCCGCCGTAGAGGGAATCCAATACCCGCTGACGGCTGACTGCCACTTTAGTTGCCCGTTCGATCCGCCTGCGACTCCCGCGCCGGTGTTTAGCGAGTTCTGGCGAAACGTGGGCCACGGCGATCCGGCCTGCTGGCCGAGCGCAGCCAAAGAAATGGCCAAAGCGAGCAACACCGCAACGACGCGAAGTCGGTTCATTGAAGAACAGATAACATCATCACCGTATAAATGCAAGCCTAGTTTCCTGAGAATGCGCAAAACTGTCATAGCCCAGTCAACCGCCAAGGGTGTAAAGTTTTGCAAATGGGACCGATGGATGCAGCCTTGAAGGCGATGGAAAGCGCCGCTAGTTTTTACTCGAAGGATTTGGAGGCTCTGCCTGAAGAGCAAATATTAAATTCGGCGGGCGGCTCCGCTCGAAAGCCGGTCGACTTTACCTACGAGGTCGGGCTCATCAATCGCCAAGTCGCAGCGCGCCTTCGTGGTGACGAACCACCCGCTTCGCCGGAGGGCGACGACTGGTGGGTCGCCCCCGAGGAACTGCGGAGCAAAGCCGCCATCGCAGCGTATATCGCCGAAGGCTGCCAAGAGATCATTGCAGCGGCCTGCGCGCTTCCCGCCGAAGAAATCGGCAAAATGATCGGCAGCCCTGGGCGAGAGCGCCCCGCCTACGCCCTCGTCCAATTCGCGTCGATGCACACGATGTACCACGACGCCCAACTCAACTTCATTCAATCTCTTAGCGGGGATTCGAAGATGCACTGGTTCTAAGTCCTTCCATTTTTGATCCTAGATTGTTAAAGTCTCCAAATGGAGACCAGCGCAGAGTTCGAATCGGGGCTAGCGAATAGGGATCTGGCGCCGACTACGGCCGACCAGCGAACTTGGACCTGGATCGACTTCGCCGCGCTCTGGGTCGGCATGGCCCATAACGTTCTGACTTGGTTCATGGCGGGAAGCCTGATCAAGCTGGGCCTGAACTGGTGGCAGGCGATCCTGATCATCTCTGCCGGAAACCTGATCGTGCTCGTGCCGATCATCCTCAACTCGCACCAGGGCGCGAAGTACGGCATTCCCTTCCCGGTCATCGCGAGGGCTTCCTTTGGAGTGCGCGGTGCGAACATTGCTACCCTCCTACGCGGGATAGTCGGCGCCGGGTGGTTTGGCATCCAGGTGTTCGTAGGTTCGCAGGCGATCAGCCTTCTCCTGACGACGGTGTTCCCTCGCCTTGCCGACCTCAACAAGACAGTCATCGTCTATCAGGGCGCACTCGACTGGGTGTGCTTTCTCGGTTTCCTGGCCGCAAACTTGATCGTGCTGCGGCACGGAATGGCAGCCCTAAGGCGATTCGAACGGTGGGCTGCGCCAAGCGTCCTGGTGCTTGCCGTCATCCTGTTCGTGTGGGCCTGGAGGACCGCCGGTGGCTTGGGCCCCCTCATCGAAAATCACCAAAGTCAGCCGATCGCGAATTTGCCCTCGGTGCTGCGCACGTCGCTGATGTCGGCGATCGCGTTCTGGTCGACCCTTTCACTGAACGCCTCGGACTTCACCCGCTTCGGACGGTCGCAGCGCGACCAAATCATCGGCCAAACGCTTGGGATGCCGACCACGATGATCGTCTTCTCAGTCCTCGGCGTGCTGACCACCTCGGCAACGGCGGTGATCTTCGGGCATATCATCTGGGATGCGGTCGAGCTGATCAAACTACTCCCGTCGAAAGAGCTCGCCGTCGTTTGCTTGCTCACAGTTGTAATGGCCACCATGTCGGTCAACATCCCGGCGAACCTGGTGTCGGCCTCCTACGACATCTCGAACTTGGCGCCGCGAAAGATCAGCATGTGGCGCGGCGCCCTGATCACCGCCCTCATCGGCACCGTGATGCTTCCCTGGCGGTTGGTGGCAACCGCCTTCAACCTTGTCAATCTTTGGCTCAGCACCATCGGCGTCTTCCTCGGTCCGGTGGCCGGAATTCTCATCGCCGACTACTGGTGGGTCCGCCGCTGCGAGCTTTCGGTGCCCGACCTCTACAAGCTCAAAGGCGTCTACAGCTACTGGAAGGGCATCAATCCCATCGCCGTCGTCGCCCTTGCCCTCGGCGTCGCCGCCGCCTACAGCGGGGACTTCATCCCCGCTTTCCAAATCCTAACCGACCTCAACTGGCTAACCGGCTTCGCCGTCTCCTTCGTGTCGTATGGGCTGCTTATGGGGAGCCGAATGAAACGGAGTGATGGAGTAATGTCCGGATCCGGGTCTCCGAAGCGTGACCGAATGGAATAGCCCATGGGCGGCTCCGTGCCGTCGCTGAGTCGGGCGCCCAAGCCCGAATCGTCGCCAAGGGTGACGGAATGGATCACTCCCGCCGCTCGCGGACATCACAATTTCGTCGGGTCTATCACTACGTGACGGATTCGCGTCCGGCGCCATGTGTACGTTATGTGCACCATCCCATCGGCGGCTTGGATCGCGGTGGGGTAGGAATACTCGCCATTACCGTCCTCCAAGGTCAGAACCTGTTTCCAATGTTCGGCATCGTTCGAGATCGCCACCGCGAGCGGACTCCGATGGGTTGTCGAGGGGTTGTACACCAGGAGGTATCGACCGTCGCGGAGGTTGATGCCGTCCGTCCCGGAATTGGGATTGGGTACGTCGATTATCCGCAGCCTTCCCCAAGTCTCGCCGAGATCAGGCGAATCCACGGCGAACAACCGGCCCTGCCGCGTCCGTCCGATCGCGCGGACACCATCTTTCCCGACGCGAAGGAGGCTCGGTTGGATCGCATCGATCGTCCGATCGGCATCGAGCGCCCCCGTTGTACTCCACGTCTTGCCCTGATCGGGCGTCGACTCCATGTGCACGCGCCAGCCGTGGTCCTCCGAACTCGACGGGCACAGAATAGCCCCGCCGGGGAGTTCGATTGGCGGATTCTTAATCGGGCCAAGGATCCCGTTCGGCAGCCGCACCGGCGCCGCCCAGGTCTTGCCTTCGTCGGTCGAACGAGTAAGCATCCCCCACCACGACGCCGGACCGATCCCCACCTTATAGAACAGCAACAGTGGTCCGCGTCGCGGTTGAAACAACACCGGGTTGTAACAAGCGAATCGAGTCATCCCGCCGGGATTCCCGGTCGCGACCTCCACTGGCTTGGACCATTGGTCGTGCTCGGATCGCGAAACCCAAATGCCTACATCCGGCCGGCTCTCTGCCGTCCCGCCGAACCAAGCAGCCACGAACTCACCTGGCCTCACCTCGGCGATCGTCGACGCGTGGCACGCAGGGGTCGGGGGATCGCGATAAATGAATTCGGAGCGAACGATCGCGGTCGGTGCGAACAGCATGGCTCATAGCGTACTTTGCGATCCCCTTAGGTCGGCTCCCTTCAGGCGCCACTGGTCAAGATGGATGGTTCGTGCCAGCTTGACCCGTGCTACAGGCTTCGGAAGGCCGCTCACTGGATGCGGGCACAAACATCGCTTTCCAATGGCACCCGGGACGGTAATCTCCCGATCGCAATGACGCATCGATTTGGATTCGCCTCCCTTCTCTTGTTCGCCGCCTCGATCGCCGCCGCTCAAACCGCCGAAACGCCCCGCGAACTTCTAACGAGACTCGATGCTCGCGTCGACGAGCTGCTGCAAAAGGATGCGCCGAAGCTGTTCGCTTGGCACCTTCGCTCGATTAGGGCGCTCGCGGACTCAGAGTTCGCCAAACTCGAAGTGCAGCAGGCGCAGTCGTCTCGCCACAGCGTGGTCGACAGGGAGAAGGAGTTCGTCGAGTTCGCCGGAGCGATCGCCAAAGGCCTCCAGCACGATCATATCGATCCCGACGACTACCTGAAGAACGGCCGGGGCAGCCTCATCCTCGCCCGGCCGTCCGCGGTCGATGGCTCGCTGCAGTACATGATGGTTGACCTGCCGAAGGGCTGGGACCCGAACAAGGCTTACCCGCTGTCCATCTCCCTCCACGGCTCGGGACCCGATAACCCGCTCGCCTACCCAAGCTACACATTTGGCCCCCCGTCCCCGCCCTCGGCCGACGCGAAACCAAACCCCGGCGCCGACATGATTCACCTCACCCCGTGGGGCCGCGGCAACCGAAGCTGGCGCAACGACGCGGAAACCGACCTATGGGAGGCGATCGCACTTCTCAAAACCTTCTGCAAACTCGACCCCGAGCGGTGGTACATCTCCGGCCACTCATCCGGCGCGGATGGCACCTGGGCGATCGAACAGCACACCCCCGACCTGTGGGCGGCGGTGGGAATCCAGTCCGGAAGCATGTACGAGGGCCGGCCCGAGTGGGGCCTCATCCCGAACATGAAGTACGTCCCAACCTACTTCCTGATCGGCGAAAAGGACCCGCTCACCCATCGAGTCCCCGACATGAAGGAGGCGTTCAAGATTCTGACCCAAATGGGCGACGAAACCAAGCTGAACATCCTCCCCGGAATTGGCCACTATCCCCTGACCGACGCCGGACTGGACGATCAGGCAAGCTGGATGTACTCCCACGTCCGCAAGCGTCCGGACCACTTCGTCTTCACCATCGACCAGGCTCGCCACCCCGGCGTGTGGGGCATCACCGCCCAGTTCCTCGACACCGAGCGACGCTTCATCCAGCAGCCCTGGCCCAACTTCGAATGCGAGATCAAGGACCACGAAGTCCGCATCAAAACCGGTCGAATCCGTGAATTAAGAGTAGACCTCGGCCCAACCGGTCTCCAAATGACTGGCGCCGTGAAGCTGTGGGTGAACGGAAAACTTGTTCACGAAGGTCCCGTGCCAGATGAACCGATTCGCATCGATCGACCCTGACCGCTGTTGGATTAACCCGGGTGCCACTGGAAAACGGGATGGTTCGTGCCCGTGCATCCAGTGAGCGGCCTTTGGCGGCTCCGAACACTGGGTGGTCAGGCACGAACCATCCTGCCCAACCAGTGGCACCCAAGACGTCCCTCCCCCTTAAGCTTGCGGTTTCCCTCGAACGCTCAAGCGCTTCAACACTTCAACGCTTCTCGACCCGTGCCATAATCCGATTGTCGAGGAGCGTTGCGATCCCTGGGTGGGACTAGGCTCGACGGACTGCTAGATGCAGAGGCAACGGCGCTCGTGAGCTTTACAAGCGGCTCGCGGGCGCTTTTTGCGTTTGGGGGCCAGAGGTGAAAACGAAAATGACCAGCGTCCAAAATCCAATCCAAACCGACTTTCATTGTGCCGATCTCGGCCTGGCCGAATGGGGCCGCAAAGAGATCCGCATCGCCGAGACCGAGATGCCTGGCCTGATGGCGATCCGGGACGAGTTCGCGCCTAGCCAGCCGCTCAAGGGCGCCCGCATCGCCGGCTCGCTGCACATGACCATTCAGACCGCGGTCCTCATCGAGACTCTCAACGCCCTCGGCGCCGAGGTCCGCTGGGCAAGCTGCAACATCTTCAGTACTCAAGACCATGCGGCCGCCGCTATCGCGGCGGGCGGTACTCCCGTCTTTGCCTATAAAGGCGAGAGCCTTGACGACTACTGGGAGTACACCCACCGAATTTTTGAATGGGCGGACGGCGGCACGCCGAACTTGATTCTCGACGACGGCGGCGATGCCACCCTCCTCGTCCTCCTCGGCAGCAGAGCCGAAATCGACCCGAGCGTGGTCGGCAACCCAACCAACGAGGAGGAGCACGCCCTGTTCGCCGCAATCAAGAAACGCCTGGCAACCAAGCCCGGCTTCTACGCCAAGCTGCGCGAGAATATCCTGGGGGTTAGCGAAGAGACCACCACCGGCGTCCACCGCCTCTACCAACTTCAGAAAGAAGGCCGCCTTCCCTTCCCCGCGTTCAACGTGAACGACAGCGTCACCAAGTCGAAGTTCGACAACCTCTACGGCTGCCGCGAGAGCCTCGTTGACGCCATCAAGCGGGCCACCGACGTGATGATCGCCGGCAAGGTCGCCATCGTCTGCGGCTACGGCGACGTCGGCAAGGGCAGCGCCCAGGCCCTTCGCGCGCTCAGCGCCCAGGTCTGGGTCACCGAGGTCGACCCGATATGCGCGCTGCAGGCGGCGATGGAGGGATACCGCGTCGTCAACCTTGAGGAGGTGGCAGACCAGGGTGACATTTTTGTCACCTGTACCGGCAACTACCACGTGATCACCCACGACATCCTCGCCAAGATGAAGGACCAGGCGATCGTGTGCAACATCGGCCATTTCGACAGCGAGATCGACGTCGCGTCGCTCGCCGGCTATGAGTGGGACGAGATCAAGCCCCAAGTCGACCACGTGATCTTCCCCGACGGCAAGCGAATCATCCTCCTCGCCAAAGGCCGCTTGGTCAACTTGGGCTGCGGCACCGGCCACCCGTCGTATGTGATGTCCAGCAGCTTCGCGAACCAGGTCATGGCCCAAATCGAACTCTGGACTAAACGCGGCGACTACGCCCCCGGCGTCTACGTCCTCCCCAAGATCCTCGACGAAAAAGTAGCACGCCTCCAGCTCAAGAAGCTAAACGCCAAACTAACCGTTCTCCGCGATGACCAAGCCGCCTACATCGGAGTCTCCGTAAACGGCCCCTTCAAGGCCGAGACGTATCGGTACTGACGGTCTCGACGGTATACAAGAAACCAACGGGCGACGGGATGCAGCCTATAGCTGAGACGACCGCGAGTAATGCCGCGAGCGCCCCGCGGTTTCGCGTTCTCGACTCACGAACTCCACGATCATCCAGATTCGTCATGCGACTCTCCGGTGTGGTCGCCCCCCTAGTCCGAAGGGAATATGTCCTTGCGGATTGAGAACATCGGGCGGCGGAGTTGGCCATAGACCATTCGTTTGGCGTGGCCGTCTACCCATACGGTGTTCGTCCCGCTTGTATGCAGGAAGTTGAAGTGATCCACCAGCGCGGGAATGTTCGGGGGGCTTGAGAACCAGTCGTAGGGCTGGATGAAGTCGCAGAGGGGGGCGTACGACTCGTGCTCCCAGGCGAGAAGGGTGTCGGCGCTTTCCTCGACTTGGGAGTCGTTCGCACCGGTGGCGTCGAAAACGCCGTTTATCATCGTGTAGGTCGCCTCGCTAGGTCCGTATTCGTTCCCGGCTGCGGCGGGGTTCTCGGTGTAATAGTCGGAAGGCTGGTTGGGATTGAAACCGTTGAGGGCGATCGCCAACTGCCAGGATTGCGGCTGATTCGGGCAAGTCTTTACCGCGTTGCTCTTCAGGTATGGGTCGATCATGCCAGGGCGGATCGGGTTTACCGCGGGCAAGTCCGGCGTCCCATAATAGCCGCCCTGAAGGGGACCATTGTTGTTGTCGTAGCCGATCCACATCTCCTGCGGCGCGAACCCGGCCAACGGCGAGTACTTCGACACCGGATACCACGTGTCGTCGCTGTCGTTGATGTAGAGCAGCGACGCGAGCCCGACTTGGCGCATGTTGCTCAGACAAACCGCGCCCTTCGCCGCGTTCTTTGCCTGCGCGAAAACGGGGAACAGAATCGCGGCCAAGATCGCGATTATCGCGATCACGACGAGAAGCTCGATTAACGTGAACCCAAATCGCCGTAGTTTCATGTACATCATCGTATCACCACTCCTTCCTTTTACCAAGATCCGACTATTCCGTCTGACGTGCGATAGGACATGGCCATTATCGTTAACACCGGATTGAATCCGCCGTTGGTCACATGAACGGAGCTGTCGGCGACAAACAGGTTGTCGTGACCATGTACGCGGCAACGTAGGTCAACTGCCGAATCGCGCGGATCGACACCCATGCGGCATGTGCCCGCCTGGTGTTGTCCCGCGCTGAGCCCTAAGCCGGGCTCGTTGGCGTAGATCGAACCGGCTCCGGAGGCAACCAGCCACTCCTTTGCCCGTCCGATCATATATCTCGTCGTGTCCACTGTCGCGGGGTGGGTCGTGCCGGAAAGGCTTGCCACCGGAACCCCCCACTTGTCCCGCACCGAGCGCGAAACTTGGACGCGGCATTCCGCACTCGGTATCTCGTGAACCGGCCCCCCCACTTGAAGGAACCGGGGATAGCATTTCATCCAATCCTTATGCGCCTGCCCCCAGAGCGGAACCTCCGGCGGGCGAAACGCCTTCGCAAAGTGGATCGGAAGCATGATGAAGTCGTCGGACATCATCGCCCCACCGATTACCCCATCGTTGCCGTGATTGAATTTGAGGACGGAGATGGATACTCCCGGGCCCTGCCCGTCCCAAATCTTGTCCGGCATGTATCCTCCCGCGACCGCGTAGTAGTGACCCTGCAGGTTGCGTCCGACCGCATCGCCGCCGATCTTGGAGTTAAGCAGCAGCCGCGCGGTCTCGATCGCCCCGCCCGCCAATACGACGACATCGGCGTCCGCCGTCTTCAAGTTGCCATCCGAGTCCCGGTACTCGACGCCGGTCACCCGGCCACCGGCGGACTTGCGGAGCTTCGTCACGAAGGATTGCGGCTCGAGGGTACAGCGGCCGGTGGCGAGCGCCCGAGGAATCACTGTGTTCCAAGTTCCGTTCTTCGAGTTCGACGGGCACGCGAAGCCGACGCAGTGCTGGCATTCGATGCACGCATCCCTTCCGTCTCGCGGGACTGAGTTAATCAGCATCGGCGTTGCCTGAACTGCCCAGCCAAGCTTGCGGGTTCCCTCTAGCAGGCGCTTGGCCTTCGTCGTGTACGGCACCTGCGGCATCGGATAGTCGCGGCGCGCCGGCATCTCGGGGGCAGGAGGGCTGCCCGATACGCCGATCTCCCATTCTGCGCGCTCGTAGTACGGCTCCAGATCTTCATAAGATATCGGCCAGTCGGCGAGCGAACTGCCTTCCGGCACACCGTAGGTCGAGGCCATCTTGAAATCGAGTGGGTGGAACCGCCAAGCCTGCATTCCGTAAACGAGGGTTCCGCCGCCCACGCAACTCGCGTTGTTGTTGTAACCGCCTTGAATCGGGTTGCGAACCTTGCCGTTAAACACGCGGGGGTTGCCGACCAGGTCGGGGCCGGTTCCGTGGCCGTATTGGGAAAGGCGATGATTACGCAAATGGTCCCTCGGGACGTCGGCGAAACTTAGCGATCGCCCACGCTCTAAGACAAGCACAGTTTTGCCTGCCTCTGCTAGAACACAAGCTGCAATTCCACCTCCCGCTCCGGCGCCGATGATGATTGCGTCGACTTTCAATTCCGCACCTCGAACCCGACCATCTTCCACGAGACGCAGTCGCGGTTGCCCCCGTTTCCGGGGTCGGCATAGTAACCCTCGATTGTTTGGCGGGCGAGAAGCTCGACAAAACGCCTCTGCTTGATTGGCAGGCCATGCTGCAACTGAGCGTCCTGTTGCTCGGGCGTAAAGTCGACAAAAGACCGACCACTTTTAACGGATTGCGCTTCCAAGGCATCCAGACCGGCACGATACGTGTCTTCCAGATGCTCGAGCTGTATCAGGCGGAGGAGGAAGTCGACGCAGCCCACTTGCGAAGCGCTGGGAAAGTCGTCGGCAGGGACTATTCGGTCAATAGCGGCAGTGAGGGTCCTGAGTTGGACCTCGTTTAATGGGGGCATACCGGAGCAGATTGTAGGCGTTATCTGCTCCAAATGCTAGACGCTGGTGGGCCCGGCGAGACTCGAACCCGCGACCCACGGCTTAAAAGGCCGATGCTCTACCGACTGAGCTACAGGCCCACCAGCAATCGCACATTGTACCTAGCCGGTTCTTGACGAAAACGGAGAGTTGGAGTGGTGGAGTACTGTCCAGATCCGGAAGCGCTCCTCCGTTACTCCAAGACTCCATCGCTCCAGGCCACTTCGCCTACTCCTTTCGACGGTCGGGATAGGCCGATATTTCGACAGCGCGCAACGCTTCGACTCCGTCGACGGGGCGGAGGCAGACGGCCAGACGGTTTGATTTGCCATCGTAGCGCAGCCACGACTCGGGCACGTAGTACTCGCGCTGGGGGCCTTCCTGCCAGTAGCGGCCTAGAATGTGGCCGTTGAGATAGATGAACCCGTTGCCGGTGGCGTCGATCAGCAGGCGGCGCGTGGGCTCGTCGGCCGTCTGTGCCGGCAGCGCGAAACTCATGGAGTACCACGCCATCAGGTGGGTAGCGGGCATTCCCACCTTGGATGTGCTCTCCTTGGTCGCCTTCCGAGGAAGGGTGGCGGCGGTGTCCAGCCAAACGCTCGCCCAGTCGTCGCTCACAAACTCGTCACGGTTGTACCAAGCCTCGCGGACGCCCAGCGTCTGCGGTGTCCAATCAAAGTGAAGCGGCTTCGTAACACCCGCGATCGTCACGCTGACCAGGCCTCGCTCGGTATCCAGCTTGCCGAAGTTGGCGTACCCGCGGTTTTCAAGCAGAATTTCCAGCCGGTTCTCCTTTGGCAGGAGCCCGGTCGCATTAAACACTTGGACGTCGCCTGCAGAATCCGCGCGTGAAAGAATTTGTCCGTTCAAGCGAACCACCGCCGGCTCGTTAGAAAACGATTTGATTGAGATCGGGGCGTCGGCGGTTACGGCAGCATCGAACTTACTCCGATAGACCACGTATCCTGCGTCGAAATATCCCTGACTCGAGAGCGGTACGCCGAGTTCGGCATCGTCCCCTGACCCGCTTCCATCGTCAAACCGCTTCATCGCGGTAGGAACGCGCACGGCATCGGCGGTGGGCGGCGCAGGCAGTTCCGCGACCGGCTTCGGGAGCCAAGTGCCCTTATTGGCGTCGGCAATATCCTTCGGTACATAGAGGATCTTCGATCCGAAGGCGGGTAGATCGTAGTGGAAGGCCATCCCCGGGAACGACGCTTCGCCCTCCACCGCTTTGGTCGTTGAGGTGTTCCTGACGAAAATGATTCGCGCGCCGGTAGTGTCGAAGCGCAACGCGACTTCGACGGTAGGGTCGGACGTCTTCGCCTCGATCGGAGTCGGTGTCGATCTTACAAGCCGAGCGCCGTATTCCTTGAGCATCGCACCGATGGCGCTCACCGCCCGGTATTTCTCACCCAACGCTCCATCCTCCCGGATCGGCGCGAAGTAGTCGTAACTGGTGGTGATATTGGGCGGTGTCCAATCACCGAAGGTTGTGCCGCCGAACAGCATGTAGTAGTTCAAGGCGCTGACGCCGTTCTGAATGCAGTACAGCGTCAGGTTGGTGATCTGCGCGGCATTGATACCCTCCTGGTCTTCGGCAAGTAAGCCACCATTCTCGGAGAACCAGCCGCCTTGCAACTCCATGACCATTTCCGGCGCGCTCGGCTGCTCCTTCTTAAGCTTCGCGAGGGACGCCGCGATGCTTCCGACGTCGTACCTCGGATAGAAATTACACGTGTCCATCACGAACGAGAGTTGACCATCGAAACTCGACCGCGCCTGTTTGGTCCAGCAGGTGACGAATGGCACCTCGATGCCGCCGTCATACGCCTGCTGCTCGAGCGCCTTGACCTGAGCGGCATGGGCCTCGCTTGTTCCGCCCGCATAGTCGTATTCGTTCTCGAGTTGGAACATGATGATTCCGGGCTTGCCGGGCGGTCGGCGCGTAATCTGGAACCGCTCGAGGGCACGGCACACGGCTCGATACCAATGCTTCGCCCACGCGAGAAAGGTCGGATCGTCCGACCGGAGCCAGTCGCCTTTGAAGTCGGCCGGCTTGTATTTCATGAGCCACTGTGGAAAGCCGCCGGTCGCCCATTCGGCGCAGATATAGGGACCGGGTCGAACGATCACGTTCAAGCCGAACTGGTCGATCGCCATCTGAATCCATTCTTGGCATTCGCGAAGGTGGACTTTGGTGTAGTCGTCCAGATTGGCGGGGGCATCTGTCTCGTGGTAGTTCCACGGGATGTAGGTTTCGACAGTGTTGAATCCGGCGGCTTTGATCTTCTTGAAACGGTCAGGCCAAAGCGCCTGCGGGCAGCGGAAGTAGTGGAACGCGCCGCTATAGATGAACGTGTCTTGCTTGTTGACGCGGAAACATTGCCCATCGTAGGTGATCCGATTCGGATCGATAAACTTGAGCTGTTGGCCGCTGGCCATCGGCAGGCACGCCGCCGCCAGCACTCCGCAAAGAATGATCTTCCGCATAGTCTCCCGTCATAGTAGACGCCAAAACGCCAAAAAGGGAGTCGCGGAAAAGCGCCGAATCCAAGTGAAGGAAGCGCTGGAGCGTCGCAGCGTTCGAGGGCGACGAAACGATCTCGAATTCCCTCGAGCGCTCCAACCCTTTAGCGCTTCAACGCTGCGAAGCTAGCGGAATCGCCAGACGATATTCGACGAACCGTCTTGGATCATTTTGGCGCTGTAATCCTTTGCATGTCCGTCAGCGAATACGACGGGGGTGAAGCCCTCGTCTTGACCGGTGCTCATATACCGGCAGTAGACGGGTTTCAATGCGTCGGGGCCAAGCTGGGTCATCTCCTTCACCAGGTCGCGATCGCTAACGAGCGGCGGGCTCAAGCGCGGGTGTTCGGTGTTCGGCGCGCCGTTATAAGGGCTGAACTCATACCCTCGGTAGTTGCTGGCGGTAGGGCCGTCCGGCGTGACGGCAAATAATCCGATCGCCGAGGAATTCTCATTCCTGGCGAACTCGGCCACAGTCTTGAACGCGATGCATCCGCTGGTGTCCTGCTGGTCGTCTGTGCACCCATCCTGCTTATCCAGCGCGGTAGCGCTGTTGTAGCCGATCGACATCTCCCCCCGATCGTTCCAGCTCTCCGCGAACTGTCCGTCACTACCGGGAGCGACGAAAATCTTGTGATCCTTGACCAACCCGATCAGGTCGTTCTGCCACATGATTTGGCCGGACGTGTTCGGATAACCGTAGTTGGTAGAGGGCAGATACTTACCGTCGTTCTGATCCACGTACATGGTCAGCGCCGTGCCAAGCTGCTTCGATTGGGTTAGAGCTGTCGTCTTCAAGGCGCTTTCCTTGGCTCTCGCAAAAACGGGAAAGAGGATGCCGGCGAGCACTGCAATGATCGCGATCACCACAAGCAACTCAACGAGAGTAAAGCCACGCCGTCCAGTCAGAATTACATTCATAGGTTCATCCCTCAATTATTGTTCGCAAAGTCTTCGTTGTCCTGCTCTGATCGCTTGAGATCGCCAAATGCGCCGCGCAGCTCCCCAGGGACCTGCCCGGTATCCGGCTTCTCATCCTTCCTTAGCCCCATCTGCATAAAACGCGTGAGGGGACTACCCGTTTTGTGCCTTCGCAGATAGATCGCCTCCGTTTTGTCCATGGCGATCACATTATCGTTTCCCGTCCAAGCCAAGTTCATGTTTATGAAGCTCGGTATGTCCTCTCCAGAATCGCCGCTAGATCGAAGGTCCCGCATGGCAACCGTGATCCCCTCGACCATATACCTTCCGGTGGCTGTGGTCTCGGATTGGGGATGGATAAGGTCCAGTGTAACCTGCCCCGTCTTGGAAAACTTGACGGTGCCCTTCTGGACGTTATCCCTGGCAACCATTCCCTGCTGCTTGTTCACCGCGAGGGTCTTGACGACTTCCCACTCTCCCACGATGCTGTGGTGACGCCCCTTGCCAAACATTGCCCTCACCATTTCCCAGTCGTCGGTCCACGGCTGGTAGCGAAAGGCGCCGTAACCGATCAGGCCGAGAAGCACAACCGTCAAGAACCCCCTCGACGAACCCGGCTCAACGTATTTGGCCTTCCTTTTCTTTTTCTTCGGCTGGTTTTTTAGCCCCGCGCCGATGGGTACAAACTTACAATTGGGGCAAAACTCCCCCCCGGCCCACTTTCCTCCACATCGAGGACAACGATCTAGGTCCATAGACCTATTATAATGCCGTACTTTCTGGAACCGAGCAACATAGCGCGTGAATTTGAGGTCTAAGGGCCTCCCGAAAGGGTGGTCGGGCTAGGGCTTATTTCCCCCCTGTCGTAGCAATACCCTGGATAAACGTCTTCTGTGCAAAGAAGAAGAGGACGATGATCGGGAGGGTGAAAATCGTGCTGGCGGCCATGAGCTGGGCGAAGAAGCCGCCGTAGTGAGAAACGAACTGCTGCAGGCCGTACCCGAGCGTGTACTTCGCGGGGTCGTTCACGTACAGCAAGGGGCCGAGAAAGTCGTTCCAGGTCCCGATGAACTGGAATAGGGCACATGTCGCCAACGCGGGCTTCGAGAGAGGAATTACCAGGCGGCGGAAAATGACCCATTCGCTCGCCCCGTCCACCTTTGCCGCCTCCGACATTTCGTCCGGCAGGGTCCTGAAGAACTGGGTGAGCAGAAAAACGTAGTATGCGGACGCGGTAAACGAGGGCACGATCAGAGGAAGGTAGGTTCCGTACCATCCAAGGGAGCGGAAAAGCGAAAAGATCGGGATCATGGTTACCTGGGCGGGCAGGGCCATGGTCGCGATCATCAACCCGAACATAGCGCCGCGCCCAGGAAAGTGAAGCTTTGCAAACCCATACGCCACTAACGCGCTGCTGGCTACCGCCCCGACCACGGTGCAGATACAGAGCAACAGAGTGTTCCGCAGGTACAGCAGAAACGGCATGTTCTGGAGAGCCGCTGGGTAGTTATGGCCGGTCAATGGCGTCGGCAAAAGCGAACTGAGGGTCAGGTCGGACTTGCCGAAGATCTGGGTGTCAGTCTTCAGCGAAGTCGACACCATCCACAACATCGGCAGTAGCGCCGGAATCGAGAGCACGACCAGCGCCCCATAGATGCCAAGCCTGCTCGCCAACGGCAATCGCGAACGGAGGTCACTGGTCATAGCCGAGCGCCCTCCGCTTTGCGGTTTCTTCCTTGAACTTGGCGTCGAGTTCGTCAAGCGCTTGCTTCGGCGTTTTCGCACCCTGAACCGCCTCGTCCTCTGCGTGGGCAATCAGGTCGTCGAGGAACTGCAGATTCGCAATCGCGGGTGGCGGCTTGCAGTTCGGGCTGGCAAGGATCTGCAAGAACGCCCGGAACTGACTGTCACCCGTCAGCCACTTTTGATAGGTGGGCGAATTCGCGACTGCCGGCGAGTACGGCAGCCAACCGCCCATGTTATAGAAGGTGGCGGCTCGATCGGGATTGTCCAGCCCGCTCCAGAACTTGAGGAACTCCCAAGCGCCCTCCTTCTGTTTGGCAGATACCGGTACGAGCATGTAATTTCCGCCAACGAGCCCACCGAGTGGGGTTCCTCCCTCCTTGGGGGGCGGGACCGGATACACCCGATAGTCCAAATCCGGCTTAAACTTGCGCAGTTCCTCGACGCGCCACTGGCCGTCGTACGTAATGCTCAGGTCCCCATGCATGAATGCCCACGACGCGGCGCCTTCGATGTCGTTGAGTCCAGCTTGGAAGCGGATTACGTTCTCGAAGCCAATCTTCTTTCGATATTCGACAATCGCCGTGAGCGCCCTCAAATTCTGCGGGGTGTTCAACTCAGCGGCGCCGTCCTCACGAACGTAAAAGCCGCCTCCGAAATCGTGGGAGATGTAGTTGATGTCGCTGAGGAGGAAACCGAGCCGGGTCAGATGGCCGGCGGCATCGTATTTGTTCAGCTTCATCCCCATCGCCTCGACTTCTTCGAGCGTCTTGGGAAACTTGTCGGGATCGTAGCCGGCGTCGCGAAGCTGCTGGGCGTTGACATACAGCGCCATGAGGTCCGCGCCGATCGTCATGCCGTAGCAGTGGCCACGGTACATCCCGATATCGCGAATCGCCGGGTAGCTGTGCTGGAAGAACTGCACCTTCTCCGCCGGCGTCATCATCGTGTCGAGGGGAGCCAGGAACCCGTTCGCCGCCATATTGGGCACCGCGCCGCTGCCCATCGACATCAAGTCGGGCGGATCGCCGCCAATCGCACCGAGGATCAACTTCGCGTCGGCGCCCTCTCCCGGCACGCTTACAGGAACGACCTCGTACTGGTCCTGACTCTGGTTGAACGCGTCCACGATCTTCTTGACCTGCTTCTCCCAGTCCCCCTGCCAGCGATGCCAAAACCGAACGAGCTTTCGGTTTGGATACTGACGAGGAGTGGAGTGGCCGGAAGCGAATACCACTGCCGTCACCAGCAGGGCCGCGCCCCACAGTGCCCATCTCCTCACCGCGCTACCCTCCATAATGCACCCACCGTTTCTGCGTTCGGAACACAAGACCGGTCGTCACGATAATGATCAGGAACAACATCCACGCCATCGCGCTGGCGTAACCCATGTCCAAGTACTTCCACGCCCGATTGTAAAGGTACAGGCTATAGAAATAGGTGCTGTCCTCCGGACCGCCGGTAGGCGCCATGACATACGCTTGGGTGAAATACTGAAAGGCGCCGATGATTCCCATGATCAGGTTGAAGAAGATCACCGGCGTCATCATCGGCAGCGTAATGTGCCGTAACTTCTTGATCGCGTTCGCCCCGTCGAGCGTAGCCGCCTCATAGAGCCCGGTGGGAATATCCTTAAGTCCGGCCAGGTAGATGATCATGCTGCCGCCGACACCCCACAGCGACATCATAATCAGACTGTTAAACGCCCATGGGGCCGTCTTCAACCACGCGGGACCCGTTACGCCGGCCCGGGCAAGCGCCTTGTTGATTAGGCCAATGTTCGGGTTGAGCAGCCACATGAAGAGAACGGTCGTCGCCACCGTCGGCACGATTGACGGGAGAAAGAAGATCGTGCGGAAGACGCCGATCCCCTTGACGTTCGAGTTCAGCAGTAGGGCCAAACCCACGCCGGCGATGATCCCAAGCGGCACGGAGAAGAAGCCGAATTTGATCGTCACCCACGCCGAGTGCCAGAAGAGCGGGTCCTGGGTGAGCAGCATCTTGTAGTTGGCGGCGCCCACCCATTTCGCCGGGGCAACGATGTTGTAGCGGGTGAACGACAGGTAGATGCTCTGGAGGAACGGCCAAAGGGTAAACGCCAGAAACCCGACGATCCATGGGCTGACGAAGAGGTATCCGACGAGATACTCCTTTGCCCGATGGTTGGTGCGCCGCGCCATTCGAGTGATCTTACATCGCCAGGGGCAGGCGCGTATGCGTGAAGAGCCGCAGTTTTGAAGCTATTCTCGTCTCGTTCAGCGGCCAAGTGTTAGGCTAACGATTGTTCGATGAAGCGGCCTTCGGGACAGGTTTTCTTGGCGTCCGTTTTGGCGGCCGCGATAGTGATCGGTGGCTGCGGCGGGACGACGGTTCCGTACAGCAACGTCTTGACATCCACCATCTCGAAAGTCGCTCCAGCGGGCCCGCCGATTTAACGGTGACAACTACAATCGAGGAGAAATCTGGCCAAGTGGAGGCAAACCCTGCAGCTTCGCGTACGACCTCAACACGCGATTTCCATAGCCCAGCGGCGAGAAGTACGACGACATCGTTGCCTGAGACGACAACAGCCAAAGCTTTGCCGCCATCGTCGACACCGCCAATGGCGGGTGGCATTACCAAGTCTTCAAAGCCAATTAACTAGCCCCGAGCGTGCGTCCCCGTTCCAAGGAGTGAGTGGAGGGGTGTCCAGGTAGCGCCGAAGGCGCGACACCTCTCCGCATCCGCGCCTCTTCCCTGTCGCCTGCGAATCCTTACCATCCGAAGAACCGATAGGGATCATCCTCCATTACGGGCGTGTCCAGATAGAAGCCCTTGAGCCACCGTTGCTCGTCCCGCTTTGCGGGACTGGAGAAGCGGGAGAGGAGGGGGGTTGGGGCGTGGACGCCGTAGTTACCCAGCAGGCGGGCGAGGGCGACGCTCGTATGGCGGAACACCCGCTTGGTGTTGATCTTCGAGGTATCGAACTCCCACGGCACGAGTTGGAACATCGTGAGATTCCCGTCGAAGGCGGTATCGAGCACGCGGTTACCGGCGAACACGGGCACCGGGCGCGGGTCGCGGTTGTACAGATCGGCGGGCCCGATTCCGGCCAGAGGCGAATCCGCCGGTGCGGGATCGAAGGTGGAGTTGATGTACTCCCTGCGTTCGGTCGCCTCCTTAAAATTGAGGCCGGCAAACAACGCGCCCGAGTCCAGCCCGATAGCGATCGCCGAACCACCGTTCCCCAACCAACTGTTGATCGCCCCACTCTGCGACTCAAGGGCGGCGTCGCCGCCCGGCCCAATCACGAGCAGCCCCCGCGACACGGAACCTTCGAAATCGGACACCGGATAGCCGGCATCCTTTAGATATCGCTTGCCCGCCGGGTCGCCTGCGTAGACGATCGACCGCTCCGCGGAGGGCTGCCACGAGCCTAGGTAATTGAGCAGATTCACCGTCAGAACTTCAGCCGCCGGGTCGGACTCGGTTCGGCCCGTCACATCCATCTGGCAGAACAGGATCACACCCTTCCCCTCGCGGTACTCCATTAGCGGGCTGTATTGCAGGCTGTACCCACCGTCGATGATCGGAAGGAAATTGCCCACCGCCGGCTTCTCGATCAGCACGCTCGCGACATTCCCGCGGGTACCGCAGCGCCACACGCGCGGTTCGAGGAACCCGTTCACCATCGACGATGGCGCGCCATCCCACTTGTCGGCGAGCACGTACGGCCGCCTCGGCGGCAGGATCGTGGCCGAGCCGCGCCAGTCGCGCAGGGTCTCTTCGTCGAGCCCGCGCAGAGCGGGGTGGTCCGGCACTCGCCGGATCACGTTTCGTAAGCCGTACTCCTCCACCCGGAATCCGAACCGTTGCTCAAGGGTCTCGCTCGTTTGCTCGAACATGAGCACCCGCAGACCTTGCCTAACCCGGGATAGGTCCGGGCCAGGCCCGTCCGGGGAGAGGGCGCCTTTTCCGATGATCAGCGTGTCGAACATGGATAGGTTGTCGCCCACGCTTATCGGAGTTCCGGTCACACCGAGCGCGGCGAGCGCCTTCGTGGTCTCCCCTTTCGGGTCGAAAACGGCCAACGCTCTCAGCCTCTTTACCGACGGAATCGGGGGCATTACCGTGAAACGGAACTCATCCTTCTGACTACCGAGCGGCCCGAAGATCACGTCGATCTCTTTGCCGTATTGCCCCGGCGTCTGCGAAGCCTGAACGGTGACCGGAATGCGCGAGATCTGGCCAGTTGAAAGGTTGAGGGTATTCGTGGGCGCCTCTATTGGCCGAGGTATGAGGACATTGCCTTGGTGCCGAGGTCCATCGAGGGGTGCGAACCGACCCCAGTAGCAGGTCACTGGCGATCGGGAGTTGTTGATCAGGATCAACTGCTTCTGGAACTGCTCGCCGGGGCGAAAGATGTGCGTCTTGTCGGTAAACGCCTCCGGCTTTCCGCCGATGTATGCGAGAACCGAACCGTTGTTCCTTAGCAGGCTCTCGCCCCCGATGGTCGGAACCCAATCCGCTTCGTCATAGGCGACGTCTCGCCGATCGTATCTCCCGTCGACGTAGTCCGGGCAATATCCCGGCCGTTGAAGGTGATCCCAATCAGTTTTCAATTCGACCCTGCCGCGATTCACGCCGTCGCGAAGGCGCCAGAACGTGCCGCTTGTCTCCCACGGGCTAGTCCCGGAGACTCCCCAGGTTCGAAACGCCCGCCAGTTATCGGCGGTGTAGCGCGCCCAAACCTCTTGCCCATCGTCGAAATCGGGGTTAGTCGAACCCATCGGAAGGGGATAATCCCATCGGAAGAAGACCTGCCCGGCCTTGAGTCGCTGTGCCTCCCAACGAAGGTTACGCTTCTCACCCTCGCTGACCTTGTATGCGCGGTCGCCGAGGAACTGGGCGTTCCATTCCGCCATCGTCACCTCCCAAGGCACTTGCGCGTTGCCGAAGCTGCGCTCGCCGTTGTACCAGCCTCGGTATAACGACCAGTCCCACGAGAACGGCACACCGTATTCGACCATGAACGCAGGCTTCACGCCTTGGGTCGCCCAGTGCTCGTACCAATCGTCCATCTCCTGGATCGGCACGAAGTTCATGTAGAAGTTCATCGTGTGCATCGTGCCCAGGTTGCCGGACGAGTGGTGGTACACGATGCGCGACGGGTCGATGCTCTCGATGATCGCCTGCGCGCGGAGCGCCTTCTTCACGTTGTTCGACGACCAGTTGTCCCGATGCACTTCGCTGCCGTCGATCATGTCGGGGTTGGTGTCCTCGTTGTAGCCGGTTGCGTTGTGGCTTGTCGAGTAGGCGATCACCGACGGATGGTTGGCGGCGACTTGGGCGAAGAACGCGGCATGGCGGGCGTACCCGTTGTTGCGGTCGGCGTCGGGCGCGCTCCAGTCGTAGTCGCTGAAATGGGGCATCGTCAGCGCCACGAGAACCCCCTCGTCGTCGGCGGCCCGCAAAATCTCGTCGAACGCCATGTATTCGCCCGGGTTGCAACTGTAGTTGTGGGTGTAAACCATGTTCACCCCGATCTGCTTGAGCCGGCGGAAGGTCTCTTTCGCCCCCGCGTAGCTCGAGACACCGGCACTGATCCCCGCGTTCTCGACCGGCACGCACGACCAGAAGATGCGCGTGCCGTTCAGGATGAAGTCGCGCCCGTCGATCCAAAGCTCCCGGAACCCGAATCGCTTCGGCGCCTGCACATCGAGCACCTTGCCTCGCGCATCGAGAAGCGTGAGCTCGAAATCGTACTGGTTCTGGGGGGTGTTGAGGTCCCACAGCTTCGCCGGTTTCCACGTGGTGGAGCAAGCGAGTGCATCCGCTCCGGCGAATGGGCCGGCGATGAACGCGTGAACGACCTTCCCTTGGTCGAGAATTTTTCCGCGAAGAGTGTATTGGTTGCCAGGGTTGAGGCCCGAGGTCTTGGCCGCTACCGAGACTGAGCCCTTGCGGAACGAGGTGTCGACTCGCACGTCACCGAGTTCGGGTCCCGCCGGCGAACTTGCGAGGAACACGTCCCCGCAGAGCCCTCTCCGCTGCACCGTCGCCTGCATCTGCCTGGCGTGGTTCGTATCGGTGTACGAGAGCATTACCGCCTTCAGGGGCAACGCGACCGCTTCGATCGATAGCAAGTGCTTGGATCCCGGCTGAACGAAACCGGTAATGTCCATTTCTCCCGCCGGGAACTTGATCGAGCCTGCCTGCTTGCCGTCGACAAAGACCGTCGCCAGCGAGTTGACGTAGGCCGCTTGAATCGCGATTTTTCGGCCCTTCCAACTGGCCGGGACAGAGAACTCGCGCTGGTACCAGGCGGCAGTGATGCCTCTGTACTCCTTGGACTTCCATGCCGGGTTCGGGAACACGGTCTGGCAGTCCTTCTGCATGTAGTCCGTGATCCCCGGCCAGCAACCAGGAACCTTGAACCAGCCCCAGCCGCCGTCTGGCACCCCGTCGCTCGCCGCAGGCTGCCAGCGCCAAAGCCCGTTCAAACAAACCCGCTCCCGAGTAGGCGTAGCCTCTCGCCAAGCCGAGTCCAAGCCCCAAGCCGCATGAACTCCCGCCGGCAAAGGAGCATCCCCCTGCCGAAAGCCGGTCGAAAGCAGAAAAAGCAAAGGCCACAGCGCCATGCCAACAGATTAGTCCCAAAGGGAGCGCGGATGCGCCATCCGCGATTGGACCACGGACGCGCCGTCCGTTCCGGGTCACCGAAGGTGCCCCGGAAAGAGCGTCCTCCCTCGAACGCTTAGCGCTCCACCGCTTTGTCAGGCCGCGACGACCCAACCTTGCACATACATCGCTTCGAGAACCTCTAACACGATCAAACGTGCCGTGTGATCGTTGCGATCGGGCAAGCGTGCCACGATCCATTTGCGCATGAGGTCGAGGATTTTCATGGTCTCGGCCTCAGAACTGAGCGCCATGTACGCATGGCGGTAGAACGCGTCAACCACGAGCGACGTGTCGCCCCGGATCCAGGTGTCTTTCACCTTGATCAGCCCATCGCGATACACCGCCGCCGAGATTTTCTCGGCGCCTTCCAGGTTCAACCGCAACCGCGGCAACTTAAGCACCTGCCACTCCGGCTGCTCGCCGGTGAACTGGCCGATGATCTGCTTCACCGCCGAGAGCTTGTAGGTCCCGAGGGTTGGCTCGTCGCTGTAGTCGTCGGTAAAGCCGCCGGTGGCGATCCACTGGAAGGCGTCTTTCGGGTCGAGGGACAGCCCAGAGTCCTTGGCGATCTCGGCGCAGTACTCCTCGAGCTCGGTGAACTTCTTATTGGACAGGTACCAGTAGTCGGCGAACCGGATGTGGCTCTTTATGTTCGATCGGTGGGTCCGCTCAAACTCGCTCTTCACCCATTCGGCAGGATGGGCCTTCTCTTCCAGCGCCCGGATGGAATACGCAACCTTGCGTGCGCCAGTGACCGCCAGTGTGATCCCTGCCGAGAGGATTGGGTCGGCGAACCCGCAACTGTCTCCCGCCAAAAACCAGTTGTCGCCGGCGATCCGGTTGGACAGATAGCTCCAGTCCTTGTCCGCCTGTAGGGCATTCTCGCGGGTCGCGGTCGCAAGGAGCGGTCCAATGTTCGGTTCGTCGCGAATCGCCTTTTGGTAGAGCTCCTCGGTCGACATTCCGGAGTTCTTGTAGTACTCGGCCGAAGTCACCAGCCCCACCGACGTGCGCGTTTCGCCGATCGTAATGAACCACAGCCAGCCCCAATCGAGGCTGAGGATCCGGATATAGGTGCCTTCCCCATTCCGGTCGATCCAGGCGGCGTCTTGCCAGTAATCCCACACCGCGATGTTGCGCAGGGTCGTCGGCGAGTCGATCTCGACACCCATCGCACGGCGGATCATGCCTCGTGTGCCTGAGGCGTCCACATAGTAGCGGGCTTTGACCTTCCCTTCGGGAATCGCTTCTGAATCCACTTCGACAACAGTCACCGAGTCGCCGTCGGCGCCAACCTTCGTGACTTTCGACTCTTCAAAAACCCTGCAGCCGAGCGACGCGGCGTGGTCGAGCAGGACCTTGTCGAACACGCCGCGGTCAACTTGCCAAGTGGTAACCGCCCGCTGCCCACTAAACTTGCCGGGTCGAATCTGCTCGAGGAACGGCTCTGCTAGGAAGAAAAACCGCACAAGGTCGGGCGTCCGCCCCCAACGATAGATCGCGCCGAGCTTGATCGGAAACCGCTCTGCCTCGATCTTGTCCCAGCACCCCATCTCGGCGAAGATCTCGCACCCGGTCGGCAGCAAGCTCTCCCCGACATGGTCCCGCGGAAACTTGGCCGCCTCCAAGATCACGACGTCCAACTGCGGGCAATAGGTCTTCAAAAGCCCCCCGACGACCGCGCCAGCCGGCCCACCCCCGATTATTGCAACGTCGCAATCCACCCAACCTTTCTACCTGAGAGCGGCGCATAGCCGTGCAGCGCCGAATGTGCGCCCCAATACCAGCATGGCGCATCGCCATAGAGGCGTCCGCGTAGCAAAGCGAGGGGCAGAGGCACCGAATGCAGCGCCGAAGGTGCGACCCTATGCCAGCCTATGGCACCGCCATAGGAACCACGTCATCGACAACCAAAGGGCCAAAGGCCCGGCCAATATCGGGAAGAACCCACGTTCGCATCCGCCCATCGTTGGGAGGTAACATATTCCTCCGGCCCGGATGCCCTAAACACCCGTGGCAGAATATCGGGATGTGGCTCAGCTTGGTAGAGCGCTGCGTTCGGGACGCAGAGGTCGCGTGTTCGAATCACGCCATCCCGACCACTTCTCAACTGCGTGCTCGGTGGCTCTACGCCATTCGTGGGGCAACGCTCCGTCCGACCTCACTTCAGTTTTCGAGGTCGGTCCAGAACACCCCGTTTCCGCCGGATCCGGCGAGAAGGCGATGACCGGCGAACACGAGGCAGTTGTAGTACCAGCTATTAGGCGGCTGCTCGATCTTCTTCCACGTCTTGCCCCCGTCGGTACTCAGCACGATGCCGTCTCGCGTCGATGCTGCAAGCGTTCGGTTCGATTCCCGGCTCACGGCAAAGCCGCGAATACTGCCTTCCAACAGCTTGGACCACGAGGCGCCGAAATCGTCGGTTCGGAAAACACCGCCCTGGCTGGGATCGGGGTGTGCGTCGTCTCCGGTGACGCAGATGTAATATCGTCCGGCGACGACCGGATCGGCGTCGATGGAGTAGACCCCGCCGACATGGTCGAACTGGATCGTCTTCCAGGAGTCGCTAGGTCCGTCATACCGAAAGGCGCAGTTGTACGACGCGCTCACGGCGAGCAACGAACCGTCCGGCCCGACCGCCAACTGCCTGCCGCCCCACCAGATGGTGTCGGTAAAAATGCCGCGATCGGTGGGCAGCCCCTTGCTGAACGGAGCCCACGTCTTGCCTCCATCCGCGCTGTGGAAAACGCCGCCGGTTGAACCGA